>ERZ772786.438-NODE-438-length-17380-cov-10.483232_pt1 | contig 17380 bp, 9 predicted proteins | sample MGYA00511473_ERZ772786 | MGnify/ENA primary metagenome ERZ772786 (study PRJEB29015, sample SAMEA2738025) | human oral metagenome | biome: human oral; feature: human-associated habitat; material: saliva | place: China | collected 2252 ...
TTTGGGTACGACAACATACACCTGGTGGCCCGCGTCGATTTCTTCGCGGGCGCGCCTCCACAGCCGGGACGCCCAGGCGGGCTTCTCGGCGAGGGGCACAACGTGCGTTGAGATTTTCTGTCGGCCGGCGGGTAGGGTGTCGAGCACGGACACGTCCAGGTCACCGAACACGGTCATGGCGACGGTACGCGGAATGGGCGTTGCGGTCATGACCAGGCGGTGCGGCAGGGCGCCGTCGGTGCCGCGCAGGCCGTCGCGCTGTTCCACGCCGAAGCGGTGTTGCTCATCCACGACGACCAGACCCAAATCGTGGAAGCTCACCTCATCGGAGAGCAGGGCGTGGGTGCCAATCACAATCTGGGCGGTGCCGTCGGCGAGTTCCTGCAGTACCTTGCGCTTGGCGCGGGTACCCATGGAGGCGGTCAGCAGGCGCACGCGCACACGGCGGGAGCCCTCCCCGCTCCCCGCGGGGATTCCCTCGGCAGAACCGGCGGCAGAACCGTCGGCTGAATCGTCAGCGTCTGAGTCTTCGGGCGCCGCCATATCCCCCAGGATGTCCAGTACCGAACGCAAATGCTGCTCGGCAAGCACCTCGGTCGGGGCAAGCATCGCGGACTGGCCGCCCGCATCGGCAACCTGCAGCATGGCACGCAATGCCACCACGGTCTTACCGGAACCCACATCACCTTGCAGCAGGCGGTTCATGGGCGATTCGCTCGACAGATCGGCGGCAATCTCAGCGCCTACCTTCTGCTGCCCCTCGGTCAGCTCGTAGGGCAGAACCTCCAGCAGCTGATCGGCGAGGCCGCCCTCCACGGCGGGGCGCGGCTGGGTCAGGTGCGCCGCACGCACCGAATGCAGGCGGGCGAGCGCGCTCTGCAGCACGAACGCCTCGCGGTAACGCATCTGCGCCTGCGCGGCACGCCAGGTGTCCTCCGAGTCGGGGGTGTGCAGGGCGCGGTACGTCCACTCCAGCGAGGGCACCTTGCGGGCGCGACGAATCGTGTAGGGTACCGGGTCTTCGAGTTCTTTGAGCGGCACCTTTTCGAGCAGCTGCGCCATGTAGCCGCTAATGCGGTCGGTGGGCAGCTTCGCGGGGGCGCGGTAGACGGGCACGGGGGCGGTGGCGGCGTCGGTGACGTCCGCGCCGGAGGCGTCCTTCGAGAGCAGGGCGTAGTGCGGGTTGGTGAGGGTGTATTCGCCGCGGTAGATGCCGACCCTGCCGGAGAACATCATGGTTTCGCCCTCGCGGATTTCGCGGGCGGCGGTCCAGGCGTTGAAGAAGGAGAGCTTCATCTGCGAGCCAATGAGCACGCCCGCGCCGGGGTTCGTCATGCTGGGTGCGGGCACGCCAAAGAGGCCTCCCTGCGCGAAGCTATCCTGGGCGAAACTATCCTGGCCGTAGCTGTCTGCGTAGCCGCTATAGGAGGCGGGTTGCGCTCCCCTGCCCTGTGCCGGGTTCTGGGTAGCGGGATTCTGAGCGGAATGAGCGAGCGCGTTGATGCGCGGGTTGTGCATCCCGGTCGCCTGCCAGTTCTGCGCGGGCGCGCCGGATACTCTAGACGCGCCGGATGCGCCGGGGCGGTTAGCGCGCCCGGGCACCACGGATACAGGGCCACCAGCGTTGAGGCCAGCGGCGCCAAAACCGGCAGCTCCAAAACCTGCGGGTGCGTCCTGCCCGGTGGCATCGGAGAGCCGGTCGGTGATGGTCACTTCCGTGATTTTGCCGCGGCGCGCCGCCATGGTTCGGGTGCTCACGTGCACCACGCGGGCGATGATGGTGACGTCCTGACCCTCAACGAGTTCGGCGAAGGAGCTGAGCTCGCCGCGCGGCAGGTATTTGCGCGGGAAGTATTCGAGCATCTGCCCGACGGTGTGCAGGTCAAGGTGCGTGGAGATTGCCTTGGCGCTGGGCGCGGGAAGGTACTTTTTGAGCGGCGCATTTTCGATGCGGTCTTCGGAAGCGTAGCGCGCCAGAGCGCGGCTCTTAGCCTCCGCGGCAGCTGATGAGGGCTTCGCAGCCGCAACTTTCTCGGCAGCAACCTTCGCAGTCGTTGCCTTCTTCGCGGAAGCTTTCTGGGCGGGGGCTTTCTGGGCGGGGGCTTTCTTTGCGGGAGCAGTCTTCTTCGCTGGGGTTTTCTGCTCAGCAGTTTTCGATGCCGAAGCTTTGGAAGCAGAAGCCTTCTTAGCGAGAGCCTTCTTCACTGCGACCTTTGTGGAGGCCGGTTTTTTAGGTGCAGGCTTTTCAGCTTCTACCTCGGGCGTGCTCTTCTGCGACGTGCTCTTCTTTGGAGCAGGCTTCTGCTCGCCTTCTTCGCTCGCTTTCGTTACCTTCTGCGGGCGCGCCGAAGTAGCCCGCGCGGTGGTTTCGCTCTCCTGCGGGCTCGGCTTGTTCTGAGCTAGTTCCTTCTGTACAGGTTCCTTCTGAACTGTTTTTTTCTGAGCTGGCTTCTTCTGAGTCGGATTCTTCCGCGCGGATGCTTTCCGAGCCGGTTCCTTCGGCTGATGTGCTTCCGGCTGAGCTGCCTGCCGCGCCGCCAAGGCAATATCGACCAGCTCGTAGATGGCGTCGTCGGTCATGGTGTGTGCGGCGGGCCCCAGCGAATGTTTGAGCGTCTTGAGCGCCTTACGGTAGGGGGCGCTGGCGCGCTGTGCCGCGCGTTCGCTCAGCTCGGCGCGACTCACCTCGCCTCGGGCGTAGGCGGCAAGATCACGCACGGTCAGCTCGGCGGTGGTGCGGAGCTGCTCATCGCTCAGTAGCGGCGCATCCTGTGTTGCCTGCTGAGCTCGGGTCGCAGAAGCAGTACGGGCAGGCTCGACAACCGTTGAATCTGCAGGCTCGCCCTGCGCTATCTCAACCTTCGCAGGCTTGGTCTGCGAAGCCTTGCTCTTCATAGCCTCAGCCGTTGCACTTTTAGCCAACGCAGCTTTAACCGGCGCACTCTTGTTAGGTGCAGGCTCAGGAAGCCCCAAGTCCAGGGCTTCCTGCTGCGGGTTCACGGAACGTCGGGCGGGGCTCATGCGCCGCCCTCCGCACCGCACGCGTGGTCGGCGTGGTGACCGTCCGCCAGGGAGGAAATACGCTCATCCGACCACTGACCGTAGCCCATAATCAGCTCGCGGGCGGGGTCAATGTCGGGCACATGCACGTGTAGCGCCCAGAGTCCAGCCGCCATGTCCAGGGGCGTAATGAGCAGACTGTCGCCCATGGCTTCAAGTTCGGGGCGCAACAGCGCCAGGGCGAGAGGCTCGCAGGTCAGCGTGCCCATGAGCTCCCAGCCGCTCTGCTCCGCATGTTCTGCGTGTTCACCTTCTACGTGCTCGGCGGGTTCAGAGCCCGCCCGCGCCGCATCCGCAGCCGAGGGCGCACGGAGCATAGACTGCACCTGCGCCTCGTTCAGGGTTGCACCCTCCCAGCGCGGGTTGGAGTGCACCACGACAAGGTAGAAGCCGAGCGCGCCAGCATCCACGAAACCGGCAAGCTCGGGTGAGGGCGGGAACTGTGCGGTACGTTCCAGGGCGGCACGCATCAGCGCACGTCGACGCTCTTTCAGCGCTTCGTCAGCAGCTTCTGCGTCCTGTGATGCATCGTAGTGTGCGTCCAGGCGGGCAAGCTCCACCATGACCGACAGCATCGTGGAGGGCACCATCTGCTCCCCCACACTGGCGCGAATACGCTCAGCCGCGAACGCCATCGCGCGCGCCTCCGCGTGGGCGTACTCCAGCTTCACTTCGCGATGCTTCGGCAGGGATCCGCGAGCAATAACGCGCTCGTAGTCTGCTTCCAGGGCGCGCACGAGCGGCAGCTCATCGGCTGCGTCGCCGAGCTCCTGCGCGAGGTTTCCGGGCAGGAACCAGTAGCTGCGCACCGCCTCCAGCGCCCAGGCGCAGAGCAGGGTACCGGAGTTGCCGCGTGCCACGCGGGATGCGCGCATAATCGCGTGCTCGTAGATGCCGCCCAGCTGAATCCACAGGTGGGCGAGGGTTTCCTCTTCGGAGGCACCCGCCGCCTCGGGCGCGTACGTGCCCTCCTCGCCAGGATTTTCTCTAGCGGGAAGAACCTCGCTGGGCAAAATCTCGCCGGGCAAAGCATCACCGGGCAGAACCTGCTCCATACCCCGCTCAAACTCTTCAGTCAGGGTCAGCAGGGTGTGGGCAATATTGGAACCGGTGTCCTTATCGGGCACGGGGAACCCGTTGAGCTCGTTGAGCGCCTCGCGGTAGCGTTCGATGGTGGTGCGGGCAGCGGTGGACCACGCTACGCCGAAGCGGTAGGCGCGCACGCAGGCGCGGCGGTAGATCTCGCGCTCTTCGGTGCGCTGGTTCTGTTCTGCGTTCACGCTACCCTCCCTATCAGTTTCGCGTGGTTCTCGGCTAGTTCCCGACTGATTTCCTGGTCAGTTCCCGACTAGTTCTCAGCGCCCGCGGCCCGGGCAGAATCCAGCCTATTTCGTACTTCTATTCTAAGCAATTTCGGTTAAATGTACGGTATTGCCCACCGCCCATCCCTCGGAATGAAAGCACGGACAGAACACACAAACCGCACGCACCTTGCGGCGCCCGGTGATTTGCGACACTTGGTGACTGGCGGCGCCCGGTAACTTGCGGCACTCACTCAAGCTCCTACGCGGAAGCGCCGTAGTGTTCCCAGCCCATGCCGTCCAGGGAGCGGCCGTCCATCACGACCGCCGCGCCGGTCACCGCATTGTGGCGGCGTTCGGCACCGTAGAGTTCGGCGCTCAGACCTCGCTCCGGGGCGTCGGCCACGCAGGTTCCCAGGGGCACAAACTCTTCGGGCACCTCACCGGGGAAGGTCGCCAGCAGGCCGTGGTCTTCTCCGCCGACCAGCACGAAGGTGCGCGCCAGGGATGCGAGGCTCTCCCCAGCCTCGTTGCGCTCACCAATCGCCAGCAGCAGGCGCGCCAGCGGTAGCAGCGGCTCGGCGAACGCATCCACGGCGGCGTGATCGAGGCGCATCTGCACCCCGGAGGCGGCGGCAACTCGCCCGGCGTCCTTGACGAGTCCGTCGGAAAGATCCAGCATGGAGCTTGCCCTATGCTGGCGTGCCACCTCACCGGCGGGGATGGGGCTGACCGGGTGGTGCTGCGAGTCGACGGCGCGCTCGCAGACCGCAATCATGTGCGCGGCCTCTTCGGGGCTGAGGGTGCGGGCAAGCTCGATGAGCCCTTCGGGAAGAGCGCCAGCACCTTCCGGTTGCTTTTGAGCCCACGCCTGAGCCACCGCGCCCAGCGCCACCTCAGCATCCTGACCTGCGGCAATGGCGCGCAACAGTGCCGTGGCGGGTAGGGAGAGCGGGTTGAGCAGCAGGCGCAGACCGGCATCGGACCAGGCGATACGTCCCGCCAGGGCGATAGTGTCACCGGGGCGTGCGCCGGAGCGCAGCACGGCGCGATCCGTGTAGCCGAGGGCGGTGACAGTCACCGACATTTCGGTGGAGTCGCCAATATCGCCACCGCCAATCACGCATTCGGTGGCTCCGCAGGCATTGATTCCGTCCACAATGCCGTGGGCGAAGCCGTCAATCCAGCCGTAAGGAGTGCTACCGGGCAGGCTCAATGAGATGAAGAGGCTCGCCGGGCGTGCGCCCATGGCGGCAACGTCGGCAAGGTTCTGGGTCGCGGCTTTGCGCCCCACATCGTAGCCACTGCTGCGGGCGGGTTCCAGAATGAACTCACCGCCTTCACCCATCCGTGCGATACCGCCGGGCCAGAGGTTCATGAAGTCCTGGTCCTCAACGAGAGTGTCGGTGGTGACCACGGTACGCTGGCCGGGCGCGGGCGCGGCGAGAACGGCACAGTCGTCACCGGGACCCACATCGAGGGGCTCAATGTGCCCCGCCTGACGTGCCGTTGCGGCAACCCGCTCATTGTGGGCGTTGATAATCGGCATGAAAGCGCGCAGAACGCGGGACTCCCCCAGCTTTGAGAGAGGTGTCTCTCGCATGGGGTTGTCCCGCGTTTCGCTAAAAGTCTGAGGATTCACATCCTCTATTATCGCGTATTCTTACGCGTTATGTTCGCCTTATGCTCCGCGGCTGAAGTAGCGGATCGCCAGAGCAATCAGCACCAGACCGATGAGCGAGAAGAGAATCAGCGGTGCAATGCCGGAAAGTCCGGAATCGTCCGCATCCGCATTCTTCACGGCCTGCTCCTGAGCGGCGTTCGCGCCGTCAGCCTTTGTCACACTCTTTGCGGAGCGGCTGGCGCTAGCCGAGGTGGAGGAGCTGGGCGACTTCGAAGCCGATACCGAGCTTGAGGAGCTCGAGGGGCTTGCCTCCTGGGAGTGGTCCTCGTCGGTCTTATTGCGCGAGAGGTATCCAGCAACCCAGTCTGCCGCACCCGGGATGGAGTCATTCGAGCCGTTATTGGCTGCGATTCGTCCGAGGGTGGTGCCGCCAGAACGCAACGGATCGTCCTCGTTGTCATCAAGCCTGTCATTCGGTGCCTTGGTGCTCGGTGAAGAGCTTGAAGATCCCGAAGAGGAGCTTGAGGACTCAGAGGAGCCACCCGGTCGCGGAAGCTCGATGGAGATGACGACATCTTCCCCCGAGGTTTCCTGACGGTTTCCAGGGACGGTCACCGGGTTGTTCGCCGGAGGAATCGGGGCAACAGGCTCAGTCTCAATCGGGGTAACGATCTTGGCGTCTGAGCTGTCCTTGGTGTCCTCTACCGGAGCTACGGGAACTACCGGAATCACGGGGATTTCTGCATCCTTAGTGGGTTCCTTGGAGGGTTCCTGAGTCGGCACGGGCACTACCGGAGCCTGAGTCGGATCCTCGGAGGGTGCTTTGCTCGGCTCCTGAGTCGGCTCGGGAGTCGGATCCTGAGTAGGTTCCGGAGTTACGTCCTTGGTCGGTTCGGGAGTGGGCTCCGGATTCGGTTCCGGGGTTACGTCCTTAGTCGGCTCGGGAGTGGGTTCCGGAGTAGGCTCCGGTTCCGGGGTTGGCTCAGGATTCGGCTCAGGAGTGGGCTCCGGGGTCGGTTCAGGAGTAGGTTCAGGAGTCGGATCCTGAGTAGGTTCCGGAGTAGGCTCGGGGGTTACATCCTTGGTCGGCTCAGGGGTAGGCTCTACCGTAGGCGCCGGGGTCGGATCCTGAGTGGGTTCCGGAGTAGGCTCGGGGGTTACATCCTTGGTCGGCTCAGGGGTAGGCTCCGGAGTAGGCTCAGCCGTAGGCGCCGGGGTCGGATCCTGAGTCGGTTCAGGGGTTACATCCTTAGTGGGCTCAGCGGTAGGCTCCGCGGTGGGAGCTGCGCTGGGCTCGGCAGTGGGCTGCGCAGTAACATCCGGAGTGGGCGTCGCATCCTTAGAGGGCTCTACGCTAGGACTCGCCGTAGCGGTAGCACTCGCAGAAGCGGAAGGCTCGGCAGTGGGCTGCGCAGTAACATCCGGAGTGGGCGTCGCGTCCGGAGTGGGAGTAGCGCTCGCAGAAGGTTCAGCACTGGCGGTGGGCTGAGCACTCGAAGAAGCGCTAGGCTGAGCGGTGGGCTCTGCCTGCGCATTGTCAGTCTTATTGTCCCCCTGAGCGGTGGGCCATGCGCTCACGGTAGCGAGCGTAGGTACTGCCGCCTGAGAGGAAGATGCCGCGGTCGCGGCGGGGTCCAGGGTTTGGCCTGCGGTGCCGACAGGGTTCGGCGGAAGCTGTGACGCTGCCTCCTGCACATTTTGAGCAAATGAGGCTACGTATGGGCTTCCGGAAGCAACCAGTGCTGTCGCCAGACTCGCAGAGACCACCTTACGGTTTCGTTTTCCCAAAGGTTGTCCTTGACTTTCTGATACGTTGTGAGTGAATAGATACCCAATCGCTAGGGTAGATTGGATATGCCTTCGTCTATTCTACCGAATCGGCTTTTTCTTCATTACTCATTTTAGCGCTTTCATACCAATCTTTGAGCTTCACGATGTGCAAAGACTACCAACAACACCTTTTCATCACCCAGAAGCATCATTTCATGCACTTGTGAGCAGAATTACGTTTCACCTTATCAACACCGCTTTAAAACTTGCACTCCCCCGTTCAAGTAGCTCTAAGGCAGGTGCAAGTGATTTTTCTCATGGGTGAATCTAGAGCGATTCTCATAAAAATTTAGAGGCTCATACGTACCAATTACCCCGTCCACACAGGCATCAACATACCCACAAACTTGCCCCCCCCCGAACTAGCCCACTGTGCAAAAAACGCCCCGCCGCGATTCTTCAAGAATCCGCGACGGGGCATCTCTTAGCAGGGGCTACTCCCCCGCTGCTACGTATTCAAAAACTAGCGCAGACCTAAGACCTAGCGCAGACCCAGGGGGCGTTCCATCGCCAGGGTCAGCAGCTCGCTAATCAGATCGGTGTAGGAAATACCGGTGTTCTCCCACATGGTCTTGTACATCGAAATCGGGGTGAAGCCGGGCATGGTGTTCACCTCGTTGATGACCAGGCGGCCATCCTCGGTGTAGAAGAAGTCTGCACGTGACAGACCCTCGCCGTCCAGCGCCAGGAATGCCTTGACTGCCAGTTCGCGCAGACGATCCTGCACATCCTGCGGCAGGTTCGCCGGGCACACGGTCACAGCGGACGACTCAGAAACGTACTTCGCCTCAAAGTCGTAGAAGCCGTGGTCCTCGTCCACAACCTCAATTTCGCCGGGGTAGGATGCGCGGGGCATCTCGCCGTGGTGGCCGTCGAGCACAGCGCACTCGATTTCGCGGCCCACAATACCCGCCTCGATGATGATCTTCGGGTCGTGGCGGCGAGCCTCCTCGATGGCGGGCACGAGCTCCTCCACCGAATCCACCTTGGTAATACCGAAGGAAGAACCTGCGCGGGTCGGCTTCACGAACATGGGGAAGCCCAGCTTCAGCACGCGCTCCAGAATCTGCTCGCGGTCCTCGTGCTCCCACTGGCGGTTGGTGACGACCTCGTAGGGGCCGACCTCCAGGCCAGCGGACTCAAAAGCAACCTTCATGAAGTGCTTGTCCATACCCACAGCGGATGCGGTCACGCCGCAACCCACATAGTGCAGGTCAGCCATTTCCAGCAGACCCTGCACGGTGCCATCCTCGCCGAAGGGGCCGTGCAGCAGCGGGAACACAACGTCCACCGGTGCGGTGCGGGTAACGTTACCCTCAGCATCCACCAGGGTCAGGCGGGAATCGCCGGCACCCATCGGCAGGAACACCTGCTGGGTACCCTCGGGGAACTCTGCGGTACCGCGAGTGCCAGCGGTCAGCTCGGCGAGCTGCTGCTCGTCGGTCAGGTACCAGCGGCCGTCACGGGTAATGCCGATAGTGATGACGTCGTAGGCGGTGCGGTCAATAGCGCCCAGAACGCCGGCAGCGGTAATGAGCGAAATCGGGTGCTCGGAGGAGCGGCCACCGCACAGCAGGGCGACGGTCTTCTTCTCGGTCATATATTTCTCCTAGTCAATGTTCCCCTACCCTCAGGTCCGGAAGGTGGAACGGCAATGCGTCAATAATCCTAACGCACGAATACCGTCGCGGTCACTGATACGTTTCTCACGCACCGGCTCTTCGCAACGGTATCCGTCCTCGGATGTCTACATTCAATCTTCTTCTAGTATGTCCTGGCACACAACCCGAATCAAGAGGGTGCCCGCACACCAGAAAGCTTCAAAACCTAGTGGCCCTCATGCTTGAGGCGGCGGCCCAGCAGCTGAGGCGCCAAATCCTCAATACCGATACGGCCCGAAAGCACAGCCACAACAGCCTCAACAATGGGCATCTCCACGCCGTGACGACGAGCCAACTCAGCCACCACCGGCGCCGACTTAATCGACTCAGCAGTCTGGCTCATGTGCTCATGCAGGCGGTCAGGCGTAATACCCTGAGCCAGCAGACGGCCCGCCGTGTGGTTACGAGACAGCGGCGAAGAGCAGGTCGCAATCAAGTCGCCCATACCGGCAAGACCGCTCATCGTCGCAGCCTCGCCGCCCAACGCCACCGCCAGGCGAGTAATCTCCGCCAGGCCGCGAGTCATAATGGACGCCTTCGAGTTATCACCGTAATTGCGGCCCTCGCAAATACCCACGCAAAGGGCAATCACGTTCTTCACCAGGCCGCCAATTTCGGTACCCACCACATCCGTGTTGGTGTACGGGCGGAAGTACGCGCACGCAATCGCGTGAGCAACAGACTCAGCCACCGGCAGGGTACGAGCCGCAACCACGGAGGCGGTAGGCTCCTCCCCCATGATTTCCTTCGCCAGGTTCGGGCCCGACAGCACGCACACGCGGTGCGGAATATGGCCGATCGCGCGCACATCAGCACCGCGCAGAGCCATAGCCTCTTCCAGCTCCTCGGTAATGACCTGCGACATGCGCAGACCCGTACCGGTCTCCAGGCCCTTCGCCAAAGACACCAGCATGGCGTTCGGCTCAATATAGCGGGCGAAGCTCTGCAACTGCGAACGCAGAACCTGCGCGGGCAAGGCAAGAACCACAATATCGGCGCCGGTCAGCGCGGCGGGGGCATCCGCCGTGAAGTGCATGTTGTCCGGCAGCTTCATTCCCGGAAAATAGCGGGCGTTCTCACGGGTGCGCTCGCACTCAGCCATCACCTGCTCATCACGGCCGATGAGGGTCACACGAGTGTCATCGCCGCGCTCGCGGGCAGCATCCGCCGCGATCTTAGCGAAAGCGGTGCCCCAGCTACCGGCGCCGAGCACCGCAATAGACTGTACGGTTGCCGGAGGGGTAAACTCAGGGCTTGCTGCGGGGGTGCGTCCAAAGAAGGTCACGAAAACACCATCTTCCTTGTGAGGTCCTTGGATGAGGTCCTTGGGTGAGCCCCCTAATAGGTGCCCGGTCGGGTACCTATCGGGGGCTCTCAATGGTTCCCAGCGGGAATACTACTTTTCGTCCGGTTCGCCGAGCGCGCCACCAACCGGACCGGAGGGGGTGCCGGGTGCTTCACGACGCTTCGTGCGCGGGTTCCAACGACCCTCAGGAGCCTTCTCGCCGCGGATCTTCTCCAGCTCGGCGGTAATAGCATCCAGCATGGCGTCGGTGACCACGCCCAGTTCGGTGCGGGTGTGCTTAGCCTCGGGGCTGGCGTCCTCAACGAGGGAGGCAATATCCAGCGCCTTACCAACCTTCACGCGAACAGTCTTGCGCGGGAACAGCGAAATCTTACGCTTCTCCTTGATGCGGCCGTCCTCGCCGGCCTCATCCACGTAACCGAGAATCTGCTCGTCACCCCAGTGCGCCACCGGGAAGACGGGCGCGCCGGTCGCAAGAGCCAGACGAGCCGCACCGGTACGCGCCTGCATGGGCCACAGCTGCGGATCGTGGGTGGTGGTGCCCTCCGGGAAAATCACGACGGCACCGCCAGCCTCAACAATCTTGCGGGCAGTAATCAGGGACTTACGCGCATCCACCGAACCGCGAACCACAGGAATATGCGCGAGCTTGCGCATAATGTAGCCGAGCACGGGTGCGCGGAAGAGCGAATCCTTCGCCAAGAAGCGCGGCAGGGCGCCCTCAACGAAAGCAGGGAAAGCCACGGTCACCGGGTCAAGCTCGGTGGTGTGGTTAGCCACGATAATGTACCCGCCGCTCTTGGGCAGGTTCTCACGGCCGGTAATCTCAACGCGTGCGATGAGCTTGTACAGCCCGCGCGCAGCGTTACCGAGCACCTTGTACAGAGCGTCACCGGAGGCGGTGGGCTCAATCTCAGGCAGAGCCTGCTTTCCCTGCTGTCCGCTCACTAGTCCTGAACCTCAACTTCCTCGGGCTCAACAACGACGATTGCCGCATCGGGCTTGGGAGCCTTCGACGCCTTGCGTGCCAGCACCTCAAAGTTGGCACCCAGGCCCTTGAGCTTCTCCTCGAAGTTCTCGTAGCCACGAGCAATCAGCTCAACACCGCTCACGTGAGAGGTGCCCTTAGCCGCCAGAGCAGCAATGATGTGGGAGAAGCCGCCGCGCAGGTCCGGAACCTCAATGTCGGCACCGGTCAGCGGGGTGGGGCCAGAAATAATAGCGGAGTGGCCGTAGCCCTTACCCTCAAAACGGCAGGGTGTGCCGCCCACGCAGTCACGCATGACGACAATATCTGCGCCCATCTGCTTCAGCGCGTTGGTGAAGCCGAAACGCTCCTCGTACACGGTCTCGTGCACGATGGACGCGCCCTTAGCCTGGGTCAGCGCCACAACGAGGGGCTGCTGCCAGTCGGTCATGAAGCCGGGGTGCACGTTGGTCTCAAAGACGATGGGCTTCAGCTGAGCACCGGGGGTGCGCTGAGCCGGGTGGGTGAAGCGGATACCCTCGGCGGTCACCTCGTACAGGCCGCCCATCTTGCGGAACTGGTTCAGGAACGCGGTCATATCCTTCTGAGCTGCGCCGCGCACGAAAATGTCGCCGCCGGTAGCCAGAGCCGCAGAAGCCCAAGAAGCGGACTCGTTACGGTCGGGCAGGGATGCGTGATCGTAGCCGGTCAGCTCGTCCACGCCCTCAATGACGATGGTGCGGTCCTCGTTAATGAAGATGATGGCGCCCATCTTCTGCAGAACAGCAATCAGGTCAATAATTTCGGGCTCAATTGCTGCGTTGCGCAGGACGGTCTTACCCTTAGCGCGCACACCGGTGAGCAGAACCTGCTCGGTAGCGCCCACAGAGGGGTAGTTCAGCACAATCTCTGCACCCTTCAGGCCCTCTTCGGGAACGATCAGGGTGGTGCCGGTTTCATCGTCCTTCTCAACGACTGCGCCGAACTTGCGCAGTGCAGACATGTGGTAGTCGATGGGTCGGTCACCGATCTTGCAGCCACCCAGGTTGGGGATGCGTGCGGTACCGAGGGTGTGCAGCAGCGGGCCCACCATCAGAATCGGGATACGAGAGTTACCGCCGAAGAGCTGAATCTCCTCTGCGTTCTTTGCAGCGGTGGTTGCATCCTGCGCGGGGTTGAGGGTCAGAACACCAGCTTCGCGGTCGTAGTCGACCTTTGCGCCGTGCAGCTCCACGAGGGTGGTAACGATTTCGACATCGCTCAGGTCAGGGACGTTACGCAGGGTCGAGGGGGTCGAACCGTGCAGTGCTGCGACCATCGCCTTGGGCACCAGGTTCTTGGCGCCTCGAACGTGGACCTCACCAACGAGCGGAGTGCCACCTTCAATGCGAAGCTTGCTGATGTTCTCAGTCATTAAAAATCCTTTGTGGAGTCGGCTGGTTTAGACCGAACTTTAACAGTGTGCCGATGCGCCGCGTTCTCATACGCTCATACGTGCCGTGCCCTCTGCCGGTAGCAGGGTGAAACGGGCGCATATATTCATCATTATTCTAAGCCCTGTGTATAGGTGCTCCAAACGATGAAGAAGCTTTGGAACTCGTGACTGAGATTTTGCTCTGTTGTATGTGTGATAAACCGCTCTGACCCCTCCAGATTCAGAGCTAGAAAAACAAAAAGATACACAAACATTCACACTAATGCAAACATTTTCTGGTTCTTCACCGAAATTTGACGCCAGTTTCGTCTTTTTGACGCACGAATTTGAACTTGAGAGTAACCTCACCCCTACAATAACGTGCACACTCGTGCCCACTGAACGGCGCCTCCACTCTCACCGAGGAGCCAATCGGCTCTACACTGCGGCATTGGCGCCGGCATTGCCGTTGCTCCATGCAGTACGGAGCCTCACGGCAGGGAACGGGCGTGTATTCACTGCATAAACCCTGCGATGGCGCCCAACCACAACGGTTCGGCTTCCTGCTTCACTTCAACTTCAAAAATTCACCTCAACATCACCGTAAATATTCGAAAGTCAACTAAAAACCAGGGCACATCGCAACCAACCACAGGTTGTTTCGCGGCTGCATCCGCGAAACAACCGGAGGACCCAATATGACACATCACAACACTGCATCACGCATTTCACGCCGCCGCCTCGTACAGGGTGCGGCATGGAGCGCCCCCGTTATCATCGCCAGCGCAACCGTCCCTGCATGGGCGGCAAGCGGCGAGCCCACCTGTTCCCCCGCCCTGACCCTCAAGCCGACCGCAACCGGCTTCGACGACAAGGCTGGTGCATACACCGAATGGCTCGTTCCCGAAGGCGTTGGACGAGTCCGCTTCGACCTCGTGGGAGGTGCCGGCGGTGCTGCTTCTTCCTTCACCCCCAGCTACCTGACCGACGTCACGAACGCATCCCTGGCTGGCGGCGGTGCCGGCGCGCAGCTCAGCGGCGTTCTGGCGGTCAAGCCCGGCGATATCCTGCGCGTCTGGGCGGGTAACGGCGGCGTCGGCTCGGCGTCCGGCGCGAAGCCCGCGCTCGGCGGCGAAGGCTACGCAGCGGGCGGCGACTCCACCGGCTCCAGCACCGCAACCGGCGCAGCGCAGGTAGTGGGTACTAACAGCGGCTACGTGTACGGTGCATCCGGCGGCGGCTCCTCCGCGGTCGAGCTCGTCCGCGACGGCGCAGTCACCGTCGTAGCCGTTGCGGGTGCAGGTGGCGGCGGCGCACAGCTGGGAACCCTCACCACCCACCAGAGCCTCTTCGACACCCAGCCCAAGGATCAGCTGAACCCGGCACTGCGCGTGGCGCTGGACAGCCGCGACGCATCCACCACCGCAGGCGGCAGCGCAGGCGGCGACCTGGGCACCGACAACACCGGTCAGGGCGGCATGCTCATGGCAAGCCCCTACCAGGAATTCATGCCCCTCGACGAGGACGACAAGACCCTCGACATGCGCCTCATGGTCACCGGCGGTACCGCTGGTCGCTCCGGCGTCGCGGGTACCCTCGGTGAGGCATTGATCGGCGTCCTCGACGAGAACAACGAGCTGAAGCTCCTGCCTATGTCCGAGTCCTGGTTCGATTCCTACGATTTCCCGCGCTACTACCGCTACGAGGGCGACTCTGTGAGTGAGAAGGAGAAGGGCACCGGCGGTGCGGATGCTACCGGCTCCTACCGCGGTAAGGGCGGCTCCGGCGCTCTGCTCTCCCACACCTACGGCAAGCTCTCCCTCACCACCGTTGCTTCCGGCGGAGGCGCCGGCTACGGCGGCGGCGGCGCAGGCCTGAACATCTGGACCGTCGGCGCGTACTACGAGAGCGTTTTCGGCCGTCAGGTGCAGTTCGAGAGCGAAGGAAACATCTACTCGCTCAGCTCTCTGAGCAGCGGCGGCGGCGCAGGCGGCAGCTACATTAACCACGAGGTGGTTTCTGACTTCGCTCTTGCCACCGCGCAGAACGCCAACCCGACCGCGGGCGTGCGCTCCCCCGGTTCGGCGGCGCTGTACAGTTGCACCGAGAACGCAACCCTGAACACCCCCATCACTGAGGGCGCCTAAAATCTAGGTCGTGAACAAATGCGCCTCCCCGGAAGCTAATGCTCCGGGGAGGCGCATTTATATGTGTGCCAAGGTTTTGGTACGTCAAGATTTTGGGGCGCAGAAAAGCTCGTAGGCGGCGACCGATTCGGTCGCCGCCTACGAGCTTTATATCTCTAAGTTTTAGAGTTCCCTATTTAGAGTTCCTGAGTGCGGGGCATCCAGGAGGGGCGCTTCGCCTCGTACGCCTCGATAGCCTCGAGGTTCTGCAGGGTCAGACCGATGTCGTCCAGGCCCTCCATGAGGCGCCAGCGCACGTAGTCGTCAATTTCGAAGGGAACGACCAGCGCGCCCACGGTTACGGTCTTGGACTCCAGGTCAACGGTGATTTCGGTGCCGGGCTCGTGCTCCAGCGCCTTCCAAATCAGCTCAATATCGTCCTGTGCAACCTGTGCGGTGACAAGACCCTGCTTACCGGAGTTGCCGCGGAAAATATCGGCAAAACGAGCGGAAATAACGACCTTGAAACCGTAGTCGCGTAGCGCCCACACGGCGTGCTCACGGGAAGAACCGGTACCGAAGTCCGGGCCCGCCACCAGCACGCTACCGTGCTTGTAGGGCTCCTGGTTCAGGATGAACTCGGGGTCCTTACGCCAGTTAGCGAAGAGGGCGTCGTCGAAGCCGGTCTTGGTCACTCGCTTGAGGTAGACGGCGGGAATGATCTGGTCGGTGTCAACATTCGAAGAACGCAGCGGCACGCCAATGCCGGTGTGCTTAATAATGGGTTCCATAATGGCTCCTTAGCTATAGCGGCGTGCTAGGCCACGACGTCGGACGGGGCGGACAGGGTACCGCGCACAGCGGTTGCGGCGGCAACCACCGGGGAGACCAGGTGGGTGCGGCCACCCTTGCCCTGGCGGCCCTCAAAGTTACGGTTCGAGGTGGAGGCGCAACGCTCACCGGGTGCCAGCTGGTCGGGGTTCATGCCCAGGCACATGGAGCAGCCGGCGAAGCGCCAGTCGGCACCGAAGTCCTTGAAGACCTTGTCCAGGCCTTCTGCTTCTGCCTGCGCGCGGACCTTCTGGGAGCCGGGCACGACCATCATGCGCACGTTTTCGGCGATGGTGCGGCCGCGCACGATGTCGGCCGCGGCGCGCAGGTCCTCGATGCGGGAGTTGGTGCAGGAACCCAGGAAGACGACGTCCACGGGGATTTCCTTCATGGGGGTGCCCGCCTTCAGGTCCATGTATTCGAGGGCGCGTTCTGCTGCGACCTTGTCGTTCTCGTCCTCGAAGTCGTCCGGGGAGGGAACGGCGTGGCTCAGCGGCACGCCCTGACCGGGGTTGGTACCCCAGGTGACGAAAGGTTCGAGCTCGTCAGCGTTGATGAAGATTTCCTTGTCGAAGACGGCGCCTTCGTCGGTGGGCAGGCTCTTCCAGTACTCGACCGCCTTGTCCCACTCTTCGCCCTTGGGTGCGTGCTGGCGACCCTTGATGTACTCGAAGGTGGTTTCGTCGGGGGCGACCATGCCGGCGCGTGCGCCCGCCTCAATGGACATGTTGCACATGGTCATACGACCCTCCATGGAGAGGGAGCGGATCGCAGAACCGCGGTATTCGAGCACGTAGCCCTGACCACCGCCGGTACCAATCTGAGCGATGACGGCGAGGATGATGTCCTTAGCGGTCACGCCGGGCTTGAGGGTGCCTTCAACGTTGATTGCCATGGTCTTGAACCGTGCCAGGGGCAGGGTCTGGGTTGCCATGACGTGCTCCACCTCGGAGGTGCCGATGCCGAACGCGAGAGCGCCGAACGCACCGTGGGTGGAGGTGTGGGAGTCGCCGCAGACGATGGTCATGCCGGGCATGGTCAGGCCGAGCTGCGGGCCGACCACGTGCACGATGCCCTGTTCCTCATCGCCGAGGGAGTGGATGCGCACGCCGAATTCCTTGGCGTTGCGGCGCAGGGTCTCGATCTGGGTGCGGCTGGTCAGGTCGGCAATGGTGCCGAAGATGTTGTCGGTGGGGGTGTTGTGGTCCTCGGTGGCGATGGTCAGGTCGAGGCGGCGCAGGGGGCGGTTCTCGATGCGCA
>ERZ772786.439-NODE-439-length-17343-cov-3.480160_pt1 | contig 17343 bp, 11 predicted proteins | sample MGYA00511473_ERZ772786 | MGnify/ENA primary metagenome ERZ772786 (study PRJEB29015, sample SAMEA2738025) | human oral metagenome | biome: human oral; feature: human-associated habitat; material: saliva | place: China | collected 2252 ...
TTAATGCGAGTCCCACGGCTATCCAAATTAAACGGTTTGAACTATCATCTAACATTTTTACTCCTCATCCTCTTTTTGTCCAGAAATATTTCGTTGAGTCTGTGCTTGCGGTCTGGCTGTTGTCCGAGTATGTTCCAATGTAGGGTGGATAATCAGAATCATTTGCTTCTGATGATGAAGGCATCCACGGTGTCGCAGTTGAACCTTCTTCAAGTTTAGGAAGACATATATCTGTTCTACTTCCAGCGGGAACTCGTGCAAAAATTTGAGCTCCATCAACGATGGTAGAACCAGTTGTAAATGTGTACGTAAATAATTTCCAATCATCTGTAAGTGTCGTAGTTGCTGTACCGTTTTTTGCTATCCAAACACCCTGTGAACTCCAACCATACATAGTAACACTGCCATGACCTCTAACATATTCACTAAATGTATATGTTGTATTCGGTTTTACGTATTGAAATTGAGGATTACTGTTTTGCTTAACATAGACTCTGAAAAAATCCATAACATTATTATTGGTACTTGGATTATCACATACCACGTAATTACTGTTTAAATAGCCTCCTGTTTTTGAAGTTGGCATTGCAAAATAATACGGAGTTAAATTTTGATTAAGTTGCTTTGTCCCGTTTAGTAAATTCAAATTAGGTGAAACTGTTGAAAAACGGTCTGTTCCGTCTGCGCTGTAAGCATATGCGGTGTGTGTGACTTCATTACTTGTGTTATCAGAAACATTTTGTTGAATTTTGTTGGTGACTTGGTTTCCAACGACTGGAAAATAATTTTTGAACGCACTAAACATAACGATTGATAATGCTAGTCCAACTGCTAACCATGCTAATCTATTGCTACTGTCATCTGCCATTTTCTTCTCCTTTGTTAATTAAGTGCTCGCCACTCATATTGGCTTGGGTTGTCACTGGACTCATTTTGACTATCATAGTAAAAACCAATATATTTTGAGTAATTTAAATTATCGTCATTTGATGACTCTGGACTCCATGCTGTTGCATTTTCTCCAATTTCAAGTTTTCTGTGTCTTACTTTTAGAGTATCAGTAGTTGTTTTGTTGTCTTTTGAAAAATAAGGCAATCGAATTTCATCAACTCCTGAAGGTATTTTTGTTGTTACTGTGTAAATTTTAGATGCATTGTCTAGTTTTGCTTGAACGTTAGAAAGCCATTTGTTGTTTTGAAAATATTGAATTTCTAACGTGATGGAAGTTCCTTGGCTTAAATTTGTAGCATCAATTTCTTCTTGATAAGTGATGGTATCTCCAGCCTTTAGACCGTGTGAATCTAAAGAATAGAAAGTGTTCTCGTCATTTGAATCCCACGAACTTGTGGTTGCTGTTTTCCAATCTGATAAAGAATTGGAAGTCAAGATATTTTTGTTTAACCGGTTTTTCGAGAATCCTTTGGTTCCGTCTGAATTGGATGCATAGGCAATATGTTTTACATCTCTGACATGCTGAATCGAGGTCGTCACATCTCCAATAATTTGTGGGATTTCCTCATTAAAAATTCCATACGTTACAAAAATCAAAGCCATTCCACATGCTATCCATGTTAATCTGTTTGAATGGTCGTCTATCAAATATTCATCTCCTTTTTTTCGTTGTTTTTTTCCTTCTATTACTACTATCCATTCTTTTTCAAAAAATGTGAAAAAAACAAAAAAACCATTTATTATGATTTTTTTTACAGTAAGTTTCTATTTAGCATAAAGTAAAAAAAAAGCCACTAAATTAATAGTGACTCTTTTTTTAAAACATGTTATTTTGAATTGTTGTTCCTGCGCCATATTTTCCAACTTCACCACAAGCCCAACTATATCCGCTATTATAATCAGAAAATGATTGTGATTCAAGACATTGACCATTTTTATAGATAGAGAAAATATATTCTTTTTTTCCATCATTGGTTGGTGGAGTGTAACCCCCATCATCCGATGAACTTGAGTTTCCTGAGTGTTGCGCAGCGGGAGTGTTTGAACTAGCATGACTTGAGCTTGAACCATAATTACTTGAAGATGCGCCACCATTTGATGTTGTTCCGCTATTAGTTGAGCCTCCTCCAGAATAAGAGGTTGACCCACCACTATAAACAGAACCACCGCCATAATTTGACCCTCCAGTATAGCTTGAAGTTCCACTATTTGCTGATGACGCAGCGGAATCACCACCAGCGGTATTTGCACTTGCACCATTGCTTTCACTAGCACTAGCACTAGCATTCGCTGTGCCTGAGTTAGTTCCTGAACTGTTTTGTTCGTTTCCTTTGTTTATCGCTTTGGCTGCACTAGCTGCCTTTTTTGCTGCATCTGCTTTAGCTTTATTTTGTGCGTCGGAAATTTCTTTACTTAATTGAGCTTTCAGCGCTTTTGAATCAGTTGCACTAAGTTTTGCAACATCAGCTTGTGCAGTTTTCAATTTTGCACTGTTGTTGTAATCAGTGGTAAAAGCTTTCACACTTGCTGTTGCTTTTTGTTCCAACGTATAGCGAGCATTAACAGTATTAAATTTCACCATTAATGTTTGATGGGCTTCGTTTCTGGTAACTTTGTCGATTGCTTCTTGTGCTACTTTAATGTTTTGTGCCGAATCTGTTTGTTCTGCTTTTGCTAAAGCATTTTTTGCAGTATTTTCATTGCCAAATTCTGTTTTTAATTCAATGTATTTTTTGTTATCTTTAACTTTTACACTTTTGTTTTTTACATCCTTAATCGCATCTTGTGCAGAATTAAGGTTAGCTTGTGTAAGTTTCTTTTGTGCTTGACTTAGGGCGATTGTAGCATTCTGTTCAGAATTATTTTCTACTGTTTTTGCATGAGCACTATAAACAAAACCTCCTACTGCACCTGCGAAAATGACAACTGCTACTGCCGTTCCAATTTTTGTTTTATTTTTCATAATTATTATCCTTTATTTTTTATTTTTTCAATGAAAAATATTGAGGCACTTTAGTGCCAATTCTATAATATTATAATCTTTTTTTAAGAAAAATGGGAAATTAAAAAGAAAAAAAGGCAAATTAATTTGCCTTTTAATTATTTCCACCAAGGGTTTTGACTGTTTCTATTATTTCCTTTCAACCAATCGTAATTATCCTTTGTGATACCTGATGGTAGAGTCCCTTTTTCGTTGTAATCAAAGGGGTCTGAGGTGTATACTGGTTGGAACCATAGTGCATCATAACTTGGTGTTTTTGAGTTCAACGTTGCATGGAGTGAACCTACAACATTGATGGTTTGTGACATATTTACTGTGATTTTGTTTACACCAAAAGTATTACTTGTAAGATGTAAATCATAATTTGAAGGTGTATTTCTCACAAATAATGGTAAGAATATCATGTGGTCTTGATTAGAATAACCGTCTGCCACTGTGGTGCTATTGGTCCAAGCTGGACTATTTGGCGTGTAGGAATAAACTTTTCCATTATATTTGTTAACAGCTACATTTGGCATTTCTGCATTTGAATAGCTTAATTTGAAACCATTCGTTGTTTGTGTAGAGCCATCTGTTGATGTTAATTCTTTTGTTGTTAGATTATCATTAGTGATTTTTACATTTTTGTCGTTGAAGCCACTAGGAAGAATACTTTGATCATCATTTAATCCAAATGGATAGGCTAAAGTCATTTTCAATTGATTTGCATCACTTAAATTTGCCGTGTTTTGCGCATCAGTATCATATCCATAATAGTAAGGATATGAAGCATTGAATCCGTAACCAGTTAATGCTTTTTGTTTGTCCGTTGGGAAATTAATTCCAAAGTATTCGTGGTACTCTTTAATTTTCAATGGTGTTGAAATAGTTTCAATGACAGACAATGATTTAGAAATTGGTTTGTTATTGGTAACAATCAAATGCGAAGCGTTGTAACCACGTGCTTTAAACGTTCCTGAAATTGTATCTGTCGTAACCGTTTGAGAAATTGGAACACTTTGCGTAGAATTTGGCGCATAGTAATTCTCATCAGGAAGTTTTCCGTTAGGAAGTGGAGTTATCACAACATTAAAGTTGTTTTTGGCACCATTTCCGTAATCTTTTGTATTCAACGTTCCTGTAATTGTTTGTTTGAATTGACCTGTACTATCTGGTGTCAATCCATCTAAAGAAGTTGTTGTTGAATACAAGTTTTTACCGTTATCATCAATTAAGTCAATTTTGTAATTGTAATTTTTCAAAACGAAATCAGTTGGTTTATTATTCAAGAAGTTAACGAGCATTCCTTGTGCTTGACCTGTTAGACTTAATTTGAAAGGTAATCCTTTAGCTCCTTCGTCCGTATCAACAATTATTTTGTCAGCATTAATGGTTAGATTTGCATTTTTGTTAACTACCTCGTCGCCTTTATGGTAAGGAATGGTTAAAACATTTGTGATGAAATCATTGGCTAATGTTTTTGGACTGCTTCCGGTTGTAAAACCAAATTTTTGGTTTTGATTTGTTCCCGGAACCATTTTCCAAAGTTTATCGCCACCATCAGAAATGGATTGAATCATTGGACTGTAATTTAGACCTGCATTTCCGTTGTCGTTACTTTGACCTTCAAACAAAAGATAACTTTCTACGTTAGGCTTTTGTCTAGAGTATAGATTGTTCGTACTTCCTGAAATAGTATTGGTATTTGTTGGAATGGACAAGTTCCCCGGAACTTCACCGTTGTCGAAGCTTTTGTTCCACAAACTAGAATCTTTGTTTGTGTTGTCAGTGTAGTGATTAACATTTACAAGTTCAGCTTTTTGACCAAAATACATGGAAATAACAGAATCATAGTTTGGAACACTATAAGTGTAAGTTCCGTTGCTAACTGAAATCGGTTGGTCTTCCCCTGTTTGCAGATTAGTAACATGGTCAAAGCTATGTTTATTACCATTAATATCTGTTACGTCATGATACCAAGTTGAAGTATAGAGTGAGCTATTGAGAATAGCATTAGGATTCAATATTTTTGTTGATGTGGATGCTGTGTTAGGGATTGTAACAGATTGACCAGGGGTAGTGGAAATTGTCCCATCACTCCATGTATCTGTTCCATCTACGTATTCATACGAACCACCAGAATTCGTTGTGCTTTGGTCATAGCCACCTATGTCTGTAGCTGAGGGATTTACTGGATTGATTCCAGCAGTTTGATGGCTGATTTGTTGCCAATAATTGTGTGTCATGGTGTACGAAGTTGATGTTGTCTGTACACTATGATATTTTTCAATTGTGGCATTTGTCCCAAGAAGTTGATAGTAATGTCTTGAACCTGAACTTTGAACAGCTAATGGTGCACTATTGTCTGCGGTGCTTCCCACGGTAATTCTTCCGTTTCCGTTCACGGTTAATCTGACACCATTTCCCGCAACTCTGTTTGCGGCTTCTAGTGGTGTACCTTGCAATGTTCCAACATTACCATAAAAAATGACACCAGCATTATTCACGGAATAAGTGTGTAAGTTTGCCCAACTTCCTGAAAACTCACTATGAGGATAAAGCGTTCCTGTTATTCCTCGAGTATTGTTGTCGTAATATCCGCCCCTCGCCAAAACATTTGGTGAGCTTCCGTAAACGTAACCTCCATGTACTGTAACTGTTTCTACAGAATTGGAGTTTTGCGAAGTTCCATGAGAGACATTCCATGTAATTAAACCATTGAATTGAGAGCCTGACAATGAACCACCGGGGAAATTATCTTTCCAAGTCGTATAATTTGTTCCTGCTTTACCTATTGTCCATTTCAAACCGATTCCGTAAAGACTGATTGCTGTTGCTCCATTAGGAATTGCTGAGGCTAATTTGATGTTCCCACTTTGGTCAATATTTAATGTGACATCCTGTGGTTCGCCCAAGAAGCCTTTATTATCGTAAAATCCTGCGGTCGCTTGAATAGTTACATTCGTACTATTTTTAGGTGCATATTGACTTCCTAAACTAACTAATGCTTTTTGGTTTGTTACAAGATTAATAGGAATTTTTTGTGCGCCTGAGTGGCTGAAATTGACAAAAACATTTGTAGTTGAACTATTGTATCCCCAATTACCTAAATCCAGACCTGAGGCTGTCAAAGAGCTAACGGTAGCTCCCGATTCGCTTAGCGGGGTGATTGGCTTCCATTCAATATCTTGAACATCTTGTCCGGGAACAAAAATATAAGAGGGGTCTGTTTTAGTTTCAGTTCCACCAGAGATGACGGTTGAGCTTGAGTTAGTATAGCTAATTGATGGTCCATTGGTGGTTTTAACAACGCCCGGAAGATTCATATCATAAGTAGGTGATACTGTTTTATCCTCAGTTTGACTTGTTGGAACTTTGAATGTCATTGTTAAGCCGGGATAAATCCAATGAGAGGCAAATGCATTAGCAAGTTTTCCATCAGATTGTGGAAGAACTCCAAGCGGATTTCCTGTTGGACTGTAGGAAAGACTATTTTTGTTATAAGTGACATTATCTTTCAAATAATTTCCGTACACTCGATGAGCTTGTATATCTAATTTAACGGTATTCGAATTTTTAGATGTGTTTGTTTCCTTTGGAGCACTCCATGAAGCATTGGATACATTAATAAACTCACTTGATACAGTTTGGCTTGTAGATGCACTTCGTGTGAATTCTTGCACCGTTTCATTAGATGTGGCTGTGTTCGAAATGGTTCCAACACCAGTATTCAAATTAAAATTACTATTCGCTTGATTAGGGTCTGAGCTTGGCAGTTTGTCAGGAGATAATGAACCGTGAATAACTGCTGTCGCATTATTTAGAGCGTTAGGATTTTGACTATTTGTTGGACGGTCACCTGACACGTAAGTAATCGTTATTTTTTGTCCTTGTATTTTGTAGTAGGCATAATCCTTTGTGTCGCCATAAGTAATGTTAGAACTAATATTTGGAATACTATTATTTGTGACTTGAATTTTGTTTCCATCAGTAGTCGTTATGGAAAGTGGATTAGAATTATCAATTACAAAACCATTAGGAAGCGTATCAGTAATTGTTGTTACCGATTGAAAAGCTTGTTCTGTTGTGGTCACATCATAAGATGTTTTACTTGAATCGTGATAATTAATTGAACTGTTGTATTTGTGAGATGCTTCGTTCGCAAATCCAAATTTTATTGAGTAATCTACTTTATCGCTGGCTGATTTTGTTGTTTCTTCAGTTGCCGTTGTTTGACCATTGTCAATGTCTGTCGCAGTCTTTTGAATACTTTGACTTACTGGTGGTGCAACTGGGGTTCCGGGTGATGGGGCAGGAAGAACTGATGCTCCATTAGCAACAATACTTTGAACAATTTCGTTGTTCTTCCATAGTATTCCTCCACCTAATTGGTTCTGACCGTAGGTTGAACCTGAACCAAATCCAGAAGCCCCTCCACCAATCGAAGGACCATAAGTTCCTGAGAACCAAAGTGTTGAGTTCGCATGGACAGCATATTGGTCGTTTGTGCCATAGGACGGAAGTCCATAATATCCAGCATCATGATAATTAATATGGTCAGTAGTACCTGTGAGACTTTTAATTTTTGACCATGATGAACCAATATTAAAAGTTCTTAACGTACTGCTTGTGGTATAAAATTGTGTTCCTATTGCTGTATCCCCAGTTACTGCTGTGAAAAATTTAATGGATACATTTCCTAAATCGGGCAAGTGGAACCATTGAACAATGACAAATTTTTGCTCTTCTGGTGCAGAAACCTGAGCATCCGATAACCAAGCTGCTTCATTCGCTCTATCTTTAGGTGTATCTGATGGGCTGTGGTAAACAAAGGCGGCTTGACACAATTTTGCGACTTTAGGAAAAGCTGAACCTGAATAGACACTTCCTCCTGGTCCACTTGTTGTGGTTGTGCTTGCTGTTGCATTTGTGAAATCGGCTTTCACTTGTTGACTGGATAGCATTAGACCAACTGACAGCAAACTAATGGTTGAGAGAATTAATGCTTTCTTTTTTTGAGCTTTCATCATTCCTCCATTACTCGATTAATGTAATTTTGTACTTCACGAGATAGTTGTTTACTGTGTTATAGTATTTTACTAACTTAATGTAGTCATTATTGTTTAGTGAATTATTCGCTTGGAACAACGCCCAATCAGATTCTGAACTCAGTGAAGTGAAATCTTTATCGCCATTTTTGTGTGTGGTAATAAGTACTTGATTATTTCCGACCATGTACTTATCGTCCCCAATAGTTAACTGGTCCACTTTGATATCTTTTGGATCTTTTGAGATTGTCTTTAGATAACTTGGATTATCGTCAACTTGTTTTTCTATTGCTTTAACTTCAGATTTGGTGACGTAACTATTTTTGGAATTATGAGCAGGACTTGACTGGCTAGGAATCTTTGTTTCAACATTTTTCACGTTGCCATCTGTGAGCGTCATTGAGCTTTTAGGTTCAATAGAAGCTGTTGTTTTATTTTTTGTTTCTTTTTTTGCTGGTTCAACGGTCTTCATTTTAGTCTTAGCACGTTTAACAATAATTTTTGATGTACTTGTAGTGGATCCAGAATTATTTGTGGCTTCAGCTCCTTTTTGAGAAATATTTGAAGCTGCATTTTGGTGATTCATATTATGACTCACTTTGTGTGTTATTAATAAGGTTGCACATATCATTGCAGTCGCAAAGGAAATGAGCATGACACTTAATAATATAGTTTTTCTGTTTTTCATTTCTTTCCTTATTGGTAAGTAATTGTTCTAGTGACTGTAGCAACATAAGTACTGCTTACCGGACTTACGACTTGGTAAGTAATGGTATATGTTCCAGCTTTATCTGGATTAATAGCATTAGTGCTGACAGTGATTAGACTGTTTGCTGAACCTTCGTATGGAAGTGTTGCGCTGATTCCACTCATCAATGTCGTTTGTGATGGAATACCACTTCCTACACTAAATGTCCCAACTGATGAATTTGCAATTTGGAAAACTGCCATGTCTGGTAAGATTACTAATTTGCGGTAAACATTTGTTGTTGCACCAGTATCTTCATTTTTTGCAGTTAATAATTGGTTATAAGTTCCTGAGATTGTATTATCAATATCCGAAGATGTGACTTTGACACCTTTTGTCCCGTTCGGTCCTTCTTGTTGAGCGGTTGCATCTGTCAGAATATCTTGTCCAGCAATGATAGTCACTTGTTTTGGACTTGTGATGATTGGTTTGTAATTTTCTTTTGGAATATTTTGCTTGCTTTGAGCATTGGCTCCATCATCATTTTTCACATTTGTTGTTAATAAAGCACCATCTGAATTAGAACTGATGGTTGATGAACCATTTGGATTGTTTTTTCCAAAATCATAGTACAACAAGTTTAACTGTGGTTCTAAACTTAGTACTTTAGAATCGTCAGTATTTGCTGGAACTGAAAAAACTGGAGTATCAAGTATTTTTGGTGCATTTTCATTCGATTTTGAAGCGCCTGTCAGTGCAGAGGTTGCATCATAGTCAATTCCTTTTGAATCTGTAAAATGTATTTTAATCATTTTTACTGATTGAGGAGTGGTTAAATCTATTCGGCTTGAACTTTGTTTTCCATTAATTATTTTTACTTCATCATTTGCCTCTAAGTAAAAATCAAAAGATGTATTTGATGAATCTTCCTTTAATTTGGCTTTGCTTGATTCATTAACATCCGAGAAATAGTTCGACATGAACTCATTTAAACTTTTGAAAATCACTTTTTTGTTTTTTGAATGTTCTGTTCGTTCGTCTTCATTCATCGACTTGACTGCTGCTGCTTGAATTGAAGTTGTCATTGCCTGAGTGGTCGTGTTTGAATTACTGTTATCCATCTGCATGAAGAAAAAGGTAATCCCAACAATCATGATGGTTAAAAATCCACCAATTAATCCGAGTATTGTGCGCATTTTTTTACCTTTACTTTCTTAACAATTATTCGATGGACTGCCAAAGTTTTTCATTGGCTTGTTTTAGCTCTGTGAAATTTTTCTTTTTGGTTGGCTCTGAAGGAGCTTCTGTAAACTCAGATAGCTCATCTTTTTTTGTTTCATCTTCAATTCTTTCTTGCTGATTTTCTTTTTTGTGTTTCATCATTTCCTCAGCTTCAGTATCATGGTCAGCAGTGAAGAACGGTAGCTCTTGGTTTTGGTTAATAATGTGACGGCGCTTATCTTTTAGTCCTTCTTGTACTTGAAGAATTGTACCGAGAGTGTCCTTTGTTTCTTTTAACATTACAGCTGTTTTGCTTTGTTGTTTGTCAAATGCTTCAAGAATTTCATTCATTTTCTCTTCATTTTCAATTTGAATTTTCTCCAGATTTTCTGCTTTTTTAGTTAAGTCATTTCCTAAACGCTCAAATAACTTAATTTTTTTTGTTAAATCTTTCGTTAATTTTGAAAGAGTTTCGTTGTACTCTGTGAGGATGCTTTCAGGAAGCATTGCAATTTCGCTAAAATCTAAGATGTCTGACATGTGTTTTCTTCTTTCTATTTTCTTTCTACTATTACTATCTATTATTATTTTTTTTTTTATTATTTTTCGAAAAAAATTTTTGTTACTCAAAAGAAAAAACAAAAAGCACACCTTAACGATGTGCCTTATTGTTCAAATTTATTTTTTATTTTCAGATATTAATTAAGTTAGTAGTTAGTAGTTATTAATTATGATATTTATTATTTTATTAGTTATTAATATTATTATTTATAACAATATTATCTTGCTAATTATTCATATTATTAATATTATTATTTATAACATTATTCATGTTATTGTTCTTAGCAATATTCTTGGTATTATTAATAATTTTGCAACGCTTGAACGATAATATCATTGATGACACTTTCTGAATTTCGTGCGCCAAAAGAAAGATTGTAATTTTTTATGAGTTCGGCTTTTTTTGTTGAATAATTTTGTTTGACAATGGGTTCTAATTCTTCTGGAAGATTCATGTTCTCAAAGAATTTCGCAAAAGTAAGGTCAAGGACTTGAGCATATTCTTCTTTTTGCAAATGATCAAGATAGATAATATTTCCAAATCTATTAACAATTTCTGGACTTAGCGTTTTTTGCAAAATATTGCGTGGATCCTTTTTCAAGACATCTTCGTTTGAAACTGGATTGAACCCAACCACTTTTTCTTCCGCAAAATCTACACCTGCATTTGTTGTGGCAATGATAATGGCATCCTTGAAATCGTAAGTTGCATTTTGACTATTTTGAAGTTTTCCTTCGTCAAGTGCTTTCATGAAAATTTGTCTCACCTTTGGATGAGCTTTTTCTAATTCATCCAACAAAATGACACTTTTTTTATGAGTGAGTAATTCATCAAATGCCAACGAATCGCCACTTCCATAGCCGACATAGCCTTGCGAAGCTCCAGAGATTTTTGTGAGCGACATGTCATCCATGAATTCTGTCATGTTCAGGTTAATGAAATGATAACCAATCAATTCCGCAAATGTTTTGGACAACAATGTTTTTCCGACACCAGTGGGACCTGCCAGTAAGTAACTCCTTGGTTTGTCAGAGGCACGAATATTATAGCGAATACTAATTAACGAATTTTTTAGTGATTCTTTGGCTTTTTTTTGACCAATGACGGCATGAAACATCTCTTCTGAAGTCATTTTGCTTTTGATAAGCACATCAAGTTTTTCTGAACTTTGGTCATTGAATGTTTCTTCATTTGTTTGTTCAAATTGGATTTGTTCGGCAAGTTCGTAATTTTCACTTGCTTCTTGATATTTGCGTTCTTTTTCTTTTTGCTTGTAGTCTTTCATCATTTCTTCAAGCTTTTCATCTACAATTTTGTTCAATTCATAGAGTGGATCATCATCATTTAAGACAGCGTATGGATTACTGAAAAGTTTTTCTTTGTCTAACGATTTGTTAATGGCTTCTGTTAGTACAATATTTTTTTGCGGAAAAGGTTTTTCAGAAAGCGCATTGCTTTTAATAAATTTATCCTTAAACTGGACGTTGTAAAAAATGTAATTGACCGAGTTAACATTCTTTTTTTTCAAAAGTTGTTCAGCGAGCTCGAACAGTTGTTCATTTACTTTTTTCTTGAAATTATTGAAGATTGTAATGTCCCAATTCTTCAAATCAACATACAAAATGAGATTGCTATTTTCTTTTACTTCTGAAAAAGTAAAACTATGGCTATGGAACGCATTTTCACCTTTTAAAACTTTCCTGTTTTCATAGTAAGTTAAAGACGCCAATTGTTTCAAGTTTTCTTTTTTTTCGTTTGTCATGAAATCAGAACACAAGCGTGTTGTTCCAAACACGATTCCATCATCATTTGCGAGGACATGATGCAAGATTCTTAGCATGATGCTATGCGGAAGGTTTTTTTCTTCACAGGTTAAATCTAGCAAATTAATACTTTTTTTTTCAATATTTAATTTCATTTTTCTTCATTTCTAATTTTTCTATTTCTACTAAGATGACAAATCTTGGTAAACTTCCAAGACAGTATTGTAAGACTTGAAACGCATATTTCCATTTGTCACAGCTTGAGAGGCTTTTCCTAAAAGCGATTTGGTATTCATTTTTGAAATCAATAACATTCGGATTGAATAATCATAGATATCATTATCGACATTCAAGTAATGTTGGTACACATTGATACCTTGCATTCCGTTTCGAGTGTTTCTTCCTGCTGCTTGAATCATATTGATTGGCGAAGGCGAATAGCTCAAAAACAACGCATTATAGGCATTCTTGAATTCAATCGCTGCGCCTCCTGCAACATACTGGATAAGAATCAAGGCACAAGCTTTTGGATTTTCTTTTTTAAACGTATGGTACTTTTCAAATTCCTTTTTCTCACCATTCACAAAGAAGATTTGTTCGTGTTTCATGATTTTCAGGGTCAGTAACATTTCGATGAGCTGTTCTTGTTCAATATTGTAATTGTAGAAAGCAATGATATCTTTACCATCAAATTGTTTCAGATTCATTATATACCTTATGATTTCTGACCACAATGAATATCTATGTTTGGAAGTCAAACTGTTGAGTTTAATAAGTTGATAGGGGACACTCGGAGAAGCAAAAACTTTGTTTGTTTTGTCATTAGAGAGGAGGGTTTGCCATTCAATGGGTCTCATATATACCCATTCTTCAGGTTGTATTGTGAGGTCTTCCATAGTAAATTCTTCATCATTGAGTTGATAATTGTTGCGTAAGATTTTTTCTTGATATTGTGGCAGAGCAATTTTCTGACGGTCTTTTTTTAGGTCTATCCGATGGTTTTCAACATGGATATTTGGCAACAAATCTGACGTTTCTACTGGGTCGTACACCAGTGTGTTCCAATAATCATCCAAAATTTGTAAATTCTTAATTTTAGCTAAGTTGATTTCACAATTGTCTTTGAAATTCAAACCTCTAATTTTCCGTTTTTTTCCTTCAGGATGTTTTGCTGTCGGAGGAGTGTAGTAGGTATTTTTGGTTTCTATTTCTATTCCATGGACTTCATTGAAATGTTCAATAGATTGGTAAAAACCTGCCATTAGAAAGTATGGAACTGCATCATAATAGAAATTATTTCCTATGAGTGTTGCGGAAAGATTAATGGAGGCGGTAATCCAATGCGGTGATTTCTGAATGAATTGGTTAATTTGGGAAACATTCAAATCACTAATTTTGTTTTTTTGTTTTTTTGTCCACTTTTGTGTGGAATCAGAAATTTTTACTAACATTTTTTGCAACGTATCATAATAATTCGGTTTACCTGTGGTCATATCGACAATTTGTTGACTCATCTCACTCAAATCTCCAGTAACGGATGTTTTAATCTTGTGAACTTCGTCAAAGATGAGTACCACAGGTTGGGGCGCATTCAGCCATTGCTGAACCGCTGTTAACATTTCTAGCGAAATATTTTTTTTAGGGACTTTAATTTTGGTTTTTCTTTTTTTCTTTTCTGGAGTGTTTTTAGTCTTCAACGGTTCCCCACTCATGCTTTCTGGTGTGGTTAACAGTATTATTTTTAAATTTGTTCCTTCTGCTTCGTTATAAGCTTTTACAGACTCCTCCCACGAATGGTCTTTGACTTTTGCACTGGGAGCAAAAATTATAATATACGCATTTTTGAACTTGGGAACTGCACCTATGGCATGGATTGCTCCAAAAGTCTTTCCTCCACCGACTCCTGTTTCAATGCAAACACTATGTAAAGGAGTTTTTTTCCATCCTGCCCAAATCGCATTTTTAATCAACTCAGTCGATTCACGTGTTTCATATTTCATTTTTTGCTCCTTGTATTTTTTGTCACTTATTTTACTTCTTCAAAATATTTTCGGATATTTTCATCAATTAATGAGGTAGGTTTTCCTATGTCTTGAAGTGATGGTTCTGAACATGATTCTTGAATCAATGGTTCTGCTTGTTCGGCAATTTTTTTGTGAGTTTGAAAGGTAAACAGATAGCCTGTAATGCTTCTTCCTTTTTTCATTTTTTCTACTTTTAAATCAATAAACTGCTTTCCTAATTGTTTGACCGCAGGCATGATGATTTCGTTGTTAACGTATTTTACGTTTGCTTTTTCCGAGAGCTGTAACTTTTCATATAATTGTTCTTTACTGATATAGAATCGCCCAAAATTGTTCCATTGTTGGAGCATCAGAGAAATGATTTTGGTGTATTTCCCTGACAAAATTAAGTTCAGATTCACATCAATCGAAAAAAAGCCACCTTCTTTGATATTAACTTCTAAAATTTCTTGAAAGAAAGGCGTTGCCTTAATGGTGACATCACCTGTAACAACGTTAATCTTCATGTACTCTAAGATATTGACATATACTTTTTCGTTGGTTTTGTCATTGAAATAGACATATGTTGAACCTTGGAGCTTCTCTAACAGTTCATTAACCTGTGCATTGTACACTGATATCGAAACATTCTCCCCCATGCCAGTTAATTTTCTAAGTTCTTCTTGTTCAATTATAATTTCTTTGTTGGGAGATAATGCTATTTTGTAAGTAATTGCTACAAAGATATCAATATCTTTTTCTTTGAAACCTTTAATATTGATTGAGTTGAAAAAATTTTTGACTAAGACCTCTTTCGGAAGCAGTCCTTTTTCTTTTTTTTCTTTTTTGTTCATATTCCCCTTTCTTTTTGAATATTCTATACAATTCTTCGCTTTTGGACACTGTGTGCATTTAGCTAAAATTTGGTGATTTTTGGCATATAATTTACCGACCTATTCATATAATTTACCGACCTATTCATATAATTTACCGACCTATTCATATAATTTACCGACCTATCATATAATTTACCGACCTATCCTTTAAACAGCTTGGTTACAGTCTTTATTGGCATTTTTTTTGATTTTTTTACTCGTATTTAGTATTTTTTGTCATATAATTTGCCAACCTATGACATATAATTTTCTGACTTCTCATATAATTTACCGACTTATCCATATAATTTACCGACCTATCCATATAATTTACCGACCTATTGAGAATTTGGACACTTCGTCCATATAATTTACCGACCTATCCATATAATTTACCGACCTATCCATATAATTTACCGACCTATTTCATATAATTTACCGACCTATCCATATAATTTACCGACCTTTCCGTATAATTTACCGACCTATTTATCTGAAACCCCTTGGTATTAGCGGATGTAGAGAAGTCTAAAGACTTTTAAAGACTATTAAAGACATATAAAGACATTTAAATAGCATTTTAAAAATTTTTTCTCTTTCTTTTTTTTTTTTTATTTGACCAATAAATCATTGTTGCATTAATCGAATGAGCGCATTTAGAAATTGTTGATTATCGTTATGCACACATTCGTAGTATTTTGACGATTTGTTCATTGCCACATCGTTCATAATGTTGTAGAGCAAATTGAGTTTAGCCTTGGTTAAATTTTCTAATTGGTCTGTTTGTCTAAGTCTTTGGAGCTCTTGTTCATGCAATGCAAAAAGATTTAATGGATTTTCCTGAGCAGACTCAGGCATCATTTCTTTTTTCATGCTTATGTTTTTGGCTTTTTCTTTTTCAATTTCACTTTTTAGCATTAAGTTTTCTTCTTCACACTGTAGTTCTGCCTGCTGAATGATTTCTTTGGTCATTTCTAAATCGTGATTCAGTTTTTCCATCGCGTCCGCAATTCCACTTTGTCGGTAAAGGTTCAGTGCTTCTTTGAGTCTCTCATTGGGAAGTTGACTTTCAAACTTCAAAAGCATACTCAATTCGCTGATGAGCAGATCTACAGTTTTGTCTATCTCTGCTTTTTTACCTTTCGTCAATTTCCATTTTTTGTTTGCTGAAACAATTTTTTCAGTTTTCGCTCTGAAAAGTTCACTAAGTGAAAAAGTAGCGTCGATTTTTTGAATGTCCTTAAGATTTTGAACGTCTGAGAAGTTTTCTTGAAGATAAGCATTGACAATTTCCCAATTGTTTTCTTTTCTGCGGTCTAACATTCGATTTTGTAGTGTCGTTAGTGTTGAGGTGAGAGTGGTCAAATCTTCCAAGTGGTGTTGGTCCATAATTTGAATCAATTTTCCGGTTTTCTTTTTGGTTAACCGGTCACGAACCTCGTTGAACATCTTGTTTGTTTTCTTGATTTCGTCATCAAGCTCTTCTTTGAGTGCTTTTTGTGGTTTCAAGCTTTCGATAATTTCCTGAATTTCTTCGTCAGTCGTATTTTCTAAAAATGCGTCTTCGTTTTCTTCAAAGCTGTCGATAAACGATTTTGCGCTTAAAATCATAGGCTCAATGAGCGTTGCTTTCTTTTCAAAATCGACAATGCGTTGTTCAATGATTTTTGAATTAAATAATTGTGGTTTGGTTTGAATTGCAATTTCTTGATTTTCGATAATTAGGTTTGCTTTTGTCATTTCTTCCTCTTTCTTTCTCAAATAGTCTTTATTTGCATTTTTTGCCTGCTTATTTGCGTTTTAATTTGTTTTTGGAACAATCTATCGCAAAAAATTTTACATGCCTTAAAACAGCTTATATTGCCTTTTATTAACAATCATAAAATCCAAAAATATCTGAGTGGTCCAAGTAGGTGATTTGGTCGCCTAAGGCAAGGACAAAGTTCAGATGTCTTTTGATTTTTGCTTCTAGTTTTGGGTCGTTTAAAAAATTATAGATTTGCATCAAATGCTCCTGTCCTTCTGCAACAGTAATGAATTTCATTTGTTGCTTAACTCCAGATAGCATGGCTTCCTTTTCATAAAGATATTTTAGTGCTGACTTGAACGGATACAAGATGACGAGATGCTCAGACGTTAAGTTGTGTGTATACAAACTTGAAACGTTCATTTGCTTGCTGAAAGTGAGTTCGTTAAGCGGAAGGATGAGGTCTGTTTGGATGTTTGCCAGCAGTTGTTCTTCTTGGATAAT
>ERZ772786.440-NODE-440-length-17325-cov-8.052635_pt1 | contig 17325 bp, 15 predicted proteins | sample MGYA00511473_ERZ772786 | MGnify/ENA primary metagenome ERZ772786 (study PRJEB29015, sample SAMEA2738025) | human oral metagenome | biome: human oral; feature: human-associated habitat; material: saliva | place: China | collected 2252 ...
GGGCGAGGACTCCGACGAGCCCGATGCGTGCAGCGTTGCGGCGCATGGTTCCTCATTTCAGTTGCTACAGTCACGCGCACGACACCGTGCGCGCATAAGAACCATCATCCTCGAGTTTGACATGTCCGACAATTCATAACGACTAACGTCGGGCAACACCCGGACAAATCAAGGCTTGACAGGGGGCCGCGCTCACGCGCAGCCCCCTGTCAGTATCGATGACGCCTCGGCGCGCCCCAACCCGGTACGCCGAGGCTGCGACTACGAGTGCAAACGACCGGACGGATCAAAGAAGTAGACAACGCCGTCGATCGTACGTTCGCCCGTCACCATGACGCCAGTCTCATCCAGGTAGTACCAGGACGAAGCATCCCTCACCCAGCCGGTAGCCATCGCACCCGAGAGCTGCAGGTAGTACCAGGACGATCCTTCCTTCAGCCAGCCGGTCACCATCGCGCCGGTCGCGGGGTCCAGGTAATACCAGGTGCCGCCCACGCTCACCCAGCCCGATGCCTGGGCACCGGACACTCCGTAGTAGAACCAGTGACCATTCTCGCTGGCCCAGCCGGTCACCATGTAGCCGCGCGCGTCGAAGCGGTACAGCTCGCCACCAATACGCATCGACGTCGACGCCGGGTAGGTGCCGTCGGCATTGCGCCACCACCAGCCCAGCGCATCCGAGATCCACTGACCGGCCACGGCCTCGTGCGTATCCTCGCTCGCCGGAGCAACCGTGAAAAGGGCCGACGTGGTCACGTCGTCGTCGGCGCGCGGATCCGGGTTGCGGCCCGAGGCCTCGACCCGAACAGCCTGCTGCCCCGACAGAGCCGAGACGTCCACGTCGTCCGCCCGCAGCGTCACGACGTCGCCCGTCAGCTCTCCCATGCCCGTGGTGGTGGCGACCACGGCACCGCCCACCAGCACTCGCGCCGAGGTCACGGGCCCGCCCACCGTCACGCGCACCGAGACGGAACCGGAGAGCTCCTGTCCGTCCAGCGGCGCCCACGCCGTCCCATCGGTCGAGTACTCGATGGGACCAATCACGGGCTGAGGCTGGTCTTTCAGGACAGCGTCGAGAGCATCCAGGAAGCCACTGCCGCGGTACTCCTTGCCATCCCAGGGCGCGTTAAGTTCGCCGTAGTTGCGCGCCGCCTGCTTCTTCATGAGGTCAATGACCTGCGCGCCCGTGTACTCGGGGTGCACCGACTTGATGAGCGCGGCGACACCCGACACGTGCGGGGTCGCCATGGACGTGCCGTCGGCGACCGCGTAACCACTCAGGTAGAACAGCAGCGGCGCGGTCGAATAAATCTGGTCGCCGGGCGCCGCGAAGTCAATCGTCGTGCCGTAGTTAGAAAAATCGGCGCGCGCCAAGGACAGGCCGGGGGCCACGTTGTAGGCCTGGGCGAGGGCGCTCACCTGCGCGACGCCGTCGATCATGGAGGGCACACGGATCCCGCCCTGAACATCACGGCCCTTCGTCGGAGCAGGCGCGTCGGTCGGCGAGCCGTCGTCGATCGTCGGGTTATCAATGTTGACGCCCTCGTTACCTGCGGCAGCGATGACGGCCAGACCCTTGCCCTGCGCGTACTTAATCGAACGGGTCGCCGCCTCCAGGCCCGCCGCCTGCTCCGGGTCCGTCGGACTCCAGTAGACCCACGGGTCCATCGAGTAGGAGTTGTTGACGATGTCCACCCCGTGATCGGCCGCCCACATGAACGCGCATGTCACGTACTCGGGATAGATGAGTCGATTGTCGTTCGTGGCCTGGATCGCCACGATGCTCGCCTGGGGTGCGATGCCGTCAATGCCGATGTCGTTGTGGTTGGCGGCGATGATGCCCGCGACGTGCGTTCCGTGGTAGAACTCGTCGCGCCAGCCGTACAAGTCCTGCGTGGCGACGCCGTTCACCGAGCACTTCACGGAACGCTGCGTGTCCACGCGGCCCTCCAGGTCGGGGTGCGTGTCCTCGACGCCCGAGTCCACGACGGCGACGGTCACGGGGGCGCGTTCCACGGCAACCGCCCCTGCCTCGCGGGCGTGCATAGCCTCGGCGCCCCAGTTGAAGACTTGTTCGCTGGTCGTGGAGGCCGCGTCGTTGCCCGTCTCGTCGCGCGTGGCAGCCAGGCCCCCTGACTGAGCGTCATCAGCCGCCCGGTCACCGGCTGCCGGGGTCTCAGCGTTCTCGTCGGCGGGTTCTTCACCGGTGGGAAGGGTGAGGCGCTCGTAATAGAGGACTTCCTGGGTGCGGGTCGGCCCGATCGAGTGGACGGGGATACCCGCGTCCCTCAGGGTGGCGGCCAGGTCGGGCGCAAATGAAGGCGTGGCGCTTTGCGCAAAGAAGGTTCCGATCTGCGGGTACGAGGCCAGGGCGGCGCCCTTGACCGACGGGACCAGAGCGATGGCGCGCTCCACGTCGGCTGAGCTGGTGCCCGGGGCCAGGTTGATCGCGTAGTTCATCTGATCATCGTTGGCACGGGTGGACGAGATCAGGGGGCTGTTGTCGTCAGCGTGTGCGGGCGGAACCACCACCGTCGTAACACCCATCGACAGGGCGAGCGCGGCGACGACTCCAATGCGGGCAGCAGTGCGGCGCATTGTTCCTCGGCTTTCGATTGTCATTGTCAGGATTTCGGCTGCATGTACAGCTGCGCCCATCATCCTAGAGTTTGTCAGTAACAACAAACTGTAGGCTTACCTTATTTTCAATGTGCGCAGCATTTCCGACAGGCCCCCACCGATTGCAAGTTCCCACCTCCAACACAAAGTCGCACGTAATTTAACTTGGTCAGCATTCGAGCGCCCCCACAAACGTTGCAATTTCAACGAGCCAATTTCAAACTCTGAAATAGTCGGGGAGGAATTACGTGCGACATTACTGGGGAAAGGTCGCGGCGATACCAGGACTGCTCCGAACGACCGTCTCACGACACAGGGTCCGACAGGCCCTCTCACAACAAAGGGTCCGAACGACCTCCCATTCCTCGGACTGTGATGTCGATCTTCAAGAAACGGGGGCCACTCACAATGCAAGCGAGACGGGGAGCGCGCTCCCCGTCTCGCTGATCTGCTTACTCCAGGCCCGCGTCCAGGGCCAGCAGGTGATCGACCGTCTGCGGGCGGATAAACCAGCGGGCAGTGCCGTTCTCGACGGCGAGTACGCCAGGCTTCGTGAGCATGTTGTAGTTCGACGCCATCGAATAGCCGTACGCACCGACGGCCGGCACAGCCAGCAGGTCACCACCCGTAATGTCAGCGGGAAGGTCAATGTCACGGATGATGATGTCTCCGCTCTCACAGTGCTTACCGACAACGCGGCAACGCGCCAGGGACGAGGCCTGAGCCGGGTCGCGGTTCGCGAGCGTCGCCGTGTAGACCGCGTCGTAGAGAACGGGACGGATATTATCCGACATCCCCCCATCGATGGCCACGTAACGGCGCACTCCCCCGCTTTCCAGGGAGACGTCCTTGACGACGCCGACCCTGTAGAGCATGACCATCGACGGACCGGCGATCGAGCGACCGGGCTCGACAGACACGTGCGGGACCGGCAACCCGTGGTGGGCGCAGCGCTCACGCACGACCCCGGCCAGGGCGCGAGCCACCTCGACCGGAGAGGTCGGGACCGGGTCCTGCCCCGTGTAGGCGATGCCGACACCGCCACCTAAGTCAATGGCGGGCACATCCACGCCCAGCTCGCCGCGCACAACCGCCGCGAAGTCGACGACGATGCGGGCGGCCTCAGCAAAGGCCTCGGTCCCAAAAATCTGGGAGCCGATGTGACTGTGCAGCCCGCGGAAATCCAAGTGCGGCGCGTCCCTGATGGCTGCCACGGCCTGGTACGCCTGGCCGGTGGCCAGGGACAGGCCGAACTTCTGGTCCTCGTGGGCGGTCGCGATGTATTCGTTGCCGCCCGCGTGGATGCCGGATTTCAGGCGCACCATGACGGGCGCGGTGACACCGAGCGAAGCGGCGATGCGCTCGACCTGGAGGACCTCGTCCATCGAGTCGATGAAGATGCGGTGGATGCCGACCTCGAGGGCCAGGCGGATTTCTGCGTCGGACTTGTTGTTGCCGTGCAACCCGATGCGTGAGGGGTCCACCCCGGCGCGCAGGGCGAGGCTCAGTTCGCCGAGCGAGGCGGTGTCGATACCTAGGCCCTCGGCCGCGACCAGGCGTGCGACGTCGGCGCTCAGGAATGCCTTGCCAGCATAGAAGACGTCGCCGCCGCTCAATCCGTATCCGTCCCAGAACTCCTCGGCCATCGCCGATGCCCACACGCGGGCGCGACCGCGCATGGCCTCGACGTCAAGCACGAAGGTGGGGGTGCCGAACTCGGCGGCGATATTCGTCAGGTCGACGCCACCCACGCGCAGCACGCCACCCTCCCGCGCCGCGCTCCACGGCCACAGGTCGGGGCGCTCATCGGGGGTCGGGCACGTCAGGGTAACCGCACCGCTCACCGGGTCACATCCTCTCCGGCGCGCCCACACCGAGCAGGCCGAGGCCGGTGCGCAGCACCTGAGTGACCGCGTCATTGAGCCAGAGGCGCGCGACGTGACCGGACTCGACCGGATCGTCGCCGCGAGGCGTCACACGACACTGGCCGTACCAAGCATGATAGGTCGCGGCCAAGGACTCCAAGTAGCGGGCGATGCGGTGCGGCTCGCGCAGCTCTGTGGCCTGTGCGACCTGGGCGGGGAACTGGGCGAGGGCGGCCAGCAGGGCCTCGTCAGCCTCGGTGTCCAGGACAGCCGGGTCAAAGCCAGCATCGCGGGTAACGCCGTGCGCCGCCGCGTTGCGGGCAACGTTACAAGTGCGCACGTGAGCGTACTGCACGTAGTAGACCGGGTTGTCGTTGGAGTGGCTCGAAAGCAGGTCCAGATCGATGTCAACCTGCGTGTCCATGGAGACACGCACGAGGGCGTAGCGCGCGGCATCCACGCCCACGGCATCAACGAGGTCATCCAGAGTGACAATGGTTCCGGCGCGCTTCGACATACGCACAGGCTCGCCGTCCTTGACCAGGTTGACCAGCTGCCCGATCAGGATCTGTAGATTTTCGCCCGGCTTGTCGCCGAAGGCCGCGCACATGGCCATCATGCGACCAATGTAGCCATGGTGGTCGGCGCCAAGCAGGTAGATGGCCGCATCCGCGCCGCGCTCACGCTTGTTCAGGTAGTAGGCGACATCGCCCGCGAAGTAGGCCGCCTGGCCATCCGACTTGATGAGAACGCGGTCTTTGTCGTCGCCGTAGGTCGTCGTGCGCAGCCACACCGCGCCGCCCTCGTCGAAAACCTCGCCGCGCTCGCGCAGGCGCTCGATCGCGTCAGCCACCGCACCGGAGCTGTGCAGCGAGTCCTCGTGGAAGAACACATCGAAGTCCGCGCGGAAGGAGTGCAGGCGCTCCTTAATCTCCGCGAACATGAGCTCGACACCACGGGAACGGAACACCTCGACGGCTTCGGCCTCAGGCAGCGTCACAGGGTCAGGTTCACCGGCGGCGTTCGCGTCGGCACGGACCTGCTCAGCAATGTCCGCGATGTACTGACCGCCGTAGCCGTCCTCAGGAACCTCACGTCCCGTCGCGCGAGCGTACAAGGATTGGGAGAAACGGTCGATCTGGGATCCATGATCGTTGAAATAGTACTCGCGGGTCACCGCGGCACCGCAGGCTGCCATGAGTCGCGAGAGCGAATCGCCGACAGCTGCCCAGCGGGCGCCACCCAGGTGCACGGGGCCAGTCGGGTTTGCCGACACGTACTCGAGATTGATGGAGCGACCCGCCAAAGTCGCGTTACGACCGTACTGCGCACCGGCCTCGACAATGGTACGAGCAAGCTCACCGGTGGCACCCGCACCCAGACGAATGTTGATGAAGCCAGGACCCGCGACCTCAACGGAATCGATGCCGTCGGCGGCGGCGAGATCGTCAGCGAGGATCTGTGCGAACTCGCGCGGCGCCATACCCGCCTTCTTGCCGAGCTGCATGGCAACATTCGTCGCCCAGTCGCCGTGCTCACGCACGCGCGGGCGCTCGACCGTCACAGGGTCAGGCACCAGAGCGGGGTCAATCGAGATGCGCCCGGCGGCCGCAGCGTCCAGCAGCGTCGAGCGGATAAGGGAGGCAAGTTCTTCAGGAGTCACCCCATTAGCCTACGGGGTTTTGGCTCGTCACCGCGAATGAATGCGCGGCGCGGGGATGAAAACCTGGCCACACGAGAGCCATCACGCGCGTCTTTCGTCCCGCGTCTACACGAAAGTCGAGGGTAAGATTTCGGGTAGCCGAACAATCCTGACTGCGCAGGGAGGAACACCGTGAGCACCCCAGCCGCCGAGCACCACCACAAGCTCATCCCTCTCCTCGGCCCTGCCTTCGTCGCTGCCGTCGCCTACGTTGATCCCGGCAACGTCGCCGCCAACATCACGGCGGGTGCACGCTACGGGTACCTCCTCGTGTGGGTCCTCCTCGCCTCGAATATCTTCGCGATGGTCGTCCAGTACCTCTCCGCGAAGCTCGGCCTCGTCACCGGCAAGTCCCTGCCCGCCCTGCTCGGCGACCGCATGTCCAAACCCGGTCGCATCGCCTTTTGGATCCAAGCAGAGATCGTCGCCGCGGCGACCGACCTGGCCGAGGTCATCGGCGGCGCCCTCGCACTCCACTTACTCTTCGGACTGCCACTCCTGTGGGGCGGCATCATCATCGGCGCCATCTCCATGGCTCTTCTCGTCGTCCAAGGCGAGGGTAAGCAGCGCCAGTTCGAAACAATCATCGTCGCCCTGCTGGTCGTCATCACGCTCGGTTTCCTCGCGGGCCTGTTTGTCGCCCCGCCCAGCGCGTCAGGAGTCCTCGGCGGCCTCCTCCCCCGCTTCCAGGGCACGGACTCGGTACTGGTCGCAGCCTCCATGCTGGGCGCGACCGTCATGCCACACGCCGTCTACCTGCATTCCTCACTGGTCAACGACCACGAAACAGACGACCTGGGACCCTCCACTGCCGACTCGCGTCACTCCTCAGGCCACCTGTCGCGCCTGCTGCGCGCAACCCGCATCGACATTTACTGGGCGCTCAGCATCGCGGGCCTGGTCAACATCGGGCTCCTTCTCCTGGCGGCAGCGGCCCTCGCAGGACAAGAAGGCACTGACACGATCGAGGGTGCGCACGCCGCGATCTCCTCCACTCTCGGCCCCGTCGTAGGCACTGTCTTCGCAGTAGGCCTGCTCGCGTCTGGCCTGGCCTCCACGTCAGTGGGAGCCTACGCAGGCTCCGAGATCATGAACGGCCTGCTCCACGTCCGCGTCCCGATCCTGGTGCGCCGCCTCGTGTCACTGATTCCCGCTCTCATTATCCTTGGCGCAGGAGCGGAACCCACGTGGGCGCTCGTCGTCTCACAGGTCGCCCTGTCCTTCGGCATCCCCTTTGCGATCATCCCGCTCATACGACTCACAGCATCACGCGACGTCATGGGCGACTATGCAAACAACCGCGTCCTACGCGCGTCAGGCTTCCTGATCGCAGCCGTCATCGTCGCACTCAACCTGTTCCTGGTCTACCTGACGCTCACCGGTCAGGGCTAGGCGCCATGCTCACCCCACAGTCGCACGTAATTTGGTTCACCTTAGTTATCATAGGCATCCAGAAAACCGTGAAATTCCGCCACTTAGATTTCAAAATCTGAAACACGCACCGGGGAATTACGTGCGAGATTGTGGAGGAACCACGAGGCCGAGGCCGATCGCAGCCAGAGAACGAGGCCGGGGCCGGGAAGTGGGGCCGACGGACCACCGGCCCCGTCTCGCGAAAAGATCACTCAGGCGCGCACGGAACGCTCGTAAGCGGCCATCAGGTCAATGCGACGCTGATGACGCTCATCCCCGCTGAAGGGAGTCTCGAGGAAAGTAACGATGAGAGCCAAAACCTCTTCCTCGCTGTGCTGACGAGCACCGACCGCCATCATGTTTGCGTCGTTATGCTCACGAGCTAGACGAGCGGTAGCATCCGACCACACGAGGGCGGCACGCACACCTTCCACACAATTCGCAGCCATCTGTTCACCGTTACCCGATCCGCCAATAACGACGCCGAGGCTACCGGGTTCATCCACAACGGCCTGCGCTGCCTCAATGCAAAACGGCGGGTAGTCGTCGAGGGCATCGAACACGTGTGCGCCGTGGTCGACGACGTCATAGCCTTTCTCACGCAGGTCAGCGACGATCTTTTCCTTGAGCTCAAAACCGGCGTGATCAGTGGCAATATGGACGCGCATGGAATCCTCCTGAGGGGTTCTCGGACAAGCAACGCCCACTAGTATGGCACACCTCACCGTCACGCGCGGGCGTTTGAAGCCTGCTAAACTGGCGGAGCTGCCCCGATAGCTCAGCGGATAGAGCGCTTGCCTCCGGTGCAAGAGGTCGCAGGTTCGAGTCCTGTTCGGGGCGCCACGCGTACCCAGGCCAGCACGCCACCGCCCGCTGACACCTCCCAGCGCCGCGCCCCGCCACACGCTCGCGCAGACGCGGCATCAGGACCGCCGCTATTCACACGACCACCGCGCGCCCGCACCCGTGCACCTGCCCGCCCCGGCCTCGTCGATGAGGCGACCCCCACCTCGGACAGCGCCCCCGCCACCACCCTCACCACCTAAAATAAAGAGCGTCTCTATTGTCTACCAAGGAATGGCCAATGACCTACCCGTGGTGGAGTCTGCTCCCCTTCGTCGCGATGCTTGCCTGCATCGCCCTGCTGCCCATCATCCCGAAGACCTCGCACTGGTGGGAAAAGGAAACCTCTCAGCTGTCCGTCGCGCTCCTCCTGGGCGTGCCGACGACGGTCTGGCTGTTCATGAAGGCCGGCAACGGCCCCCTCATCTCCACGGGCGTGGAGTACGTGCAGTTCATTGCGCTGCTCTTCGCGCTGTTCGTGGTCTCCGGCGGCATTCACCTGGCCGGCGACATCAAGGCGACCCCGCGTAACAACACGATCTTCCTGGCGATCGGCGGCCTGCTGGCCTCGTTCATCGGGACGACGGGCGCGGCCATGCTGCTGATCCGCCCGCTCCTGGAGACGAACAAGGAACGTCAGCACCGCGTGCACACGGTCCTGTTCACGATCTTCATCGTCGCGAACTGTGGCGGCATACTGACTCCGCTCGGCGACCCGCCGCTCTTCCTCGGCTACCTGCACGGTGTTCCTTTCACGTGGACGCTCACACTGTGGAAGGAGTGGCTGTTCACCCTGGGGCTGCTGCTCCTCACCTACTACTCGATCGACCGCGTACGTTACGCGTCCGAGGACACGGCCTCCATCGAGTCCGACGACCGTGACGTGCAGCCCCTGCGCCTGCACGGAAAGATCAACCTGTTGTTCTTCGCGATCATCATCCTCTCCGTCGCTTTCGCCCCTTCCTGGGATGGCGAGGCGCTGGCCGAGGGTCACTTCGACTCGTGGGTCGACCTGGTGCCCTGGCGCGAGGTCATCATGTTCACGGTCGCGGGCCTGTCCTACAAGCTCTCGGACAAGAAGGTGCGCTTCGAGGAGAACGCGTTCACGTGGGGCCCGATCATGGAGGTTGCGACCCTATTCATTGGCATCTTCTCAACGATGGCGCCGGCGCTGCGCTACTTGGAGCAGATTGCCTCGGATCTGCCGCTGACACGCATGACGTATTTCGTCTTCACGGGTGGCCTGTCGTCCGTCCTGGATAACGCTCCGACGTACATGACGTTCTTCGAGATGGCGAAGGCTTCCGGCGGCGAAGGCACTCTGATCGCTGGTGTGCCCGAGTACTACCTGATTCCAATTTCGCTGGGCGCCGTGTTCTGTGGCGCGATCACATACATCGGCAACGGCCCGAACTTCATGGTCAAGTCGGTCGCTGAGGCGGACGGCGTACCCATGCCGTCGTTTGGCCGGTACATCGGCTACGCGTTCACGCTGCTGGTGCCGGTCCTGGCCGCCATGGCGATGATCTTCGTGGACGAGTCCTGGCTCGTTCGGGGCTTGGGCATCGCCCTGGCAGCCGGCCTGGTGTTCCTCGCGCTGGTGCGTATCCGTCGCGCGGGCCTGGACGAGGCCGTGGCTGACTTCAGCGGCAGGGCGTAATCGAGCGGGCGGTCCTGACGGATGCGTCGAGGGGGCGGGGCCGACCGGCTCCGCCCCCTCAACGCATGTGCCGCTCGCCCCGCCGAGGTCCCTCGGCTGTCGTTGCTATCTGTTCGCATTGTCATCTGTTGTCGTCGCCGCTGGGGTCGTCCTCTGGTGGTCCGGGCGACGCATGACTGCCCTGTACAGCTCGTGTTGAAACCACAGGCACACGCAATCAGATCGGCGGCAGAATCGTTCACCGAAGGGGGTAGCGAGTGATGCAACCACCCCTAGAATCCGTTCTTGACAGGTTCTCGCGGGGGGGCTAGCCTGACCACTACTGACCACAATGTAAGGGGAGATAGTTGTCAGGTGGAATCAAATGGAACGCGGACGATGTGTCGCGTGCCGTCAACATCTTGGAGTACTCATGCGAGGACGTCTGCTCCTATACTCTCGAGGCCCCGAGTGGCGCCGGGAGCAACGAAGCCGATCTTACGGCTCAGGTTGAGAGGATCAATAAGGTGATCTGGAAGGCAGCCTTTTGTTCGTCAGCTGTCGCTCACGGTCTGACGGCAGCCTCCGAGGCCTTTGCCAGCACCGACGATCAGGAAGCCATTAACTTTCAGGCGATGCAAGATTATCTGCGCAACAGGGGGGCACGATGAGCGCCAGCGACCCTGCAGAACAGCACGGCGCCTCATTTTCCATGCCGTTTCCCATCAACGTTGACGCTCTCTTCGATTTTGAGGCGCAGTGCGCGCAAAGCGCGGAAGTAGTAGAACGCGCGGAGGGTGATGCGGCCCGTGCTTCGTCCATCGTGGCTCAGCAGGAGGCTCTTCTTGTCGAGGAATGCAGAAACGATCTGAGGATCACATCAGAAGTCTGCGAGGAGGTTTCTGACGATCTGTCCACGCTCAAGAACGCGGTGTCAGAGCTCGCTTGGTCGATGCGGTCGGTGCGCGACAAGTACCAGGGAATCGCGCAGACAGCGCAAGCTTGGGGCCTGCCTGTCCAAGGTGACGCTGTGACCCTATTCGAAGACGCAACCGAGGACCTTGTTAGGATTTTCAATGATCTGAAAGCACAAGCGCTGGTCCAGCGGCAAAACTATGAACGCGCGGAATACGTGTTCTCGCTCGCACTAGACGGCTTACAAGTGGATCTCTATGAGCGATGGATTGAACCCGTGTTCAACGCGTTCAAGGAACAGTTTGTTCTGGATGAGAAACACCCGTTAGCGAGGGCGCTCCCCTATGCTGTGGGGCTGTTGGACATGGGCGGGCATATGACCGTTGGGGGTTCGATGGTGAATTTCAATCGGCTGTATGAAGCTCCCGAGGGTTTCTTCGCCAAAGGGGACCTGTCGAAGTGGACCTTCCGGCCGATCGGGAGACACGGGCTGGAACCAGTGGCAACACGAAAAGTATTGCCGGTCGCCACAAAAATTGGGAAGGTCGCCGGCGTAGTGGGGGCGGTCGTCGACGGTGGAATCACCGCCTACGACACGTACCAAACCGATACCGAGCAGCACCCCGAATGGAGCGAGGGCCACAAGGTCGCGCGAGCGGGCGTGAAGGGGACCTTCACAGGTCTTGGCACATGGGGTGGCGCAGCACTAGGAGCCAAAGGCGGTGCCGCCATCGGTGCGGCAGTCTCGGGGCCTTTCGCACCCGTTGGCGCTGTTGTTGGCGGCCTTGTCGGCGGGGTCGTCGGCGGCTTGATTGGGCACTACGCCGGAGAGAAGGTCGGAGATGGGGCCAACTCAGTCATCGATAGCCATATGGACAACGGATAAGGTTTCAGATTATGACACATGATCGCATAATGCCCGTAGCGACATTTCTATTTGGTATCTTCTGTATGACAATGTGGTACCTTGAAATGTTCTCGGACAGTCGCCTTGGCCACATATTGAGAACCATGACAAAATCCAGTCTCCACAGCAGAAACTGGTCGGCAATCTGCACCCCTGCGTTCTCTTTGATGTTCATTGATGTTGGAGTCATGAGCACCGCTGAGGTGAACATCATTCCACGCAGCCTTTATTTCCCTTGCGTTTATGTATCTTTATTCCTTGTCCTAGTGATTCTCATTGGGCTCCTACCTATCAGGTTTCCCCGGTGTGTCTACGCCGATTGGCAGTACGCCAAGCGGCACGGGCTCCTGGATGAGAACGGAAACATTGACCAGGAGGCATACGAGAAACACACAAACGGCAAGGAATTCTGGTGAACGAACGCGGGGCTGTATCCGCTATCTCAGGGCCTTTCGCACCCATTGGTGCCGTCGTTGGTGGCCTGGTCGGCGGCGTCATCGGCGGAGCGATCGGGCACTATGCTGGTGAATCTGCTGGTGATTGGATCAATGATAAGGGTGTAGACCGTGTTGCAGCGTCGATGGAATGAGGGATGACTTATGAAGGATAATTTGCTTGGCTGTCTATGCGCTCTGATTCTTGGCGTTCTTGGCGTGGGCATATGGTACGCCGAAATGTTCACGGACTCCAAGGCTGCGAACCTATGGCGTCGTATGAACGGACAAGGTCGCATCAGCAAGAACTGGGCAGCTATCGGTTCTCCGGCTCTATCATCTATTTGTTTCATCTATCTATTTTCTGTTCTCATTGAGAAGCAAGCACCCGGCTGGCTAATATTTGGGCTTGCATGCCTCATGATGCTCCTCGGCCTCGTCATTCTCATCGGCCTTCTACCGATCAAATTTCCCCGGTGTGTCTACGCCGATTGGCAGTACGCCAAGCGGCACGGGCTCCTGGATAAGAACGGAAACATTGATCAGGAGGCATACGAGAAACACACAAAAGGCAAGGAATTCTGGTGAGCGAACGCGGGGCTGTATCCGCTATCTCAGGGCCTTTCGCACCCGTTGGCGCTGTCGTTGGCGGCATTGTCGGTGGCGTCATCGGAGGATTGGTCGGGCATTCTCTAGGGGAAGAGGCTGGAAATCTTGCCAATGACGCTATCGTCGATCCCCTCAATGAAAGATGAGCACATGAACGAGAATCTTAAACTGGCTATTGTTGGGATCGGCATGGGTCTATTTGGAATAGCAGTCTGGTATACGGAGATGTTTACTGATTCAAAAGCCGCAAACCTGTGGCGCCGAATGAATGGACAGGGGAAGATCAGCAGAAACTATGCCGCTATTGGCGCACCTGCGATTTCTATCACTTTCTTTATCGTCGGCATATCTGGAATTGTCAGGTATTACCACCTTCCTAGAATTTGGCTCACAGGCATCGCAGCAGTGGCTTTGTTCGCCGCTGCCTTCCTGCTCATCGGCCTTCTACCGATCAAATTCCCTCGGTGGGTCTACGCCGATTGGCAGTACGCCAAGCGGCACGGCCTCCTGGATGAGAACGGAAACATCGATCGGGAGGCTTACGAGAACCATGCCGACAAGAAGGAATTCTGGTGAACGAACAGGTTACGATGACCCTTTCCTCAGGATGGCGATTCCTGACACCGGAGGAATACGCACAGCTCGGCCCCCTAGCGGATGATCCCAGCGTCCGCCTCGTCGCCGTCGCTCAGACGAAAGATGAGGGAAATGTTCCGACCTTCGTGGTCACCGGCGGAGCACTCAGTTCCGACGCGAGCGACGACGACGTCTACGCGGACAGCGTCAGGCAGGTGGAGGACGCGCTGCCCGGATTCCACCTCATTGACGACTTCGCGTGGCCGGTCGCACCACAAGGCGCGCGCTGGCGCACAGGTGTTTACATTCTCGATAATGTGTCACTGACGCTCACTCAACTCACGTGGATGACACGCACCGCTCCGGTGGGGCAGCTCTCATCGCAGCGCTTCCTGTGGACCGCGACGTGTACGTGCCCCAGCATTCTCTTCCCGACGGTCATCGATGATTTCATCACGATGACTCAAACCCTGGAGGTAGCACCGTGAGCGGCCATCCCGCTGAAGACAAGTCTGCTGATCAGCTCGTCGTGACCGTCGAGCAGGCCGACGCTCTGCTCGACATGATCGCCAGCAACGATAAGGCCGGCACCATCTCAAGCGCTGCACTCTCCAGCGGACTGGTGTCGCTCGGACTAGTCGGCGCCAACGGCTTGGCCGGCGACGCCGCACGAATCCTCGAACCGGTGCGGGCAGCCCACTCCCGAATCATTGTCCGCGTCCTGTCCCCTTCCATCCCGGGCATCGTGCGCGACTGGAGGATCTGGCCCACAGCACCTCGCTCCGTTGTTATGCGTTCCGATGTGGACGGCGTGCACTTCAGCCAGGTTGATGACTGCGAAGTCCCCCACATCGCAGCCCTCGCCTCCCTGCTGCACGCCGGACCTACCATCCACGACGGGCCTCCTTACATTCCCGCGGACTTCGTCGCTGCGATTCGTTCCCTGGATGCGCAAGGCGCTCAAGATGTGCTCAACGATCTCGTGACATATGGCCCCGCGGAGTCACACTTCGCCCAGGACTGCGTCTCGGGGCGCTGGAGCGTCGTGACCTGCGTGCGCGAAGAGAAACGTCGCGGACAGTGGCGGACGGGGCCACACTACGAGTGTTTCGTGACCGACCACATGCACGCGCACATCCACGCGCCGCTTGACGGCAAAGCCCTCGCCCGCCTGTCAGCCGATCCAACACTGGACGCGCCGCCTCGCGCTGCGATCTGGGCGATGATGATGGGGCTACTGGGCGGGTAGTTCACCTTCCCCAGGCAACGCACCCGCATGACGAAAAGTCAACAACACGTGCCTTACCCCCGTAAGCGGCGCGTGTTGGCGGGCGCACACCCACCGGTACGCGCCCGCCCATTCAAGCAATAGCCTCAGTCTCTGGGCCCCGAGACAGCGCCGGGCGCCGGAGGCGGGGTCCACAGTCCGCGCGCGTCCAGGAAGTCCCGCAGGAATGCGGGGCGATCAGTGACGATGCCGTCCACGCCGACCTCGAGGAGGCGCAGCACGTCAGCCACCGTGTTGATGGTCCACACGTGCACCGCCAAGCCGAGGGTGTGGGCGGCGGCCACGAAACGCTCATCCACGACGCGGACGGGACCCTGACGCATCGGCACCTGCGCGGCAATGGCGCCCTGGCGGGGGCCAGGCACGTGCCACCACGCCGGGTTCGTCGCGCTCTTCGCGGCGCCCACGAGGCGCACCACGGCCTCGGTCCCCAGAGACGTGGCCACAGCACGATCCGGGTCGGAGGCGGCGGCATCGCGCACGTCGCGCAGGCGCGGCTCCGAGAAGGAGGCCACGAGCACGCGATCAGCGGCGCCATGGTCGGCCACGACGTCGAGGAGCGGCCCCTCGACGCCCGGCTCCTTCACGTCGATATTGAAGTACGCGTCCGGGAAGGCCTCCAGCACCTGCGCGAGGAGGGGCAGCTGCTCGCCCGAGTCACGATGGCGCAGCGCGGACAGCTCCCGCCACGTCATCTGCGCAATCACGCCGGTCCCGTCGTAGCAGCGGTCCACGGTCTCATCGTGGCAGATGACGACCCGCCCGTCAGCGGTTACGTGCGCGTCGGTTTCAATGTGACGCACCCCGGCCTCGTATGCGTGAGAAAACGCGGTCATCGTGTTCTCGGGAGCCTCCTGGCCGCCGCCCCGATGGGCGAAGACAATGGGTCCCTGACGCATAGTCACGGGCATCATGAGCAAGACTCCTGTCCGAGATAGACGGCTTTGTGCGCCGTCATCCACGCCTCCGGGTCCACGGGAGTGTCAGAGGAATCATGGATTTCAAAGTGCAGGTGCGGGCCGGTGGACCAGCCATTGGAGCCGACCGCACCAATGACCTGCCCAGCTGTGACAGTGTCACCGACCTTCACCTTAATTTTGTTCATGTACTGGTGCAGGTAGGCCGAATGGAAAACCGTGCCGTCCGCCAGCGTGTGCTTGATCTGCACGTAGGCGCCCGAACGCGAATTCTCTGCGACCTCCTCGACGACCCCGCCGTACACGGACGTGATCGGCGTGTCCAGGGGGGCAGCCATGTCGATGCCCTCGTGCGCGAGCAGTTGCCCGGAGACAGGCGAAATACGCATCGTGAAAGGCGACGTGATCGTGTAGGTCCCCTCGGCCAGCGGCCAGTAGATCGTGTCGGCCACGACCCTCACACTACGGTTACCGTCCGCGCCGGTGCCGACCGCGCAACCGGTGATGGACACGGGCGCCTTAGTCTTGGCGCGCGAATTCGCGGTCAACGTACCGTCCAGCGCGGTGGCCTGAGGCAGAATCTGGGAGGAGGCCCAACTGCCGCCGCCCACGGACGCGCCGAAGGCGCGCGCGGGAACAGTCAGGGAGGAGTCCGATCCGACGCGACCAGTCATCGGCACGGCGATGGTCGAACCCGCCAGGCCGAGGACGAGGAGGGCACGCAGCACGTAGCCGACGGGGTGAACGTTGCGTCCGCGTTTCCCCGGGGACGAGGCCTGCCTGTCGTCGGCGTCGAGCGTTTCCTCGTCGGAAGCGTCGGGGTCAGGGGCGTCGGTGACGGCTTCCATGCCGTCGAACCCGAAGGCGGGGGTGCCGTGCACGGGGGTGGGCGCATCGGCCTCGGCAACAGGGCCGTTACGATCGGGTCCTACACTCAGCGAAACGGGTGCGGTGGGACGAACAGGCGGCGGCGGAGGGGGCTGCACACCGCGGGGCTTGTCCCCGGTAATAGGGGTTCCCTCGCCGCCCTGGGAGCGCGCGGCGCGCAGCTGCGACCGCTTGGGCAGCGGGCACTCGTTCTCGCTCACGCTTTCTCCCCTTTCGCTTTCTGATCGTCCCACTCTAGCAACGCCCTCGTAGGCTGTGCCAGCCGCTGCCTCGTCAGGGCCGCTGGAGGGCGTCGCGAACTTCGCCGACGAGCAGCTCCAGGATGTCCTCCAGGAAGAGGATACCGACGACTACCCCCTCGTCGCGCACGAGCGCGCAGTGAACACCCGTGCGCTGCATGTGACGCAGCGCATCCTCGACCTGGTCGGAGGAGGAAACAGCCTCGAGGCGGCGGATACGCCACGGGGTGATGGGCTGGTCGCGTTCGCCCCCGGTCGCGTACAGAACATCCTTTAAATGAACGTAGCCGACGATGGAACCGTCGTCGCCTGCAATGGGGAAACGCGAAAAACCGGTGTGAGCTACGTGTTCCTCCACGTCGGCGGGCGTGACGTCTTCTGGCAGGACGACGAGGTCGTCGAGGGGCACCATCGCCGATCCAGCGGTCTCCTCGGAGAACTCGAGGGTGCCGCTGAGCAGCCCGAGTTCGT
>ERZ772786.441-NODE-441-length-17323-cov-34.358698_pt1 | contig 17323 bp, 18 predicted proteins | sample MGYA00511473_ERZ772786 | MGnify/ENA primary metagenome ERZ772786 (study PRJEB29015, sample SAMEA2738025) | human oral metagenome | biome: human oral; feature: human-associated habitat; material: saliva | place: China | collected 2252 ...
GACGCAACCCTCGAAAATGCCTGGTACCACGCCAGCCAAACCCACCAAGCCACCGCCACCATCCCCGGCTGGGGCGACGCAATCTGCTGGAACGAACTCCACCACACCACCCCCTACCACAACACCTGGGACTAACCCCCGACCAACACGTTTTGTCCTATAACCCGCGTTTTTTGCTTGATTTTCCAATGTTTTCTTCTTGCGCGTGTGTGGTGTTTTTTGTGTTAGTTGCTTAGTGTGTTAGTGGGCTTGTATGCTGGTGTGCATGTGTGCTAGTAGTGGTCGTGTGGTGGCGGTGGTCAACACGAAGGGTGGCGTTGCTAAGACGACGACGTCTGTGTTGTTGGCGTGTGCGCTCAGTGCGTATGGCAGTGTTGAGGTTCGTGATGCTGATCCTCAGGGGTCGGCGACGGAGTGGGCGGAGCGGGCTGCTGATGATGGGGTGGCGTTGCCGTTTGAGGTGGTGATTGCGAATCAGCGGTCGTTGTCGCGTCCGGCGCGTGTGGATTGGGTGGTTATTGATACACCTCCGGGTCATGCGCAGATTGTGGATGCGGCGATCGCGGCGGCGGATTTCGTGATTATTCCGTCGTCTCCGACGGGGTTGGATATTGATCGTATGTGGGCCACGTTGGAGGTGGCTCGTAGTACTCCTCATGCGGTGTTGTTGACGCGTGTGGGGGCGGGGACGAATACGTTGGCTGCTGCGGTGTCGTTGTTGGATGAGGAGCGGGTGCCTCGTTTTGAGACGTTGATTCCTCGTCGTGAGGCGATTGCTGCGTGTTTTGGTGGGGTTCCTGCACAGTTGTTTGGGTATGAGAGTGTTGCGACGGAGTTGATGGAGGCGTTGTCATGACGATTAAGAATCAGTCGGCGGTTACGGGTGCTGGGAAGGCGAAGGCGAAGGCGAAGGCGTCGATGGTGAAGCGGGCGAAGAAGGCGCAGACGTCTTCTGCTGCGGACACGTTCCGGGGTGGCGCGGTGGATGAGACTGGCGCGAAGAAGGTGGCGCCGGTGATGGTGTATTTGAGTGAGGAGGAGCGTCGAGCGTTTAAGAAGCTTGCGTTTGAGCGTGAGGAGTCGATGAGTTCGTTGGCTCGTGCGTGGATTTTGGAGCATCTGAACTAGCTTACTAGTGCAGTAGTTTACTAGTACGCTAGTAAGCTAGTAAGCTAGCGTATGAGTCCCCTAGTGTATGTGTATGCTAGGGGACTCGTGTGTTAGTGGTTTTGCTGCCATTTGGCGTCGGTGACGGCCCATGTTCCGTCGTCTTGTTGGGTCAGGGTCAGGAAGACGAAGGCTTGGATGGGTTCGTGTGAGTTGTCGGCGTAGGTGCGGGTGTAGGTGACGAGGCGTTCCCATTTGCCGGGTGTGCGGTCGGGGTAGGGTTCTTTGCCTTCGGTGACGAAGCGGTCGATGGTGACGGTGGTGTGGGAGTGGTTTGGGATGAGGGGGAGGAATTCGCCTTGGCCTTTTTCGAGGTCGGGTGTGGGGGTGTGGCGCCTTTGGAGGTCTGGGGTTTCGTAGACGCTGGCGCGGATGGAGGCGTAGGCGTTGGTGACGTCCCTGGAGGCGTCCCAGGTGTCGTGGGTGATGATGTAGGCGGAGCAGACGGCGTCGCCGTCGGTGCGGTCGACCTCGCGCGGGTCGGGGAGGAGGTCGGGGAGCCATTGGACGCTTGCGGGGCGTAGGCAGGTGCCGTCGGGGGCGGGGGTGCCGTCTGTGCAGGTGGGGGGTGGGGTGGTTTCGGCTGGGGGTTGAGTGGTGGGTGTGGGCGACTGGGGTGAGGGAGCGGGTGTGGGTGTGGTTATTGGTGGGGTGGGTGCGGATTGAGCGGTGGGGGGTGGGGCTGGGGTGTTGAGAGAGCGTCCGATGGTGAAGCCGATGGCGCCCAGGAGGAGGGCGGTGATGGTGACGAGGGTGATGGCGATGATGGTTGGTGTGTCGTTGTGTGAGGGGGTGGTCATGGAGGTGCCTTGCTTGTTGATTAGTGTGCTAGTGGGCTGGTTTGTTAGTGGGTTAGTGGGTTAGTAGCGTTTGATGAGGGCGACGGTGCCCCAGATGGGTTCTTCGTTGATGCCTTTTTCGGGGCTGTCGGCGCTGATCATGGTGCCTCCTCCGGCGTAGATGGCGACGTGGTAGTAGTTGTCTGGGTTTCCCCAGAAGAGGAGGTCGCCGGGTTGGGCTTGGGCGAGGCTGTCGATGGTGGTGCCTCCTTGGGCTTGGTCGTGTGCGACGCGGGGTAGTTCGATGCCGATTTGGGCGTAGGCGGCTTGGGTGAGGCCTGAGCAGTCGTAGTGGGGGCCGGTGCCGCTTAGGACGTATTGGTGGGTGTCGTCGGCGGCGATTTGTCGGGCAAATTCGATGGCGGGGGCTTTGTCGCCGGTGGTGGGGATGTTGGTGGTGTTGAGGGAGCCGTCTGGGTTGGTGTAGTTGGGGATGAAGGAGTTGATGTTGGCGACGTAGTTTTGGGTTTCGTCGAAGGGTGGGATGCCTCCGTGTTTTTGGACGGCGCCTAGGCCGGCGTTGTAGGCGGCCAGGGCGAGGGAGACGAGGTCGCCGCTGACGTCTCCTGATGCGAGGAGGGGTTTGAGGTTGTTGACGTTGTCGCACATGTACAGGCCTTGGGAGTAGATGGCGTCGTGGGGGTTGTTGACGTCGGCGATGCCGTCGCCGTCGCCGTCTTTGCCCATGGAGGCCCATGTGGAGTCAATGAATTGGCTGATGCCTTTGGCTGCTGCGGTGGATTCTGCGTGGGTTTGCCAGCCGGATTCTTGTTGGATTTGTGCGGCGATGAGTGGGGGTGTGATTTCTGGGCAGAGGCTTCCGGCGCGTTGGACGTCGTCGACGTAGGTGGAGGGGACGGCGTTGGTGTTGAGGGTGGCGGCGTTGGCGGCGGGGCCTGTGTTGTCGAAGAGGAGGAGGAGTAGGGCGGCGGCGGCGATGAGGAATGAGGCGATGATGAGGATGCCGACGGTGATCCATCGTTTGATGCGCATGAGAAAGTCCCTCCAGAGCGTTCGGGAGGGTGATGGGGTGGCCGCTTATGGCGGTTAGTGTAGTCGATGGGGGCGAGGGAGAGGCGGGGGAGGGGCAGTGTTGTGTGCTCAAAGGTCGAAGGGGTATCAGGCGTGACAACATGGGCGCAACAGGTGTTGGTGTCGCGTAGCGTAACCACAAAAATCACTCTACGGGCTTTTGAGGGCTTTTCAGGCGCCGGGTGGGGGTTGGTTGCATGGGTGCCTGAAAGGCCGTTAGAGGGCGATCTGAGGCCCATTGCGGGGGTGCGGAGCGCGGGGGTGAGCGTGCGCGCGATGTGGTTGGTGTAGCGTAGTACAACCGATCACGAGCATGGATCAGGGATGCATGCCTGGTGAAGGCGGGCGCAAAGATAGCGACATGACGCCGAAAAAGAGAGTTTTTGTAGCGTACTACAACCGTTGGTGTAGCGTACTACCCCCCTTGGTGTAACGTAGTCCCCCCATTTTGTAGCGTAGTACCTCCTGCGGTGGTGGCCGCGAAGGGGAGGAAGAAGCCTTCACGCAAATGTGTTCTCGGACACATTTGCGTGAGTGAGGTTCGAGAGGGCCTGCAAGGGCCCGAAAACCTCGCGCGTATTTGTAATATTATTTGTTTATTATTTGGTGCAACACCGCCGACACCGACTTTTCCCTGTGAGCAGTAGGGCAAAACCCGCATAGCAAACACCCCCCTTGGTGTAGCGTAGTACCCCCCTTGGTGTAGCGTAGTACCCCCCTTGGTGTAGCGTAGTACCCCCCTTGGTGTAGCGTAGTACCTGGTTTATCCACAGGTTATGCACAGGTTATGCACAGTTGTATCCACAATTGCTGATGCGAGCGTCTTAATTTTATGAGAACCTGAAAGTTTAAAGTAATGCGCGGTATCCTGGTCCTGGTCCTGGTCCTGGCGTGGGCGGGGTGGGAGCAATGTTGGTCTTGCGCATAGTGTGGCCAGGGGTTAGGCTGTGGTTTGATAGAAGGTGCGCAGATACAGGCGCGCCGACCCAGAGTGGGGACTCTTGGATCGGCACTTGCGCACCACCCACCCTTGCACAGAAAGGGGGTTGGTGGCCGATGGCTATCCTACCTGACATACCCGCAAATAGCAGTTCTGATCTTGGTTTGTCTGCCAGTGATGTGGCCTCGTTGGAGGCTCGCGCTGATCTGGAGATGCGTAGCGCGTTGGAGCGCGGTGATCTGGGGGCCCTGTTCACGGGGTTCGTGAATTTTTCTCTGCCTGTTGATCGTGTGGATCCCGGTGTTTTTGAGTGGGAGCGCGCTAACGGCAATGCGGTGATGCGCGTGATGGCCGCGAAGATCACCGACCCGGCGACGGGGCAGAAGGTGTATCAGATCCCGTATGGGAAGATGGCGCGCGCGATTCTGTTGCATATTTGCACCGAAGCCGTGCGCACCGGTAACCCCACGATCAACCTGGGGGACTCCGCTGCCCAGTACCTGACGAAACTCGGTTTCTCCCTGGGAGGCAAGCAGCGTTATAGCCTGTATCGGCAGGTGCAGGCCGTTGCGGGCATGCACGTGGTGGTGTCGGTAGATTCGTCGACATCGGATGGGTTTGGCTATGAGGAAGCCGAGCTCATGGTCTCTAAGGCGCGTAGTCTCTGGTTTTCTGCGCGCCCCGAAAACGTTGACCAGGATTCTCTCCTGACCTCCACAATCACCCTGACCGATGACTTCATGAACGCCCTGGTTGGTCAGGGGCACGCCATGCCGGTCGATGAGGGGGCGTGGCGTTACATCAACACGCACTCTAAGTCTGCGTTCCCGTTGGATATTTACACGTGGCTGGCGTACCGCCTGCGCGCGTGTCCATCTGTGGGGGTGAAGGTGTCGTGGGAGCGCCTGCGTGACCAGTTCGGCTCCACCATGACCACGAAGGAGTTTGCGCGGTACTTCCGCAAGCACCTTCCCCTCGTCCTGGAGGTGTATCCGCAGGCGGAGCGCTCCGTGACGTTCGTGCGTGGGGGTGTGGTGTTGTCGTATGCGCCTTCTCCGGTCCCTGAGCTTCCCGCTGCTGATGGGCCTGTTGATTCTGATCTGACCTGATATGGAAGGGAGGATCTGACGCGATTTGTTCGTGTCAGGTCCTCCTTCTTTCTTCTCTTGTGTGGTGTCGTGTTGTCTCATGATGGGCGCCGCGTGTGAAGGGGTGGACGCAGATGCGTATGGTGGGTGAAAGAATTTGGGCGCGCACGCAGACATGAAAGGAGGGGCGCAGCGTCGGTTAATCGTATAGGTTGAAGGAAAATACGCCATCTAATAGTTGGTTAATAAGGGTGTGGGTGTTAGGGCTGGCCGCCGTGATTTGCCTGCATAACGAGGGAGGATAGAAGAGAGTGATTCCCACGGTTGAACAGGTGCGTCAGATGAGTGTTGACGCGCGAGGTGGCGCGGGGGTGCCTGCGTCGCGTCCTGTTGCGTCTTCGAAGTCGTCGCGCGTGGGGGTGAAGGCACCTCAGTCGTCGCGCGCTGCGGCGTCGGGTGAGAAGACGGGGATGGGGCTGGTTGTTGTGGCGGTCATTGTCCTGGTCGCGGTGTTTGTTATTGGTGGCGTGGTGTTGGTGCGTGGTTTGCGTCAAGGGGTCCAGGCTGGCCCTGTTGTGGCGACATCGCCGATGGTGTCGATGGTGGTGTGTGTGGATGGTGGTGTGGTGTGAGTACGCCGTTGTGGCCCGGTAGTGGGTATCAGGGACGTCGTGGGGGTGAGAGCCTGCGTCGTTTGGCGGGTATGCCTGCACCGCAAGGTGAACCAGTGCCGATGCCTGCCCCGCCGGGGGTGATGGAAAGCGCCCCTGAGAGTGTGGATGTGGAGGAGGTGGCCTCGCAGGGTGGTGAGGCTCCTTCTTGCGCGGTGGAGAGTGTAGGTGGCGTGCGCTTACCTGAGCGTGGTGTGCGCACGGGTGTGCGGGCCCGTGTCTTGCGTGCTGTGACGGGTGGTCGGGTTGCGTGCTTGGAGGATGAGGGCTCGTGGCAGGCGCGCGTTGATATGGCGCGTCTTCAGGCTCCTATTCCGCAGGGTCATTCAGGTGCGATTGTGGTGGCTCAACCCAAGGGCGGGGTGGGGAAGACGCCTGTGTCGATGCTGATTGATGCGACGTTGCGCGCTCATACGAGGTGTGAGTCCCTGGTGTGGGATCTCAACGATAATGGGGGTGGCCGGTGGGTGTTGCCTCCGTCGGTGTCGGCGGTTGGGCGTCTGGTGGATGCTGCCCAGCGTGGGGTGGTGACGCGGTCGACGATTACGTCGTCGATGGTGATTCAAGATGGTGGTGCGTACACGGTGTTGCCGTCGCGTGAGGGCGCGGCGAACTTGTCTGCGGCTGAGTTTGGGTGTGTGTGGGGCACGCTGCGTGACTGGTTTGATCAGTGTGTGATTGATACGGGCAATTCGTTGGCGTCCCCTAATTTTGTGAACGCGTTGAAGGTCGCTGACGTTGTCGTGATCCCCACGGATTATTCTGATGCGGCGTTGGCGCCCACCGTGGCGTTGGCGCGTCGCCTGGAAGCGCGGTGGGGGGATGAGTGGGGGGACCACGTTGTTGTGGTGCCCACCGGTCGTGTGGGTGATATGGGGCAGGTGTGGTTGGAGGGCGCGTGTGCGCGCACGGTTCCCATTCCCTATGACGCTCATATTGATGCGCGTGACATGTTGCGTTACAGCGATCTTGCGCCCGCGACGCGGGCTGCTGGCATCCGGTTGGGTGCGGCCATTATGGATACCTATCGAACCATCAACAACAAGTAGCTAGGAGAAGACTCATGAATCTCTACCCATTCCTGTTCCCCATCGATGATGCTCAGTCTGGTGTGAAGAATCCGTTTGGGCAGACCTCACCTAACGTGGGGTTCTGGGGTGATGTGGCCAGTAATAAGGCGTATGCGGCTCTAGGTGGTATCTGGGGTGCGGCGTTCATTGTGTGTGCGATCTGGTTGATCATCGGGATCGTTAAGTTCGGTAAAGCTAAGCGCGTGAACCATAACCCTGATGCGCTCTCGGATGCGACGAAGTCGATTTACACTCCGCTGATCGCTATTGCGTGCCTGGGTGGTATCGCCACGATTTTCGGTGCTGCTGCGGGCTTGTTCGCCTAAATGAGAATGGGGGTGGGTGAGCGATGAACAAGAAGAAGGCGCTCCTGATTGGTCTTGTCTTGGTGATTGTCCTGCTTGTCAGTGTGCTTGTGGGTGTACTGGCAGGAGGGGGCAGCAAGGGCGGGGATCCCACTCCCGCAGCTCCGTCTGCGCCGTCGACGCCGGTGAACACCTCCATGGATGACGTCGTGGCGGGCACCGGCGCCATCGCCACAAGCCAGACGCCCGGCTTTGAAGGGGTGGGCACCCGCTACCCAGCCACCTGCGTAGGCGCCATCCAAGCCACGGCTGAGTGGGCTCAGAAAGTCTTCCAAAGCACCGAACGACGCGACGCCATGTTGCGAGACAAACATGCAGGTTTACATGCGTTTGCTGATGAAATCGCCGTTGCGCCTGGAGCGCTTCGTTTCACCGGAGAAAATAATAAAGGGACATTAGGTGAGTATCCGGTCATTCAGATGCTTGTTGGCTCTGGTTTTCCGAATGAGACGCTGCCGGAAGCGGCTCCGCGTGTTCAGGATGGCGTGGTTCAGGTGCTTAAGTGTTCAGAAACGGATAAGACGGCAGCGATTTCTATTATCGCACCACTTGATGATCCTGAGGAAGTAGATGGTCTTGCCTATGAGTTTTATGGGTGGTTGAATCGGACGTATCAGTTGCAGGTGGTGGATGGGTCGTGGCGTCTGGTTCATATTATTGAATTGCGTGATAAGACGCCGTATCAGCAGTTGATGAAGCCGCCTGCCTTTAAGGCGACAGAGGATCAGGCGCGCGAATTGTGGGTTCGTCCTGCGACGGATGGTGGTCGGGATATTATTGGGTATTTGACGTTGAATGGTCAGGGGATTCATTACTTTCAGAATAAGAATGGTGAGTGGGGGCAGGCATCGTGATGGCTAACTTGGTGTCGTGTGGTCGGCGACTGTGGGGGTGCGCCGCGCGGGTGTTTGTCGCTGTTGTGGTGGCTGTGGGTGTGTGCGTGGTATGTGTGCATGCATCGTTTGCCGATCATCCGGATGGATGGCCGGAGGAGTTGACAGTAGACATGCTCTCCGACGCGCAAAAAGCCCAGATCGCTGAGGCGTATAAGGATAATCCTGAGCAGGGAACCCCCGAAGCATTCGTGAAAATGTGGGGTCCCTGGTGGACGGCTTGTCTACAGTCGAATGACAAGAAAGAAAACGTATCCGTTTACAAGGAGTATTGGCTCTGTGAACATACGGAGTATGGGTCCGAGAGTCAGGGAACAGTAACGGTTCTCAGTGATACATTTACTGATTGGCAGGGTGGTGAGGGTCTTTTGCAGGCCCTTGTAGGTAATTATTCTAAGGGCGTTGATGATCGGCTGCGGAATGATTATATGGCTGCTGCTGTGGCGTCGATGACGACGAAGGTGAATGGTGGGGATAAGGATGCGCAGAATGCTGCGTGGTATGCGGCTGGTGCTGCGTCTGCTGCGGGTGTGAGTAATGATGTGATTAATGCTGTGATGGATCCTTCTGGGCAGGTTGCGAAGTTTGTGAATCGGTTGAAGAAGGATGGTGTGGGGGCTATTGGTGAGTCGTTTTCATTGATGAATAAGGCGTTTAGTTTTCAGGCTGATGCTGTGTGGTTCCGGTCGACGTATGCTGCGGCGGCTGGTGCTGGGTTTGTATTGTTGGCGGGGAATTTGGTGGTGAGTTTTGCGCGGGCTGCGCGGGGGCAGAGGCCTGCGAGTGAGGAGTTTGGGCGTGTGGGGTTGTCGTTGGTGTGGGGGTTGTTTGGGTTGTTTATGACGCCTGCGGTGGTGCATGCGGTGGTGGGTGTTGTGGATCTTTTGTCTGAGGGTGTGGCGAAGGCTGTGGGGTCTTCTCAGGGGGAGTTGACGGGGTCGTTGTTGAATCCGACGACGGCGATGACAACGGAGTCGACGCCGTTGGGATGGTTGGGCGCGATTGTGGTGTTTGTGTTGTGTTTTGTGGCTGGGTTGATGTTGATGTTGTCGTTGGCGGCTCAGTTGGCGACGGCGTATTTCAGTGCTGTTGCGTTGGGTGTGATGTGGGGGTTTGTGACGTCTGAGAAGGGGCGTGAGCGGTTGAAGCGCGTGGGGGCTTTCTTTTTCTCGGCGTTGATTGCGAAGCCGGTGATTTTGTTTTTCTTGTGGGTGGCGATGCGTATGTCGGCGGCGTATTCGGCGACGGCTGATGGGTGGAGTTCAGATCCGATGGGGACGTTGTTGCGTGTGGTGTTTTCGTTGATGGCTGTGATGATGGTGGCGGTTTCTCCTGCGTGGGTGGCGAAGTTTGTGCCTGTTGCTGGTGGTGCGTCGGCTGGTTTTTCGCGTGGGTCGTTGGCTAGTGGCGCGGCTGGTGGCGCGGTGAGTGGCGCGGCGGTTGCGTTTGGTAGTCGGATGGAGCGTTTTTCGTCGGCGTCGAAGTATGGACGTCGTTCTGGTTCGTGGCAGGGCGAGCCGGGCACTCCGGGCACTCCGGGTGGTTCTGGCGGCAATGGTGGTCATGGTCGTCAGGGTGGTGGCACGTTGCGGTTGGTGGCGGGCAAGATTCGTCGTGGTGGCGGCAAGGTTGTGCGTGGTGGTGGTGTTGCGTTGGGTGTTGCTGGTGATGCTGGGCGTGTGGCGGGTCAGGGTGCTCGTAGTGCGGCTGCTCCGTTGTTGGATGCTGCTGAGGGTTCGGCGCAAAGTGCTGAGAGGAGTTTGTCGTGAGTGAGCAGGTGGTGTCGGATCGGGTGGATCGTGGGGAGCATGCGGGGCGTGTGTGGTTGGGTGGGGATACGAAGTCTCGCTCGATTTTCCGTGTTGATCGGATGGAGCGCCCGGAGTGGGTGTTGTTGGGTGTGTTCGGTGTTGTCACGTTTGTGGTGTTGTTGACGGGGCATTCGATTGTGTCGTTGGTGGTGGCGTCGGGGATTGCTGCTGTGGGGTGGGGGTTGACGGTGCGTGTGAGTGTGCCGGGGACGAGTTTGGATAGTTCGGTGGCGTTGTGGGTGCGTACGCGCGTGTCGTGGGTGGTGCGTGGGTGGGCTCGTATTCGGTCGGGTCCTGGGGGTGTGGCGCCTGCGGGTGTGGGGTCGTTGTTGTTGACTGATGTTGAGACGCCGGTGGGCGTGGTGGGTGTTGCTGAGCATGGTGGTGTTGCTGATGGTGGTGCTGCGGGCGGGTATGTGACGGCTGTGGTGGAGGCGCAGGGGCAGGTGTGGGCGTCGGGTGAGGCGTGGGATCGTTTGTTGGTGCATTTGTCTTCGGAGTCGTCTCCGGTGTCGCATGTGGTGCAGACGGCGCGGATTATGGCGTGGGATTCGACGGATCATGTGTCGTGGGTGGCGCCGATGGCGTCGTCGTCGCCGAGTGCGGAGTTGGTGGATTCGTATGCGCAGATTGTGGATGATTTGGGTCGTATTGCGTCGGCTCAGCGTACGTGGGTGACGTTGCGTATTCCGGCGGAGGCGTTGGTGGTTCCTGGTCGCAAGGTTGATACGGTGGTGGCGGCTGGTCGTGTGGTTGCCAATGTGGTGGAGCGCGCGGATGGGTTGGGTATTGCGATGCGTCCGTTGTCGGTGGTGGGGCGTGGTGCGTTGGCTAGGCACATGATGGATCCGTCGTTTTCTCCTGATGATTATGTGGGTGTTGGTGATGCGTGGGAGGGTGTGTGGCCGTCGTGGCGGGCTACTGATGATGGGTGGTGTGTGGATGTTGATTCGCCGTTGGGGGTGTGGCGTGAGTCGATGTGGGAGGTGCCGGCGTCTCGTATTGTGCCGGGTTGGTTGAGTCGGGATTGGTTGTATCGGGCGTTGCGTGATGTGGAGGATGTGCCGGTGCGTACGTTTGTGGTGGCTGCTGAGGTGCAGTCACGTGCGCAGGCGGTGAAGGCTGCTCGTGAGGATTTGACGAGTGATTTGGCGGCGTTGCGTAAGACGGAGGGTGTGGTGTCGACGGGTGAGGAGGATGCGCAGGCGGGTTCGAGTGCGATTCGTGTGCGTGATTTGTCGCCTGAGTCTGGTGCTGGTGGTGTGCGGTGGAGTATGGCTGTGGGGTTGCATGCGACTCCTGAGACGTGGGATGACGCGGCGCGTCATATGACGTCGGCGTTGGAGGATTGCAGTATTAGTGCTCCTGCGCGGTTGCGGTTTCGTCAGGATCAGGTGTTGCCGTGGATGCTGGGTGTGGGTTTGGCCTGGAAGAAGGGGCGGTAAGGGAGCATGGGTGTGCAAGTATACAAGGATGCTAGTGTGACAGTGGGTGAGGGTACTAGTGTGACAGTGGATAAGGATGCTAGTGTGTTAGTGGATGAGGGTGTTAGTGGGCGTGGTGTGGTGGTGCGTGGTGCTGTGCCGCGGTGGCCGTTTGTGGTGCGTCGGTCGATGCGGTCGCGTCGTATGACGTCGTCTGCGTCGACGTCGCGTCAGATGCGTGGGGTGGCGTTGGCTGAGGTGCGTCCGTCGACGACGACGGAGGGGTTGGCGTTGGGGGTGGATGTGGAGTCGGGGTGGCCGGTTTTCCATGATCCGTTCACGTTGTATGGCAATGATGGTTTTTCGTCGCCCAATGTTGTGGTGTTTGGTGATTTGGGTGCGGGTAAGTCGGTGGCTGCTAAAACTTGGGTGCTGCGGAACTTGATGGTGGGCCGGCGCGTGGTGATTGTGGATAAGAAGCTTCAGGATTTGGGTGATGGGACGCGCGCGGGGGAGTATTCGACGTTGGCGCGGGCGTTGGGGTTTACGCCGATTACGTTGAAGGTGGGGGGTGGTGGTACCTGCATTAATATTTTGGATCCGTTGATTGCGGGTGAGAGTGTTAATGGTGTTGCTGGTCAACAGTTGTTGTTGGAGACGGTGGCGTCTGCGGCTGTGGGGCGGGCGTTGGGTGAGCGTGAGCGTAAGGCGTTACGTGTGGCCAGGGAGAGTGCGGTGCGCGCGGCGTGGGAGCAGGGGCGCGTGGCGCATGTGGGGGATGTGACTCGTTTTTTGTTGGATCCTCTTGATGTGGAGATGCCGGGTATTTCGGGCGCGGATGTGTTGGCTGAGTGGGGTCGTGATGTGGCGTTCGCGTTGGAGCGTTTGGTTGCTGAGGAGTTGGCGGGGCTTATTGATGGGCCGACGAGTGAGGGGGTGAATGTGTCGGGGGCGTTGACGGTGTTTGATATTTCGTCGTTGCCTGATGAGGGTGCGGCGGTGGGCATCATGATGAGTGTGCTCAACACGTGGTTGCATGCGATGATTGCGCGTTCTCCTGAGACGGTGCCGACTTTGTTTGTGGTGGATGAGGCCTGGCACGTGACGGAAGGCGATTTTGCGCGTATTGCGCGCAAAAACGCGAAGCTGGCCCGTGGTCTGGGTATTTCGAATATGACGATTTTGCAGCACCCGGGTGATATTTCGCAGGATTCTCCGGCGATTGCGATGATCAGGGAGTCTCAGACTGCGTTTGTGTTCCGTCAGGATAAGGCTGATGATGCGCGCTCGGTGTGTGAGTTGTTTGGATGGGATGTGGGGGAGTGGGCGCCGCTGTTGCAAAAGCTAGGGACGGGTGTGTGCGTGGTTAAGATCGGTGTGGGTCGGCCTTTGGTGTGTGCGTGGCGGGTCAGTGATTTTGAGTTGACTGTGGGCACTACGGATGCGGCGATGACGAGTCGGGCTACGCTCACGAGTACGTATCAGTTGCTGTCTGGTGGTGATGAGGAGGTTCATCGTGGATAGTGAGTCTCGCATGTTGCGTAACGTGGTGATCACGTTGGGGGCATGTTGGGTGTATGTGGGGTGCGTGTGGGTGGCGTGTGCCCTTACGGGTGCTTCGTTTCCTGGCGTGGCGAGCCTGGTGCGTATTGTGTCGTTGCCGGCGGTGACGTTGGTGGTGTCGGTGGTGTTGTTTGTGGCCCTTGTCGGTGGTGTTGTGTGGGCGTGGTGGTCGTGGGTGCCCGGCGGCGTGGCTGGGGGTGGTGGCCCGCAGGATTCGTTCAAGGACATGCATCAGAAGCAGGCCGTAGCGAAGGCGCGCAGGATTTTGTCTGATGCGTTGTTGGGGGAGACCTCTTCGGCGTCGGATCAGTCGTTGGTGCGCTTGATTGGGTCGTTGCGGGGCAAGAGGTTGTATGCCCAGCAGGAAGATTCTGAGTTGGTGGTGTCTCAGACGCGTGGTGGTAAGACGCGTTCGATTGTGGCTAGGCGCGTCATTGAGGCGCCTGGGGCGGTGGTGGCGACGTCGACGAAAGCTGATGGGGTGTATTTGACGTGGAGGGCTCGTCAGGTGGCGGCTCCGGGGTCGCAGATTTTTTCGTTTGATCCCTTATCTGTGGCCACAGGGCCCGTGCGTGTGCGGTGGAACCCGGTTGCTGGGTGCGATGATTTTGATGTGGCGCGTCGGCGCGGCGCGGCCTTGGCGTTGGGGTCCACGAAAGCGATGGGGGAGGGGAATTCGCGGTGGTTTGCTGAGCGCGGCGCCCAGATCTTGGGGTATCTCTTCCATGCGGCGGCGTTGGGGGATCGCACGATTGCTGATATCCAGGCGTGGGTGTCTGATCCGCGTGAGGCGGTAGCGATCTTGGAGCGCGCGAAGGGCCCCACTACGGTGCGTATGGCGGGCGCTCTTAATGACCTCATGGTGGAGATGGCACCCGAGACCGCCGCCGGTTTCATTGGCACGATTCAAGGCGCTCTTGAACCCCTCATGATTCCCGCTGTTTATGAGATGCTTACCCCCGGTTCCGAGGATTCTTTTGACGTGGAGGCTTTCATTGCTTCGCGCGACACCCTCTGGGTCCTATCCCCTGACTCAGAAGGCGCCCTGGCGGCGATTACCACGATGTTCGTCAACGACATTTACGAGGTCGCGCGCTCCCTGTCGGCCCGCAAGCCGGGGGGGCGGCACGTGCCGGCCATCTCTTTCGTCTTGGATGAGGCTGCGAACATCGCGCCCCTGCCGAACATGGGATCCATGTTTTCCGAGGGCGCGGGGCGAGGCTTGTTCATGTGCGCGATTTTCCAGGATGTTCACCAGATGGAGGCACGGTGGGGTGCTGTTCAAGCCAAGACGATCTTCCAGCAGGCTCGCTTGACCTACATTATGGGGTCAAGCAAGGATCCTGAATGGAATGAGCAGATCGCGGCGCTCTCGCGTGAGTTTGAGGCGAAGCGTTCTTCGGTGTCGACTTCGAACCAGGGGCGCAGTATCTCTACTCATACTGAGCATCGCCATGCGTTGCGGGCTTCGGACATTCAAAACATCGCTATTGGGCGCGCCGTGTTTCTTGCCCCTGGCCATGAGGCCACGGTGATTGATCTGCCTGATATTGCTGAGGATCCCACGTGGGGGCCCTTGGTTAAGGAAGGTACTAGTATCTACAACGGATACCTCGCCAGTGAGGTAGCCGACGATGTTGAGTGGATGAGGATGACATGGTAAGCGAACACTACGACGGAGTCCGAGACCGCCTCAGTGCCCTCGAAAACGCTATGTCCATTGTCATGGACGCTGTGGCCGACATTGCTGCCACTCCTGCCGCTCCTGCTGCTCCTGGTGGGGCTGCGGTGCAAGTATTTGACCCCCACCTGATCGCTGACCCCGGTGCGCGCCGCGTCGCCTGGGAAAGCCTGTATACCTTCGTGGACTATCTCAACGCCACATGGGGTGCCCTGCGCTCCCCCAGCGGGATGGCTGACTACTACGTGCGCGCACGCTGGTGGGAAAACCCTCTGACCGTAGCTCACTTGGCTGCCTTGGAAGCCTCCTACGCCGAGGCCTACGTCAGTATGGATGCCACTGTTGTTGGCACCTCCCTCATGCTGCGCGTCCTCGAAGACACCCCCCGCGTTTTGACCCTGGTCACCGGGAACCCCGCGGCGCCCTGGGGTCAAAGCGCCACCGATAAAGGCTCCTACTGGAGCGCGCAGACCCCAACCGCATTAGGGTCAGGCGTCAACGCTGAAGAGGAAGAGCACCGACGGGAACTCTTCGATGCCTTCCTAGAAGCCACCAACGCAGGTCACGCGCCCCTAGCAGAAGCCTTCATCAATTCCCTGTTCGCCCCACCAGCCAACTAGCCACCTAGCATGCTAGCATGCTAGCTCCCTAGGCAACAAGTGTGCTAGTGGGCTAGCGTGCTAGTGGAGTGAGGGGCCTCGGCGCGGGGGCGTGTCATCGCGGCGGGGGTGCCGTGCCTGTGGTGGGGTTGGGCGCATGGGAGGTGGAGAAGGTCGGGGCGCGCGTCTCATCTGTTGCTGGAACGCGCTGGCTTTGATTTGCGTGAGCCGCGCTTCCACCTTATCCCCTAGCTTTGGCCGAGGTTCTTCCATCTGGGATGGGGTCATGCCAATATCTTTGAAAACATCACGCGGATCCTTCGCTAGTTTCAACAGTAGCGTGCTATCGCCATTGGCATACTCACGGCCCGCCAGGGCAGTCACGTCAGCTGCCCACAAAATCGGATCCCCCCACTGAGAAACATATGCCAACATGGTGTCTCGCCGAAACACGGGAGGGCGGTCAGCTAACTGGCGGCTATGGGCGACCATATGAACATCGCTTTCCATGACAGCCTGACGGCGTCTCAGGTCCATTGTGCCGCCGGTGGTGATTGCATCAGCGACAATTAGTTTAGTCGGCTCACTTAGCTGCCTCAGCGCTCCTTCAAACGCTTGCTGACGTCTAGCGGCATACAAATCTGAACTAATTTCGGAGGGATTAGCGCATGAGCGGACTGTGACGTGGAAGTCGCAGTGGTCGTTGATCGCCGCGCAGATGCCCTGGAAGGCCTGCCAGGAGCGCTCCAGCAGCTCATCGTCATCACCGTATAGGTAACTGAGTGCGTTCGTGCTGTGCCAAAATGGTTTACCTCGATCAAAGAGGAGGCGTGATGAGTCGACGAGGCGCGCGCGCAAGTCTTTAAGGTGCTCCCACGCATCACTTACGTTTCCGTCGTCGCTGCGGATTTGTACGGCGCTCATCGCGTAGAGAAACCGGTTGTCCACTTGTTCGAAAGGAGTCATGTCCTTCCAGGCCTGCGAAGGATACTCAGCTTTTTTGATTGATTCGTCAACCATCACAATGTAGGGGCCTAGGCGTTCCAGGTAGTGGGGGAAAGCATCATCACTTATTACCAACCGGTCCAACTCGGGCATGCCCCTATCCTAGCTACATTCTCTTGACCCCACGCACCACAGCAGTTATCCTGGACACTAGGACAAGGGCTGAAATGGGCCTTCCGCTTTCGGGTGGTTGGTGACCGCGAAACCCGGTGATCAAGTGCCCAAGGACAAAAAGCCTTCGTGGCGGCAGACTGATACCACGTCCTGCAAACCCCCTTCCCTTTGGGTTGGGGGTTTTGTGTTGCCTGATTGTGTGCTCCCTAGCTAACTAGCGCACTAGTCACCTAGTACACTGGCTGACAAGTGGGCTAGGGTGCTAGCGCATTAGTGGATGGAGGGACCTCGGCGTTGAGGGGGATCATCGCGTGGAGGCTGCGGGGGGCGTGGAGGAGCGGGGCGCGATGGTTGTCTTTGTTGACGCGTATTCATCATCTGTTCGAGCCGTGCGCTCTTGTCACGTATGAGTCGGGGGGTTGTCGCATCTGGGGTGCTGGGGGTGGCGCGCGGGCCGCCAGTGCGCGGCTGCGCGATGTGGCGGAAGATGGGGATGAGCGAATCGGGTACAGGTTCGTAGGTCCCAAGATCGGGTCCTGAGAGCATGCTTGCTTGGTTCCAGACGTGTGGGCTGACGCGATCGAAGTCGAAGGTGAACTGCGACTGCTCGGCCACGTGCTCCATAAATACTTTCGCGGTGCGGCCGTTGCCTTCTCGGAAGGGGTGGGCTTGGTTGAGGTATGCGAAGACTTCAGCGGATGCGCGCGCAAAATCGTCCAGGTTGAGCTCCGCCCAACTCGTTTGCTTCACTAGACGGTGTACGTCATCGAGGTATTGGTCGACCTCACCGGAATGAACGTCAGCAAACGATGACATGTTTTTTGACATGTTCACGCTGCGGTAGTGCCCAGCCCACTCAAAGACATCCTGGAACAGGTAGCGATGAATAGCACGAAGATGCTCCGCATCAAACGTGCGTTCCACATCAGCAACCCCGTGCATTAAGTCAGATTCGCGTGAAGAAGTCTCTGTGTATTCGAGCAGACTCAAGGCGGCGGCATCACGCTCACCGTAGAGGTTGCGCAGTGTTCCCTGCCCCGTCGCGGGGTTGTACGTTTCTG
>ERZ772786.445-NODE-445-length-17281-cov-22.607338_pt1 | contig 17281 bp, 4 predicted proteins | sample MGYA00511473_ERZ772786 | MGnify/ENA primary metagenome ERZ772786 (study PRJEB29015, sample SAMEA2738025) | human oral metagenome | biome: human oral; feature: human-associated habitat; material: saliva | place: China | collected 2252 ...
GGTGTCGGGGCGATACCGGCGATACAGTGCTGTGGTCACCCTCCAAGCCTAGTTGGTCCCACCCCCATCTGCGTCCCGCGCCGCGCGTTCCACAGCGTCGAGCCGCTGGTTCCGTCAGCATGATCGACGGGTCCCATCGACGAGGCCGGGGCTCGGTTGCAGGGTCGAGGCCGGCACTCTGCTTGGCGGGGTGACGGTCGGGAGCAAGGTGACGGTCGGGAGCGAAATGACAAGGGGAGGGGGCGCGGGACCATGTGTTGGTCTCGCGCCCCCTCCTCCGTGTTGGGACGTGCACCCCGTGTGGGGTGTGCGCCCGCCTACGGGTTAGGCACCCTGCCGCTCGCGGCGGCGCTTACCCGCCAGAGCCGCAAACCCGGCAATGGCTGCCATGGCCGCCATGCCACCGAGCACGGAGGCGTCCGAGCCGGTACGGGCCAGGATCTTCGCAACCGTGGTAGTCGGGGTCGGGGTCGGGGCCGGAATCACGGTGAGCGGGAAGTCCACATCCAGGTTCTCCTCACCCTCACCAACCGTCACCGTCATCGAGGTCGTGGCCGCGTTAAACCCGGCAGGAACCTCAATATCAACCGTGTACGTCCCCGGAATCAGGCCCGTGAAACGGTAGTTACCATTGGCATCGGTGGTGGTACGAGCCACCTCCACACCACTGGCATCCTTGAGGATCACGGTCACACCAGGCACGCCCGGCTCACCGTTATCCACACCGTTACCGTCCTCGTCATTCCACACACGATCACCAATCGTGGCAGGAGCAACCAGACCGAAGTCCACGCCCTGCACCGACGCATCCGTAATCGTCACCGCAGCCTGGGTCTCACCCCGGCCCATGTAGGCCTGGGTCGGAATCAAACCGGCCAGATCACCCTTGTCAGGATCCACGATCACCACGCGGTACGAGGCGGGAGCCAGACCCACAAACTGGTAAGCACCATTCTCATCCGTCGTTGTGGTCATCGGGTTACCCTCAGTATCAAGCACCGGAGTGCCATCCTCGCCCAGCAGAGCAACCGTCACGCCCTTGAAGCGCTGCTCAGAATCACTCTTCGAGTAGGACGCATCCGAGTCACGGTAAATCGTGCCACCCAGGTTGAACCCGCCCTTGAACGAGGCCGAGGACTCGTTATTCGTCGGGTCATCACCCACCTGATCCTGATGCGTAATACGAGCAACATTCGTCACCAGCTTGCCCGCGCCCTCACCAGTGATCACAACCGTGATAGCAACCTTCTTCGCCTCACCCTTGGCCAGAGTCAGACCAGACAGATCCCACACACCAGTAACCGGATCATACGAACCATCACCCTGCGCGGACACGAAGGAAACACCAGAGGGCAGCTGATCCACAGCAGTAACGCCCGTCGCCGCGCCCGGACCGTTATTCGTCAGCGTCAGCGTGTACGTCACTTTCGCACCCGGAATGAACTCGAAAGACTCCTGAGCCTGCTCATCCGGAGTGGTGATCGCCTTCAGAATCGCAGTGTCAGCCGAAACACCAAAACCCCAATCCTGATCAAGATTCTGGTTCTTCTCACCCGTCAACGTCACCGACGCGCTCAGCTTAAACGCCTGCGCCAGCTTGTCCGCATCAGCCTTCACATCCGCAGACACGACCTTCTTGGCATCTACATCACCCGAAGGATCATGCGTCAACACATCCAGCAACGGCTCAGCCGCCAGCAGAGTTTCAGGATCAACACTCACCTTGTACTCGCCCGGCAGCAGATTCTCGAACCGGTACTTGCCATCAGCATCCGTGACCGTCTCAAACGTGCGAGTGATACCACCCGGACCAGTCCACGTCAGCGTCACCTTCACATTCGGCAACACCTTGTCACCAGCATCCGGGCCACTACCACCGTTCTGATTGACATCAACGAACAGCTGATCACCAATCACGCCGGTACCGACCAGACCATAATCCACGGTCATGTCATCCTGGCCCTGAGCGAGGCTCACAGCAGATTCAGTGCCATTAGAGTCGGTGCCGCGATCATCACCAGCACCCGAGGTCGTCGCCTCGTAGCCAGCCGGCGCCTGGAAGGACACCTTGTAATCACCGGGCAGCAGATTCTCGAACTTGTACTTACCATCCGCACCCGTCGTCACAGCCGAAACCGGATGACCCGACGCATCAACGACGGGGTTACCGGATGCGTCCACGATGGTTGCGGTGATGTCGGGTAGAGCAGGCTCGTCAGAATCCTGGAGACCGTCCTTGTTGGCGTCGAACCAGACGTAGTCACCGACGGATGCCGGCTTCACGAAACCAAAGTCGACCTTCGTCGCGTTGGGTGCGGCGGCGGTCAGCTCGATCGCGCTCGGCGTGACGAGCTTGCCCTGGCCGACCTGGGTACGGTCCGTGGAGGAGCCGTAGCCGTAGGTCTGCTTGTAGTCGGACAGGTTCACGTCGGTGCCATCAACCTTCGCGTCGCCGGAAACGACCTCGACCTTGTAGGAGCCGAGAGGCAGGCGGTTGAACAGGTAGTTACCGTCGGCATCGGTCTTCGTCGTGATGTCTGCGCCGGAATCATCCTTCACGGGGTTGCCGTCCGCGTCGAGCAGACGCAGCGTCACGCCTTCGAAGGGCTTATCGTCGCCCGGGCCGAAGGTCCACGACGCGTCGGCATCATTGAAGATGGTGCCTGCGATCGTGCCGCCGACCGTGAAGGTCGCGCTCGACGTGTTGTTCTTCTTGTTGGAGTCGATCTGGTCGAAATCGCCCAGCGTCGCGGTGTTCGTGATGGTCGAGCCCTCGGTACCGGGCTTGACCTTCACGAGGACGTACAGCGTCTCGGTACCACCAACGTTGAGGTTGGTGTCGAGGATGCCGGACTCCATCGCCTTCCAGGTGCCGGTGGCCTCGTCGTAGGAGGCGGGGGCGTACACGCCCTCCGCGCACGGGATCGGACCGGCGTTCTGGCAGATGCGCGTCTCGGAGGAGACGTACTCGACGCCATCGGGCAGCGTGTCGGCCACGTTCATGCCCGAGGCCACGGCCGGTCCCTTGTTGGACAGGTTGACCTTGTAGAGCACGTAGTCACCCGGCATGATCGCCTCGGTCGACTCGATGGTTTCGGGCAGGCCGTTTGCGTCGCGCACGACCTCGTCACCGTTCATCTTGACGCGGGCGACCGACTTGCCGACCTCGACGTCGGTGGAGACGTTGATGCCGACCTTGGGGGCCTCGTTGGGCAGCAGGTAGGACACCTTGCCGTTCTCGGTGACGCCACCCGCCATGGCGACGGAGTTCCAGGCGATGAGGTTGGCGTTGACCGGGGAGGTCATGGTCGCCACGAACTCGATCTTCTCACCGACCTCGATGTCACGGTTCATGACGATGCGGAAGCCCGTGATCGAGGCCAGGTCGGCGGGAGCATCGCCCCACGCGTCGGGGGTACAGCCAGCGGGAGCGTCGTTCATCGAACCGCCCACGGACAGCACCTCGCCGCGGCACGGGTTGGGCACCGTCGAGTACTGGATCGTGATGTCCGAGGCCGGAACGGTCGTGATCTCGGGGTCACGACCCTGGCGTTCCTTCACCGACTGGAACGTCCAGTTCGTGGAGTTCAGGTTCGGCTTCCAACGGGACTCGCGCGCCTGGTTGGCTGCGGGGCCGACGCCCACGTCACCCGGGTGGGGCAGGATGTCGTAGGCCACGACCTTGGTCAGCGGAGCGTTGCCCGCGTTGGCGATCGTGAAACGGTAGGCGCCATCGGCACCCGGATCGATCTCGGCGATCTCACCAGCGGGAACGAAATCGTCGTTCTTGTTGCCCTTGACTTCCTTGGTGATATTCATGCCCGCGGTCGTGGCGATCTTAAAGTTCACGCTGGAGTCGCACAGGAAGTCCGTCGTCGAGCCATCCTGGTTGAGATCGAGCGTGTCCTGAGCGCGACTACGGATGCAGTACTTGAGGTTACGGACACCGCGGTCCTGGTCATAGGGCTTCGCTCCGCCGCCCGGCATGAACGCCCAGGCGGTATTCGTGGTGTCACCGGCCGGAGCGGTGGTCAGGACCTTGGCGCTATACCTTGAGAAGAACGCGCCTTCGACCGGATCCGGGACGATCCAGCGGATCAGGGTACGTCCCGTGTTGTTGAAGTTCTTTTCAACCTCGACCTTGACCTTGCTGGGGTCGTAGGCGGTGCCATCCGGGTTCTTCAGGACGGAGTAGCTCTCCGCACGAATGTTGGAGGCGTCGTCCACGTCGAGGCCTTCGGGCAGCAGGTCCACGACCGTGAAAGGCGTGGGGGTACCGCCGTCGACGGCCTTGCGGGCCTCGGCAACGATCATGAAGTTGGCGGGCTTGCCGACCACGACGGGGTTGGTGTTCAGTTCCTTGCGGACCTGGACGCCGGGGACCTCGGTGCGGATACGAGTCCAGCTACACGTGTTGTCGTTCGACAGCGCGACGGCGCCGGTGTCCTTGTCGGTGACCACAACAGATGCGCAGTTCTGGATGCGCACGTAGTCCTCGGAGGCGACGGTGTCGTAGTAGCCCTCGGGGGGCAGCACGGCGTTGTAGTGGTTCGTGAAGTCCGAGGGTTCGGTCTTCGGGACGCTGCGCGAGACCGCGGCGCTCAGGTCGACGGTCGGCCTGGACAGCGGGGCGGCGTCCGTTTCGATGACGAAGCGGGTGATCCACTCACCGTCCGGCAGGGTGAGGGTCTTGCTGGTCTTGTACGTGACCGTCTCGTGGTTGCCTTTGTTGGTCCAGTACTCGAAGGTCCAGCCACCCATCTCCTCGTATCCGGACTTGGTGGAAATCTTGAACTCGTAGGGACCCACGAAAGCGGGCTGATCGCAGGAGTCACCGGCTGCCTTGCCGTCCTGGGAGGACCAGGTGCAGGGCATGGTGTCTTCCCAGCGGTAGTGGAGCGTCGTGTTGCCGGAGTTGCTTCCTTCGAAACGCCACGGGAGCGTATCGCCGCGCGCGTAGTCGCGGTTGTAGGTGCCGATCTTCTCAGCCCTGGCCTCGACCCTACGCTCGGCAAAGCCGTGCGTGATTTCGGAACTCTTGGTGACGGCGTTCGTCGGCTCGTTCATGCCTTCGGCGGTGATGGTCGCCTTGTTGGTGACCGTGTCCGCGGTCGTCACGGTGCCCTCGGGGTACTTCACGGTGACGGTTGACTCGATGGGGGTCTGGTACGCCCACTTGTCGTAGGACCAGGTCACGGAGTGGGTCGCCGCGTCGTAGACGCCGCCGTTCGAGGCGCTCACGAAGACGGCCTGCGCGGGCAGCGGGTCGACAACCTTGATGTTCTGCACCTGCTGGAAGCCTATGCCGACGACCTTACCGTTGTAGGCGGTCCCGCCCCAGCGGGTACCGACCGAGTTCGGCTTGGTCGTGTCGTTCTGCTGGTAGCCGTAGCGCAGCTCGTAGGTGGCCTCGCCGCCGACGGCCGGGTAGTACAGGCGGTTGGTCGGGCCCGACTTTTCGATGGCGACGTCAGTCGAGGCGGTCCACGTCGTGCTCAGCGTCTGCTCGATGCTGGCGGCGTTGTTGGCCGAGAAGAAGACGTGCTGCGTGGTGGTGGAGTTGTTCGGCGCATCGTTGCCGTTGTAGCGCCACGGAATCTGGATGCGGTCCGAGGTGCCCGCGGGCAGCGGGTCCTTCAGCGTGAAGCGGTAGCGCTGCACGCGCGCCCCATCGGCGGACTTTTCGACGTAGTTTTCACTCTTCGCGACGACGTCACTCGTGACGGGGACGACCGTGTAGCCCTGCTCGATGAGCTTCAGCCCCGCCGGAGTAATCGGGCCGGGCAAGGTCATTTCGATGACGGCACCCTGACAGGGGGTGGTCACCGAGGAGCAGGAGAAGTTGATCGTCGTGATCTGGTCCTCGCGCACGCGCAGAGTGGTGTAGTCGTTGACGACGGTCATCGCCAGGGTGGCTGACTCGTCGCGTGCAGCGGCGGGGGCTTCGGCACCGGCCTCGGCGGCGGGCGCAGCGGCGGCCTCGGCGGCGGGCGCAGCGGCGGCCTCGGACTCGGACGAGGCCGTGGCACCGTCTTGCGAGGACACGACGTCGGTTGCTTGCGTGCTTTCCTCAGCGGCACTGGCCCGCACAGCGAGAGGCGTCAGCGACGTGACGAGAAGCGAGAGAGCGGCCAAGCTGGCAGCACCCGCAACACCCACACGGGCGCGGAACGGACGCAGTCGAGACATCGACTTCTCCTTCTAACTGAAAATGGACAGGATGTCTCCCAGCGTAGTGAAGGCAACCGGCCGCCTCTAGCCCTTACAGAAGGACGCATGATGACAGTGAAAGACTGCAATGTCGCAAAGATTTGGTTACACAGTTTCTGAGCAAGTTCTTTGAACTAGTGGTCAGTGGAGCAATCGCTCGCAGGGCTATGATTTATCGAATAATCATCAAAAGTTCCGCCACGATGACTCATCAAATTATGACCAGATCAACGACACGGACAGAGCAAACGACAAGACATGCAGGTGTCCAAGGTCACATCGCTAGTGGCCCTGATGTGATCGTCGCCTTGTGGGTATAGGGGAGGGGCGCGGGACCATGTGTTGGTCTCGCGCCCCCTCCCCTGTTCAGGCGTGCACCCCGTGTGGGGTGTGCGCCCGCCTACGGGTTAGACCTCCTCACGTTCGCGGCGGCGTTTGGTGCCGATGGCCAGTGCGCCGGCGAGGGCGGTGAGGGCTGCCATGCCACCGAGAACGGTGGCGTCGGTGCCGGTGCGGGCCAGGCCCCGGCTGACGAGCGCCTGGTGAGTGTGGGCGGGGGTGGGGATGAGGGTGAGCGGGAAGTCCACGCTCAGGTTCTCTTCACCTTCACCCACGCTCACGCTCATCGAGGTGGTGGCGGCGGTGTAACCGGCCGGGACCTCGATGGAGACGGTGTAGGTGCCCGGAACCAGCCCGGTGAACTGGTAGTTACCGTTGGCGTCGGTGGTGGTACGAGCAACCTCCACACCGTTGGCATCGGTGAGAACCACCGTGGCATGAGGCACGCCGGGCTCGCCTTCGTCCATGCCGTTGCCGTTGGCATCATCCCACACGCGATCCCCAATGGTGGCGGGAGCAACCAGACCGAAGTCCACGCCCTGCACCGAGGCATCCGTGACGGTCACACTCGCCTGCGTGGCACCCCGACCCGTGTAAGCCTGGGTCGGAATCAAACCAGCCAGATCACCGGCGTTGGGGTCCACGATCACCACGCGGTACGCGCCCGGAGCCAGACCCACAAACTGGTAGGCGCCGTTCTCGTCCGTGGTCGCGGTCATGGGCTTGCCATCGGCATCGAGCACCGGGGTGCCATCTTCGCCCACGAGCGCAACGGTGACATCCTTGAAGCGCTGTTCGGTCTCACTCTTCGAGTAGGACCCATCCGAGTCACGGTAGACACTGCCACCCAGGTTGAACCCGCCCTTGAACGAGGCCGAGGCCTCGTTATTCGTCGGGTCATCGCCCGCCTGATCCTGATGCGTAATCTTGGCGACGTTGGTGATCAGCGTGCCCGCACCCTCACCAGTGATCGCAACCGTGACCGTCAGGGTCTTGACATCACCCTTGGCCAGGGTCAGGCCAGACAGATCCCACACACCCGAATCGGGATCGTAGGAGCCATCGCCCTGAGCCTTCACGAACGCAACGCCAGAGGGAAGCTGATCAGAGGCCTTGACGCCCGTCGCCGCACCCGGACCATTATTGGTCAAGGTCAGCGTGTAGGTCACTTCCTTGCCCGGAGTGAACTCGAAGGACTCCTGAGCCTCCTCATCCGGATCAGTGATCACCTTGGTGATCGCGGTGTCAGCCGAGATACCAAAGCCCCAATCCTGAGACAGGCTCGAATTCGCCTCACCCGTCAACGTCACCGACGCACTCAGCTTAAACGCCTGCGCCAGCTTCTCCTTATCAGCCTTCACATCCTCAGACACCACAGACTTAGCATCCACATCACCCGAAGGCGAATGCGTCAACACATCCAGCAACGGCTCAGCCGCCAGCAGAGTTTCAGGATCAACACTCACCTTGTACTCGCCCGGCAGCAGATTCTCGAACCGGTACTTGCCATCAGCATCCGTGACCGTCTCAAACGTGCGAGTGATACCACCCGGACCAGTCCACACCAGCGTCACCTTCACACCAGCCAGCGGCTTGTCACCAGCATCGAGGCCATCCCCACCACTCTGGTTGACATCAACGAACAGCTGATCACCAATCACACCAGTACCAACGGCACCGAAGTCAATCGTGTCATCCGTCTGTCCCTGAACCAGGGTGACCGAGGCCGAAGCTCCGTTGGAGTCCGCAGCGCGGTCGTCTCCGGCCTCCGAGGTCGTTGCCTCGTAGCCAGCCGGCGCCTGGAAGGACACCTTGTAGTCGCCGGGCAGCAGGTTCTCGAACACGTACTTACCAGCAGCGTCCGTGGTGACAGATGCAACCGGGTTGCCCTCAGCGTCCGTCACGGCAGAGCCGTCGACGCGCGTCAGCGTCACCGTCACGCCCGGCAGAGCGGGCTCATCGGCGTCCTGGAGACCGTCACGGTTGACGTCCATCCAGGTGTAGTCACCAACAGAGGCGGGTTTGACGAAACCGAAGTTCACGTCAATGACCGCCCCCGTCGCCTCGGCGATGCTCACATCCGCAGTGGTCTTGTAGCGGCCCGTGTAGGCCTCGGTGGGCTTGGTGCCCGCCAGAGGACCGGAAGTCGGGTCGACGACGCTGACGGTGTACTCGCCCAGTGCCAGACCGGGGAAGGAGTACTTGCCATCGGCATCGGTCACTGCCGTGACCGGGTTGCCGTCCTTATCGAGGACGGGGGTGCCGTCCTTCTTGAGGAGGGCAACGGTCACGCCCGCGTACGGGGCCTCGGAGTCGCTGGAGCTAAACGACGCATCCGCATCGTTGTAGAGCTTACCCGCGATCGTGTAGCCGGCGGTCAGGTCCGCGGACGAGGTGTTGTCCGTCGTCTTGTCGCCGATCTGGTCCTGCTTCTCAATCGTGGCCGTGTTGGTCACAACCGAGCCGGCGGCGGACGCATCGATGGTGACGGTGATGCGCAGGGTGCGCGTCGCGCCCTTCTCGATCACCTCAGAACTCAGGTCCCACTTGCCAGAGACGGCATCGTAGGTGCCATCGCCCTGCGCGGACACGAAGGTCACGCCAGAGGGAAGCTTATCCTGCGCGATGACACCGGTCGCGGGGCTCGGGCCCTCGTTCGTGACCGTCAGCGTGTAGGTCACCGACGTGCCAGGCGTGAAACCACCCACCGGAACCTCAGTCGGCTCCGCAATCGCCTTGACGATCGCCGTGTTCGCGACGCCGGTGAACGCCCAGTCCTGGTCGTTGTTCGTCATCACGCCGGGGCTCAGCGTCACCTTGGAGGTGAGGGAGAGCTCCTGACCCTCCGAGGCCGTCAGGTTACCCGAGGGGGCGTGAGTCTGAGCAGTGCACTCGGGGCAGGCGGTGGCAAGGGAGGCCTTGTCAACGGTGACGACGTAATCGCCGGGTGCCAGGTCCTTGAACGAGTAGTGTCCGTCGGCGTCCGTGACGGTCGTCAACGTCTTCTGCACGCCCCCAGGAGTCGTATACGTCAGCGTGACAGTCACGCCAACCAGCGGCTTATCCGCACCCGAAGGCGCGGAACCGCCGTTGTTATCAACATCCCAGAACAGGGTGTCACCGATCGCGCCGTCGGCGACGAGGCCGAAGTCGACGGTCTCATCGTTCTGACCCTCGGTGAGCGTCACGTCACTCTCGGTGCCGTTGGAGTCCTTCTCACCATCCGCAGCTGCGTAGGACGTGGTCGCGGAGTAGCCTGCAGGAACCGTGAAGACAACCTTGTAGTTCTCCTCACCCGCGTTCGAGACGAGACGATCGACGTTCGGCATGAGGTTCGTGAACTCATACTTGCCGTTGGCGTCCGTGGTCACAGCCTTCACGGGGTTGCCGTCCAGGTCGATGACCGGGTTGCCGGCACCGTCCGTCAGGGTGACGGTGACGCCGGGGACACCGGCCTCGTCCGCGTCCTGGATGCCATTCTTGTTCGCGTCGAACCACACGAAGTTACCCACCGAGGCGGGCTTGACGAACGCGAAGTCGACCTTCGTGGCGTTGGGGGCGGCAGTCGTCAGCTCGATCGGGTTCGGCGTGACGAGCTTGCCCTTGCCGGCCTCGCTGCGCTTAGTCGACGAGCCGTAGCCGTAGGTCTGCTTGTAGTCGGACAGGTTCACGTCGGTGCCGTCGACCTTCGCCTCGCCCGGAACGACCTCGACCTTGTACGAGCCCATCGGCAGACGGGTGAAGGTGTAGGTGCCGTTCGCATCAGTCGTGGCGGTGATGTCCGCGCCGGACGCGTCCTTCACCGGGTTGCCGTCGGCGTCGAGCAGACGAACCGTCACACCTTCGAACGGGCTGTCGAGGGTGGGCGAATCGTTGAACCAGGTCGCATCCTTATCGTTGTAGATGGTGCCCGAGATGGTGCCACCCACGGTGAAAGACGCGCTGGCCGTGTTGTTGTCCTTGTTGGAGTCGATCTGATCGAAATCACCCAGGGACGCCGTGTTCGTAATGGTCTTGCCCTCGGTGCCGTTCTGAACCTGCACCAGCACGTACAGCGTCTCGGTGCCACCCACGTAGAGGTTGGTGTTGAGAACGCCGGACTCCATGGCTCGCCAGTCCGTGTCGAGGACCTCGAAGCCGGAATCTGCCTTCACGGTGCCGGTGCACGGGTTCGTCGCACCGTCCTGGCAGATGCGCGTCTCGGAGGAGATGAATTCGACGCCTGCGGGAAGCACTTCCTTGACGGTCATGCCCGAGGCCACGGCCGGACCCTTGTTGTTCAGAGTGATGCGGTAGAGCATGTAGTCGCCCGGCATAATCGGTTCCGTCGAGTCGAGCGTCTCAGGAATGCCGTTGGCGTCGCGAACCGGCTGGTCGCCATTCATCTTGACACGGGACACGGTCTTAGCGACCTCGACGTCGGTGGAGACGTTGATGCCGACCTTGGGGGCCTCATTGGGCTGCAGGTAGGACACCCTGCCGTTCTCCATTGTGCCACCCGCCATGGCCACGGAGTTCCACGCAACGAGGTTGGCGTTGACAGGAGAGGTCATGGTTGCGACGAACTGGATCTTCTCACCAACTTCCACATTGCGATTCATGACGATGCGGAAGCCCGTGATGGTGGACAGGTCCGCAGGAGCGGCGCCCCAGGCATTGGGGGTACAACCGGCGGGCCCATCGTTCATTGCACCGCCAACGCTCATCACTTCACCGCGGCAAGGATTATCGACGGTCGTATACTCGACCGTGATGTCCGAGGCAGGCACGGCGCTCACCACAGGATCGTGACCCGCCTTCTCCTTGATCGACTGGAAGGACCAGCTGGTCGAGTTCAGGTGGGGCCGCCACGAGGAGCCACGGGTCTGGGACGCGGCGGGTCCCACACCCACGTCACCCAGGTGCGGCAGAATGTCGTATGCCACGACATTCGTCAGCGCGGCGTTACCGGTGTTAGCGATCGTGAAGCGATAGGCGCCGTCCGCACCCGGGTCGATCTCGGCAATCTGGCCGGCCGGGACGAAGTCTGCGTCCTTGTTACCCTTGACTTCCTTCGCGATGTTCATTGCAGGGGTGGTTGCAACGTTGAATGTCGCATTGGACGAGCACAGGTAGTCCTCAGTGGAGCCATTGCCGTTGACATCGAAGGCGTCTTTCTCTCGACCGCTCATGCAGTAGTTCGCATTGCGAAGGCTCTTGTCTACGGCTGTGTCCTGAGCACCGTTACCAGGCATGTACGTCATTGCCTGGTTCACGGTTTGTCCAGCAGGTGCGGTGCTCTTCACAGTCGTGTTGAAACTCGTGTAAAGCGCTCCCTCGACCGGGTCGGGAACAATCATGCGGAGCAAGGTGCGTCCGGTACCGTTGTAGTTCTTCGTGATCTCGATCTGGACCTTGCTGAGGTCGTACTTGCTTCCATCAGGGTTGGTCAGAGGCGAAACGCCACTGAGGTTAACCTGAGATGCATCGTCGATGTCGAAACCTTCAGGAAGAAGATCCGCGATGGTAAACGGTGTGGGCGTACCGCCTTGCGCAGCCGTGCGAACAGAACCGTTGACACCGAAAGATGCCGTCTTTCCAACGACCACGGGGTTAGTCCTGACAACCTTCACCACTCCAACGCTGGGGAATTCGTCGCGCACGCGCATCCAGGAGCACAGATCGTCACTGGAAGCAAGGACTGCACCGGTTTCCTTATCCGTCAGAGTGCCGGTCGCACAGTTCTGGAAGCGGACGTAGTCCGGAGAAGCAACATAGTTGAAGTACTTCTCGGGCGGAGCGACCGGGTTGTAGTGGCTGGCGAAATCCGCTGGCTCTTCCTTGGGAAGGGTCGAGGAGATCGTGCCTTGGAACCAAAGAGATGCGCTGGTCTGAGGAGCAACATCGCTATCGATGGTGAAACGGGTGATCCATTCACCATCGGGAAGGGTGATGTCCGTCGTCTCGGTGTAGTTGGCGACAACGTGGTTACCCTTGTTGGTCCAGTATTCGAAAGTCCAGCCGCCCTTATCTTCGTAGCCAGACTTGCCGAAGATGTTGAAGCGGTAAGGGCTCACCATGGTGGGCTGGTCGCAGGAGTCACCGGCAGCCTTTGCGTCCTGAGTGGACCATGTGCACGGCAGGGTGTCATCGAAGTGAACGTGTGTCGTCGTATTGCCGGTGTTGATAGCACCAAGTCGCCATTGAGTGAGGCCCTTGCGCACCTGGTACTGGTAGTCGTTACCGACTTTGGAGACACGACCAGCAGGCTTACGCACTGCGAAACCATGTGTGATTTCTGAGCTCTTGGTGAGGATGGTCGTCGAGTCGTTCTGGACTGCAGCTGTGATGGTGGCCTTGTTCGAGACGGTGTCGGCCGTCGTTACCGAACCTTCGGGGTACTTGACGGTAACGAGGGACTCGATGGGATTTTGCCACGCCCACTTGTCATAGGACCAGGTAACAGTGTGGGTCCCTGCATCGTAAACGCCGCCATTGGTGGCGGAAACGAATTCCGCCTGCGCGGGAAGCGGATCGACGACCTTAATATCCTGGACCTGCACGAAGTTGGTGCCGTTGACACCATTCTTTTGTGAGGATCCATTCCAGCGGATACCAACCTTGTTAGGGTTGGTTTGGTCGATCTGCTGGTAGCCATAACGCAGTTTATAGGTCGTTTCCCCGCCGACAGCAGGGTAGCTGTTCGGGTTTGTCGGACCGCTCTTCTCAATGGCGATATCGGTGTCCGCGGTCCACTTGGTGGTCTGCGAGTCCTCGAGAGAGTCAGCGTTGAGAGCCGTGAAGTTCACCTGTTGGGTCGTCGTTGAGTTGTTCGGCGCATCGTTACCGTCGTAGGTCCAGGTGATCTGGATGCGATCGGAAGTGCCGGCAGGAATCGACCGCTGCAGGGGGAAGAGAAGCCGCTTCATCCTCGGGTTTCCGGCAACGGTAGTTTGTTCGGTGCGTAGGACCGTCGAGCCTGTCACTGCGACGGCGGTGTAGAGCTTGTCCGTCAGAGCCGTACCCGCAGGGGTAACGGGTGCAGGGAGCAACACTTCGATGCTTGCGCCTTCACAGGGGGTTGTCACCGAGGAGCACGCGTAGTTGATCGTCGTGATCTGCTTGTCACGAATCGCAAGGGTGGAACTGTCGTTCGTGACCGTCATTGCCAGGGTTGCCGGCTTCGCAGAAGTTGAGCGTGCGCGGCGCACGCGCGGCTTATCCTCGGGGGTTTCCTCATCGGAGGCAGCGACCTCAGCGACGTTTTCGTCGGACGAGGCAGGGGCGTCAGCCTGGCGGTTCTCCTCCTCGGCGGCACCCTCCTCACTCAATGACGAGGACTGGGCAACGTCCTGAGACGACGTGGCCTTGGGTGATTGGACCGATTCGTCGGCGGCGCTGGCTCGCAGGGCGAGGGGCGTCAGCGACGTGACGAGAAGCGAGAGGGCTGCCAGGCCGGCAGCCCCTGCAACTCCCACACGGGAGCGGAAAGGGCGCAGTCGGGACATCGACTTCTCCTTCAACTAGCGAAATTTGACAGGACTTGGGTCCCAGCCTAACGACACTGTTGAGTGAACTCCAGGCCTGACAGTTATCACCTGACACACAATAACATCGGTGTTATTTTCACAATTCTAAGGCGTGACAGTTCCGTTATAACTTCTCTGAACCATTGGTCAGCGATAGAAACAACTGGCGCGTATGGCTATTTTCAAATGATCACGAAGGAAAAGCATCACTGATATTTGAATCGTGACCATAGAAGCACATATCTACCAGTAGATATCTTTTAGCACCAATGCCGAACGTCACGCACCTTATCGACCGGAAGTCATTTTGCAGCCTACCCCAATGAGCAGCATGCCTGCCCTCTCGGACACACAGTCATATGTTCTGGGTATGTGGTAGGGGCGCGGGACCGTGGTGGTCTCGCGCCCCTACCTGGGGTTACCTGGTGTCAGGCGTGGTGCCCGTTAGCTGTCCCGGCGTTCGCGGCGGCGTACGGCAACAATGTCCAGGGTGTCGGTTGGAACCTCGACACTAACAATGTAGGCCCGCGGGGCACGGGAACACTGAAGCAACCACGGCCTCGTCCCCTACGAGGCTTGCTCCGAGGAGAGGTGACCGCCGTCCATTGCGAAGGTGCGGTCGGCGTAGCGGCGCGCCTCGGGCTCATGGGTCACGATCAGGACGGCTGCTCCCCCATCGGCTGCCTCGCGCAGGAGGCGCAGGACGGTGGTCGAGTTCTCGGCGTCCAGGCCGGCCGTTGGCTCGTCGGCCAGGACGATGCTCGGGTTCATGAGGATCGCGCGGGCCACGGCGACGCGGCGCAGCTCGCCGCCGGACAGCTCATTGGGGCGTGCCTCCGCCAGATCGGATAGCCCCACGGCACCCAGGAGTTCCTCGGCGCGCGCCCGCGGCGGCTCGACCTTGGCATAAAGCACGGAAGGCAGCAGCACGTTCTCGAGGACGCTCAAGCTGCGCAGCGCCGTGTGTCCCTGCGGGATCAGACCGATGCGCTCGTTACGCAAGCGCGAGCGTTCCTCATCGCGCATCGCGTACAGGTCCGCTTCCCCCAGCCGAACCGTGCCGGCCGTGGGCGGGAGCATGCCGGCGAGCATGGACAGCAGTGTGCTCTTGCCGCTGCCCGAATGCCCGGTGATGACGGTCAACTGCCCCGCCTCCAGGGCAAGGTCGAGCGGTGCCACCGCAGTAAACAGACGGCTACCCTTGCGGGCACGGGGGAAATCCTTCGTAAGGGAGGTCGCTTCAATGAGCATGTCACTCGCCTTCCTTGAGTAGAGCGCTGGCATCCGCCGTATTCAGGGCGCGCAGCGCTATCCACGATGATACGAGGGCAACCAGACCCATCGCGGCCACAGCCCCCGCCGCCAGGCCGGCGATCACGGGGAGGGAGGGGATCAGGAACCCCAGGCCGATTGTTTGTCTCACGAGCCCGGAGAAGGAGGTGATGAGAACCCCCGAGACGAGGACGCCCAGGCCCGCGCCGACCGCGTTCACTGCCACGGCCTCGGACACGACGATCCGCGACACCTGACCCTTGTGCGCACCTAGAGCGATGAGCGTGCCGAACTCGCGTTTACGCTCGACGATCATCATGACGAAGATCAGGGTGATCATCGCCAGGCCCACGCCCCACACGAGCGCCACCAGCACCGTCACCGTGCGCGAGGTCGCCTCCAGCGAGCGCGCGATGCCGCTGACCATCGTCGTCGAGGTCGTCACGCTCACCCCGGGCACGCTCGCCTGGATGTCGGCGGCGACCGCATCGACGTCGCGACCGGGCGCGACCCTCACCATGACCGAGGAGATGATGTGGCCAGTGTCGAGGGTCGTGTACTTGTTGAGGCCCTTGTCCAGGGAGGAATCGATGAGGATGCGCGCGGTATCGAAGTTGGCGTACACCGCGTTATCCAGCGTCGATCCGGTGGTGTCGAATTGGGCGACGACGCGCAGCTTGTTGCCGAACAGCGAGAAGTTCTCCGGGTCCGCCACGCCGACGTTCGCGCCGACGATGACCTCCATGTCGCCGAGGTCCAAGGCCCCCACCGTGTCAGAGATCCACGGCTGGATGGTGAAGTCCGTCGCCGGGTCGAATGCGATGACCTGGTAGCGTCCCGAGCAGCACGAGGCGCGGGCGGTTGCCAGGAAGAGCTGGGCGGACGCGGCCTCGACGCCGTCGACGGCGGCGACCTGGTCGCGGGTGGCCTCGTCCATGTAGAAGTAGGAGGGCTCGGCACCCACCAGGAACGCCTGCGGGTCAAAGTCATCAGCGTCCGCGGGCGTCACCATGATGTCCGCGCCAAGGCGCGACTCGACGGTGTGCAGGCCCCGGTCGATACCCGACACCAGCATGGTCCCGCCGAACATCGCCATCGTCATGAGCATTGAGAAGACCACGAGGGTCCCCGTGCGCACCGGGTAGCCGCGCAGGTTCATCCAGGGCAGTCGCGCGAGCGAGAGCATGTGTGTGTCCTCCTGTCGTGCGCCTAGATCGGCGCGAGCTTGTTTCCCTGCGCGGCGCGGCTTACCCGCGCCAACGCGAGGCGGGTCCCGGCCACGCCGAAGGCTACCAGCAGGGCGACGGTCACGAGCGCAAGGGGAGCCGACCTGGCCGGGGTGGTCAGCGCTGCGAGCGCGGGGGCATCGCCGAGCAGGGGCAGGGCGGCGGCTCCGATGACGACGCCCGCGAGCGCGCCCGCCGCGTGGACGATGAGTGATTCGGCGGTCATGACGCGGGCGATAGTCGCGCGCGAGGCTCCGATGGATCGCCAGACGAATATTTCGTGGCGGCGTTCGTTCATGAGGGTGGCTTGGGCGACCATGAGGGCTGCGAGCAGGATCAGCCAGGCGACACCGAGGACGCCGAGGAGGACGCTTCGGTGGGCGCTCACGTCCGAGGCTGTGGCTGCGACGGCGACATCGGAGCGCACGGCGGTCACTTTGCGCACGTAGAGGTTGATCCACTCGGTCACAGCGTCGACGTCGCTCGGATTGGTGACCCGTACGAGGGCGACCGTGTAGTCCTGGTCGGGGTTCAGGGAGGCGTAGGTGTCGATGCCGGATTCGGCGGAAGCGGCGATGACCTGGCGCAGCGTATCCATGGTGACGAAGACGATGGTGTCCGTGTCGGTGCCGGTGGCCTCCAGGTGTGCGCCGACCGGCCATTGCTTCCCGAAGAGCGTGACCTGGCCGTCCGGATCCTGGCGCACGGCGGCACCGACCGCGACGG
>ERZ772786.446-NODE-446-length-17269-cov-4.961485_pt1 | contig 17269 bp, 12 predicted proteins | sample MGYA00511473_ERZ772786 | MGnify/ENA primary metagenome ERZ772786 (study PRJEB29015, sample SAMEA2738025) | human oral metagenome | biome: human oral; feature: human-associated habitat; material: saliva | place: China | collected 2252 ...
ACGGGAGCAAGTTAGGAAAAGGTATTCTTAATACAAAGGGGGCGTTTCTTTGATGTAAAGAGAGGCTCTTTTCGACATAAGGAAACGCCCTTCTCCAATCGAGAAGGGCGTTTCTTCAATTCTAGAATACTATCACCTCTATACCTGTTTAGCATTACTTTGCAAGCTAATAGCAGTAGTCACTCCCCTCTCCATTCGGAGAGGGGTTGGGGGTGAGGCTGTAGATGGTTAGGAGTTAGGCTGGTTGTGGTTGGGGGTGAGGCTTCTTTTCGATAGAAAGAAACGCTTTTGGGTAAGACATCCCCTCCTTTGGAGGGGCTTGGGGAGGCTGTTTTTTGGATTAAGAAAGGCTCCCTCTCCTCAGGTACTGACCCGTAAGACTCTCCTTACAGTTGGCTACTTCCTCTGGAGTACCAGCTATCACGAGGCGTCCCCCTTTGTCTCCTCCATCGGGACCAAGGTCTATGACGTGGTCAGCACACTTGATGACGTCAAGGTTATGTTCGATGACTAGGATGCTGTGACCACGTTCGATGAGTGCATGGAAGGCTTTGAGCAATCGCTTAATATCGTGGAAATGAAGTCCTGTAGTCGGTTCGTCGAAGATAAAAAGCGTTGGTTCCTGTTGCTCTTGACCAATGAAATAAGCCAATTTAACACGTTGGTTCTCTCCACCTGACAGCGTGGACGAGTTCTGACCGAGCTTGATATAACCCAAACCAACATCCTCTAAGGGCTTTAACTTATTCACTATGGCACGTCGCTTATGCTCTGTAAAGAACTGAATAGCCTCTGATACGGTCATATTCAACACGTCATTGATGTTCTTACCATGGAACTGCACATCAAGAATCTCACGTTTGAAACGTTGCCCGTGACAGGCTTCACACTCCAAAACAAGGTCTGCCATGAACTGCATCTCAACTGTTATGACACCCGCCCCCTTGCATTCTTCACATCTACCACCATCTATGTTGAATGAAAAGAACTGTGGGGTATAGCCCATCTGTTTGGCTAATGGCTGGTCAGCAAATAGCTTTCTAATCTCATCATACGCCTTCACGTAAGTTGCGGGATTAGATCTTGTACTCTTACCGATGGGGTTTTGATCCACAAACTCCACGTGTTTAATCTGTTTCCAATCGCCTCCAAGACTTGAATACTCGCCTGGAACGTCAGCAACCTCATCCAGTCTGCGCTTCATGGCAGGGTAGAGAATGCCCTTGACGAGCGACGACTTACCACTACCACTCACCCCCGTTACAACCGTGAAGACGTTCAGAGGGAATCGAACATTTATCCCCTTGAGGTTGTTCATACGTGCTCCTTTCAGTTCGATAGCCATGTTCCAAGGGCGACGAGAGGTTGGAGTTGGGATCATTTCAGCCCCCGTAAGATATTGAATAGTATGTGATTTCGGGTATTCCGATAGTAGTTTCTCCGATTCGGCATTGCCTTCTTTGTCCTTACCAGTGGGGTCAATGCGCTTAATATCCGACACTTTGCCTTGGAAAACAATCTCTCCTCCGAGCCTACCAGCGTCAGGTCCCACATCAATCAAGTAATCCGCAGCCCGCATAATCTCCTCATCATGCTCCACAACTACCACTGTGTTGCCCAGAGCTTGCAACTCTTTGAGTACGTGGATGAGCCTATCAGTATCGCGACTATGCAGTCCGATGGAGGGTTCATCAAGTATATACAACGATCCAACGAGCGAGGATCCAAGCGAGGTGGTGAGGTTTATGCGCTGACTCTCACCTCCACTCAATGTGTTCGATTGGCGGTTTAGGGTCAAGTAACCCAATCCCACGTCCAAAAGGAATTGTAGTCTGTGAGTGATTTCAGTGATAAGTCGCTTGCTAACATCCTTTTCGTGTTCCGTAAGTTGCAGCTTGTCAAACCATTGCTTGAGCTCAGCTATAGGCATATCAACGAGGTCTGTGATTGCACGTCCGCCTATCTTCACCCAAGAAGCCTCCTTTTTTAATCGTGTTCCACGGCACTCTGGGCATACAGTCTTACCTCTGTAACGACTCATCATGACGCGGTATTGAATCTTATATTGGTTCTCTTTGACCATTTGGAAGAATGAATCAATGCAGACACGGTCGTGTATATCCTTCTTCCTATCGCTTGGCAGTCCCTTCCATAGGCACTCCTTCTCTTGCTTCGATAGCTCGAAATAGGGCTTAAAGATGGGGAAGTCGTCTTGAGCAGCACGTCTGCAGAACTCCTCCCTCCATGCTTCCATCTTGTCACCATGCCAACATTGCACGCAACCATCATACACTGACAACCCCGAATCAGGTATGACTAACTTCTCATCAATGCCTATCACGGAGCCAAAACCCTCACAGGTAGGGCACGCACCAAGCGGTGAATTGAACGAAAACATATTGTCGTTAGGTTCTTCAAAGCGTATCCCATCAGCTTCGAAACGTGTAGAAAAGGTGTAAGTGAGCTTTGCGGGCAGTATCATCAGGCGTAGTGTGCCATCTCCCTCATAGAAGGCTGTCTCGCAAGAGTCGGTTAATCGAGAGATAGCATCCTTTGAGTTCTCCACCGACATACGGTCTATTACAAGGTAGATTTCGGCTTTCTCTTTCTCTTCCGATGGTTTCTTCTTATCTTTCTGTTGCTTATCAGCCTCATTTACAGGGTGTTCTTCGAGCCAATCCTCTATGCGAATGAACTCTCCATTGACGTAGATACGAGAGTAGCCCTCCTGCATTTCCATCTCAAGTTGTGCCTCTTGAGAGCGTCCCTCGACCACATGTAGAGGCGAGAGAATGCAGAACTTTGTCCCTTCAGGGTATGTTTTTACACGTTCAATGACGTCTTCAACGGAGTGATGCTTCACCTCCTCGCCTGAAATGGGGCTGTAGGTACGCCCGATACGAGCGTAAAGCAGACGGAGATACTCGTATATTTCAGTCGAAGTACCCACTGTTGAGCGTGGATTACGTGCTATTACCTTCTGTTCAATGGCTATTGCTGGGGGCAAGCCTTTGATGAAGTCGACCTCAGGTTTCGACATTCTTCCTAGGAACTGACGTGCGTATGCCGACAAACTCTCTACGTATCTGCGTTGTCCTTCAGCGTAGAGTGTGTCGAAAGCAAGGGACGATTTGCCCGAACCCGATACACCTGTGATAGCGACGAAATCGCCTTGAGGGATCTTGACATCAATGTTCTTGAGGTTATTCACCCGTGCTCCTTTTACCTCGATATACTTATTCATAACTCTTAATAATTCTTATCTACACTCAACGAATATGCTTAAAAGAAGTTTAAGTAGGGTTGAGTCTTATGCAAAAGTACGAAAAAACTTTGGTTCTTTGTGGCTTTTCGCTTATATTTGCAGCCTATTTTTGATTTTAAAAGAATAAGATTATGAGAGTTAAAAAGTTATTGGTAATGGCTCTGATAGCACTTCCTACAATGGTAATGGCGCAGAGCACTTATGAGCCAGTGGGCAGTTCGGATAACAAAACACCACTAGAGAACAAGACTGTAAACCCTGTTTACCAGCAGTGGTTGAGCCAGTATGTAGAGGTAGGACGCAAGATTAACGATATATCTGCACAATATCAACGTGAGATCGACAAGCGTGGTTACCCTAAGAAGAAGACAGTTCAAGCTAAAATGGAGCTCGTTAGCCAGTACATCTATTTGTTGAAACAAGAGCGCGATACGCCCGAGTTGAATCAAAACCTTGATGTTCAAAAGGTCAACGATAAGATAAGTCTATGGCAAAGTCAGCTTGATGGCTTGGCAAACTTGCTGAAGAAGATCTAATAAAGAGTATTATTTCATACGCTAGAAGGCGTCAGAAGTTCTGTTAATCGAACTTCTGACGCCTTCTGTTATTTGTGCGTAAAGGTTTACGCAGGTCTTTCAAAGCCTCTAGTTATTTGTGTGTAAAGGGCTATGCAAGCCTTTCAAGGTCTCTAGCAACCTACGATAACGTATGGATATGAGCCTTACTCGGATTCTTTGGCTTGCTCCTTTCCGTCCGTATCAAGCAACACCTCTTTGTCACCAATGCGTGCCTCAAAGTACGGCGGTTCGTCTCTTAGCGATATACTATCATATATGAAAGGTGCCACAACAGTGCCTTTTCCATCAGGGAGGATCAGTCCCAACTTGCCATCCAGTTGCGCTATTAGCGGCATAGTACGCAAGTCGTCCACATAAACATAGCATGTGCGGAGGAACTCATACTTAGGTTCTACGAGCGTGCGACCCCTATGGTCGAGGATACCAAAGCGTCCATTGCGTTCGATGACCTCGTGATACTTGATGTAAATCTCACGTATCAAGTTCAAGTATCTGACCATCTTTCGCTTGTCATTGACCAACGTGATGAGGTAAGCAAAGGTGTCGGAATAGTTTGCCATAGCACGAGCTAGGACGATCTTCATGTCTAATCCCTTGATAACCTTGCGGTTCAAGTCGATGTAATGGGCTATTGCTGCCTCCTTCTCTTCCAACGATAAGTCCTTTAAATGCTCCTCGAAGCGCAACATCTGTTGCTTACTTCCGCGCATAGCCTTGATATATCGGTGGATACGACGCCCCATTTCCATGCAAACGAAATGGCGTATTCGCTGCTCCTCTATCGGGTCAGTGTATTCTTGGTTGAAGTTGTCTAGCGTAATCATGGGCGTTACCTCCTATGTTTTTCGCCAAAGTTACAGACTTTTCGTGGCTCCACCAAGAATTATAAAGAGTTTTTTATAAGTTCAACGTAACATCCTTTCCAAAGGGAGCAAGGCACAATCCTGCCATCTTGAAGTGCTGCTTTGCGAAGGGAATCCCTATAATGGTTATCCCTAAGAGGATGCCGAAGAAGACATGACAAAGCCATGCCCACAATCCACCGAAGATAATCCAAATGATATTAAGGGGTACTGTGAGGCACCCGAAAGTATTGTCGGTGTTATGCACCTCAGCCCCGAACGGCCATAAACAAAGCAATCCGAGCTTGAATGTTTGTATAGCGACAGGGATGCCAACGATGGTCAATGCCATGGCAAGACTCCCCGTGAAATAACCAATGGCAGCCTCCAGTCCACCGAAGAGCCACCACAGAAGGTTTCCAATAAAGCGCATATATATAATAAGGTGTAAGTTGATAAATAAGGTGAAAAGCGTGACGAGGCTAAGTTATAGCATCTCCGTTATCTCCTCCAAAGGCTTCCGTTTCTTCTCATTCATCGGACAGTCAGGGGCGATGTGACCAATAGGAATAATCGCAACTGCCTCATATCCAGCTCTAGGGAATGCCTCTTTGATTTTTGCTACATCATAATTACAAACCCAACAACAGCCTAAGCCTCGTTCTGCAACAGCCAAACAAAGGTGTTCGGTGGCAATGGCTACATCAATATCTCCGTGTGGCTTACTATCTTCCGGGCGTACCCAACAGCCTTCCACAGCCTTCATACAAATGATGTAAAGCGGTGCTGAGGCAAACCACTCACGTTTGTAACAATCTTGCAACTGCTTGCGTGCCTCTGACGACTTGACCACAACGAACTTCCAAGGCTGTTTGTTCACTGCCGAAGGAGCCATACGTGTCACCTCAAGAATATACTTTAAGTCCTCTTCTGATACCTGTTCGGCTGTGAATTTACGTACTGAGAATCGCTTTTGTGATAGTTCTAATAAGTTCATAATACCTTTGTTTGTAATTGATCCTTATAATAAAGTAGCGCCTTGATAACCACCTGTTCCGCTTCATCAAGCGTACAATTCAGTTTACCACCGGCTGCATCTGCATGTCCACCACCATTGAAGAACCTTGTAGCCATGGGCTGGCAATGGAACCCGTTACATGACCTTAGACTCACCAAGATGGTGTTTTGCTTCTCAGTATCCTCTCTTAACGATATACTGAGTTTAAGTCCTTTGATCTGTTGAGGTATGTTCACGAGTCCTTCCATGTCTCCTTTAACAAAGTGGAATTGCGTCATATCCTCCTTCGTTACCGTATAATACGAAGCATGTAACTCCTCAATGACCTTCATCTTATTAAGGATTATATGCGAGCGAAGGCGCAATGCGTTCGTAGAATAGTTGTGGAACACTCGGTTATAAATCTCATCTTTATCAATCCCCTTCGTTAGTAACTGTCCAATAATGTAGTAGATCTCTGGTCGGGAAGAGTTATATGTGAAGCCACCAGTGTCTGTCATCATACCGCAATATATACATTCAGCACACTGACGGGTCATCGTCTCGAATCCATCTAACTGACAGATGAGGCGGAAAACAATCTCACTTGTGCTCGACATATCTGGTCTAGAGATAGCCAGCGCACACCCTTCATCAGGGTCCAAGTGATGGTCGATGAGCAAACGGGGGGCTTCGGACGACTCCAAAGCGTCCTGCATTGCATCCACACGGGAGGGCTGATTGAAATCAAGACAACACACAAGGTCAGCCTCTTTAAAGATTCGCTCCACCTCACGAGGGCGTCGGTCATAACGAATGACGGTGTTACTACCAGGCAACCAATGTAAGAAGTCGGGTGTAGCATCAGGCATACACACCTTCACGTTGGTCTTTCCTATCCCATTCAGATAGTTCATCCATGCCAGAGAAGAGCCCATGGCATCACCATCAGGCGCCCTGTGAGCACAGATAACAATGTTTTCCGCAGTGGTAAGCAACTGTCGTAATGAGGCAAGCTCCTCCTGTTTTAATAAGTTTAAATCCATTGTGTGTTGTTCTACTTATAGATATTGTAGGGGTGAAACAATCCTTCCTTCACATCCTATATGTCGAAAAGGAAGGAGAAATCAAAAGCTGGGGTGCATGACTTATGGGGCTTAGATCGATTGTTCCTCACCAGCACACAGTTCACACATCCCCATGACTTCTTTATTTAAAATAGCTTAGCTGGGTAAGTACCATCGTCTATCAACGACTGAATCTTCGCAACGACACTCTCTCGATCAGCGGCATATGTAACGCCAAACCACTTGCTCGTCGTGTCAAGCACCTTAACAGTTGCAGTGCCATCGTTGATGAGTTTGTTCACCATCAGCGGTATGAAGTACTCCGCCTTCTTGTTTTCTATGTTCTTCGGATCCGATAAGAACTCCTTGAAATAAGCCTCGCTATAATCGAAGTAATCAGGTGTGAAGCCCCATACATTCATAGAGACTGGGGTGTTATCACTCACTGCGACCCACTCGCCCTGCTCATCCTTGTATTTCACTTCGCCCTCACGACGCTCAATCTCAGTGCGTTCCACAACCGTTGTGAGGTTACCCTCTGCATTCGTAGAACAGATACCACGTGCCACAGTTCCATTATCGCTAAGGGTGTTACCAACGCGGAATCCAACCATAGCATACTTGTTCTTAGCACCTTCTGGGAGGTCGGCTAGGAACTTACCAATGACCTTGAAGCAGTCACGATTGTAGAAATCGTCGCAGTTGATGACGCAGAAAGGCTCCTTGATAACGTCCTTTGCCATCAAAACAGCATGATTGGTACCCCATGGTTTCTCACGTCCTTCAGGTACAGAGAAGCCCTCTGGGAGTGCATCAATGCTTTGGAAGACTAGCTCGGCAGGGATATGTCCTTCATACTTAGATAGTACCTGCTTGCGAAACTGGTCCTCGAAGTCCTTACGAATGACGAATACTATCTTGCCAAAACCAGCCTGGATGGCATCATAGATAGAGTAGTCCATGATCGTTTCACCATTGGGTCCGAGCTCATCGAGCTGCTTGAGACCACCGTAGCGGCTACCCATTCCAGCCGCAAGAAGTAATAATGTAGGTTTCATCTTTTTGTTTTTATATCGTTAATCTATTGTGGTTTGCTAAACAGACCATCTATTGTTATATGCTGCAAAGGTAAGAAAAAGATTTGTATATCATCGTTTTTTTAGATAGAATACATAGCCTCTCCCAAACAACAAAAAGCCAAACAACCGTCCACAACCAGCCAAACAATCGTCCATCTACAGCCTCACCCCCAACCCCTCTCCGAATGGAAAAGCCTCCCCCAACCCCTCCGAAGGGAGGGGAGTACCTAACGGGAGCAAGTTAGGAAAAGGTATTCTTAATACAAAGGGGGCGTTTCTTTGATGCAAGGAGAGGCTCTTTTCGATAGGAAGGAACGCCCTCTTTGATTGGAGAAGGGCGTTTCGTTAATTCTAGAATATGATTACCTCTATTCCTGTTTAGCATTACTTTGCAAGCTAATAGCAGTATTCACGCCCCTCTCCATTCGGAGAGGGGATGGGGGAGAGGCTTCTTCTCTTATACTTATCACTATTCCCTATATTTCTAAACCATGTATTTTGTGTTACAAAAAGAATATTGTAAATTTGCAAAGGACAATTCTTTTATATCATGTCAGAACCTATAGACATCCTTGAAGATAGATTGCTACACGATGAACCTGGGCTGCTTGAAGTGCTCTTAGTTGATCATTCCACTCAAAAGAACATCTTTTGGGCTACGGATAGTTACCTTGCTGAAGGTGAGGGCTATGGTTGGCACGATTGCATAACGGTGTCGGCTATCACGGGAAAGCACGGTAGTATCATCATGCCACGTGCCTTGAAGAGCCGTGACGAACAGCAACGACGCTCCCGACAGATGGCTGAAGTGTTCACACCAGCATGGCTCGTCAAGAAGATGAATGATGTTATTGACGAGGAGGAAAGCCATGCGCAAGACGGACAGAAGGACGAGTACGAGCCGTGGCAACGCTATATTCTGACCATGGAATTGGAGATTACCTGCGGAGAAGCACCTTTCCTCACCTCCCGTTATGACTCTGTTACTGCCGAACCTATCCCTGTTGAGGAGCGTGTGGGACTATTAGATCGCAAGTTGCAAAGGGTGAACAAGTTTGCTATCGATGCTGAATGGACACGATGGGCATTGCTGGCTCTGGCGAATGTGTACGGCTATGAGTGGCAAGGCGACAACCTCCTCTTAGCGCGCGAAGCCCTCCTTGCCACTTTCGTTGAGTATCATGAGCACCGCTTCGGATGCCGACCAGCAAGTGAAACGATACGCAAGGCGGCAGAGATCATAGCATGGAATGTATGGCAGATGGACGGCTTGAAAGCCGTTGTGCCAGCCTCTTGTCATGATGAGAAGCGGGTTGATGCAGGTCTATTTGAAACCATCGAAACCATCACGCCCTGCCCTGGATGTGCCAAAGATGATGTTTTGGCGCATAATGGACAGCGTTGTCGATTGCGGAGATGGCTCCCATCAGCAACAGACATACCCGATTATTTCGAGTGCAATTACACGGACTTTATTACCAAGAAATATAAAACCTACCATAAAACAAAACGCCTTATGAGATTTGATTTCGTCGTTGGGAACCCACCATATCAGCAAGAGAAGGAAGATAACGGACGCCAACCTCCTGTCTACGACAGGTTCATGGACGCTACTTATAATGTATCAGATAAGGTGCTACTCATCACTCCTGCACGCTTTCTCTTTAATGCAGGACAGACGCAAAAGGAGTGGAATAAGAAGATGCTAAGTGACTCCAAACTAAAGGTGTTGATGTATGAACAAGACAGTAGTAAGGTCTTTCCTAATACGGACATAAAGGGTGGTATCGCTATTACTTATCGAAGTAAAGAAGATGAATTTGGTGCTATTGGGGTTTTTACACCAATCCCCGAACTCAATAACATACTACATAAAGTAAAAGAGAAGACAGATAAGTCGTTGGCAGAAATCATATATGCTCCAACGAAGTTTGACTTAGATACCCTCTATAAAGATCATCCAGACTTTAAGTCTCTGATAAAGGCTGATGGCAAAGATAAGCTACTTAGGACTAATATCTTTGATCGTCTATCGGTCTTTCACAGCTCTAAAGCAGATGACGACATCGCTGTTATTGGACTAATCTCAGCCAAAAGGACCTGGAGATACATAAAGAGGTGTTATATAGATGATAGTAATGAGCAACTGAATAAATGGAAAGTTTTGTTGCCAAAGTCTAATGGTTCGGGAACCTTAGGAGAGCTTTTATCAACCCCTCTAATAGCTAAACCATTAGAAGGATATACACAGACTTTCATTGGAATAGGGGCTTTTGAAACAGAAGAAGAGGCTCAAGCTGCATATAAATATGTGGTTAGTAAGTTTGCACGTACTATGTTGGGTGTATTAAAGATAACGCAAGATAACCCACCAGAAAAGTGGAAGTATGTCCCCCTCCAAGACTTTTCTTCCTCCTCCGACATCGACTGGTCGCAGTCTATTCAGTCGATAGATTCGCAGCTATATGATAAGTATGGACTATCGGAAGAGGAGCGCAACTTTATTGAAACACACGTAAAAGAGATGAACTAATGAGGACACCTAATATTCGAACAAACCATGTAGTTATACCTAAGATATATGCTTACACTACACCCGGAGTTACTTACCATGATGGTTGGGTGAAGATTGGTTACACTGAAGCAGACGATGTTAACGTAAGAATCAAACAGCAATGTCACACGGCAAATATCGCTTGGATATTGGCTTGGCAGGGCAATGCTGTGTATGAAGGGTCGCACGATACCTTCATTGACAAGGCTTTCCATGCTTATTTAAATAAGTTGGGTTACCAGCAGGAAGCCCACACCGAGTGGTTTCGCATTGGTACGGACGAATCGAGAATGAAGTTTTATGACTTCCGAGAGAACCGTGGTTTTGTGAAAGGAAAGCCCACGCAGCAGTACCAACTACGTGAGGATAGTCAGGGCGAGGCTGTTCGCAAGACGATAGAGAGCTTTCGGAATAGTCCAGAAAGCGAATATCTATGGAACGCGAAGCCCCGTTTTGGAAAGACATTAGCCGTCTATGACCTTTGCATGAAGATGGAGTTTCGGAATGTGTTAGTGGTTACGAATCGTCCAGCCATTGCCGACTCGTGGTATTCGGACTACCTAAAGTTCGTTGGACAAGACAAGTATCTCTTTGTGAGTCGTGTGCCTTCTTTGCTTCAGCGAAAGCCCACTCCTTGTCTTACTCGTCTACAATATGTGGAGCAGATAAAGCATGGTAACAGCGTAAAGAACTGCATTGAGTTTGTGAGTTTACAGGACTTGAAGGGTTCAATCTACTTCGGTGGCAGTCATAAGAAACTAGAGGAAGTGGCAGAACTAACGTGGGATTTGCTAGTAATAGATGAAGCCCATGAGGGCGTAGATACGTATAAGACCGATGTTGCCTTTGACCAGATACGCCGCAAGCACACGCTCCACTTGAGTGGAACACCATTCAAGGCACTGGCGAATGAGAAGTTTCCTCAAGGTGCAATATACAACTGGACGTATGCTGACGAGTGCTTAGCTAAGGAGCAATGGGACGAAGAGAAGGGCTGTAACCCTTATATGGAAATGCCTAAACTCAATATGTACACCTATCGAATGAGCGACATCGTGACTGAGAAGGTGCGCCAAGGAGTGGAGATAGAAGGCGATGCGCAGGCTTATGCCTTCGACTTGAACGAGTTCTTCCGAGTAGAGCATGGACGCTTCGTGCATGATGAGTCGGTGGATAAATGGCTCGATGCGCTCAGCAGACAAGCACGTTATCCGTTCTCAACAGAGGCATTGCGCAATGAAATAAGACATAGTTTCTGGTTGTTGAATCGTGTTGATTCGGCAAAGGCATTGGCTAAGAAGCTAAGAGACACACAACGACATCCAGAGTTCGCAAGCATTGAGATAGTTGTTGCAGCAGGTGACGGCAAGACCGATAACGATGAGATTATAGAGGACGAGAGTTCCTTGATGCGTGTAAGGAAAGCCATTGCGGAACATCCGCAAGGCACGATTACGCTCTCCGTAGGGCAGTTGACAACTGGAGTAACAGTCCCCGAATGGACGGCAGTGTTGATACTCAGCAATATGAAAAGCCCTGCCCAGTATATGCAAACGGCGTTTCGTGCGCAGACTCCACACCTTTATATAGATGCTGATGGTCGGTATCATAGGAAAGAGAATGCCTACGTCTTCGACTTTGACCCAGCCCGCACGCTAAGTATCTATGAGGAGATGGCAAACGGACTAACGGCAGAGACGGCGTCGGGAGGTGGCGACATCGACACGAGAAAGGCGCATATCAGAGAGTTACTCAACTTCTTCCCCGTGATAGGAGAGGATGAACAGGGCGAGATGGAGGCACTGGATGCCGAACAGGTGATGCTCATTCCTCGACGAATACGCTCTAAGGAGGTGGTGAGAAGTGGCTTTATGAGTAACTTCCTCTTCGCTAATATCTCCAATATCTATGGGTGTCCAGCAGGTGTAATCAGCATTATCAATAAGTTTGATGCTATAAAAGAATCGAAGAAGAACAGCATTAATACTGATGATGTGGACCAATTATCTCATGAGTTAGATGCCGATGGGAATGCCCAACCGAGTGCCAATCAGGTGGCAGAGAGACAGGCAAGATTGTTTGGAGATAAGATATATGGTGAACCGAAAGAAGCGGTGGATAAGATCATTGAAGAGAGTTTCGAGCGGTATAGCCAGGCGAAAGAGAAGAAGGGAAAGAGTGCTGAGGAACAGTTGATTGATAGTGTGAGTGAACAGCTGAACAGCGTTTTACTGACCCATGCCAAAGAGCATGAAGAATCGAAGGAAGAAGCATTGTCGAAACGAAATCAGGGTCTTGCCGCAGTGAGAATCAAGAAGGCTGTGAATGAGCAGATAGGTAAGTATTGTCATCAAGCAGCCGTTGAGAAGAACACGTTGGACCATCAATGTAAGGAGGAGTGTGTTGGTAAGACAACACAAGAGCAACACGACATTCGAAAGCGGTATGAGGCTGAGAAGCAGGTGATAGACACGGAGTTAGAAAAGACAGTGCAAGGAAAGTCGAAAGAGTTGCTGGAGAAGAGTGCAGAGATTGTTGCCGAGACCTATGAGCAACAGCGTATTGATGTGAAGAAAAGCGATGTGAATGAGGTTGTTCGCAATCATCTGCGTGGTTTCTCACGTACAATACCATCGTTCTTGATGGCTTATGGCAATGAAGCAACCACCTTGCAGAACTTCGATCAGGCTATTCCAGAGGAGGTGTTCTTAGAGGTGACAAGTGTGACGAAGGCGCAGTTCCGCTTGTTGAGAGATGGTGGTGAGTTCGTAAATGAGGAGACAGGGAAAACTGAGAATAGCCCTGGTCACTTCTTCGATGAGGTAGTTTTCAATGATTCAGTTAAAGAGTTCATGGCGTTGAGGAAGCGTCTTGCCAATTACTTTGAGCCTTCTAACAAGGAAGATATATTCAATTACATCCCTGCGCAACGCACCAATCAGATCTTCACACCTAAGGAGGTGGTGCGTAAGATGGTAGACTTATTAGAAGAGGAGAACCCTGGTTGCTTTGATGACCCACGTAAGACTTTCGCTGACTTGTATATGAAGTCGGGGCAATACATTACAGAGATTGTGAAGCGATTGTATAACAGTCAGGGGTTGAAGAAGGCGTTTCCTGATTCGGAGAAACGCATTCGCCATATCTTTAAACATCAAGTGTATGGACTTGTTCCGACCGAGTGTATCTATCGTATCTCACTGCGTTATATCCTTGGATTTGACGATACTATCCACATTGATGAGGCTGAGCATCACTTGTGTCAAGCCGATAGTCTGCCCGCTGCAAAGGCAGGAACTATGGAGGAGTTTTTAGATGAGGTGTTTTGAAAGAAACACCTCTCTTGAAACTTTCGAGGACTAGCCTCTTCCCCTTCTCTTTAACTTTTTTTTATTACCACATACTAGTTATATCATTAAAAAACACTAACTTTGTGCGAATTTAATCAGTAAGTTGTGACTAAAGACATAGTCAAAAAAAGAGTTCGAGATATTCTGGATGAGTACCTCGAAGCGAATAATCATCGCAAGACATCAGAGCGGTATGCTATTCTTGATGCCGTGTATGACATGAAAGGACACTTCTCTTTAGACGAATTGGGCGTAGAGCTTGAAACAAGGAACTTCCGTGTATCTCGTGCAACGCTGTATAATACAATGCGTCTATTCATAGAGTTGCGCCTTATCGTTAGGCATCGTTTCATCGGACAAACCATGTATGAGGCTTGTTACGATAATGAAGATCATATCCACCAGATATGCACTGTATGTGGAACAGTGACCGAGGTTGAGTCTCAGGAGATCACTGAAGCGATTAAAAACACTAAGTTTTATCGGTTCCGCAGAGATGGTTTCTCATTATATATATATGGTATATGCTCTCGCTGTCAGGCTGTTCTATCACGTCAGAAGAGCAAGTTCTTAACCCAAAAGCAAGGTAAAAACTCACATAAAAGCAAATGAACACAGGTAAAGTTGATGTCCTGTTGGGTCTCCAATGGGGTGATGAAGGTAAGGGAAAGGTCGTAGATGTACTCACACCACGTTATGATGTTGTGGCTCGCTTTCAGGGTGGTCCTAATGCAGGACACACGCTTGAATTCGAGGGAGAGAAGTATGTTTTACGTTCCATCCCATCGGGTATCTTCCAGGGAGGAAAGGTCAATATCATAGGTAATGGAGTGGTCTTGGCACCTGATCTCTTTATGGGAGAAGCAAAGGAGTTAGAGAAGAGTGGGCACCCACTTAAGCAACGTTTGCGTATCTCAAAGAAGGCTCATCTCATCATGCCAACCCATCGCATCCTTGATAGAGCATACGAGGCTGCTAAGGGAAAGAATAGAGTTGGCACAACAGGTAAGGGCATTGGTCCTACCTACACAGATAAGATTAGCCGTAATGGATTGCGTGTAGGAGATATCTTATGTGACTTCGATTGTAAGTATGCAGAGCACAAGGAACGCCACATGAAGATGTTAGCAGCATTGGGGTGGACTGACTTTGAAGGTTTTGAAGATACAGAGAAACTATGGATGGAAGGCATTGAGTACATGAAAGAGTTTGAGTTTGTTGACTCTGAGCATGTCATCAATCACCTATTACGTGACGGCAAGAACATCCTCTGTGAAGGTGCTCAAGGAACAATGCTTGACGTCGACTTTGGGTCTTATCCATTTGTTACTTCATCCAATACTATATGTGCTGGGGCATGTACAGGACTAGGTATTGGACCTAATAAAGTGGGCAATGTCTATGGTATCATGAAGGCATATTGCACACGAGTTGGTGCTGGTCCATTCCCAACAGAGCTGTTTGATGAGACTGGAAAGAGGATTCGTGACCTTGGTCATGAGTATGGTGCTGTAACAGGAAGAGAACGTCGTTGCGGTTGGATAGACCTTGTTCAACTTCGTTACTCAGTAATGGTTGATGGTGTGACAGAGCTCATTATGATGAAGAGTGACGTACTTGACACCTTCGAAACCATAAAGGCTTGCGTTGCTTATGAGCTTCCTGATGGTACACAAACACAGGATTTCCCATACGAGATAGACGATGTTAAGCCTGTCTATAAGGAGTTCCGTGGCTGGAAGAAGGATATGACTCACTGTCGTTCCGCAGCAGAGTTCCCACAGGAGTTCCGCGAGTATGTCGCTTTCTTGGAGGAGTATCTTGAGACCAAGATTGGCATTATCTCTATCGGTCCTGACCGTGAGCAGACAATCGTTCTATAATCAATATAGGAACAAAAGAATTTTGAATAGTTAAGAGAATAAGGTTGTTAGGGAAGTAAAAGGACAAGGATATAAGGTCATTAGATGGTTCTCTCCTCTATAGCTGACAATATCGTTTCTTTCACTTCTCTATCTCCTTCGACGCTCTTAACTCCTTTTTTATATTAAGAAGAATAACTATAACAGACAATGGCAAATAAACCTTCCATCCCAAAGGGCACCCGTGACTTCGGACCAGAGGAGATGGCAAAACGTAACTACATATTCGATACAATCAAAAGTGTCTATGCTTTGTATGGATTTCAGCAGATTGAGACACCTGCCATGGAGACTTTACACACCTTAATGGGCAAGTATGGCGATGAAGGAGACAAACTCCTCTTTAAGGTGTTGAACTCTGGTGACTATCTGAAGTCGGTTAGTGACGATGAACTCAAGGAGCGTAACACGTTGAAGATGCAAACGAAACTATGCGAGAAGGGACTTCGTTACGATCTTACTGTCCCCTTCGCACGCTACGTAGTCATGCATCGTGAGGAACTGCAGTTGCCTTTCAAGCGTTATCAAATACAACCGGTATGGCGTGCCGACCGCCCTCAAAAGGGTCGTTATCGTGAGTTTTACCAGTGTGATGCCGATGTTGTAGGTTCTGACTCACTATTAAATGAGGTGGAACTAATGCAGATTGTGGACACAGTCTTCACCAAGTTAGGGGTGAGAGTACAGATAAAGATCAACAATAGAAAGATTCTCACGGGTATTGCCGAGGTGATTGGTGAGAAGGATAAGATTGTTGATATCACTGTTGCCATTGATAAGCTCGATAAGATAGGACTTGAGAATGTAAACGAGGAGTTGCGTGCTGATGGTATATCAGAGGATGCGATTGCTAAGTTGCAACCTATCATTAAGTTGGAAGGAACCAACGAAGAGAAGTTAGCAGTGATTGCGGAAGCCTTGAAGGAGAGCGAGACTGGACTAAAGGGAGTTGAGGAAACACGCTTTATCCTTGATATGTTGAAGACGTCCGGACTAAAGAATGAGATACAACTCGACCTTACCTTGGCACGAGGACTTAACTACTACACTGGCGCCATATTTGAGGTTAAGGCGTTAGATGTGCAGATTGGCTCTATTACTGGTGGTGGTCGATATGACAATCTCACGGGTATCTTCGGTATGCCAGGGCTCTCTGGCGTTGGTATCAGCTTTGGTGCTGACCGCATATATGACGTTTTGAACACCTTAGACCTTTATCCAAAAGAGAGCGTGCAAGGCACTCAATTACTCTTTATAAACTTCGGTGAGCAGGAGACAGCATACTGTCTTCCTATCGTAGCAGCCGCTCGTCGTGCGGGTATTCGCACCGAGGTGTTCCCCGATAAGGCAAAGATGAAGAAGCAGATGAGCTATGCGAACGCAAAGAACATTGGTTTCGTGGCTCTTGCTGGAGAGTCGGAAATGGAAGAAGGAAAGGTTACTTTAAAGAATATGACTACTGGTGAACAAACGCTTGTAACGCCAGAAGAGTTAATAGCGAGGGTAAAGTAATAAAGAGAAGAAGCCTCACCCCCAACCCCTCTCCGAATGGAGAGGGGCGTGAAAACTACTAGTAGGATGGGAGAGGATGGTTAGCGGGAATAGAGGTAATCAT
>ERZ772786.453-NODE-453-length-17156-cov-7.418514_pt1 | contig 17156 bp, 12 predicted proteins | sample MGYA00511473_ERZ772786 | MGnify/ENA primary metagenome ERZ772786 (study PRJEB29015, sample SAMEA2738025) | human oral metagenome | biome: human oral; feature: human-associated habitat; material: saliva | place: China | collected 2252 ...
GGCTACCGCAACCCCACCAACTACCAACTCCGAATGCTCCTCATCGCAGGAGGCCTCGACGCCTCCACCCACACCCAACTATGAAGAGCCCCATAACAGGCACTTCACACTCCACGGACACACACCCGCTTCACGAAGAGTCAACAACACCAGCCTAAGCCCACACCGAAAGCTTCAAAGCGAACCGAGGACAACCCAGATCAACGCCCCGCCAGCGCCACAGCACACCGATGTTTGAAATCCCAAAGATACTACAGTCAGTGGTAACCTAACATTGGTAGTTGGCTGGTGCATTACAGCAAGTGTCAAAAGCTTGCCGAATCCTAGGAGTGCTAATTGCAGAGAAGTCTACTGGTAGAAGCTGCTTCGCTTGCATATAAAGCGGTCACTGCCGACGTTCAAGATGAATGGCTTTCCAATGAAATTCTTTCGAACATAATCAGCTTGGCAGAATTAGATGATTCACTTGAAATTCGCCGAGCGATCTCGGAAAGCACAGCAAGCCACACCCTCAAAGACACTCAGCAACTACTAGCTTCGATAAATGAGAACTCATCGACAAGAAAAAAGAGAGGCATCTATTACACACCTCAAGACCTTGCTGATTTCGTAATCGCAAACGCCGTCGCAACATATTACCGAATTCCGATAGCAAGCACCGCTCAACACGTATTGCCAGAAGAGATTCCAGCAAAAAACTTCGCCTACGAATTCAGAGTATACGATCCCACGTCAGGTCTAGGTGAGTTCCTAATCAGCGCCATGAGATCGAAAATATGCAAGCTACTTAAGTCCGGAATAGAACCAACTGACATATCTATCGATGATTTAATCAAAACCATTCACGGCAACGACATAGACAGCGACTCAATTGCGATCTCTCGAATTAGGTTATATCTCGAAATAACAAGCCTAATTGGCAATCGCCAGGCGAATGCGGCTACTGCCGCATTACTTGATAGCTTCACCTCGATTGATTTTATTACTAGCAAGATTGACGAAGAGCCTAAATTCGAATTGATTATAGGTAACCCCCCTTACGTAGAAGATAGACATTACGGTCCAATTAAAAAAGGTTACGGAAACGTCTACTGCAACGTCCTAAGCAATGCAACAAAGCTACTGACACCTAATGGAACCATCGGTTTCATTATCCCACTTTCATACTGCTCGACACCACGCATGAGCAGAATTAGGACCGAACTGCTATCCAAACTTCCACAACAAATAGTTATGAGTTTTGCTGATCGCCCAGACAGCCTATTCAGCAGAGTACACCAGAAACTATGCATTTTGATCGCAACATCGAAAACTAAACAGGCCATTTACACCAGCAACTATCAATACTGGTACAAAGAAGAACGTCGCGAACTATTCAAGAATATTAACCTCTCACTCAACCAATATGCAAACGAAACAAAAATGCCAAAATTGGGGACGGCACAAGACATATCTCTATTCTCGAAGCTTGACAGCCTCCAAACGCCAACTATCTACGAAACGTCCCGGTCTGGGAGCCACATCGTATGCATTAATCGACGCGAGACCTTTTGGATGAAAGCTTTCCGAGGAAGTCGCAACCATCCAGAATTTAAAGAGTTTTACTTCCACTCAGAGGCCGAGGCTGCACTCTTATACTGCATCCTAAATTCATCTCTATTCTGGTGGTACTGGATCGCGGTTTCAGACTGCTGGCACGTTAGCCGGTCACTAAACTCTTTCAAAATGCCTAGTAGTTATAATGCCAGTGATTTCACGTCTCTAGCTGCGCGCCTTGAAGCAAGATTGGAAACGACAAAGAAACGCGTGAACACAAATCAGACTGAGTTCGAGTACAAGCATGTCGAATGCCTCGATCTCATTGAAGAGATCGATATAGCCGTGAATCAAATCTATCAACTTAGTTCCAGCGAGAGCTTGTATGTCACAAACTTTGCAATTGAATACAGAACGGGCGGAAAGAGAAAAAGAAATGCATAAAGTAATTGATTTATTCGCAGGGTGCGGAGGCCTATCTTTAGGATTTAAGCAAGCCGGTTTTTCAATCACATCCGCTGTCGAGTTCGACGCACAAGCTGCTCAGACATATTCAGCTAACTTTCCAGAAGTAACCCTCCACGCCGATGATATCAAAGACATCGATAGACATAATACGCTCTCAAACGAACACCCTGATGTCATTATTGGTGGCCCCCCGTGTCAGGGCTTTTCTATGGCCGGAGCGCGCATCAGGCATGGATTCACAGACGATCCTCGGAATTACCTTTTCAAACACTATCTTGAAATAGTAAATAAGCTACAACCCAAAGTATTTGTTATGGAAAACGTGAGAGGACTGCTTTCGATGCGTGGTGGTCTAGTTTTTCGGGAAATATTCAATGCCTTTGCTGATCTAAAACTAGCAGGCGGCGAGTCATATAAACTCGACTGGAAGATCGTGAACGCCATGGATTTTGGCATTCCACAAGCTCGCGAACGACTTATCATCGTCGGTGCTACTATTGCAGACTTCAGCTTGGAGTACCTCTGGAACAAAGCTAGGTTATCTTTATGCGAGACGGAGCCCGACTTCTTCACTCGGGTTAACGTTAGGCAAGCGATCTCGAACCTGCCTGAACCAACCACAGATGGCAGAGTCACCTTAGTACAACCAAATAGTAAGTATTCGAAATATCTTCAAGGTGCAAGCACTACAACAAGCAACCATCGAGCATCACGACACTCGGCGACTGCGATCCGCCGGATGAAGCAAGTAGCTCCCGGAGAGAACTACTTAGCGCTCGACGAGCGCATTTCCTCCATACATTCCGGATCTTATGGGAGGCTTGTATGGGACGAGCCAGCTTCAACTATAACTACACGCTTTGACACACCCGCTGGCGGACGTTTCACCCATCCAATATTCGATCGTACGTTAACAGCCCGTGAAGCAGCACGAATTCAAAGTTTTCCAGACTCTTTTAGCTTTTCGGGCAACAACCGATCAATTAGTCGTCAGATCGGCAACGCTGTGCCACCGAAATTAGCTCGTTTTTTAGCTGAAGTCACCAAACATGCATTGACAGATAAGCTGCAGCAATAGGACGGCTAGTATGAACTATTTAATTCAAGGGACAACAGGCGCCGGAAAGACATGGTATGCGCTGCGAGCAGCGTATTTGATATGCGAGCGCCAAATTCCGTTTTCCGAAATTCAATTCCATTTGGACTCCGTATCGGATAGCGATATTGCAAATTTTCTCAGGTCCGAAAGATGCGTGCACTTTCAGGTTAACGCAGCAACGACTTTTGAGGATTTTATAACAACCGCGACATTGAATGCATTCTCTAGTTCTCTGTCTTCGACACCAGTCAATAAGCCACTAGTAGACTTGTTATTGCGCGCATCTAATAGCACACGCAGCTATGCAGTCATTTTTGACGATATCGATCGCGCCGATATCGGACTATTTTTAGGACCTCTTGTTGCCACACTGAGCCTTAGGCATTATACAATCTTAACGAAGCCGAGTGAGCCGTTGACAGTTCCAAACAATGTGACTTTTTTCTTCACTGCTAGCAGTGGATATCGCACATCCCAAGCTCCTATATCATTTTTAACCGCAATGAATGGAATAAAGACACTCGATTCTTCGGACAGGCCACTCCGACGCGTCTATAAGGGACATGGACTGACCAAAGCTTTTCAGCTAGCAAATCGACTTATGACACGAAGCAATCAGTTTATCGCTGATTCACAGCTATCCACATCTGGCCTTCTAAGCGATTCATTTCAACTTGGTGCAGGTTACTTTATCGTTGGTACAGATCAACCTCTTGATCGCATTCTTCGCAATATTCGCGAAAAGTTCAAATACTTTGTTGATCCATTCATAAGAAGCCTGTGGCGAGATGGAATTCTGTCTGAGGACCCATGCGAATTTTTAGACTCGCTCGAAGTCGATATCGAAGGCGAGATTCTTGCGGAATCACACATTACTGGAGTTTCAAAAATCGCGATCGAAACGGGGAATGTGTTTCCCCACTGGGGACCGGAAACAGCTTATACATTTCTGACGAGCGAGATTAATGCGAAGGCCCCGAAAGAACTCAAACCGCGAGATGTGATGGAGGCTGTTATAGATGCAATGTTATGCAATGGCCTTCTACCGCTTGATTACGTTTTCAGCGAACTTCTGATGAACCAAGATATCGGTTGGGTTGAAAATGAGCGTATCATTGGTGAGCGGGGTGCCTATCTTATTGAAGAGAGTCGAGCGCGCGATTTTGTATATTTGACACCTAAGGGCGACAAGAAAGCTCCGCACGCATTCTATTCGACTGACAGCACTTCTGGATGGCATAGTGATCTAGGCCCTGCAGCCTACCGCTTTCGATACAACGGCTCTTCTGGCGATAAGATTTTTGTGCCTCTCAACGGATTTCGCAAGAAGTCAATGACGATCGAGACCTCACGACTCTCCGACACCGGAAATGCAGCGGTCGCGTACAGGAGTTGTTACCGATTAGTGCACGCGTACCTCAGCAACTTGGAGTCCGCCTACCGCTCATTAGCCACCTCTAAGCCAGCTTATAGCGATCTAGCTGACTATGTTTTCATTGAGAAGCTTTATCACGCAGCTCTGCATGACGTGGTTCGTAGGACAAAAGGAAGCGAAAGCGAGAAGTACTTTGAGTACTGTAAGCGGATTTTAAGCCTTCGCTCACTATGGCAAACTGAAGGATCATCAATTGCCGTAGACTGTAAAGCGTTTGAGCTACTTCGGTGCGGAAACTCGTCCGCTGATGATATTTCAGATCTTCATCGATTGTCAACCGATCAGATACAGATCGAATTTAGGAAGGTACCTCTGATGACACAATCACGTGATTACCAAGCTTTAATGGACGGTCTCAATGTCCACCAGATCATTTTTCAGGGCCCACCAGGAACGTCTAAGACATTTGAAAGCAAGCGTCTTATTTTGCGCTCGCTTAACCCATCAGCGGAATGTTTGAGGAGCGAGAATCCCGACCGAGATGATATCGATCACGATCTTTCGCCATTCAAATTGAATCAAAGTGATTACTCCGACCCAGAAATGTCTCCTGCTCTCGACCGTGGAGGTTGGGACCTTGTGCAGTTCCATCCGGCATACAGCTACGAAGATTTTATTCGTGGGATCCAAGTTACGGCGCACAACGGCCAACCAGTATACAAAACTGTGAATCGCATCTTCGGCAACATTGCCGAACTCGCGAAGGTTGCACATAATAGATGTAACGGAGTTGACTCGCCAAAATTTTACTTGCTGGTTGACGAAATCAATCGAGCAGATCTTGCGACCGTTTTCGGTGAACTCATTTATGGCCTCGAGTATAGGAATAGCAGGATGAGTACTCCGTATGCGGTTATGTCACAGTCGCAAGGGACAGAATCTTTTGAAATTGAAGTATCGACTAATCTTTATCTTATTGGCACTATGAACACTGCTGATAAGTCTATTGGAACGATGGATTACGCAATCCGCCGCCGTTTTCTATTTATCGATAGTCCGGTCGATCGCAACGTCGTAGTGCATGCTCAACAGTCCTACTCTAACGATCGGCAAGACGACTCTATTGAGACATTGCTATTCGACGCAGTCCAGCATATATTTGACGTTCCTACCTTCTTTAACGACGACTATCATCGAAATGACGTTCGGATCGGGCACACATTCTTCCTTAGAACATCAAGCGAAAGATACGCGGAGCATATGGCTGAACGAATCGCGTATCAGGTTGTACCAATTCTCAGAGAGTACGTGCGAGACGGGATATTATACCCCGTCAACACGTTGGAGTCTCAGTCGCCACATTCCACGTCTCTTCTTCCTGGCGATAAAGACAATATTCCTGCAATAGGAAGACAACTATTGTTTTACGCCACTCATATGGGAGAATTCATTTCGAATGAACTCATTTCAGAGGCTACGGTCTACGAATATGTATTATCCATTTGTCACGAGTTGGAATTATAAATGCAAAAGTATCCAGAGCCTATCGTCCTTAGCGACTGGTCAAAAGTTCCATCCCATTACACGGATCAATTTTACAATCTGCAGATCCGTTCATCGAAATTTGAGATTCAAACTTTCGGGCTACATTATTACAATGACGCATTATGGACGGGACCATACGTCGGGGTTGCAACAACTGAATGTCTTAAGTCCCATGGTATTCTCGAAGATCGACGAGCTATCGTAATTCAGCCACGTTTCGAGCTTGATCCATGGCAGATGCTCAACGAGGTATTTGAGGATGACGAATTTTCAATATATTTGGATGATTCTGAAAAGGGAAGCACACCTTTGTTTCATCTGTACACTTCAGAAAGGCCCATAGCTGTACCACAACATATCGCAGATAGTGGGGAAATTCTTCTCTATCTTTGCTTTCTAAATGCTTGCTACAGACTTTGCAGAAAAGGTCTGAAGCGTTCCATGGGCAAATCGTCTAAGAACTATTCCTCTAGAATCCGCGGAAAGATTAACATCAAGAGGAATATGCAGCTGAATACTATGAACGGACGGAATGATCGTTTTTATTGCGAATTCCCAAATTTCACTGAGGACAATCTCGAGAATAGGATATTGAAGTCTGCTTTAAACAAAGTATCCAAGCCACTTAAAGACTCATTGCATTTCAATCCTGAAATCGAAAAGCGTGTCAGGTATTGCGTCAACATGCTGCGCCATGTCACGGAAATAACAATTTCGTCGAACGACTTTCGCACTGCGAGCGCAGCGGGATTCTATTCTTACTACAAACAATCTCTATTACTCGCTGAGTCCGTTCTTAAAGATCGGTTCAGCGTTCCCGAAACAAGCAATTCTGGCGAGCAGAAGCCCATGATGGTTGTCACCCCATACATGATTAACATGCAGCTTCTATTTGAGCTGTTCTGCCGAGCACGGCTAAAGAAGACTCTACCAGGCTCACTGGAACTGGCTCCTTACAAGACTGCGTTCCCCGTGAGAGACAGAGGTGCGAACGTTAGGAACCTCCATCTGTCACAGCAGCTTATTCCTGATCTCATTATCCGCCGCCGTATGGATAAGAGCGTAGTTGCCCTCTTTGATGCAAAATATAAGGAGTCCTCTTTGGCCAGTAGGGATGACACACTCCAGCTCCTCGCATATTCGCTTGCGTCTGCCGCTGATCTCGTCGGTTTTATGTTCCCAAGTAATTCAACACTCAACGAGAACTTCGACAAAAGAGTGACACTTAGGTCACCCTTCGTGAACAATGGGATTCCTTATGTCGAATATCCGGTAGGTACGAATCTTTACTGGAGAGAAGATATTTTGCGCTAGTCTACTTGCGCTGAGGATTTTCAGCGGATTCCAGATCTTGGGTAACTTTTCGGCTAGTATTTGCACCTTCATCATGGTTCGCAAATTAAATCTAGGTTCTTTGCTCCTGCCTACTCAACTTCATGCCGGAACCAAAACAGCCGCAGGTTACGTTGCATATGAGATAAAACGCAGAGCCCGTAGGGCTCGTTTCACCCTCAAACGTAGCTATAGAAAGTGTGGTGCAGATGGTGGAGCTCAGAGGGCACGTGTCGAACTCGTTCTCACGCGCGATCACCTGCTGCTGGCGGCGCTGCTGGCATAGGCAGCCGGGGTCTTTCGTGAGAGCACTTGCTACTTAAGAGGGGCACGCCCGGTCACCCAAGTTTCGCGGGGCGCACCCTCAGCCTCGGTGACGTCAACGCCTGCTGTCCGAACGAACGCGTGTGAGTCCCGACCATTCGCCACGACGACAGCGCTGCGCCAAGCCTTCGAAGACGAGGTCCTCGCCGCCTCGCCCGAGGATCGGGAGGCATTCATCGCCGACTACACCGGCATCGTCGACCTCCAGCTCGACACCACCTCGCTGACCCTGGGGGAGCCCGACGACGCTGAGGCCGCCGAGCTGCGAGACCTGACCGAGGTCAACCGTGCGACGTTCGGACACCCGCTCGTCATGTGCGTCGAGCACGTCGCCGACCGCAGCCAGTTCATCACCCAGGGCTGGCCGGCATGAAGATGTCCGATGGCCCCGAGACGCGCACCTCTGTAGGCGAGGTGATCGACATCGTCGACGAGCACTTCAGCACGATGATCGCCGACGTCTGCCCCATCCGCTCCGCCTGGGCGTGCAAGTTCGAGCAGCTCGACTCACGGTCCGTGGACCCCTGGAGAAACGCGCGATGCAAAGAGCACAGCGAAGCGCAGTGACGTTCATCATAGCAGTCAGTACACCCCCGCCGTCGACAGTCTGAGACAATTCGGGCATGACTGGCATACCCTCCCCTACAGACGTGGCAGTCAACATACTGCAATTGTTGGGCGTTCCCACCATAATTCTCCTGCCGCTTATTTTCGCCCTGCAGATCGCCGAGTGGTGGAAGACGGGGCAACAACTACGAATCGGCGTGCGGAACGTAGGAGAGACTGCTGCTGTGCTCGCACATCGACGCCCCGTGCGTCTTATCCTGTTCGTTCTGCTGCAGTCGCTGCTGGTGGCACTCGTCTACTCGGGTTTTACGCTGGCCCACGCTATGGGCGTGTCGGACACAGCAGGAAGAAATATTGCCGACGGTAGCTCATTCACTTGGACGCAACTGTGGATGACCATTACAACATACTCGACGACAGCCGGGCTTCCATACCAGGCCTCGCTCGGCGCGATGGGGTGGCTGATCGCCCTGAACATCACGCATGCGACACGCACACGGCTATTGGTTCGCATCCTGACCATGCCAGCGCCCCTCATCGTCATCCTGGCAGCTCTCTCCGGACTCGGCATTGGTATCGTAGGGCTGATGGTCCTCAGCCTCGCAACCTGGATGCACAGCCCCGGATACAACGTGGGGATGGTGTCGCTGTACGCAGCTTGGGTGATCATCCTCTGGGGCATTGCCGCCACCCTCCCCACGTGCGTGAGTCAAGCCGAGCAGATATACAACCAGGATGCTCAGCCTCAGGCACCTCAATCGTCACGGTAGCATGCTTCGGCACGATGATCGCCGACACCAACCCCATCCGCTCTGCGTGGGCGTGCAAGTTCGAGAAGCTCGACTCACGCGGGCGCGACAACAACGTCCCCTGCAGTCCTCTCGGACCGCGGGGGACGTCACAGGTGGAGATGGGGGGAATCGAACCCCCGTCCAATGGCCGGCCCCGAATTCTTCTCCGAGCGCAGTCTACGGTTTTATTTCTCAGCCCCCAGCATTGCGTAGACTCACCGCCGGATAGGCTCAGTTGATTAAGTGTCGGAGGCGCCCCACCAACATGGGCGACTCCCAGTGGCTCCCTAGACGACGCCAGACACCGGGCCGGAAGCAACTCCCGGGCTGACGGACTAAAGGTTCAGGCTGCGATATCAGGCAGCGAGAACGTAGTCGGTGCGATTCTGTTCGGCACCTATTGGTTTGCACGCATCGTTTACGAGTTGAGCGTACATTCTCGGCTCGCTTCACTTCGATCGACGACCACTGTCGAAACCGATCATCCCCTCTTGAGTTTTCAACTCCCCGACGCCCAGCATCACGCCAGACCGTCGGACACACCAGCATACGCCCACGCACCCCAAACGTCAAGGGACAACAGGAGCCACCCGGGCGACCGCGCGAAACCCCGACAACCGGCCACTGCCTCGTCCCCGACGGAGCCCACCAGAGCCCCAGAGGCACCCGACAGCGCAAGCCTCACAGCAGCTTCGTCGCCTCCAGCTTCTCCACCATGCGCCGATTGCCTCGCACCAGCAGCGGACGCAGCGCCAACCCCAGGAACGCGGCGAACAGGATGAAGGAGGCCAGGAACCACATGGCGTCCCCGTACTCGTGGCCCGAATAGCCGGCGATCGACGCGCGCAGCGCCACAATGGCGTGCGTGGCCGGCAAGAACGGCGAAACCGACGAAAAGAAAGACGGCAGGATCGCCAGCGGGAACGAGCCACCGGCACCCGAAATCTGCAGGACGAGGAACAGGACGCCCAGGGCCTTACCCGCGTTCCCGAACGTCGCAATGAACGTGTACAGCAGGAACGAGAACACGACGGCCGTCAGCCACAGGGTGGCCACGAACTGCAGCGGGTGAGCGTGCTGGACCTTCAGGAAGAACAGGTCGCCCAGCCCCACCAGGGTCGCCTGGGCCAGCGCGATCGTCCCGAAAATCAGGTAGCGCCCCAAGAAGCCCGTCGCCAGTCGGAGCGGCTTCGCCGTGAGCGCGGCGCGCAACGGGTCATCCTCGGCCAGCCCCTCCGCGACGTTGGAATCCGTCACGTCCGAGCGCATGGACACGACCATGAGGATGGAGCCGACCCACAGGGCCAAGATGGTGTACAGGGGCGCCATCTGGGAGCCGAAGTTCGCGACAGGATAAACCGGAGTCTTCTCCACGCCCACGGGCGCCGCGAGAGCGGCCGCCAGCGCCTCGGGATTATTCCCGATGACCGTGCGAAGAGTCGACAGATCCCCACCCTCCAGCGCCTCGCTCAGCGACGAGTGCAGGGAGTCCATCTTCCCCGCGGCATCACGCAGGTCCGAGGCCGCCGAATTCAAGCTGTCACGCAAGCCACTCAGGCTCTCTCGCGCGCTCCCGGCCCCATCCGACGCGGTGGACGTCGCCGTCTCAAGCGAGGAACGCACCGACGACAGGGACGTCTGCGCCGAGGACAGGGTCCCCGCCAGCGAATCGAGCTGCGGCTTCAGGTTGGTGTCGTAGTCGCTCGACAAGCCGTTGATGGCTGAGCGGGCATCCGCGATCAGGCTGTTCACGGAGTCATGGTTGGAGGCCGCGTTCGCCGACTTATCGTCAAGGTCACTGGCGGCGCTGCGCACGTTCGTCGCCAGGGTGTGCAGGCGGTCGGCCGCTCCCTGAAGCCGGTCAAGGGAGGCCTGGGAGACGGGCGAACCGGGCAGCTGAGCCAGCGTCGACTCGATCGACTCGTAGGAAGCGGCGTGCGTGTCCAAGGCATCCGCCTGGGAACGCAGGGACGTAGCCGCATCCGACACGCTCGTCTGGCCCGACGAGTACACGTTCTCCACCGCCGTCGACAACGAGTCGAGCGAGCTCTTCGAGGAGTCGATAGCGTCCGACACGGAGGCCACGGCTGCCGTCGCGGAGGCCGCGAGCCCGCCGGCGCCGCTGCGCGCGCTCGCCTGCGCGTTGGTCGCCGAGGACTTCGCGCTGCCCACACCCGCCACGAGCGCACTCGTCGAATCGATCATGGCCAGCGACGAGCCGGCCAAGGACGCGTACGACTGTGCGGAATCGGCTGCCGTGCGTAGACGCGACGCGACCGTCTGCACGCGCGTATCCAGCGCGGACACGGTGCTCACCGCGGTCGGCGACGACAGGACATCCCCGATGGACGAGGCAGTATCGAGCGCAACCTCGCCCAGCGTCTGAGTGAAAATCTGATTCACTTGGGCGCTCACGGCCTCGGCCCCCTGACCGGCGACCTTGGGGCTGATGCCGTTCTTCTTCTCGTTGACGTAGTAGGTCATCGGGGCGCTCGTGGCCTCCCCGTCGAAGAAAGTCAGCATGTCCTTCGAAAACTCGGCGGGGATGACGATGGCCGCGTAGAACTCGCCCGAACGCGTCCCCTCGACGGCCTCATCCTCCGTGGCGATCACCCAGTCGAAGCTCTCGTTCTTACGCAGAGCCGAGACCACCTGGTCGCCGATGTTGAGGTGCAGCGGCACGAGGTCGGACTTGTAGCCCTCGTCCGTGTTTGCGATCGCGATGCGCAGGGACCGCGTATTGCCAAAAGGATCCCACGAGGCTGCGACGTTGAACCAGGTAAACAGGGAGGGGATGACGACGAGCCCGAAGGTCACGACGCTCGCGATGAGCGAGCGGCGCGCGCGACGCAGGTCGGCGCGGTAGATGGCCCAGATGGTTCTCACTTCGCGTCCTCCTCGTCCTCGGCGCCGTCAGGTGTATCAACGAGGCCGGGGTCGGGGCCGTCAGTCTCGTCGCTGTGCGCTGTCCGTTCCTCATCCACGAGGCCGGGGGCGGGGCCGTCGGTCGTCTGTCCTTGCGGGGAACGCGCGGTGTCGGCAGAGCCCGGGGAGGCCTCGTCCACGGCTTCCTCACTGACGTCACTGCCGTGCTCGGCGTCGTAGTGCGCGAGGGAGGCCTCCAAGGCCGAGGAAATCGACGCGCTCACGGCGGCCGCACCGAGAGCGATCCGCGAGCGTACCCCCTGCACGCGGCGGGTGAGCAAGGACCGGACGTCGCCCTCGTCCATCGCGCCCAGGAGCTGCTGGCGCTCCAGAGCCTCGCGCACGTACTGCAGTCCGATCAGGAAGGTAATGACGAGGAGAACCCACACGATCCAGGCGCCCAGCACGACCGGCACCTCCGCCGCGTTCGTCACCGACAGGACCGCCAGAACCACCGGCACGATCACACCGATGACGATCGCCGCTCGGCGAATCCACGGATAGCGGCGCTCAAAGCGCGCGGCACGCGAGCTCACCGAACGCTGGAAGCCGTCGTGGTCCGCCAGCGCCGCCACGATCTGCGTCAGGCGGTAGCGGCTGGAGGGCACGCGCGTCGCCTCGGCCTGGAAGAGCCCCGAAGACGCCAGATCACGGGTGATCATCGCATTCAAGTTCACCAAGAACGGGCGCAGCGCCAGGCCAATAGCGAAGGCGACCAGCGCCTGCAGGCCGAGAACCGCCAGGCACGACAGGAAGGTGTGTCCGTAGAACCCCGCGACAGTCTCACGAAGTGCGTTGATCCCGTATGTGAAGGGGAGTACGGGGTGCAGAAAACGGAAGAAGGAGGGCAGCATCTCGATCGGATACAGGCCGGCAGAGCCGGGAATCTGCATGACCATGATGATGACGCACAGGCCCTTGCCGATGTGCTGGAAGCAGGTCGAGAGCATGTACACGATCGAGGTGAACACCAGCGAAATGACGATGGATGTCCCCACGAAGGCCGGGCGCGACACCGTCTGGACGCCGATGATGAGGACACCGATCGACACGACGAGCGCCTGGATGACGCCGAAGAAGCCGAGCAACATCCACCGGCCCATGTACTTGGCCGCCGACGACGTCGGGCCGATCCCCTCTTCGTCCACGTCGAGCTTAAGAAGGAGGACGAGCGAGAACGCGCCGATCCACAGCGCGAGATTCGTGAACAGGGGCGCCATCGCCGACCCGTAGGAGGCCACCGGGTACACCGCCTGGGTCTCAATCGAGGTCGGCGACGCCATGAAGGACGCGATCGAGGCCGCGTTGGTCCCCAGGGTGTCTGACAGGTCGCGCAGCGTATTCGAGGAGGCCACCGACGAAATGTCCGTCGATACCGTCTCCAGGTCCGACTTGATGGCGCTGACGTTGGTCGCGCTGGTCGACGTCGACTTCTTCGCGTCGTCCAGGAGAGAATCAAGCTGATCGAGCAGGCTCGAGACCTGATCGCGCTGGCCGCGCAGGGTATCCAGGGATCCGCGCATCGAAGAAGAGGCGCTCGAGAAATCGTCCAGGGCGCTCGACAGGGTCGGGACCTGGCCAGAAACCCCCGCGCGCGCGTTCGACACGGAGGTCTGCACGGACGAGGCGGCGCTCGAGGCCGACGAGAGCGCCGTCGAGATCGAGGTCGACGTGGCGGACAGGTCAGAGTTCAGGGTCGTCAGGTCGCTTAGGGCAGTAGACAGCGCGCTGTTCTGGCTGCTCAGGTCGCTCAGGGCGCTGCCCGCGGCGGGAAGGTTGCCCACCCCGGCCGCGTTCAGCTCCGACAGGACGGACCCGAGCGAGTCATTAATCGACGTGCCCTCCGACAGGAGCCCGTCGATCCTGCCCGACGCCCCCTGCACGACGCCGTCCATGCTCCCCGCGTCGGTCGACAGGTCGGCCATCGCGCTCGACGTGTTGGAGGAGAGCCCGTCGAGGACCCCGCCCATCTGGCCGGAGAAGTCCGCCAGGGAGGAGCGCGCATCGGTCACCAGCTCGTCGGCCTGGTCGAGGGACGAGGACAAATCTGCGGCCGCCGAATCCAACTCCGTCAGGGTCGTGCGGGCCGAGGACACCGACGCCTTCGCCGAGTCGATCGTCGCGCCCATGCCGTCCAGGCTGCTCGAGGCGCTCGCCAGCTTCGACGAGGCCTCCCCCAGCGAGGCCGTCAGGTCCGATCTGGCCTGGTCAGCCTGGTCCGCGAGACTCACCCCGGCCTCGGACGCCTTCTCAGATAGCACCTTCGCGACCGTGGACACGAAGGTCGAGTTGATCTGGCGGTCCAGCGCCGTCGCGCCCGCCCCCGTGATCTTCGGGGCCACCGCGTTGTTCTTCTCGTTGACGTAGTACTGGATGTTCGGCTGGACGTAGGTGCCGTCGACGATGCCCGTCAGGTCACGCGAGAAGGAAGCCGGAATGACGAACGCGGCGTAGGAGTCTCCGCGCTCGACCTCGGCGCGGGCCTCGTCGGCGCTCACGAAGTGCCAACCCAGCTGATCATTCTGCTTCAGCTGCGTCTCCACCATCGCGCCGACGTTCACCGTGCCGAGCTTGTCCTTAGTCGCCCCCTCGTCCTCGTTGGCCACGGCCACGCGAATGTGGGAGGTCTGCGCGTACGGATCCCAGAATCCAACGATGTTGAACCACGCGTAGAGCGCGGGCACGAACGCCATACCAACGATGACAATCCAGGCGACCGGAACACGCACCAGCCTCGCAAGATCACGACGAAAAATCCTGACGGAACCCCGCACGGGATCGCCTTCTTTCCTCTACCTTCGGGCCTGCTTCACATAGCGGCGCATCGCACGCTCGGCCTCACGCTGATCCTGCTTCTCGCGCAGCGCCTGACGCTTATCCCACTCCTGCTTACCCTTAGCCAACGCAACCTCAACCTTGACGCGCCCGCCGATGAAATACAGCTCCAACGGGACGATCGTGTACCCCTTCGCGGCCACCCGATCCTGCATGCGGTTGATCTCCGCGCGGTGCAGCAACAGCTTGCGCTTGCGCGTGGGCGCGTGATTCGTCCACGAACCCTGCGAGTACAGGGGGATGTTGGCGCCGTACAGCCACGCCTCTCCCCCGTTGATCTCGACCCAGGCGTCCACGAGGGACGCGCGGCCCATGCGCAGCGCCTTCACCTCGGTGCCCATGAGGGCCAGGCCGGCCTCCCACGTGTCCTCGATCGTGTAGTCGTGGCGCGCCTTCTTGTTACGGGCGATCGTCTTCTTCGCGTCGGAGGCGGCCTTGGCGCGCTGGCCCTCCGTGGGCTTGGGCTTCTTCCATTCCTTGGGCATGCTGCCTCCCTCCAGACTCGTGTATCCGCTCGCTATGCGGAAAGACCCCCGTAGCGCAATCGCTACGAGGGTCCATCCTAACGCGGATTACAAATAATCCATCGGTTCAACATAACTTCCGTTCTGAAGAACACCAAAATGCAGGTGGCAACCCGTCGCATAGCCGGTCGAGCCGACCTCGCCCAGCGCGTCGCCCGCGTTCACGTACTGCCCCGGGGACACGTACTGCGCCTGCATGTGCAGGTACTCGGTGATGACGGAGTTACCACCAACGAGGCCGTGGTTAATATCCACGTAGTTGCCCGCCGAGTAGTCCGAAGACACCGCATTGACATAGCCCGAGGCCACGGCACGGATGATCGTGCCGCAATCGGCAGCCATGTCGGTACCCGAGTGGCCCTTCATGACGCCCAGCACCGGGTGGTAACGCATACCAAACGGACTCGTCACAACGATCGGGATATCCAGCGGACTACGGAAGCCCGAGGCCGACACGTAGGAGGCGCCCGACGCACGGTTCGCCGCATCAATGGCAGCCAGCTCCGCGCTGCGCGCCTGATAGTCCGCTTCCGCCTGGTTGAGCGAGGCCTGAACCTGGCCCTTCTGCGCGTCCCACTCAGCCTGCTTCGCCTGCGCCTGCGTCTTCAGGTTGTTGAGTTCGGTGAGCTTGGTATCAGCCTCACTCTTCGCAGCCTCGGCCTCGGCCTCGGCCTGCGCGGCCTTCGCCTCGAGGTCGGCGATACGCTCCGTGATGGCGCCCTGGCGCGTGGCCTGGGTGCGCTGGGACGAGGAGACGTCCAGCGCTGCCGTCATCGTCTGGTTCTCCGTCCGCAGCGCCATATCGGCGGCCGCCGCACGATCGGTGATCGACTCTGTGCCGCCCGCAGTCAAGGCGACGGCGACCGGGTCGACGTTGCCCTCGCGGTACTTACGACGCACGAGGTCGGCGATCGCTCGCTGCGCGTCGTCGGCCTGCATGGTCGCCTGGCTGAGCGACTGACCGATGCGGCTCTGCTCGCCCTGAGCGGCGCTCAGCTCACCCATGATCGTCGCGTGTTCGCGGGACTTCTGGTCGTAGGTCGCGGTCGCGGCATCGTAGGCGGCCTGGGCCACCGGAATCTGTGCGTTGAGCGACTGCAGGTCGATGAACACCTGGGCGAGCGACGCGTCGATGCCCTCCAGCTGCGACTGGAGGGCGTTGACCGTCGCCTCGGCCTCGGCGGCCGCGTTCGCGGCGGCGTCGCGCTCATCGTCCGCGCGCGCGGGCAGGGCCTGGCTCATCGCCGCAAACGAGGCGATCGCGAGGGCCAGCGCACCGGCGCGCAGTGCGCGACGACCGGGACGATGCGAGGAGGGGAACATGTGACTCACGCCTTCGTGTACTTCGCGAGCGAGAACGCCGAGGCAATAACCGCCAGCGCCACCGCCGCCAGGACGAGGATCGGCGTCATGATCGCGACCTCGCCCATGCCAATAAAGTTCGTCCATTTAAATGCGGGGGCCATCCACCCCTGAACGATGAAGTGCACGCCCGCGAACAGAGTGCCAATCGCGAAGGCGGCACCCACCAGCGCGGCGAGCGCGCCCTCGATCATGAAGGGGGCCTGAATGAACAGGTTCGAGGCACCCACGTAACGCATGATCTGGGTTTCCTGCTCACGGCTCATGGCGCTCAGGCGAATCGTCGTCGAGATCAGCAGGATCGCGGCAACGACCATGATCGCGCCGAGGCCCAGGGCCGCCGTGCGGGCGGCACCCAGCACGCGGAACAGGGGCTCGACGACCTCACGCTGATCACGTACCTCGGACACGCCCGCAGTCCCGGAGAACTCCTCCTTGACCACCGAGTACTGCTCGGGGTTGACCAGCTTGAT
>ERZ772786.461-NODE-461-length-17002-cov-4.251195_pt1 | contig 17002 bp, 10 predicted proteins | sample MGYA00511473_ERZ772786 | MGnify/ENA primary metagenome ERZ772786 (study PRJEB29015, sample SAMEA2738025) | human oral metagenome | biome: human oral; feature: human-associated habitat; material: saliva | place: China | collected 2252 ...
GACATAGTCATCACTTGCTTCTTTTGCAAGCTCATCGGTATCAGGTAAACTAGCTAGACAAATAGAGCACCAAGATGCCCAAAATTTGAGATAGACCTTTTTGCCTTTATAATCTGATAGGCGATAGGTTTTACCATCAACTCCCATAAGCCCAAAGTCTGGAACTTCTTCTCCTTGTTTTGCAATTTGAGAACTAACTTGTGCATTTTTGTCTCCATTTTGCTTATCAGCTTGGCTCTCCATCTGATTTTTACAAGCTGATAGACAGACCAGACTAGCGCAGACCAATACAGTTGCTTGCCATTTTTTCATTTTCATCACCTTTCTCGCTCATCATATGAATATAGATATTGTATTATAGCTCTATTATATACCTATCACCCTAAAAATACTTGAAATCTGTTTGGAAAATCATTAAGCTTCTTGATTACAAAAACTCCCACCTGCTAAGCAGATGAGAGTTTTGGATTATTTAAAGATAGAAGTTTTAAAGCTATCTGTTTGTTGAAGAAGTTTCTTATAAACAGCTTCTTTGAGTTTGGTTACATTATTTGTAGACACAGACTTATTACCATTCTTCTCTGTTTTTAAGGTTGCAGCATCCTTAGCAGCAGCTTCCTTGAATAAGCGAAGAAGATCATTGTAAGATGAAATGTTAGTTCCATTTACTTCAAAGGTTGTCAAACCATTTGTAGCCTTGTCTTTCACTTCTTTATAGTAAGCTTTCTTGAATTCTTCTAAGTTTGCAAATCGACCTTCAGAAATCTTGCTGATAATAAAGTCGTCACCTAGGGTGTTCTTACCTGCAGCCTTAGCCTCTTGTTTATACTTATTAGTAGCATAGCCTAGGAAGCCTTTTTCATATCCGTAGTAACCCCATAATCTGAATGTATTATGTTTAAATGACATTCCTCCAGGAGCACCTTCACTTGTGTTACCACCATAGATACCTGTCATCATAGGGACGTTGACATATGCAGAACTAAAGTCATCTGGTTTATAGACACCATTTCCTGGTCCACGGTTAGTCATAAAGTTGTTATCTACTAGGTCATTCACGGAATGAAGTTGAATAGCTTTTTCAGTATCATTTAGACCACGAACATTATCGTATTGGTTCTTAGAGTTTCCTCTCATTTGCTTATCAACTTTCTTGAACCAAGCATTATTCAATTCTTGACTATTTTGTCCAAGAACTGCATCAGCCTCAAGATTGTCTAACATCATCAGAGTATCGTTATAACCTTTCATGTAGTTATCGATAGCTTCACGTGATTTAAGATCATTTGGATTCGTATTATACCATTGGTTACCATCGTTAGGTCTTTCAAATGCCATGTTTAATCCTAGAGCTCCATATTCACCTTGGTGGCCTTGTGTTGCAGGTGATTGAAGCATACCTTGGGCGAAGGCTTCAACATTTGTACCTTCACGACGACCAAAATTACCGAAGTAAACAAGACGGTCATTTAAGTGTGTAGTCTCGTGTGTGAACGCAGAAGCTCCGTATTCGCTAATCATATTAGACATAACGAAAGTTACTTTGGCACGATTATCATTTGGATTATCGTAAATACTTGCATAAGCTCCAGCAACAGCTCCATTATCACCGTAGTATTCTCCTACAGGTCCGTAGATTTCACGGATTGGAGCGTATACTTCAGTGCTGTTTTTGAATTGGCCGTAACGTTCAGGCCAACCTGGCCAACCGTGACCCCAAACATAGAATCCTTCCCAAACAGGATATACTATATCTTTGAATAATCTATTTTTAACTTTATCAAGAGATAATCTGTGCCAGAAGTCAAGGTAATTAATTTGACGTTGTGCGGCTAAATCAATCTCAGGTTTTAGTTTTTCTAAAGTAGTATTGTATTTATTAGCTGTTCCGTAAGACATAGTGTCATAAGTAGAAATTAGGAACATTTCTGTCTTATCTAGATTTAATAATGGAAGAATCATTTTTTTGTGTAATCCACGAGTTAAGTTATCGTAAGCACGGTATTTATGCTCGCCAACACCTTCATTTTGAGAAGCTTTTTCTACTACATAGACTTTATCTTTTGTAGCATCGATGAACCAATCGTTCATATTATCAATATTAGTGAATAGTTTTCTATTGTAGTCTAGGAAGCTATTTAAATCTCCAGATTTAGTATATTTAGCTAGAACCTCACCGAAAGCATCGTATGTTCTTGAGCCACTGATATTATTCTCTTTAGATCCGATTTCAATTAATCTATCAAGAACATCAACATTTTTTTTACCGTAGAAATCAGGCTTGAATAACATTAATTCTTTAATGTTAACATCATCGAATTTAACACCGTAGTAACGATTTAAGTACGTTAAACCTAATAATAGGGCAGCTTTATTTTTCTCAACTTTATCAAGAATCATTTGTTGAGCTGCAGGAGAATTATTAAGTTGGTGATCTTCATTTTCAACTAGTTTAGTTACTAATGTATTTAAATTAGCTTTTACATAGTCGAAACTTTCTTCTAAGAATAGATTTTTAATCGCATTTACTTTATTTGGTCCTGTTCTACCAAGTTTTTGGTAAATTGGATCAGATTGAAGTTCAATAGGGTTTAAGATATCCACGATACCATTGATTAAAGCACTGTGATCTTTTTGAACGATATTAGGTGTATATTTAATACCTAAGTCAGTTACAGTGTATTCTTTAACATTACTTAATCCTTCATCGCTAGAAGATAAGTTGAAGTAATCTTTTGTTCCATCTGCATAATGAACGATAATTTTGTTCGCATCACTTAAGTCAGTTACAAAGTTATTGTTGTTCATAGGTGTAACTGAAAGAACCTCTTTAGTATTTAAGTTATGGTTCTTATCTAGTTTATTAGCTTGATATACAATGTAATCTTTGTTGTAGAATGGTTGTAATTTTTCAATGTTTTTATAAGCTTGTTTGTATTCAGGATTATAGTCTTGAATATTATTGTAGGCTGTTTCGCTAGTAGTTACATTGTTTATAGTATTCATGCAATATGGTTCACTTTCGAATTTATCGGCTGTGATGTTATAACCAGCAACACGAGTATCAGCTTCATCTTTAGTTAAATGTTTAAGTTTGTTAGGGTTTTTAGTATCTTTACCAGTACCATCTTCTTCAGAACTATATCCAATTACTCCGAATAATTCTTTTACAAATGGTCCACCATCTTCATCGTTAACATCATTAGAACCAAATATTTCTTGTCCTTTGATTACTTTAGCGTATGTTACGTTATTTTGGACAGTTCCATATGGCCATGTTTTAGCAGAAATACCACCAACATTTCTAGTATTTTTAACATCAAGTACTCCTTTGGCAACAGAGTTTGTTAGTTTTGCTTTAGTACCTGATAACCAGCTATTTAGCATATATGTAACAAAAGGAACAAGCATACTAGCGTTGGCATTATTAGCTGTGATTGTAGCATCAACATAAGCTCTATTAACAAATCCCATATAGTTAGAACCAGCAATACCACCAACTGTTGAGTTATTACCTACAGAGTTGATTTTTCCAATAAATGCTACATTTTCAAGTTTACCATTTTCATCTATTTTATTAACTAATCCAGCAACATCATTATTACCGGTTACTGAACCAGAAACTTTAACATCTTCGATTAAACCGTTGTTTTTAATATTAAATCCAATAGTCGCAATTTGGTTTTGACCTGGTTTATCTATCTCAACATTTTCAAAGTTAATGTTTTTAATAGTACCACCGTTAATAACATTAAATAAAGGATGTTCTAAATCATAGATACCAAAACGTTTATCACCATCACTTAAAAGTTTACCAGTAAATTCACTAGTAATATAAGATTTTCCGTTAGGAACAATGTTACGAGCGCTCAAGCTTTGACCAAGTTTGAATTCGCCTGAAGGATTAGCTTGAATAGCATTTACTAATTCTCCAAAGTCATAGAAAACATTGTTTTCGCTAGGTTTAGGCTTAGCAATGTGATAAGTATATGTTTCAGCAAAGTTATTATTTGCATTACGTTGTACTAAATTATCAGCTACTGCAGTTACTTTGTAGACTTGTTTTCCATCAACTGTAGCTTCTTCAATTTTTTGAACAGCTAGTAAATTAGTTTTGTGATCATTTGAAGTAATTTTTAGATAGTAATTACTTAAATCTTCAGGAATTGAAGATAAGCGAGTAGCGTCTATTTCTGTTTTGTTTTCATATTTTATTAAATCAGTTCGTTTAATATCTTTAATTTCAATTTTCTTAAGGTCTAGTTGGATAGGTTGATCAGCAAGAGTTTCAGTTTCTTCACCATTTCCACGGTCATAAACCATAGTAGTAGATAATGTGTACTCTTTGTAGTATTCAAGATTATCCAGTAGAGCATCCAGACTATCTTTAGTTAAATCTAAAGTTTTTACAACAGTATCACCTTTTTTCAGTGTTGCCTTGATAGATTTAATTTCAGTGTTAGTAGGATTATCTAGAGTATACTTAGCTGTAGCAGTACGGTCTAAGTCTTTTTTCTCGATATTAGTAAAAGTTAATATAGGTTTTTCACTAAGTTTTACTAAGTTCTCAATAGCTTCTGTAAGACTCTTAGTAGCTTCGTCCACTTTGCTTTGAGTAGCGTCACTATCGTTAAAGATAGTATTCGCAGTTGCTAAAGTATTTTCTAAATCTTTCCATGTTTGAGTAGTGTATTCTTCTTTACGTCTGCTGTTTGCAGAATTAATAACATTTTGTAAAGCTGTTTTATCTACAGCAAGAGCTTTTATTGCATCTTCTAAAGCTTTGGCAGCTTCATCAATTTCGCTTTGTTTTGGAAGCGGAGATGTTTGGTCATTGACTTCTTTAGCTTTTAATTCTGCTTTTTGGAAGTTACCCCAAGACTCTTTGCTGTAATCAGCTTCTTTTTTAGTTTCAGCAATATTTAATTGGTTTTTCAGTTCAGTTTTGTCTACTGTTAAATTATCTATTGCTTTTTTCAGTTTTTCAGTAGCTTCATCAATTTCTTGTTGAGTAGCTTTTGGATTATTTTTAACATCTTCTGCAGCTTTTTTAACTTTTTCTAATTCATTCCAACTATCATTACTGTGGTCTGTATCTTTTTTAGAACTTGCATAAGTTAATTGCTTTTCAAGCGCAGTTTTATCAGTGTTTAGACCCTCAATAGCTGCTTGAAGTTTAGTGTTAATTCGATCAATTTCACTTTGTTTAGAATTGCTATTAGAATTGATTAATTCAGCTTCAGCTAAAACTTTTTGTAAGTTTTCCCAACTAGATGAGCTATAGTCTTCTTTTGTTTTTGCTTTAGAGTTTGTGATAGCTTTTGCTAAATCAGATTTATCAACATTTAAAGCATCGATAGCAGCTTTAAGTTTAGCAACTTGAGCATCAATATCACTTTGTTTAGTAGACTCAGAGTCATAAATACCTTTAGCAGAGTCTAAGATAGGCTGTAAAGCTTCATAACTAGTAGTAGAATAATCGCCAGTCGTAATAGCTTTAGCTTTATCTATTTGTGCTTTTAGGGCTGCTTTATCGATTTTTTCTTTTTGTTTGTCCTCTGGTTTAGGTGTTGGTGTTGGAGTAGGAGTAGGTTGTGGAGCAACTTCTTCCTTAGTACCGACAGCTATTATCTTATTAATAGGTTGTTTTGTAATAGAACTTCCAACTACTTTGCTAGTTGTAACTCCATTTGTTGTAGTAAATTCTGTTGTTACAGTACGTTCACCGTTAACACCCTCTTGAAGTACTTTAGTTTGCCCTTTAGGCAGGTTTGCATCGTTTTGAGTTACAGTCTCAAAAGGAACAACTTCTGTAGAACTTTTAGTTGTGACTACAGGTTTAGTACTAGTATCCGGAGTCGGACTCGGAGTTGGAGCTGGGCTCGGAGTTGGAGCCGGAGTTGGGCTCGGAGTTGGAGCCGGAGTTGGAGTTGGTGTTGGACTCGGAGTTGGGGCTGGGCTCGGAGTTGGGCTCGGAGTTGGAGCCGGAGTTGGGGCTGGGCTCGGAGTTGGTGTTGGACTCGGAGTCGGACTCGGAGTTGGAGCCGGAGTTGGGCTCGGTTTTGGAGTTGGAGCCGGAGTTGGGCTCGGTTTTGGAGTTGGAGCTGGAGTTGGGCTCGGCGTTGGAGTCGGAGTTGGGCTCGGTTTTGGAGTTGGAGTTGGGCTCGGTTTTGGAGTTGGAGTTGGTTGCGGAGTCGGAGTTGGTTGCGGAGCAACAACTACTTTAGTTCCAACAACAACTACTCTGTTAGTAGGTTGTTTAGTGATAGAATTACTAATAACTTTACTAGTTTTTGAACCGTTAACTTCAGTAACTTCAGTTAAAATAGTACGTTCACCGTTAACTCCTTCTTGAACTACTTTGCTTTGTCCTTTTGGTAGATTTGCATCATATTGAGTAACAGTTCCAAAAGGAATAGCTTCTGTAGAAACTTTCAATTCCGGTTTATTCTCAACTAATATCTTATCTCCAGTATTAGGTGTTGTTTTATATTGGAATGGAGTAGTTGGTTTAGTTCCTAATTTTTTATTTCCTTCTTTAGTTGAAGAATTAGGTAAAGTGTCTAAATCTTTAAGAGTAAAGTAACCAACATAACAATAACCTTCAATATCTATAACACCATTAGCTAATTCGTTAGAATTATTAATAACTTTTTGATTGTTATATTGAACAAGTTGTTTATTCTCAAAAGCAAATGACTCATAAGGTAAAACTATACTTTGACCCATTGCCCCAATTAATACAACACTTAGCACTTTATTTCTATGTTTTTTAGAAAGTAAAAGAACTACAAGAACAGCAGAGCCAAGACCTAATCCAGCTAGAGGAAGTGAGCTTTGACCTGTGTTAGGTAATGTTTTTACCTCTGTTGAATTTTTATCTTCTTTGTGCGTGCAGTTAGCTTCTTTTTTATAAACCATATAATAAGTTTCGCCCTCATTTATATCGTTAGGGACGCTTTTCTTAATTAAGGTTTTTTCTGCCTCTGTTAATTCATTTTCCGCTAAGTAAGTGAACTTAACATTAGTGCTTTTTGTTTCAGCAGCATGAACATCAGTTGGTACAAAACTACCAAAAATTAAGGCACCAATAATAACAGGCGCCGCACCAAAAGAAAGCTTTCTAATAGAAAACTTTAAAACTTTATTGTTATTTTTATTATTCTTCATAAAATACCTTTTCTCCTAGTTTGTCTTTTATTGCCATTATATTCTATCAAAAAGAGCGCTTTAATGCAAAGAAAGTAACATAAATTTTAGGATAAAATATTAAAATAAAAGAAGTGAGAATTAGCCTGTAAATTATATAGAAAAAATTATAAAACAAACAAGGTTACTGTAATATAATTTAAAAATTATGGAAAACAATAATCTTGAAGTAGCCAAAGGTTACGGAATGAATAAAAAATAAAGTGGTTTAATAATATATATACTTCTGAAACATTAAAGTAAAAGCAAGTGTAGTTTTCAGTATGTAAAAAAATATAATTATAGTTATGTCAGTTAATCTGACATAATATTAAAATAGTTGCCAGAATAATGTGAAAAATGGTATAATATATAAAAGGGTTGTAATAGAACAGAGAGAGTTATAAAAATTAAAAAAAATTCATATTTATATGAATCAAGGAAGGATGATTTTTATGTCTAGGGACAACAATGATAGGCGGAAAGATAAAGGGATAGTTAAAAAGGCGATTAGTATGGAAACTTTTGTTTTCTTAGGGATTTTCTTTTTAATATTCGGATTAATGGCTCATAAAATGGGAACACCATTAATGTTTAAAACCATGATGGCGACAGCCCATGATTTATTACTAAATACAGTGTTCTTTATAATGGCTATGGCTGTTATAGCAGGAGCAATAAGTGCACTTTTATCGGAATTTGGAGCAATAGCTTTAATTAATAAAATTTTCGCACCTCTAATGAAACCGCTTTGGGGAATGCCAGGGGCAAGTGTTACAGGGGCGATTGCAACATATTTATCAGACAACCCTGCGATTATTCCATTTGCGAAAGATAAACGATTTGTTTCGTTTTTCAAAAAATACCAAGTACCAGCGTTATGTAACTTAGGTACAGCTTTTGGTATGGGGCTTATCGTAACAATGTTTATGATGGGACAAGGTGATGGATATATTAAAGCAGCTATTATAGGTAATATAGGGGCAATTATTGGTAGTATTGTCAGTGTACGCTTAATGCTTAGAGAAACTAAAAAATATTACGGTGATGAAGCAAATGATCCAGTTGTTGAAATAACAAATGATGATGATTCACCAGAAAAAGTAAGAATAATAAGAGATGGAAATACATTCCAACGTGTTTTAGATACTTTATTAGAAGGTGGTAAAACAGGGGTTGAAATGGGATTAGCAATTATACCAGGGGTACTTATAGTTTGTACATTTGTAATGATGTTAACATTCAAGATGCCAGCAGATGGTTATACTGGTGCAGCTTATGAAGGTGTAGGATTCTTACCATGGCTAGGAGAAAAATTAACATTTATTCTTGAACCATTATTTGGATTCAAATCAGCAGAAGCAATAGCCTTCCCAATAACTGCATTAGGAGCGGTTGGTGGAGCTATTTCACTAGTACCAGAGTTCCTGAAAAGCGGACTTATAGGAGCTAATGATATTGCAGTATTTACAGCTATGGGTATGTGTTGGAGTGGATACTTAAGTACACATATCGGTATGATGGATGCTTTAGGAGTAAGAAAATTATCTTCAAAAGCTATAATTTCACATACAATCGGTGGTATAATAGCTGGTATAATAGCCCACTACTTATTCTTATTATTAGGATAGATAAAATAATTTAGTAAAAATATATTAATGAATGCCAAGTGCTTAGCGTGCTTGGTATTTTTTATTGTATACATATTATAAACATTTAATAAAATAATAAAAAACTAAATTTTGATAAATATAATAAGTTATAGTATAATTAACCAAAAACAATAAAGAAAAGTAACTAATTAATTTTATTGTAGAGTTAGAGGTTATAGACAAAAAAAGGGAAGTAAGGTAGTTAAATATAATTTATGAGAAAAATAAGAGGTAAGAAAAATGGAAAATTATAATAATGATAAAAATACATATATCACACGTATGAACAAAACAGCCTTATCTAAATTTGATGTACTAAAACCTTATTTAAAGAAAAAAACTAAGGTACTTGATTATGGTTCAGGAATTTCCCCTGAGTTTATTAAGAGTATTCAACAAACAGGTGCGAAATACTATGCTTATGATATTTCACCTACAGTACAAAATGAATTGGCTAATTTAAATATCGATGTTATTACTGATGAGAATTTAGAGAAAAGTAAAGAAAAATATGACATTATTTTTATGTCGAGTGTCTTTCATGAAGTAATAAGTTATATGTCTCGTCCTGAGAGAACTAAAGTATTAAAACAAATATATAGAAACTTAAAAAAAGATGGGAAACTTATTATAAGAGATTGGGCCAATAATAATTCTGATAACCCATATACAATAAATACGAAAAGTGAAAAAGCTAGCAAAGAAGTTGATAGATGGGTTAAAAAACTTAAAGAAAATTCAATTATACAAAATGTCGAAAAGATTAATAATAAAGAATACAAAACTACAGAGAAAGAAGCTTATGAAGTTATATTTCATGTGGTTTGGGGCTTACAATCACTTGAAAGAGAAAGCAAAGAAGAATATAATATTCAAGATTATTTAGAAAAGTGGTTACTTAAGCCATTAAACTTCAAAGTATCTAGCGTAATAGAAGAAAAAGATGAGAGTTATTTACAGTATTTACAAAAATATTTTATATTAGATGAAGTACCTTTTAATACGAAATGTATATTAGTGTTAGAAAAAGATATTTAAGAGATGTATAGAAAGAATAAAGAAATAAGAGGAAGTCGTATTGAGTAGAATTTTTAAAGTAATATTATTGCTGTTTTTTATAGCACCAGTAATTGTAATCTTATATGATACATTAGCAGCCCCTAAAGTCTTAACTAGAGAAAATAACAAAGGTAATGAGTATGAACAACTTGACAGACTAATGAATACAACAAGATATGCAGAACAGGTAAGAAAAGCAGGATACAAAGTAGATGATTATGATTTGCAGATGATGGACAGAATACCGGTGTTAAAAACGTTAGGGAAAAATAAACTAAGTATTGAATCTCCTATGGATAAAACTATACATATAAATACTGAAGAAGATCGCAATTTAATAATTTTTAATAAGGATATGACTATTACGGGAAGTGTAATAAGCCAAGGCGAAGATAAGCCCAGTAGAAAGTTAACAGAAGAAGAAAAGAGCAAGTATGAAAAAGAGATAAAACAAGAAATAAATAAACTGTTGGATGATGTTTATAAGGCGGGAGAAAAAATGAAATAGTGAATGTAAAAAAAGGACGTGATAATTTTCACGTCCGTTTTCTTTTAAGAATCAAATATAATTTTTTCAGTATCTTGACTCAAAATAATATGAGCAGTATAATAAAAACAGAAAAGACTTAATAAGTTTTTTAGAATAAAAGAAAGGGAAAAATAAGTGGATAGATTTAAGAGTTTTAATTTTTATTATACATTACTGATAACTGCAGTAGTATCAGTCGGTGCTAAATATTTAGCTACATTACCTGCTTTAAAATTATTTGGGCACTTAGTTATAGCCTTAGTAATAGGTATGGTGTTGCAGCTATCAAAATCTTTAAAAGCTCAAACTAAAGGAGATATACCTTTTATAAGTAATAAATTTTTACGTCTTGGAATTATTTTATTAGGTTTTAAATTAGCATTAGATAAATTACTTACAGAAGGTAAGAAAACATTACTTTTAGCCTTTTTTGTAGTTTTATTTATGATAGTACTTACTTATACAATGTGTCGAATTTTCAAAGTGGATCATGAGCTAGCTTTATTATCATCATGTGGTTGTGGTATTTGTGGAGCTGCTGCGGTAATGGGTGTAAGTGGTCAACTAAGAGCTAAAACAGATGACAGTGTCCTAGCTGTTGCAGTAGTAGCTATATTAGGAACGGTATTTACCTTAATAGAAGTGGCATTAAAACCATATTTAGGATTAGAAGCCTATAACTATGGAATCTTCGCAGGAAGTAGCTTGCACGAAATAGCCCACGCTGTTGCTGCAGGAGGTGCAGGAGGTCAGGTAGGTCTAGATGCTGCTATACTTTCCAAATTATCTCGTGTACTTATGCTTATTGTAGTTGCAATAGTTTTATTTGTGATTAATCGCCGTAGTAACGACGAAGCTCAAGGTAAGATGCCAATGCCATATTTTATTATTGGTTTTGTTTTTATGAGTATCTTAGGTAGTTACGTTAGCTTTTTAAAACCATTAGCACCATATTTTGTTGATGCAGCATATATCTTTTTAGGTATGGCTATGACAGCATTAGGAATGAGTGTTAACTTTAAAGTTATAAAAGAACGAGGTATGCGTGTGTTTGTAGCTTGTTTCTTATCATCAACTATCTTAATGATAGTATGTTATTTAATTGCTAAATTTGTATTTTAATACACTCTGGGAGAGTAATTCATATTAAATAAGAATTACTCTCTTTTATTATACAAATTACTCAATATTTTAGGTTACTATTTTTAAAAACAAGTAAAACTTGATATAATATAAAGACATAGAAAAAAGCAATATAAAAATAAAAAACATAAAGGAGAATAATTATGGCAATAACAAAATTATTAGGGATAAAATACCCAGTATTTCAAGGTGGTATGGCACAAATTGCAAAACACGAACTAGCATCAGCTGTATCAAATGCCGGTGGTTTAGGAATAATCGCGTCTGGAGGTATGAGTATAGAGCAAATTAGGGAAGAAATTGTTAATTGTAAAAAACATACTGATAAACCTTTTGCGGTTAATTTAATGTTAATGATGCATAATATAGATGAGATTATCGATGTAGTTATTGAAGAAGGTGTAGGAATTGTAACAACAGGTGCAGGAACACCAAGAAAATACATGCCAAAACTAAAAGAAGCAGGTATAAAAGTTATTCCGGTTATCCCATCTGTAAAAGCAGCTAAAAAAATGGAAGAGCTTGGCTGTGATGCTGTTGTTGTAGAAGGTATGGAAGCGGGAGGACATGTAGGTGAAAGTACTACTATGGCTCTTTTACCACAAGTAACAAGTGCTGTAAATATTCCTGTTATTGCTGCTGGTGGTATTGCGGATGGAAGAGGAGTAGCTGCTGCATATTGCTTAGGTGCAAGTGGAGTTCAAATGGGAACAGTATTCTTAGCTACTGAAGAATGTCCAGTCTCAGAAAATTATAAAAATGCTATTATAGAAGCGGTAGATACTTCAACAACGTTAACTGGTACAAAATTTGGAGCGCCAGTAAGAGGAATTAAAAACGAATTAACTAAGAGATATCATGAATTAGAGGAAAAATCATCAACCCTAATGGAATTAGAAGAATTAACATTAGGTTCATTAAGAAAAGCAGCCTATGAAGGTGATGTGGAAAATGGATCTATAATGTCAGGGCAAATCGCTGGTTTAGTAAATGAAATAAGACCAGTTAAAGATGTAATAGAAGGTATATTTGAAGAAGCTCAAAAAGTTCTAGAAGAAACAAAAATAGAATTTTAGTTAAATGTATTAAAAAAGGAATATAGAGTGATTTGTATAAGTCACTCTATAATTATTTTAAGGTATTTTTACGAAAATAAATAAAGGAGAATAGTATTGTGCAGAATAATGAAAATAAAAGCAATGAACTTGAGAATCAAATAGAAAATGCTTCTCAGTTAGAGAAAGAAAGCAATGATGGACAGTCTAACAAAAAAATAAAATCAAAATATTTAAATGAGAAGACAGTTACTATTGTGCTAACTTTAGCGGTTGCTTTAATAGCGGTAGTATTTCTCTTTATACGTTCTAATAATACTGTAGGGGCAAAAACATCTCAGGAAGCGGCTCAAGGTTTTGTAGAAGCGGTAAATTCAGACGACTATGAAAAAGCTAGTAATTATGTTTATTATGAAAATGATGATGTAAGAAAAGATGTAAAAAAGGAATTAAAAGATAAAGATAAAGAACAAACTAGTTTACATAGGCATATGTATAAAACATATAAAGATTATAAGATAGTCAGTGTAGATGAATTAGGCGATGAAGCAAGAGTGACGTTAAAACATGAAAGTGAACCTGGTAAAATAGTCTATAGTGATTTTAAGATGAAAAAGGTAGATGACAGGTGGTATTGCGACATAATGTAATTTTATGTCACAATACAGAAGGAGAAAAGTAGTTATGGGAAATCAAGATAATAGTATCCAAAGAGAGGATAACAAAAGTAATAATTCACAATTAAGTGAAGAAAGCAATAATCAACAACATAATAAAAAGCCAAAATGGTTAAATAAAAAAACTATAACTATAGTTTTAATGTTATTGGTTGTTATAATAGCCGGAATATTTTTATTTGTTCGTTCATCTAATGCTTATGGAGCAAAAACACCGCAAGAGGCAGTTCAAGGATTTTTAGAAGCAGTAAATACAGATAATTATGAGAAGGCTAGTGACTATGTTTACTTTGAAAATAATGATGTAAGAAAAAAAGTAAAAAAGGGATTAAAAGATAAAGAAGATAAACAAGGAGTTATTTATAGTTATCACTATAAAATCTACAAAAAATTAAAAATACTTTCTATCGATGAAAGAGGAGATGAAGCTCGGGTAACACTAGAATATGAGGATGGAGACAGAGAAAAGGTACTTATTAGAGGTATTTTAATGAAAAAAGTAGATAACAGATGGTACTGCTACATAGTGTAATTTTATGTAAAAATACCGAAGGAGAAAAATATTTATGGAAAATCAAGATAATAATATTAAAAATGACAATAAGATAAATAATGACTCACAGTTAAGTGAAGAGAATAATAAACAACAGAATAAAAAGTCTAAATGGGTAAATAAAAAAAATATAACAATCATTTTAACGTTATTGGTTGTTATAATAGCGGGAATATTTTTATTTATTCGTTCATCTAATGCTTATGGGGCAAAAACACCTGAAGAAGTATCTCAAAAATTTTTAGATGCAATAGAAAAAGAAGATTATTTAAAAGCTAGCGATTATGTTTACTATGCTTGTAGTGAAAGGAGGGAAGAAGTCAGAAAAGAATTGCAAGAAGAAGTAAACAAAGATGATAAAAGAAAAAGGTACGTAAACAAGGCCATATATAGAGGTGTATATGTTTCTTTTAAAGGTTTAATGGTAGAAGAAATAGTAGAAGAAAATGGGAAAGAACCTTATGCTTTGTTGAAAGAGAAACCAGATTCTAATAGGAATAGATCAGGAGGCTGGTTATTATTGAAAAAAGTAAAAAATAGATGGTATGTTAACCTTGAATAGGCATAGAAGGTTAATAATATACCAAATAATGTATAAATAAAAAAGTGAAAATTGGCAATAGTTACTAATGATAAAAAATTAGTAATTATTGCTGTTTTTGTTTAACGGTAATATACGTTTTTATAGTTTATGACAAAGATTGACAAGTCTATAATAACAATATTATAATATTTAATGACTGTAATAAATAAAAAGTAGAGGATTGTGAATATATGGCGGAATTTATAGTTGGACCAAATAATTCATCTTTTTTTAAAAAGAGAAAGCACTGGACCTTATTAGAAGCGATAGAAGAGGCTAAAGATGGGGATACTATAATGATATCAAGTGGATATTGTTATGAAAGTGACAAAAATATAGTAATTACAAAAAGTATTAAAATTGTAGGAGATTTTGATTTCGAATCAAAAGACAAGTCGAAATTTATACCGGAAATAAGAACAGGGGTATTTGTGAGAAAAGGAGCGGAAGTTACTTTAAAAAATGTGGCTATTAGGCTAAATAGAGAAAAAAGTAACGCACTTAACGTAAAAGATTTGGCGGCTATTGTTGGAGAAGGTTTAATAATAGAGAACGCTGTTAAAACGGGTGAAAATTATCCAATTATATATGCAGATGATAATGCAAGTATAAAACTATCTAAATCAGTAGTGCGCCCCTCTTCTCTAGAAGTACATAAAGTTTATGCAAAAGATGCAAAGTTAGAAATAAATGCTTCAGTAATTTATGCAAGTATAACTATGTACAATACAAAATTTAAAATAGATAATACTACAGTAGATTATAATGCTTCTAATACTTTATCTATAAAAGAAAAATCAAAAGGTAGTATGTACAATAACCTTATAAAAGGTGGGGATGTAAAAGATAATATCCCGTGCGTATTTGTTAAAGAGTCGGAAGTATCAATAAACTCATCGACGATTTTTCAACCAAACTACAGTAGTGCGCTATGTGTAATTAATTCAATAGTAAACCTTACAAATATAGCAACTAGTTCAGCTAAAATTTATGATAGAGCAGTAGTGAGGGTTGATGAACACTCTATTTTTGAAGAAAGTATCTTTGTTGAAGAAAATTCACGATTTACAGGGGAAGTAATATCGATTTTCGGTCGAATGAATGGAAAGATAAATTTATATATTGCTCAAAATAGTGAAGTTAAGTTTAATCTTATCAATATGGGAAGATTATCAGTACCTCCTATAAAAGTAGAGAGGGACTCATCATTTGATGTAGCAAAACTAAGACAAATACAGTATAAAGAAGAATCAGGAAGTTTCGAAATTGATGAAAGGAAACAACCTGTAGTTGTTGCTGAATCATTAGAAATAGAATATTTTGGAGAAAAAACTGCTTTTGAAAAATTAGATGAGATGATTGGTTTAACTAAGGTGAAATCTGAAGTTCGAGAGTTTATTGCGTTAGCTCAGATGAATAAACTTAGAAGAGAAAAAGGATTAGAGGATGCGCCTTTAACACTTCATTCACTATTTTTAGGAAATCCTGGAACAGGGAAAACAACCGTAGCAAGATTAATAGGAAAAATATTATATCAAAAAGGTCTTATTAAATCTGATAAATTCGTTGAGACTTCGCGTTCAGATCTTGTTGGAAAATACATAGGGCATACAGCTAAACAAACTAGAGAGGTACTAGAATCAGCTTTAGGTGGAGTGTTATTTGTAGATGAGGCTTATACTCTTGCAACAGGTGGAGAAAATGACTTCGGTAGAGAAGCGATTAATGAAATATTGAAATTTATGGAAGATAATCGTGAAGATATAGTAATTATCTTTGCAGGTTATACGAAAAGTATGATGGACTTCTTAGAAACGAACGAAGGTTTAAGAAGTAGAATACCAAATCATTTTAATTTTGAAGATTATACAGTAGATCAATTATACAAAATTGGTTTATTAGAATTGCAAAACCAAGGTTATAAACTTAACCATGAAAAATATGCAGAGTTTGTAAAGCATAACTATAATATAAGTAATGATAATAGTAATGGTAGATGGATAAGAAATCAAAATGAAAAGTTAAGAAAAAAACTAGCATTACGTTTATTGGATGATATAAATGCAGATATAACTACAATAACTGATGAAGATATGGAAAGTGCAAAACTTTAATGTAAATATAGAATAATAGGGACGTTTAAAAAGAGGGTTATAAAAACTCTCTTTTTTATAAAAACTATAAAAATAATACAAGAAATTTTGACAAGTTATTCAAATTTAAGTATAATATTTAAGATAAGTTTTAACTATATTTTAAGTATAGAGTAATTACAAGGAGAAATCAGTTGCATGGAGAAAAATAATAATTCTAAAGATATACATTTAGAAACAGATAACCAGGATAATAACCAACAATACGGTAATTATAATCAACCAAATGGTCAATATAATAACCAACAGTACGATAATTATAATCAACCAAATGGTCAATACAATAACCAACAATACGGTAACTATAACCAACCAAATGGCCAATATAATAACCAACAATATGGGAATTATAATCAACCAAATGGCCAATATAATAACCAACAATATGGGAATTATAATCAACCAAATGG
>ERZ772786.467-NODE-467-length-16958-cov-21.932970_pt1 | contig 16958 bp, 8 predicted proteins | sample MGYA00511473_ERZ772786 | MGnify/ENA primary metagenome ERZ772786 (study PRJEB29015, sample SAMEA2738025) | human oral metagenome | biome: human oral; feature: human-associated habitat; material: saliva | place: China | collected 2252 ...
ATGCGGCTTGCAGACACGGCTTGATATGGGACCACACGGTATTCCACGTGGTTGCCAGTTGTCGAGCCAATCCTGCAATGGTTGCGGGTTTTTGTCGTTTGTGAGCTTGCACAATTTCTGCGGGTTACTGGCGAGGGTACTCACAGACGTGACCCACGCATTAATTTGTCCGACCAGCTGGTCATCGCTGTGGATTATCCGAGCCGCGTGTGTGCGAGCGTGGGATCGGCGATCTTGAGCTGCTATTGCGTCATTAGTTATCCACAGGAATGTCCACAGTTGTGAATAAACCTTGTGGATGGTCGTTTCACAAAATTGGTTAAAAAAACGAAATCTGACCTAGCAAACCTCAGTTTACGGCCGAATTCGCGATGGTTACAGCCTCTTCACACTTGCTGCAAAACCGCTAGAATTAGCCTGTTTCATCCCTATACCCGCAGACCAGGAGAACGCTGTGCACATCAATCACACGTGGTCAAGGGCCACACGGCCAGCCCAGATGCTTGCCATGCTCGTAACAACGGCTCTCGTCATTCTCGGCATCACCTCGCTGCCCACCTTCGCGGCAGCCCCGACCCTCAAGCTGGCGATCAACGCCGACGAGGACTCCTACCTGTCGGGCGTCGAGCAGCGCTACGTTGTCGAGTTTTCGTGCGCCTCCACCACGGAGGACTGCCTGGACTCGGTCGTGACCATCTCGCTGCCGCACACGATCACTCCTGACGGCAACTCCAACCCCGACTCGGCCCCCGACGGCGTCAACGCCACCGCTACCGCGGGTAACAAGGTCGTCACGCCCGAGATCAAGCGCCCCACAGCCACGACCGACGGCCTCGTCACCTACAACCTCGGGACCGTCGCCGCCGGCACCTCCTTCCAGACCGTCCTGACCTTCACCGCTCCCCGAGGCCTTACCCCGGGCGGCTCCACGGTCACCCCGGTCGCCACCTTCACCTCGGGCGAGACCAGCGTCACGGCTCAGGACACCGTCACGATCAAATCCGAGCCCACGCCCCTCCTGTCCAAGACCGGCCCCGTCGCAACCCCCAAGAACGTCGACGTGACCTACCAGATCACCCCCAAGTACGACACGACCGTCGACGGCCTCAACGGCAAGACCAACATGACGAACGTCGTCGTCACCGACCCGCTCCCGCAGTGCGCGACGTACGTGTCCTCCTCGGCATCGGGCAACACCATCACGAACACCGCGGCCACCGTCCCCAGCTCCTACGACGCCGCGACCCACACCGTCACCTGGAACCTCGGCGAGGTCAGCCCCGCCTTCATGAACGTCGTCCTGTCCGTCACCGTCCACTACGACGACACCTGCGCCGACGACACGGTCACCAACACCGCCAAGCTCACCGGCAACGAGAAGCACAACGAGACCAAGACGGTCACCGCGAACGCCTCGTTCACGCACCACTTCGACAACGAAATCCGCTACGGTGGCGGCTTCAACAAGCGCGCCATGAGCCAGTTCGAGCGCGGCAAGCAGGGCAACTGGCTCTACAGCTACTCCAACAACTCCAACGTCCCCGTCGTCATGGAGTACACCGACTACATGACCTGTGGCCTGGTCTCGCCGACCGATGGCTCCAAGGACTGCGACAAGCCCCTCATGCGCGTCCACACGATCGATACCCAGACGACGACGCCCATCGAGATCACCTACTGGACCAACAAGGGCAACACCGGCACTCAGACCGTCTACCGCGGCAAGGCATTCGACTTCTCCTCCTTCGCCGCCGACGAGTACCTGACTGTCTTCCACTACAAGCAGACGATTCCCGCTGGTGAGTCCTCCATCCTCAACGTCGCCGGCCCGGTCGGCGCGGGCACGCCCACCACCGAGGACGGCGTCACCTACGTGGACGTCGACAAGAACGCCGCCGCCTGGAAAGCTGGCAAGTCCGACCAGTGGGTGCGCATCCAGAACTGCGTCACCGACTGGTCCATGAAGTCCCTCGACGGTACCAAGTCGATCACCATCCCCGAGGACGACTACTGTGACGTCCTCACCCTGGGCACCGCGCTGCCCAAGTACTACAACGCCAAGTCCACGATCAAGGGCAACCTGGCGTCCCCCGGCTCCGAGGTCACCTTCAGCGTCACCGCGAACAACACCTCGACCGTCGTCGACTCCCAGCCCGTCATCTCCGACCTGCTGCCCTGCGGCATGACCTTCGTCGAGGACTCCGTCACCGGCGGCCCCGCAGGTAAGGACAAGACCGTCACCGTCCGCGACGTCACCGACGCCACCGGCTGCACCCGCCAGCTCGTTCAGGTCACCTGGCCCGGCTACCAAACGAAGGGTGGCACCACCATCCAGCTGCGCGGTAAGGTCGGCCCCTCCATGAGCGCCGGCACCCACAAGAACGAGGCCTACATCTCCGCGGCCGAACCCGAGTACGCGTTGACCTCCAAGAAGACCACCATCTGCTTCTACGGCTCCACCGACGACGCTTACGACGTCAACGGCGACGGCAACACCGCCGACCAGGTGTGCCCCGTCTCCTCGACCTTCACGGTCTCCGAGCAGGCCGGCGCCGACGTGGTGCTCGAATCCCTGGGCTCCGTGCCCGGCTCCGTCTACAAGAAGTACACCGACGGCCCCTCCGTCATCCGCCAGCGCGAAAACGGCCAGTTCCGCATCACCCCCACCAACTCCGGTAACGCGGACCTGTCCGACATGACCCTGTACGGTATCCTCCCCCACGTCGGAGACACCTCCGTCCAGGGCGGTGCCGACCGTGGCTCCGAGTGGCAGCCCATCATGACCGGCCCCATCCAGATCGGAGCCGGCTCGGGCATCGACCCCTCGCAGGTCACCATCGAGTACTCCACCTCCTTCAACCCCTGCCGCGGTGAGGTCATCAACCAGGGCGACGCCATGGCCGCCGCCCCCGCAGGATGCGACAACAACTGGACCGCCACCCCGGCCTCGTGGGCGGACGTGAAGTCCTACCGCGTCTACATCAACGGACACGCCACCCCCATCAAGGCGGGCGCCTCCATCCCGCTGATCGTGCCCATCAAGGCCCCCGACAACGCCACCGGCATCGCCTACGAATCCGTCGCGATCGCCGCCACTCAGGCCTCGAACAACCGAGCCATCCTGCCGACCGAGCCCATCAAGGTCGCCCTGGTCGTCGCGCTCGACGTGGCCCTGAACAAGACCGTCGTCTCCGACGCTGACAACCTCATGCCCGGCGACACCGTCACCTTCCGCATCGACGCCGGCAACACCGGCCAGGGTAAGGCCCCCGACGTCAAGGTCGCCGAAGCCTTCCCCGCCGGCACCACCTTCGTGTCCGCCGAGACGCACAAGTGCGCCTCCGGCTACACCTCCGGGCTGCCCGGCGAATGTCAGGGCACCGACCCCGCCGGCACCTTCGACGGCACCACCTGGACGATCGGCGACCTCCTCGCCGGCCAGTACGCCTCGCTGTTCGTCACCGTCAAGCTCGACGAGGGCACCGACGGCAAGACGCTCAACAACACGGCGTCCTTCGTGAACCCGCCCGAGTACGATCAGAACCCGGACAACAACTCCGCCAAGGCCTCGATCTCCGTCAAGCACCGCCTGGCCGGCAAGGTGTACTACGACGCCAACGACTCCTCCTCCTACGACAACGGCGAAGAGGGCTTCAAGGACATCACCGTCGAACTGCTCGGCGCCGACGGTAATGTCGTCGCCACCACCACAACCGACGCGGACGGCAACTACTCCTTCACGCGCCTGGCCGCCGGCGACTACACCGTCAAGGTCACGAAGGCCGGCGCAATCGCCAACCTCGACCAGACCGAGGACCCGGACTCCACGAAGGACAACACCTCCGGGACCGTGACCCTGAACGCGGACAACCCCGTCCAGGAGAACATCAACTTCGGCTACGTCAAGAAGCACGCGATTTCCGGCAACGTCTACCTCGACCAGAACCGCGACAAGACGAAGAATACGGGCGACCTGCCCCAGGGTGGCGTCACCGTGAAGCTCGTTGACGCCTCCGGCGCCGTCGTGGCCACCACGACGACCGACGCGGACGGCAACTACTCCTTCACCGGCCTCGGCGACGGCACCTACACGGTCGCCGTCGACAAGACCGGCCCGCTGGCCTCCACCGAACAGACCGAGGACCCCTCGGGTAACGCCGACTCGCGCTCGCAGGCCATCACCTTCACGCGCAACGACCCGGACGTCACCAACGTCAACTTCGGATACGCCGAGGACTACACGGTCTCCGGCACCGTCTACTACGACAAGGACCGCTCCGAGACCCTGAACAACGGTGAGCCCGGATTCGACGGCATCACCGTCAACCTCCTCGACGAGGCCGGGGCAACGGTCGCGACAACCACGACCAAGGCGGATGGAACCTACTCCTTCGCCAAGCTGCCCGCCGGCAAGTACACCGTCAAGGTGGAGCCCTCCGACCTGCTCAAGAAGCTTGAGCAGACCGAGGACCCTGACGGCACCAAGGACCACACCTCCGGCGTTGTCCAGGTCAACCACGACAACCCCTCCGTGACCAACGTGAACTTCGGTTACGCCACGAACTACACGATCAAGGGCACCATCTACCGCGACGCCGACCGTTCCGAGTCCCTCGAGGACGGCGAGAAGCTCTACCAGGGCGTGACCGTTGACCTCCTCGACGCCTCCGGTAACGTCGTGGCCACCACGACCACCGACGCTCACGGCGCCTACGCCTTCACCAACCTGGAGGAAGGCACCTACAAGGTCCGCGTGCGCCAGGAAGGCCCCATCGCCGACCTCGTCCAGACCGAGGACCCCGACGCCACCAAGGACAACGCCTCCGGTGACATCACCCTCGAGCTGAACAACCCGATCAAGGAGAACGTCAACTTCGGGTACATCTCGGACAACTCGATCGCTGGCACCGTCTACCGCGACGACAACCGCTCCGGCGCTCTGAACCCCGGCGAGAAGGGCTACCCCGAGCAGACGGTGCAGCTCCTCGACAAGGACGGCGCGGTCGTTGCGACCACCAAGACCGACGCGAACGGCGCCTACTCCTTCGACAACCTGCCCGACGGCACCTACTCCGTCAAGGTCGTCAAGGACGGTGCCCTGACCGACACCGAGCAGACGGGCGACCCCGACTCGACGCTGGATAACGCGTCCGAGCCGATCACCCTGAACGAGGCCAACCCGACCAAGAAGAACGTCGACTTCGGCTACGTGCCCGACTACTTCATCACGGGCACGATCTACCGTGACGGCAACCGCTCCGGCGCGCTAGACAGCGACGAGAAGCTCTACGAGGGCGTCACCGTGCAGCTGCGTGACAAGGACGGTAACGTCGTCGCCACCACCACGACTGACGCCGACGGCACCTACTCCTTCGACAAGCTCCCCGCGGGCACCTACTCCGTCACGGTCGTTCAGGATGGCCCCATCGCCTCCCTCGAGCAGACCGGCGACCCGGACGCCACGAAGGACAACGCCTCCGAGCCCATCACGCTGAACAACGACAACCCGTCCAAGACGGACGTCAACTTCGGCTACGTGAACAACAACTCCCTGTCGGGCACCGTCTACCGCGATGACTCGCGCAACGAGAAGCAGGACGGCACCGAGCCCGGATACTCCGGCGTGACGGTCCAGCTCCTCGACAAGGACGGCACCGTCGTTGGTACCACGACGACCGACAAGGACGGTCGCTACTCCTTCGAGCACCTGCCCGACGGCACCTACTCCGTCACGGTCGTCAAGGACGGCGAGCTCACCGACACCGAGCAGACCGAAGACCCGGACGCGAATAAGGACAACGCCTCCGAACCGGTGACCCTGGGCGAGGACAACCCGTCCAAGGATGGGATCAACTTCGGCTACGTGCCCGACTACTCCATCCACGGCCTCGTCTACCGAGACGGTGACCGCTCCGAGTCGCACGGCACTGGCGAGAAGGGCTACGCCAACCAGACCGTGCAGCTGCGCGACAAGGACGGTAAGGTCGTCGCGACCGCCACGACGGACCAGGACGGCGCGTACTCCTTCACCAAGCTGCCCGCCGGCGACTACACCGTCACGGTTGTCAAGGACGGGGCCCTCACCGACCTCGATCAGACCGAGGACCCGGACGGTACCAAGGACTCCGTCTCCGGCGTCATCTCGCTGGGCAATAACCACCGCACCGAAACGGACGTTAACTTCGGCTACATCGCCAACAACTCCATCAACGGCACCATCTACCGCGACGGTGACCGCGACGGAAAGAAGGGCGACACCGAAGGACGCTACTCCGGCGTGACGGTCCAGCTCCTCGACAAGGACGGCAAGGTCATCGCCACCACGACGACCAACAAGGACGGCAAGTACTCCTTCGAGCACCTACCCGACGGCACCTACTCCGTCAAGGTCGTCACCGACGGCCCCATCGCGGGAGCTGACCAGACCGGCGACCCGGACACGACGCTTGACAACGCGTCTAAGCCGATCACCCTCGACGAGAAGAACCCCACCAAGGACGACGTCGACTTCGGCTACGTCCCCAACAACACGATCACCGGCACCGTCTACCGCGACGACAACCGCGACAAGACGATCAACGGTGACGAGCCCGGCCTCGAGCGCGTGAGCGTCCAGCTCCTCGACGAGGACGGCAAGGTCCTCCAGACCCTCGACACCGACGCGGACGGCAACTACGCCTTCCAGCACCTGCCCGACGGCAAGTACACCGTCAAGGTCGTGCGCTCCTCGTCCATCAAGGACTACGACCAGACCGAGGACCCCGACGCCACCGTCGACGACACCTCCGCGCCGTACACGATGGGCCCGGACCACTCCCTGCAGGAGAATGTCAACTTCGGCTACGTGCCCGACTACTCGATCGCTGGCCGCGTCTACCGCGACTCCGACAAGTCCGGCTCCTACACCGACGGTGAAGAGACCTTCTCCGGCGTGACGGTCGACCTGCTCGACAAGGACGGTCACGTCGTCGCCACCGTGACGACCGACGCTGACGGCAACTACTCCTTCGAGAAGCTGCCCGCCGGAACCTACCGCGTCAAGGTTCACACCGACGGAGACCTGGCCGGCCTCGAGCAGACCGAGGACCCGGACGGCATCGCCGACTCCATGTCCGGCGAGATCACGGTCGGCTTCGACAACCAGGTGGTCACCGGCGTGAACTTCGGTTACGTCGCGTCCGACGCCCCGGCCACCCCGGCGCCCGGCGTCGGCCAGCGCGTCGCCCGAGGCCTGGCACGCACCGGCTTCGACGGCATGGTCGGCGCAGCCGGCCTGGGAGCCGCGGCCGTTGGCGGCCTCTTCCTGTGGGTGCGCCGCCGTCGCCAGGGCTGAGCCTGGTTCAGCCTGAGCCTCGACGAGGCCGTGGCTGAGTCACGGGGGGTGGGTACTTCGGTGCCCACCCCCTTGGCGTACCTGGGCGGTTGTGTGGCTTGTGTTTGTGGCGCCGCTGGTGTTCCGGGCGCCGGGTGATCTGCCTTGAATGGCTGGCCGCTGTGCGTCCTGGTGGGCGGCGGCCCGCCCGCGAGATCGCCACACGCGAGCCTGCGGCTCGGAGTGGTCGATCTCGAGGCCCGCCCCGGCCCTACCGCCGCCCACCAGCACCGCGGCCAGGTCCCTGGGTCCTCTGATGCCCTTCACACCTGTGTGGCCGGGTCGCTGATCGGCGCCTCTACGCGTCGGCTTGTTGCCCGGCCAGGCCCCGCCGCCGCCCACCAGCACTGCGGCCGAGCCCTCGGGGTCAGCGCCCTTCACTCCGGCGGGGCTGACGTGGTCGTGTGTGGGTGACCGGCATAGTTCCCCAACAATGTCGTACGTAATTCCCCTGCGACTCTTTCCAATTTTGAAATTGGCCCCTTGCAATTCCAACGTTTGTGAGCGTAGTCGAATACTGACCGAGGGAAATTATGTGCGAGATTTGGGGGAGAGGGGAGGGGGCGTACGCGGGCGGGAGTCCGCGCAGCCCCACAGCGAACACAACACACACAGCGAACACAACACACACAGCGCACGCAACGCACACAGCCCCTCAGCGCACGCAACACACGCAACGCACACAGCGCATGCAACGCACACAGCGCACGCAGAAGCGCCCGGGGCCGCATGGCCCCGGGCGCCCCGGCAGCAACAAGTCCTATCGGTTCCAGCGCAGCGCGTTGGGTCGCAACATGAAGGGCGAGAGAATCAGCGTCGAGCCCAGGCCCACGCTGAAGCCGCCAATCACGTCGGTCACCCAGTGAACGCCCAGGTACAGGCGCGTCACGCAGATAAACACGATGAGCGCAACGGCAGCAACCCACAGCAGGTGGCGGATGCGGCGCCCGAAGCGCGTCATCGTTAGCACCATGACGAGGGAGACCACCAGCGCCGTGACGACTGTCGCGTGACCCGACGGGAAGGAGTAGCCGTCCTCAGTGATCAAGCGGTACGCCTCTTCGGGGCGGGGACGCTCGTACAGGTGCTTAATCACGAAGCTATTCGCAGCCGAGAGCACAACCGACGACAGGACGTAGAGCGCGTGCACGACCTTCTTGACGAACCACCAGACGGCGGCCGCGACCAACAGCGCCAAGACGATGGCGCGCTTCGGATCAAACAGCCAGGACGCGCCCGTCATGAAGGTGTTCATCGCGGGCGAGCGCGACTCGATGAAGTCGGACCACACGGCGGTGTCGATCGGCAGCGGATTCGTGATGAAACCGCCGACGATGGCCACCGCCACGATGAGAGAGGCCCCGACGATGACGGGAGGTGACAGGAGTCGACGAACAAACATATTGAAATCCTACCGCAGTGTCAGTCGTTCGCGCCGTACTCGTACACCCACCGGCCAGCGCGGCGGGAAAAGCGCGAATGTTCCCGCATCTGGCCGCTCTCACCCGTCAGCGCATCGCGCCAGGACGCCACAAACGTGACGGTTCCCTCCTCGTCGGAAGGCCCCCCGGCCTCGGCCCCCAGGATCGTCAGGCCCGTCCACTGCGTCCCCTCCACCCAGTACGGGGGAGCGGGACGCGTGCGCGGATGCCACGTGCGGAACAGGTAATCCTCGTCGCGCAGGGCGAACGCCGTGTAGCGCGAGCGCATGAGCGCCTCGGCCGTGGGCGCGGCCTCGCCGTCCAGGTAGCGCCCGCAGCACTGCGCGAGCAGCGCCCCCGACCCGCACGGGCATGTACGAGGCCGGGGCGCGCCAGCGCTCGCAGCGCCGGGGGCAGCGGGGGAGGAGGTCACGCCTGGTCGCCCAGGGAGGCCAGCCAACGCTCGGCGTCCAGGGCCGCGCGGCAGCCCGACCCGGCGGCCGTGATGGCCTGGCGGTACGTGTGGTCCACGGCGTCGCCGCACGCGAATACGCCCGCGACGGACGTGCGCGTGGACGGCTCCTCCACGCGGATATAGCCGGCCTCGTCGAGGGCGACCTGGTCGCGCAGGAAGCCCGTGCGCGGCAGGTGGCCGATCGCGACGAAAACACCGTCCACGGCGATCTCACGCGTGGAACCGTCCACCGTGGAGGCCAGGCGCAGGCCCGTCACGGCCTCGTCGCCCAGGACCTCGGAGACGGTGGCGTTCCACTCGAAGGAGATCTTCGGGTTGTTCAGGGCACGCTCGGCCATGACGCGCGAGGCGCGCAGGGCGTCGCGGCGGTGCACGACGACGACCTCGGACGCGAAATTCGTCAGGAAGGTGGCCTCCTCCATCGCGGAGTCGCCGCCGCCGATGACGGCCAGGCGACGATCCTTGAAGAAGAAGCCGTCGCAGGTCGCGCAGTAGGAGACGCCGCGGCCGGAGAACTCGTCCTCGCCGGGCACGTTCATGTGACGGTACTCCGAGCCGGTGGCCAGGATGACGGCGCGCGCGTAGAAGACCTCGTCCTCGGTCGCCACGGCCTTGACGTCGCCCTCGAGATTGACGGCGACGACGTCCTCGTAGCGAACATCCGCGCCGAACTTCTCGGCCTGCTCGCGCATGTTGTCCATGAGCTCGGGGCCCTGAATCCCCTCGGGGAAGCCCGGGAAGTTCTCGACCTCGGTCGTGTTCATGAGCGCGCCGCCCGCGGCCAGCTGGCCGGCCAGCACGATGGGGGCGAGGCCGGCGCGGGCCGTGTAGACCGCGGCCGTGTAGCCGGCGGGGCCCGAGCCGACGATGACAACGTCGTGGACGGGCACGCCCTCGGGGACCTGGTTCGAGGGGATTGCGACCTCGGCAGCCTCGATGGTGGGCTCGGCGGCCTCGGCCTTCACGAGGCCCGGAATCGTCACGAAAGACATGTACCCTCCTTGGGGGTTACTGGACGGTGAGCTCGGAGATCCACGCCCAGTTGCGTCCGTCCTGGCCCTTGGGCATGGAGCGGAACTGCAGCGCGATTGAGTCGGTTTCGACGGGCTGGGGCAGTGTGATCGTCGTCGTCGGGGACAACGAGGACGTGGCCAGTTCTGTTCCCTCACGCGGCTTGGTCGGATCGGTGACGTTGCGCACGACGAGCTCGCCGCCGGAGGTGGCCGCGTCCATCGTCAGCGTCACGGAGGACACGGTGGCCTTCTGCTGGAGCTTGACGACGATGGTGACGGAGGTTTCGTCTCGGAACTGGTTGTTGTCGAACCAGCGCGAGCTCCACGACGTCGAGGGGTTCGAGTCGATCATGTTGATCGCGCGGTCCGGGTGGTCGCCGTCGTCGTTGTTCCACGACAGGACCTGCACCGAGGAGATCACGGGCGTCACGGAGGACGCGGGCGGCGGCGTGGTCGTCAGGTTGGGCGCGGGCGTGTTCTCGGACTGGATCTGGGAGGCGCCGGCGCGCAGGGACTGGGCCAAGTCCAGATCGGTGACCGGGCGGGTGGCCATCCACGGGCCCCAGATCGCGCCGAAGAGGAACAGGGCGACGCCGAAGATGAGCGCGGGCTTCGTCGGGTCGATGAGGTGACCGGAACGCTCGGGACTCTTCTTCTCCTGCGACGAGGCCGGGGCGGGCTCGGCGGCCGACTCCGGATTCGGGGTGGGGAACACCGGGGGAATCGTGGTTGTCGACTCGGCGGCTCCGGCATCGGCTTCGGCTGCAGCACCTGTGGCTGCGCCCGCGACAGCGGCCGCTCCGGCGACCGCGGTAGCGCCAGCGGCTGCCGTCGCCTCAGCTGCGGTATCCGCAGGCGGGGGAGCGAGCGGCTGGATGCGCGGAATCTGGTGCGTCGAAGGTGCGTCCGCGAGCGGCTCAGGGTGGGGGAAATCGGTCACGTAGGCATCCCCTTCGCGCTCGTAGCCGCTGGCCGCGGGCTTGGGCGGCGGGGGAGCGACAGGGAAGGGGGTGACGGGAACCTGGGCGGCGTCGACGCTGGCTGTGGGTTCCGCGCTCGGCTCGGAGTCCTCAGTCAGGACCTCGACGCCGACTTCGGCCAGGGCCTCGGCGACCGGGTTCGTAGCGTGTGCCTGCGACGAAGGGTCGATGACCGGCGCCTCGGCGGGTGCGGGCGCGGGGATCGTGGGGACGTCTGCCTCGGGTGCGGGGGAGGGGCTCGCCGGGGGCGCGGGGATCGGCGAGGTAGCGACGACCTCGTCAAAGGACGGCAGGTTGTTCTCGTCGCCGGTCGGTTCGGGCCTGGAAGCCATCGATTCCTCCGTCTGTGCGGGTGTGGTTGACGCCATTATTGCAGTTGCGTTGGCGGTGGGCGTGGAGGACGCCGCCAGGATGTTCACCACAGAAGCGGGAACGTGCAGGCGCGTCAGGAGGGGCCGCATCATGGCCGCGGATTCGCGCGGCGAGGCGAAGCGGAGCACCAGCAGGTAGACGAGGCCGGTGACCGCGGAGACGATCGTGAGCTTGACAGCCGCGATGCCCATGCGCGCCAGGGTCGAGGAGGTCTCCGAGTGGATGCCCATGAGAGCCAGGACGCCGAAGCCGACGAGACCAGCGACGATGGCGGCGGCCAGGAAGGACACGTAGGAACGCAGCAGGCCTGTGCGGTCCACGAAGCGGTTCTCGCGCGAGACCCACACGACGGCGATGACGCCCTGGGTAAGGCGGCACGTGGTCTCGCCGAGAGCGGCGGCGATGATCCACCACTGAGCGCCGGTCACGGCGTACATCGACCATCCGACGATCACCTGGATGATGGTGGGGCCGATGCCCATGAGGAACACGGGCTTGACGTCCTCGTAAGCGAAGAAGACGCGCTGGCTCATGAGGACCATGCCGGTGGATGCGACGCCGGGCATGAGGGATGTCAGGACGAGGGCGTAGGCGGTGACGGCCGCGGGGTCTCCGCCCTTGGCGGCCATTGCGATTTCCATCATGGGCACCGAGCCGGCCATGAGCATCGCGGCGGCGACCAGGGTCAGTGACGTGATCGTGCGAACGCCCAGGTGGTAGCTGTCGGCGACGACCTTGTCGTCACCGTCGGCGACGGCCCCGGCCATGCGCGTGAAGATTGCAGTCGTCAGGGACACCGTGATGAGCGACTGGGGGACCATGAAGATCATGAACGCCGTCGAGTAGGCGAGGATGCCGACGACGCCGCTCTGCGCGCCGTAGCGGCCGATGTAGCCGTCAGCCATGGCTGCCAGGTTGTTGGTCGACAGGACGCCGACCTGGGAGACACCGAGGGTCGCGAAGGTCCAGCCGGCCACGCGCGGCATCGACCCGAAGGAGGTGCCACGGAAGTGGAAGTCCAGCTTGAAGGAGATACCCGCGCGGCGCATCGGCCACAGCAGGCACAGGGCCTGGCAGATGACGCCCAGGGTGGCGGACCCCGCGAGGACCCAGAACTGGGCACCCGTCAGGTCGTCGGCGGGGATACCGCCGTCGGGTGCGCCGCCCCAGATGCCCAGGAACAGGGCCAGGCCGGCGATGCCGACAACGTTGTTGACGACGGGCGCCCACATGTAGGGGCCGAAGATTTCGCGGGCGTTGAGGAGCTCGCCGAGCAGGTTATACAGGCCGTAGAAGAAGAGCTGGGGCAGGCACAGGAGCGCGAAGAGGATCGCCAGGTTGCGGATGCTCTCCGTGTAGCCCGCGGCCGTGATGATGACGAGGAGTGGCGCCAGCACCATCGTGATGAAGGTGACGACGAAGAGGACCGTGCCGGCGAGTGTCAGCAGGCGGTTGACGTAGGTGTCGCCGTCGTTGCGGCGCTTGATGGCGCCGACGATCTGGGGAACCAGCACCGCGTCGAAGATGCCGGAGGCCAGCAGGTTGAACACGGTGTTGGGCAGCGTATTGGCGGTCTGGAAGGCCGCGCCCACGCCGCCTGCGGTGGCGCCGACCGCGGCGATCAGCATCGCGTTACGGATGAAACCGAGGATTCGCGACACCATAGTTCCCGACGCCATCAGCGCCGATGCCCTTAGGATCGATCGGCGAGGCGTTTTCGAGCTCATGGTGTCTCCTTCATCGTGGCGGTGTCTGAGTCGGTGCTGTCGTCTGCGGTGTCCGAGGCCTGGGCTGGGTCCTCGGTGTCATCGCAAGATGCGGGTTCGTCCGTGCCGGAGGCACTGTCGGAGGCGGCTGCTTGCGCCTTGCGTGCGGCCCTGCTGCGCAGTGATCGGGTGATGCCGGCGATGAAGAGGAGGCCGAAGAGGGCGGCGATGACGGCGGTGATGGCGTCTTCCCAGCCGGCGCGCATGCGCACGATGACGGTCTGAGAGTCGTCGAGGACGTGGCCGTCGGGGGTGGTGACCTTGTAGGTGACCTCGATGTCGCCACTGCCGATTGCGCCAACGGGCACTTCGACCGTCGTGGCTCCGTGCGCGGCCAGCTCCTGGGACATCGCAGGTGTGGCTTGGAGGCGCGGGTCGTCGGGGATCAGGGTGACGTCGACGTACACCGGCCAGTCCAGGTTATTGCGCACCAGGACGGGGAAGTTTGCGGACTTGTTGATGAGGTTGACGGCCGAGGAGGGTTCGACGGTCACGGAGGTGAGCATGGTCGTGACCTGGTTGGTCATGGCGGTCGCGGCGTCGAGCTGCTCGGTGGGGGTGTGCCCGGCCGTGAGAGCGGGCAAGACCTGGGGGGTGATGGAGTCGAAGACGGCGTCCGGGTCGTCGGTCGCGTTGGCCAGCGGGATGAGCGCGGTCAGTGACGTGGCCATGTCGTCGATGGCGGTCGCGGTCTCCTCGGCGAGGGTGCCTGCGCCGACGGTCGTGCGGTCGACGTCGGTGGGTTCGCTGGCCGCCATGACCGAGAAGGAGGTGGCGGAGACCCAGCGGGGGGACAGGAGCGCGCTGGCGCGGGAGGCCAGGCGGTCGTTGATCGTGGTGCCGCGCGCGGCCGTGGCGAAGATGGTGCGCGAGGAGGAGGGGCGCTCGCGCGCGATGATCGCGGTGATCGCGGTGAGGGCCTGCTCGGCGTCGAGTTCGTCGCCGCCGTTGGCGTTCCACGACAGGATCGCGGAGATGTCGGCCTGCTGGGCGAGGACGCGCGCGCCGGTGCCATTCGTCGAGGTGTCGCCGGTCGCCGGGTTGACGTTGACACGCGCCATGGAGGTGAAGGGCACGTCGTCGGTGGGTGTCAGGGCCGAGGCCGGGGCAATGGAGATTTGGTCGGCCGCGGCGAAGTTGGACAGGAAGGTTGTGCCGAAGGTCGCGTCGTCGGGCCATCCGACGTTGCGCAGGATCGTGGGGCCCGCGTCCGGCCGGGTCGTCGTGCTCGCGTTCTGCCCGGTGGAGGAGGCCGTGGGCGAGGCCGAGGGCGTCGTGGAGGGCGAGGCAGAGGGGGTTGCAGAGGGCGACGCCGAGGGCGTCGCGGAGGGCGAGGCCGAGGGGGTTGCGGAGGGCGACGCCGAGGGGCTCGCAGGGCCGGAATTGTGCGAAGACGTGGGCGCGACCCAGCCGGCTGCGCGCGGCGTGCCGGGGAAGGCGTTGATGGACTCGGAAGCCAGGCCCCAGAAGCCGGTGTTGCCCGACAGGGCCAGGGCGCCCAGGTCCGCGTCGGCGTCGGGCAGGGCGATGACCTCGGAGGCGGTGGACATGAAGGAGGACACGAAGGCCTCGGACTGGAGGTCGCGCGAGCGCTGAGCCGGGTCGGTCGCCGTGGGCGCGGGGGTCGGCGTGGGGGAGGCCGAGGTCGACGGACTCGGCGAGGCCGTGGGCACGCCGGACTGGCCCGACTGGCCGGATTGTCCGTCAGACTGCGCCTCCTCCCCTTCGGTTGGGGAGGGGCTGGGCGCGGTCGTGGGCTGGGGGCCGCGCGGGATCAGGAGGGGGTCGACGGCCAGGGTCACGCCCGATGTCCCGGCCAGGGACAGGAGAGCGGAGCGCTCGGACTGGGTCTGGGCGGCGTTCGCCGAGGTCCAGGGAACAACCGTGGAGACGCGGGAGGCGGCGACCTGCTCGCCGGAGTCCCACACGAGGATCGTGCGGTCCTTGCCCGAGAACTCGCCCGAGGAGGCGGTCACGGTCGCGACGCGAGGCCCCCACTCGTTGCTGTCCGACAGCGGCAGCGAGGCGGTGGGGATGCGGATCTCGAAGGCGGTGTTGACGCCGCGCAGCACGTCGGTGAGTTTGGTCGAGGCGGCGTGCGTGGCGTCGGGCTCGTCCTCGCTGAGCTGGGTCGTCATCGCCGAGACGGAGATGGGGGTCTCGTTGGCGACGAAAACCTCGAGGGAGACGGCGGCCAGCGTCGTCGGCGAATCGTTACGCAGCGTCCCCGAAATGACAATTTCTTCCTCGGTCGTGATGATGCGAGGAGACAGCTGGGTAATCGTCACGACCAGCCCGGAGTCCGTGGGAACCGTGCCCATGACGGAGGGGCGAGACTGCTCGACCGCAGAGGTTTCCGCGGGCGCGGGAGCCGCCCCGGCCTCGTGAATCGAGAGACCGAAGGGAACCATCAGCGCCGCGCACAGGGCGGCGACCCACCTGCCGCGCCTAGCCACGGCTGTCCCGGTACAGCAGGTCGAGGGCGATGCGCACGATGCGGCGCTCGTTGGGGTAGGCCAGCTGGCGCGACACGTCGCGCAGCGGCACCCACGCGGCCTCCTCGGCCTCGTGATCTGGATCCCCGTCCACGGAGATCGTGCCGGACTCATACCCCATCAGGTAGTGATGGACGACCTTGTGGACGCGGCGGTCGTTGCCGGAGAACCAGTAATCGATCGACGCGAGGTGGCGGATGATGCGCCCCTGGATACCGGTTTCCTCGGCGACCTCGCGCAGGGCGGCCTGCTGCGGGGTCTCGGAACCCTCGAGGTGGCCCTTGGGCAGACACCACTCGACGCGGCCCGCGCGGTTGCGTCGGGCGATGAGCGCCGCATAGGGAATTCCGTCACGTACGTCGACGACGATGCCGCCCGCGCTGGTTTCCGCGGAAATCGGCAGATGAGAGCGGCCCGCGCGCATGGAAGCAGACCGACGCGGGGGTCTGGGAACCCCGGATCGGCGGTCAACTGAACGTGCAGGCATGACTCCACTTTAGCCGGTGGGCGGCCCCCGGTAGTCGGCCAGGGCGCTTTCCTGGCATGCTTAGGGGCGATGAGTACCCAGTCAGCTTCCCCGATCAACGGCCCCGTGACCGCGCAAAACGCCGGAACGACGGACATTCCTACCCTCATGGCGAACGCCACGAGGACGTTTGCGGCGCTCCCGCCCGCGATTATGGAACTCGGCACGATTTTTGACGAGGCCGGGGAGGAGCTCGCGCTTGTCGGCGGGCCCGTGCGCGACGCCTTCCTGGGTGTGACCCCGCACGACTTTGACATGACGACCTCCGCGCGCCCCGAGCGCACCGAGGAGCTGCTCGCTCAGTGGGGGAATGCGACCTGGGATATCGGCAAGGAGTTCGGCACGATCGGCGGTCGCCGCGGCAACGTCGTCGTCGAGGTGACGACCTACCGCACCGACGAATACGAGATCGGCTCGCGCAAGCCCGAGGTGACCTTCGGCGACACGCTCGAGGGCGACCTGACCCGGCGCGACTTCACGGTGAACGCGATGGCGATGCGCCTGCCGCAGATGGCCCTCGTCGACCCGTGCGGCGGCC
>ERZ772786.470-NODE-470-length-16918-cov-3.835676_pt1 | contig 16918 bp, 18 predicted proteins | sample MGYA00511473_ERZ772786 | MGnify/ENA primary metagenome ERZ772786 (study PRJEB29015, sample SAMEA2738025) | human oral metagenome | biome: human oral; feature: human-associated habitat; material: saliva | place: China | collected 2252 ...
CTGCAACAACCTATCGTCTGCGCGACTGGCTCTTTAGTCGTCAGCGTTACTGGGGTGAACCTTTCCCGATCGTGTGGGATGAGGATGGTGTTGCGCACGCACTTCCCGAAGATATGCTCCCCATTGAGCTTCCTGAAATCAGTGATTATTCACCGCGTACCTTCGACCCTGACGATGCGGATAGTGAACCCGAGGCTCCTCTGGGACGCGCTCAGGAGTGGGTCAATGTCACCCTCGATTTGGGTGATGGTCCCAAGAAGTACCGCCGTGAGACAAACACCATGCCTCAGTGGGCAGGTTCGTGCTGGTACGAAATGCGCTATACCGATCCGACTAACCCCACGACCTTCGCCGGTGCAGAAAATCTGAGCTATTGGATGGGTCCGTGTGAGGGCAAGATCAGTGGTGGAACTGATCTGTACATTGGTGGTGTTGAGCACGCTGTCCTTCACCTGCTCTATGCACGCTTCTGGCAGAAGGTTCTCTTCGATCTGGGATTTGTTCCCGATAGCGAGCCCTACCACAAGCTGTTTAACCAGGGCTACGTGCAGGCTTACGCCTACACCGATGCTCGCGGGCAGTACGTTCCGGCTGATGAGGTCGAAGGCGATGAGACAAGCGGCTTCACCTGGAAGGGACAGCCTGTCAATCGCGAATACGGCAAGATGGGCAAGTCGCTCAAGAATATCGTCACGCCTGACGAGATGTACGACGCCTATGGTGCGGATGTCTTCCGTGTCTATGAAATGAGCATGGGACCCCTGGATGTTTCGCGCCCGTGGGATACGCGTGCAGTCGTCGGCTCGCAGCGCTTCCTTCAGCGCTTGTGGCGAAATGTCCTTGATGAAGAGACGGGTGAGGTCACCGTTAGCGATGAGCCGATGGATAAGAAGACGGCACGTCTGCTGGCACGTACGATCAGCGAGGTCACCGTTGAATACGAGAACCTGCGTATCAACACGGCGATCGCCAAGCTGATTGTTCTGAACAACCACCTGACCTCTTTCGATCGCGTGCCGCGCGTTGCAGTTGAGGCTCTCATTTTGATGCTCTCGCCGGTTGCTCCGCACATCTGTGAGGAACTGTGGGCGAAGCTGGGGCATGAAGAATCACTTGCTCGAGTACCTTTCCCGGTTGTGGAAGATGAGTCCTTGCTTGAAGACGACACCGTGACCGCGATCGTTCAGGCTAATGGCAAGCTCCGTGCGAAGCTCGAGGTTCCCGTGTCGATTAGCGAAGATGATCTGCGTACCCTTGCCCTTGAACAAGCTCCGATCGTCAAGCTTCTTGACGGACGTGAGCCCTTAAAGGTCATTGTGCGTGCTCCGCAGCTGGTCAACATCGTTCTTCCGAAGTAACCATGCCTGAAGGAGATGCGATCCATCGGATCGCCAACACGTTTTCTGTCCTCTTCCAGGGCAGTGAGGTCGAAACTTCGTCACCGCAGGGGCGTTTTGCCTCATCCGCACAGTTGATTAACCACCATCAGGTTGTCGCTGTGCGGGCGGTCGGCAAGCACATGTTTGTTGGTTTTATGCCAGCTGAGGCTGCCGCCTCTTGTGCTGAGCAAGCGAAGTCTGCGGAGGCTGAGTTTGCCGCTCACTTGGGCAGTCCCGAGGCCGAGGCCGCATTGCCCTTCACAGGATCATCGCCGCTGTGGGGAGAGCATGCTTTCCCCTGTGATGAGGAGCTCCAGTGGCTCCATATTCACTTGGGTCTGTATGGCTCTTGGCGTTTCGATGCGGATGAGCGCGCTTTTGATGTCCCGTCCTCCATTGGTGCACCACGTACGAATTGGGTGGCAACAAAAGGGCACCGACATGCGGCTCTGAAGTGGGCAAGCTACGCGGAAGACACTCTGTACGTCGAAGATAATTTGGCGTCTGGAAATATCCAAAAGCACGGTGAAGAATGGAATGCTCCCGATCCTGTTGGGCAGGTTCGCCTGCGGGTATTGTCGGAGCACGCAGTCGCTGATGTTACCGGTCCGAATCGGTGCGAGCTCATTTCCGATGAGGATAGACGTGTTGTCGAATCCAAGTTGGGGTGTGACCCACTTCAGCCGGGTGCCGCGCAAGATCCTGCAACCCGTAAGCGTTTCATTGAAATGATCCGCGGACGTAAACGTCCAATCGGTGAGCTCTTAATGGACCAGTCGATCGCTGCTGGAGTGGGAAACATCTATCGAGCGGAAGCGTTGTTCCTGGCTGGTATTTCACCGATGAGGGCTGGAAATCGCCTCTCTGTGCAGCGTGTTGGCCACCTGTGGGATATTGTCTGCGAACTGATGACACGAGGCCTAGAGATTGGACGTATCGATACGATTCGCCCCGAGGATCAGCCTGATCCAATCCCTGAAGGTGACGAAGAATTGGCGCGATGGTATATCTACCATCGCAGTGGACGGCCATGCATTAAATGCGGGACGACGATCAGTGAAAAGCTCATGCAAAATCGCCGTCTTTTCTGGTGCTCGAATTGCCAGAACTAAGGCAGTAGGAGAAAGTACGCGTTAGAGGTGGTAGCGCAGCTCTTCGCAGCTCAGCATTCCCTGCGCTTTGCAGCAATTCTGCCTAGCTTGCGGGGGAGTTTTCGCCTTCTTGGAAGATATCGTAGATCTGAGGAAGGTGAACATTTGCCTCGTCGATTCTGACGACAAGGGAAGATGCTCCCCAGTCTTTACAACGACGCGCGCACTCTGCGACCAATGCGGTAGCAATTCCGCGGCCCCGGAACTTCGGGTGAACCATCAGGTCGATGACCTGTGGAAGCCCACTGGGCTCTTCAACGGGGGGATCGACAACGACAATGATCGCGGCGATTAACTCTCCTTCGATCCAACCACCCAGGAAGGATCCCTCCAATGGAGTGCCGAAAACCCCGTCAAAGCACAGCCGCATCTCGTCTGTTGCTTCAGTATGTGCCTCGATACTTGGGCGGATACCGTATGCGGCTAAAGAAAGCTCAGCAAGGTCTGGAATATCGAAGCGCGTCAGTACGCCGATCTCACACTCTGTTGCACCGCGAAGGCGCGTCAGTGCGTCAATCTGTGCTTGTAGAGAATGCCTGTCCATAAGGACAGAATATGTGATCTGTTACACGGGTGACGGCACGTGAGAAGGTGTGCGAACTCACAGAGTTGCTTTTGGGAGTTTGTTCGAAAGCTTGACAAATACGTGGAACTTAGATGTACCAGGTGGGATCATCTTCCCAGCAATTTGGATCGATGATGAGGTCGCGATCATCCTCCACCATTCGTTCTTCCGGTTTCTGACGTAACTTCGCTGGGACGCCGATTGCGACAGCATCTTCGGGGACATCCTTGGTGACGACGGCGTTGGCTCCAACTTTGGCTCCATCGCCAACTGTGATGGGGCCAAGAATCTTTGCGCCAGCACCGATCATGACGTGATTGCCAATGGTTGGATGGCGTTTCCCGGGGTTCATAGCGACGCCACCCAAGGTCACCCCATGGAAGATCACAACGTCTTCACCGACCTCGGCTGTTTGCCCAATCACGACCCCAGTGGCGTGGTCAATGAATACGCGGCGCCCGATAGTCGCCTCGGGATGGATGTCAACCCCTGTCGCCATCCTTGCAATTGAGGAAAGAACGCGAGCGGGCGTGCGTAGCGCGGGGTGAGACCACATCGCGTGTGTTACTCGATGAGTCCACAGTGCATGGACGCCGGGATAGGCGAGTGCGACTTCAAGAGTCGAACGGGCCGCGGGATCGCGCCGTTTTGCCGTTCGAAGATCCTCGGCAAGAAGCTGAATGATCTTGCGTGGAGACGAGGCCATGGGTAGTTCTCCGTCAGTTGCTTGTGGGTAGTTGTGCACTGTTATGCGTGTGAAGTGCTCGAGGGTTGTGATTGTCCTGTGCGTTTTCATCCAAGGACGCAGAAATGGGGTGGATGAGTATGCATCTCATCCACCCCAGACCTGTCAGTCGCGCAGGTTTTCGAAGAGCGCTGTCGAAAGGTAACGCTCACCGGTATCGGGGAGGACCACGACGATTCGCTTACCTTCGTTTTCAGGGCGCTGCGCCACCTGGATTGCAGCGGCAAGTGCTGCGCCTGAAGAAATACCAACAAGCAGGCCCTCTTCCGCGGCTGCTCGCCGCGAAGTTTCCAATGCGAGTGGGGTTTCAATATCGATTACTTCGTCAACGACGCTGGGATCGTAGGTCTGAGCAACGAAGTTTGGGCCGAGTCCCTGGATACCGTGAGGTCCAGCCTCGCCACCGGTAAGAAGCGGGGACTCTGCCGGTTGAACCGCAATGACCTTGACGTTGGGCTTGATTTCCTTGAGGACGGCACCCACACCAGATACTGTTCCACCTGTACCGACACCAGCAATGAAGATATCAATATTCTCGTCGGTATCGCGCAGGATTTCTTCCGCTGTCGTGCGACGGTGAACAGCGGGATTGGCGGGGTTAGTGAATTGCGATGCGATGATCGAACCGGGACGAGAGTCTCGGATCCTTTCGGCTTCCTCAACGGCCGCAGCCACACCGCCCTTGGGGTCGGTCAGGACCAGTTCAGCTCCGAAAGCGCGAATAAGGATGCGACGCTCAACGCTCATCGAGGACGGCATGACGATGACAACTTTGTATCCGCGAGCAGCGCCCACCATTGCCAAGGCCACACCGGTATTACCGGAAGTCGCCTCGATAATGGTGCCTCCGGGCTTGAGCTCTCCTGAAGCCTCGGCTGCATCAACGATCGAGCGGGCGATACGGTCCTTAACGGAAGAAGCGGGATTGAAGGCCTCGACCTTGGCAACAATCTCTGCACCGCCCTCGTTCAAGCGATTAATACGCACCAGGGGGGTGCTGCCGATGAGATCGGTAACGTCAGTTGCGATGTTCGTCATGTTTTCTCCTCAGATGACTGTGAGCCGTACTCACACCGCAACTCTAAAACTGAGCGAGTTATTCCTCGATTTCTATGTAACGTTGTCCCAATTCACGGAAAGAGTACTTTCCTGAACTGAGGTTGGCCAAGAGTGCAATGGCGGATTCAAGCTGCTCGGGAGTCATTGCTAAGCGCATCAAAACACTCTGGCCCCATTCGGTAGACAGTACCTGCGCTCCCATGCGACGCAGTTCGGCCTCGATTCGTCCCGCGTCGATGGAATCAAGCTCTGTTTCAACAACCGTAAGTGCCTCCAAGCGGACGAAGGAAGCCAATGCGAGGGCCTCGCTGGTTGCGCTCGAGTAGGCCCGCACGAGGCCACCTGCGCCCAAGAGAATTCCTCCGAAATAACGTGTGACAACAACCGTCACATTCCATAGCTCATTTCTTTTGAGAACATCGAGCATTGGAGTGCCAGCGGTTCCTGAGGGCTCTCCATCGTCAGAAGAGTGCTGGGATGGCGATTGTCCTTCTTCCGCAATCATCCACGCGGAACAATTGTGACGTGCCTGGGGATGTTGTTCTTTGACGGAATTGATGAAGGTGCGTGCTTCCTCGGGCGAATCTGTTCGCGCGATCGCAGCAATGAAACGCGATCGTTTGATCTCGATCTCGTGACTCAGAGATGTTCCTGAGCGAAGGACGCGAAGTGATGACATGGTGATCTAATTGTCGCATGGTGGGGGAGTTCGGCTCGAATGAGACGAGCTTCGCACGAATAATTCCTTTGGAATATGCGTACTTTTGGCCCGTCGTGCTACAGTGGTCAGGTTGTCGAAAGTCATATCTCTATGGCTGTGTATCTGAAAGATACGCATCGACGCGGTAAAAACGTCAGAACTAGAAGAGGAGCGGTAGGGTCATGGCAGTTCCCAAGCGCAAGATGTCCCGAGCAAACACCCGCACTCGCCGGTCCGCATGGAAGGCCGATCTCACTGAGCTGAACACCATCAAGGTGGGCGGCCGTGAGGTGCGTGTTCCCCGTCGTCTGGCGAAGGCGTACAAGAACGGCCTGCTGGACGTCGAGGACTGATTCCTCCGTTCGCAAGTTTTGTGGGGTCCGGTACCAATAGGTACCGGACCCCAGAACTATTTCTCAGTCAGTCCGCGTTCTATTATTGACGCGTGTGGCACGAACTCATCCTTGACGCGCACGCGATTTACCGACTTTTCATCGGTATTGTGATCATCTCCGCTCACCTCACTCTGACAAAGAAACAGAGCCTTACCCAATTCACTTCTATTGACTTCATCGGAAACTTTATTCTGGGTGGGATCATCGGCGGTATTAGCTATAACCTTTCGGTTTCGACTTTCTATTATGTTGTACTTCTGCTTGCAACTGTGGGCATGATTTCGCTATTCAACTTCATTGCTTCCCGCTTCATGCCTGCACGTCAGATCGTCAAGGGCAAAGTAATGACCATCATTAATCATGGCCATTTTGTGATTGGTTCCCCCGATGATGTAAAGAGCACTTTTGACATGATCGATTTCACTCAGGAGCTTCGCTCACGTGGAATTTTTTCGATTGAAGATGTCGAATTTGCACAGTATGAATCAAACGGCTCTTTGACCGTGATCAAGAAGGGCGATGGGAGCCGGAGCTATGCCTTGGTCTCGAACGGACAGATTGTTCAAGATCAACTTGAAGCCTTTGGCCAGAGCGAGGAATGGCTCACGAAGGAACTGGAGCAACAGGGAATTAAGCTCGAAGATATTTTCTTCGCGGAGCTAGAGGGACACGAGAAGATTTATATCGTGATGAATGATATGACGACGCATTCTTTCGCATTTAGTCTTGAGAGCTCGCAGGGAAATACGGTGGATAAGACAGATTAGGCGACTTCGTTAAGTCAGCTCTTTGCTCTCCTTTGAACAAGGAAAATTAAGTGGTGGGGCCGCCCTTTTGGGGCCGCCCCACCACTTAATAACGTGTCAGGTTGAAGTGCTCAGTGAGCGATGATGACTCGTAAGAAGCGGGGACCGTGAACGCCGTTGACACGAACCAACTCGATATCCGAGGTCGCCGAACCGCCGGCGATCCAGGTCGTCGGGCGAGTCGGATTCTGACCCAAGATATCAACCGCCTGAGGAACAGTCGGGACGATCGCGGAGCGCTCCAAAATCACCACATGGGTGTCGGGAACCAGGGAAATCGCACGGCGGCCCTGATCGGGTTCACCGTCAAGAACAATCGTTCCTGAAATCGAGATACCAACACGCGAGCGAGTGACCACCGCGTCGATTTCATCGAGTTCGAGTGTCGGAATAGCCTCCTCGCGCGAGTCCTCGCGGACCGTGCGCTTGTCGCGTCCGGCTGCCTTCTTGAACTGATCATCGAGGCCGGTGGGAACAACCACGGAAGAAGCCTTCGCCTCGGAAAGGAACTTTGCGATAGCGTCGGCAATGGCCTCGTCATCGCGAGCCTCAACCACCTGTGCCGAGTAGTCTTCGAGTTTTTCGATCATATCGGCGATGACTTCATCTGAGCCGGGAGCAAACTTCCCTTCTCGGATGTAGTTACGAGGGATCTCGCGGACGGGGCGTCCTTCCTGCGAGCGCTCGATGGCCTCGCGCGCACGCGCAAGGATTGCGGTCTTTGCATCCATAACCATCTCAGGCCTCCTCATCGTTCGTGTGAGTAGTCATTCCGTGCTCACTGGCCAAAGGAATGCCACGTGCCGGTGCATCCGTACGCGGGGCAGAGGCATCTGATTCGGGGTGAGTGCGCCGCCACCACTGGCGGAAAGTTTCCTTGGGAGCAACCGGAAGATCACGAGCTCCCGTCCACAGCGAGGCTGGGAAGGGGAGAGCGCCGATCTTGCCCTTCTTCTTACCAATAAGGCGAGTTGCCTTCACGCCCGCCGTTGCAAGCTCCCAAGCCTTAGCGTTGGACATGACGGGAGTCGAAACGCCCATTGCCAAATCCCACACGTCGGGTACGATGCTGTGCTTGACGTCCACGGTGCGTGCACGCATGTGGATCAAAATATTCGGAATCTTGATCTTTACCGGGCAAACCTCGCCGCATGCGCCACACAGGGAAGAAGCGAAGGGAAGGGTGTGAACCGGGTCCTTCTCATCCAAACCCTGGGTGAGCTGCGGGGTGAGGATCGCGCCGATGGGGCCGGGGTAAACCGAACCATAGGCGTGACCTGAGGTGTGCTGGTAGACCGGGCAGATATTCATGCAAGAACCGCAACGGATACACGCAAGAGCCTCGCGACCAATCGGGTCTGCCAAAGTCTTTGTACGGCCGTTATCCATCAAAATGACGTGGAATTCCTGGGGGCCATCGCCGGGGGTGACGCCGGTCCACATCGAGGTGTAGGGGTTCATGCGCTCGCCGGTTGCCGAGCGGGGGAGCAACTGAGCGAAGACCTCAACGTCCTGGTAGCGCGGAACCAGCTTTTCGATGCCCATGAGGGTAATGAGAGTATCGGGAAGAGTCAGACACATGCGGCCGTTACCTTCGGATTCGAAGATCGAGACGGTACCGGTTTCTGCGATGCCCATGTTCGTTCCCGAAACAGCAACCTTTGCGTGGAGGAACTTCTTACGAAGGTGCGCGCGGGCCGCGGCCGTGAGTTCTTGCGGATCGTCGGAAAGATCTCGGGGCGCGTCTTCCATGCGGTCGAGGAAGATTCCACGAACTTCGGAACGATTGCGGTGAATTGCGGGGACAACGATGTGGCTGGGCATATCGTCAGCAAGCTGAACAATCATTTCCGCGAGGTCGGTTTCTCGCGCGGAGATGCCTTCGTCCTTGAGGAACTCGTTGAGGTTCGTTTCCTGGGTCGCCATCGACTTGATCTTGACGACTTCATCGACTCCCTTGGACTTGATGATGTCGGCGATGATGCGGTTTGCCTCGTGCTTGTCGCGAGCCCAATGAACAATGCCGCCGCGTGCGGTGACATTGCGCTCGAACTCTTCGAGAAGCTCGGGAAGTCGGGACTCGACCTCAAACTTGATGGCTTCAGCTGCGTCGCGCAAATCTTCCCAGTCGGGCATTTCGGCAACGCGCTGGCCGCGCTTGGCGCGGATCGTCCGGGTTGCATGGCCAAGGTTGCGGCGCATCTGAGTATTGGCAAGGGTGCGGTGTGCGCCTTCGGGGAAAGTCGGTCCCCAACGGAGCGTGTCCTCGGGGATAGTGACGGTTGTCCGCCATCCTCCGGTGTGAACCGTGGCGTCGGAATCGCCGCTGACGACTCCTGGCATACCAATGAAGGTTTCAGACATATCAGATCACCTGAGCGCTTTCCGGTGCGAATGAAATGTTGCCAAGGAAGGGCTGGTCCTTGGTTGATGCAAGGATTTCAGCAAGGTGCATCGGGCGGATGCCCGAATTCAGACGAGACAAGCCGCCGCCAACATGCATGAGGCAGGAGTAGTCACCCATGACCAGAACCTCTGCGCGGGTAGACATTACGTTTGCGACCTTGTCGGCAAGCATCGCTGTTGAGGTCTCTGAGTTTTTCATCGCGAAGGTTCCGCCGAAACCACAGCAGACTTCAGCGTCGGGCAGATCGATGAGCGTCAGTCCTTCGACGGCGCGCAGGAGACGATAGGGGCGGTCACCTACGTGAGCAATGCGCATTGAGTGGCAGGTCGGGTGGTAAGTGACGGTGTGAGGGAAGTATGCGCCAACATCTTCCAGACCCAAGACATCAGTGATGAGCTCGGTGAGATCGTAAGTGTGCTTGGCGATTTCCTGGGAGCGCTTTGCAAGTTGTGCATCGCCAACGTGTTCGGCAACGAGTTTTTGCTCGTGGCGAGCAGCACCCGTGCAGGAGCCAGAGGGAACCACAATTGCGTCCCACTCTCCGTCGAGAACTGGTTCAAATGCCTTGACGTGGTTGCGCGTGATCTTTGCAGCGTCTTCGAAGTAACCAGTGTTTGCGTGCATCTGACCGCAGCAGACCTGGCCTTCGGGGAAGACGACTTCATGGCCGAGTCGCTCGAGCAGTGACACTGTCGCCTGGGCTGCCTGGGGGAACATGACGTCTGCCAGGCAAGTTGAGAAGAGAGCGATACGCACTGGGAGATCCTTTCTCGTAGGTGCTATTTCTCAAAGTATGGCTGGGTCTGAGGTCCCATTGGGGGAAAATGTGTGAGCTCTTTTCTAGACGGGGCTAGAATTGTTGATTTCGTGCCGAAAAGTCGTAGAAGTCGATCGCTGAAATGAAGGCTTCTCTTAAGTGATTTGTAGCGCCGAAAATGCGACTTAAGACAGAGCATCCTTTCCTTTTTCAGTTTCGCTTCGCTGCGGTGCATGAAAAACAAAGACCCGGCCTCGTGGGTTCACGAGGCCGGGTAGTAGTTTCCGTATCTGCGAAAGGAAGTCCGTTCGGCTTCTCGATTACTTCGCGAGGGTGCTCAGCAGGGGGGAAACGCGTTTTCTTAGCCCTTGATTCCCTCGCCAGTGACGATGATGAGGTTACAGTCTGAGGAAGCCGCGAAGCTTGTGATATCGAATGAGCCCCAGTTCGATTGAGTGTTGTTCTTATCAGTTTGGAGCACAGTATTCGCATAATCGGAGGGAACAGTGAAAAAGTGGCAGTTTTGGGGAACGTACTCGTAGAGGCCTGGATAGATACCGGGAAGAAGTGCGTTATTCCCGCCGCTTCCATTGGCAAGCATCTGGATTGTCTCAGGAGGAACACTTGCGACGCCTGTTACCCATAAGTGATGGTCGGGTGAGGGTAAGAGCCACCCTTCTGGGAAGTTGGCTGCCACGACGTGTCCTTGCGTTGCATGAAGCCCGGGCATCCGTTCGTTGAAGGAATCGGTGCGCTCTTGGACCTTGATCTCGCCGTCAGTTTCGTAGGTGAACTCGGCAAAACGTGGGTCCTGGGGTAAACGCGATTGTGTGGCGTTTGAACCGAAGGGAATGCATCCCGTCAGAAGCGTGATGATGACACTGAGAACTGCCAAGGATCGCAATGACTTCGGCATAGCGCCTCTCTCTTCAAGTAGACCTTGGGCTCGCAGTCAGAAGACTGCGAGCCCAACGATCTTAAGCAACGGGCATATAGGAACCCAAATATCCTTGCGACGCGAGGAAGATCAAGACGCACAAGATGAGCAGCAATCCGATGGAATAGGGGGCCGCCTTCTTGAGAATCTCTGCTTCGCTTCCGGGTTCGTTGATTGCGGTCGCTGCAATGGTGAGATTTTGCGGCGACACAATCTTGCCGATACCTCCACCAATCGTGTTGCCTGCAAGCAAAGTCGATGGATCGAGTCCCGCGATCTGTGCGGCAGTGGACTGAAGATTGGCGAAAAGCGCACCGGCACTGGTTGCCGATCCTGCGACAGCTGTTCCCAACCAACCGAGGATGGGAGAGAGGAAGGCGAAGAACATGCCGGTTGTTGCAAGAGCGGTACCGATCGCCCCTGTTTGTCCGGAGAGGTTCATGACGTACGCCAAGCCCATGACCAAGCAGATCGTCAGGATAGAAATCTTCAAGGTGGAAATTGTCTTGAAGAGAGTTGCAATTCCCTTTGTGAAGGTCATGGGGTAGCGACCGCCCGAACTGGTGCGACCGTAAACGAAAGCAACAATGAGAGCAGTGACGAAGATCCACGTTCCAGGATTGGAGAGGAACTGGAAGGTGTAGATCGTCGAAGAAACTGCCTTGCCTGCAGAATCTACCAATTCTCCGTGTAATCCAGGGACTGGGATCTTGATGTCTGTCGACTTGAAGATGACATCAATATCGACGCCGATCTTCCACAACTTGGTGATAGCAATGACGACAACAACCAACACATAGGGGAGAAGTGCCAAGGTAATGCGCGAGGCATTGGGACGATCCTCTTGAGTGCTCTCAGAACGGTAGTCATCGGGCGTCTTCGGGGTCCACACCAAGAGGAAGATGTAAGAAGCGGCCAATCCCAGAAGTGAAGCAAGGACAGCGGTCAGCTCATAGGAGAACTCTGAGGTGAAGAAATGTCCGGCAGCGGTCGCAACGCCGGAAATCAGAGCGATCGGCCACAGCTGGGCAACGCCTCGGCCCCCATCAAGGATCCACAAGAGAAGGAGAGGAATGAAGCAGGCGAAAATCCAGGACAGGTGACCCATATTGGCTGCAACCACAAGGGGGTTTTGGCCGCCCAAACGGCCAGCAGTCGTTGTTGGGATTGCCATTGCGCCAAAACCAACATTGATCGCGTTGCCAACGATAGTCACAACAGCAGCCTTTACCGGGGGAAGGCCAAGTGAGACAAGCATCGCGGCAACGATTGCTACGGGCGCACCGAAACCTGCGAGGCCCTCAAGTAGACCGCAGAAAGAGAATGCGATGATCAATGCCTGGACTCGAATATCGCCCTTGCCGATTGTGTTGAAGACAGCTCGCATATCCTTACTGCGGCCTGAAACCTCGGTGAGGTTATAAAGCCACACTGCAGCGATGATGATGTAGATGATGGGGATTAATGCGAAGACAATGCCTTGGCCTGCTGCCAAAAGGCTCATGCTCAGTGGCATCTTGTAGCCAAGGACGGCGATAAGTAGTGCAGCAACCAGTGAAATCAATGCGCACCAGTGTGTCTTGACTTTAAAAGCGCCTAGAAGGACGAAGAACAGCAGGAGCGGAAGAATTCCGGCAAGTGCCGTTAGAAAAACATTTGAGCCGATAGCCGTCGTTGACGGCGTAAAGCTTGTGCTCACCAAAGAGAACATGGCTACTCCTGCGACAGTGCGAGTGGGTGGTCCTAGCCAGATTCTAGGCCTAAATTCCTATCTCGGTGAGACTTTTTGGAAAAATTCTGGTGAAAGTACGGGATAAAGGCAAACTGTAGGCTGTTTTCCGGAAGAAAAGCATGCTAGAGCGGATGAGAAGCGCGCTGTGCATATTGCGTGCGGAAAAGCGCCCCCGACAGGACTCGAACCTGCAACCTCGGGATTAGTGGCTTATTTGCCCGTCTTCGCTGATAGTGATTCTGAAAGCGAGCTGATGATAGCCGCGTAAGAATCTGAATATGAAGTATTTGGAATTTCCGAACGGTTGGGCGGGGCCGGTTTCCGATTTTGAAAAATATCTATTGGCTAGCGGGCGATCGCCGAAAACTCTAAGAGTCAGGCGATCTTGGCTTAAGACATTTGCCAGATGGCTTGGGACGGGGCCGTTTCAAGTCGACTCAACGACGGTTATTGAGTGGTCAAGTGGTCGGGATTGGAGTCAGGCGACGCGGCGAAGCGCTCACCAATCAATCAAGCTGTTCTATGTGTGGGCACGGGAGCGCGGGCTTATTGAGGAAGTCCCGATTATTCCGAGCGTGAAGAAAACACCACCAAACCCGCATCCAGCAAGTGATGCAGCACTAGAGGCGTGCTTACTATCAGGGGATTGGAGGGTAAGACTAGCCGGGCGTTTATCAGCTGAGCTTGGGCTTAGACGTGGTGAAGTCGCGTGTATTAATGCCGATAGAGATCTGATAGAGACAGCGGAGGGTACAGGGCTGATCGTGCATGGGAAAGGCGGGAAGCATCGGATAGTGCCGCTTCCAGCGGCCTTAGCAGGAGAGATGAAGAGCTTTACCGGATATATATTCCCTGGACATGAAGACGGGCATATCAGCCCTGGGTGGCTTGGACGGTTAATCTCGCGGACAATGCCGCCGGGGGTGACGATGCACGGTTTGAGGCATCGTTTTACGACGCGGGCGTATAGGAATACACACGATCTGGTAGCGCTGCAGCGCGTGCTAGGCCATGCGTCCCCTGAAACGACCTTGGTTTATTTGCAGTTAGCTGATGATTCGTTGCGCAGGGTTGTTGAAGCCGCTGCGTAACAATTGTTATCAAACAGTAATATAACTATAGCCTACTACGTTGACATAGTCGATGTAGTAGGCTATAGTTAATCATGTCAGGGCAAACCTGACAACAACTAAAGAAAGGAGACACCGTGACAGTTGGTGACTGGGTTCAAACAGCACTAACGATTGTCGTGATCGGTCTGATGATCTATCAGATAAGACAAGATAATCAGAGGTGATGTCTCGGTAGGGGTGGTTGCCGCCGCCCCTACCGCCCAGTCTCTCACACGGGATGGAGGGTGACAAGATGAGCAAGATCATTCAGCTAATCGTTTTCGCCGTAATCTGCCTTATAGCAGCGGTTTTAGCTGTTCGCACAGCTATGGGTGCGCTGTCTATCGTCTCTGCGTCGATTCTGTGGGGACTGTGGGGCATCGCTGGAGGTCTAGCGGCGGCGATGCTTCTACGTAGGGGGTCAAAGTGACAATTTATTATCTGTCTGCGACGGACTTTGCCCGGCGGGCCGGGCTAGCTGTCGAGACGATCCGACGTTATATGCAACGGGGGCTTATCCCGCCGCCTGATGCGATTATTGGCCTCGACGACGTGAATGGCCGTCCAATTCCTGGATGGACGGCTGAGAGCGTAGACCATTGGATGAATAACCGTCTTGGGCGGGGGCACCGAAGCGATTTGAAGAAGTAGTGTAGGCGGGCAAAATGCCCGCCTACACTCTTATTTCTCCAGCACTGTGAGGCGCTGATAGATTTCCCGATGCGTATCGTGTGCATGATCATCAATACTGTCGACGCGGCGCGTGATCTGGAGTAACTGCGAGCTTTGGTGGTCGAGCTGGTCCCCATGCTCGTCCAAGCTGCGCTCGATGCGATTCAGCTGGTCTTTCACTGAGCTTCCATGATTAGGTTCGAGCTGTGCGCGGGTCTTGCGTGCGGCTAGTAGGGCAGCACCGCTTGTGAGGGCGGCAGCGAGGCCGCCTAGTCCGCCGGTAGCGGCGATCACCTCGGCTACTGCGTTCATTGCTCGCCTCGGGGTGTGTGTGCCAGCGCTGTGGCGGTTCCTAGCACTGAGGCCGCTAGGGATATCCACAGAGGGGCGGTGGTCTGATCCACGATGCCATAGATGGTGAGGATCGGGACTAGCGCCGTGATGATTCCATAAATCCACGCGCGGACCTGTGGGGTGAGCCAGGCGAGGGGCTGCGGCGTTGCGTGACGCGGGGATTCATTCACTTTGTGGCCCCCGCTTCGATTAGGCGCGCAAGATCGTCCACGCGCTTAGAAAGCGATTCAATCCCTTCGTATACCCTGGCGAAGTTTGTCGCATTCCATGCGGTTTCGTCTTGCAGATTGGTGCGGGCACCTGTCGGTTGCCCGTCTGGGCCTTTCTTGTCAATGCCCCCGATAAGGACGTTTTCGAGGCGTTCTACGCGCAGATCGACGTAGGCGAGGATATCGGCGACGCTAGCGGTGTGTCCGTCGGGGCGTGTAATTCGGTCAGTTAACTGCATGTCAGTTTCGCTTTCTTCTAGGTGTGTGGACAGGTAGTCAAGCTCGGAAAGCTTGTCTTTGTAGTTGCCAGGGCAAGCGGTTGGATAATGATCGCAATGACAAGAGAGGGGAAGCGGGCCCCATTCGCTGCGGATAGCGGCGATCAGACGGGCAACGGTTTTTAGGTCGCCTTCTGTAGCTGCGGGGTGGCACTCGATACCGATTGTGCACATGTTATTTCCTGCACAGTGCCATGCGCGGTCACGGTCTGAGACAAGTTGAGTCACGCGGCCTTCGGATACGACGTAGTGCGCGCTGGTTGGGTTAGCGCGGTTTCCATCACTGAGAAAGTTCACGACTTGGTCGTGTGTTTGTCCCCATTCAGGAAGTCCCCACCAATGGATGACGATTCCCGTGGGATCGCCGCCAGGGCGGCCAGCGTCATAGTTTGGGCTTTGGTGGGTGTCGGTGACGGCGTAGTTAGGATTAATGCCCATTTTATGCCACCCAACTTGCGTACCCTCGGTACTCCCCGTTTTGCTGGATATCGACGGGGCCGGGGACGAAGACCCGCACTAGACCGGAATTCAGAAAGACAGGCATAGGCCAAATAGACGGGCCAAAGATGCTTCCACACACTACCCATTCGCGAGTTGAGGGCACCGTTACCAGATTATTGACGCGCATAATGTCGATAATGCTGTTGGCTTCCATGTGGAAGCTGTTGCCGGTGCGAATGAGCGAAATTGTGAGGTGGTGTGTTTTGTTTGCTGTGCGAACAATTCCACTGTCTCCTGCGTGTCGCCACGCTCCGTCAAAAACGGGGAGTGTCGCAGTGTCGATGCGCGCGAGCTCGGAGAACTGCGCGTTTAAGTCTTCGGCGGTCAGAATTTCGCCTGGGGTAAATGTTTTCACTGTGTTCCTATCGTTGTGGGGTGAAGCTGATGGTGGTTTCCCACTCTTCGGCGGTGATCGTGTGGGTGACTTCGGTGATGATGACGCGAGTGGTGTCGCCGCGGTTTTCGACGGTTGCCGGGGTGAGTGGGTCAAGATTGGTCGCCGCTTCCATGAGGCGGGCGGCATTGATAGGCCCGTAGGCGTGCGCGGGACGAATCGTGACGTTTTGAGGCGTGGGGGTGTCGGTTGCTTGATCGATGAGGGCGCGGGCCGCCGAGGTTGCGGCGTTCGTATCGATGCAAGTTAGGTCTACGCTTGCGGCGCTTCCAGACCATGTTTGTGCGTAGGTTTCTTCACTGACAGTGATTGAGGTATCCAGCGCGCGCCATTCGTTGTCGGCGATGTGTGCGCCGTGGTTTGTTGCGTTGACGGCGGTGACGACGTTTTCAGTAGACCAAGCGGATTCGATTGCTGTGTAAGCGAAGATGGTTTGCCCATCGCTTTGCTGAGTGTCAGAGAAAAGTAGGGGGCCGCGCGCGGGGCGAGCGCTGGAAAAGATCACGGTCCCGTCCCGGTTAACAATCCATGAGCCGGTTACAGATGCTACGGCTGCATCTAAGTGTTTGGCTAGGCTAGTTTCCCAGACCGTTGCGCACATCTTTTGGTAGGTTGTCGCCGTGATCGTATAGGGCACGTCCGGCGCTGAGCGCATGAGCCGTGTGATACGTTCTTGCCAGGTTTCAGACCCGTCGCCACCCTCGGCGCGAGCGCCATAGCGCTTGACGGATGAGAGACGGCGCACCGCGTCTGAGATAGTGAAGG
>ERZ772786.471-NODE-471-length-16857-cov-4.236698_pt1 | contig 16857 bp, 15 predicted proteins | sample MGYA00511473_ERZ772786 | MGnify/ENA primary metagenome ERZ772786 (study PRJEB29015, sample SAMEA2738025) | human oral metagenome | biome: human oral; feature: human-associated habitat; material: saliva | place: China | collected 2252 ...
GGACATTGAAGATATGTACAATCTATTACCCGAGTCTGCCAAAGAGAGTATTGAAAGACGAGATAATAAGTAGGCGATAGTATTAAAGTATCTCAAATCTGTATACTAATCTAATGAACTAAGAGGAATACAACCTATCATCCTATGCACACTTTGCTGGCACTCACTGTGAACAAGCCAGTGTTATTATTATAACTGAATTTACAAGCACTACTCGAAATAAGTACGAAGGAGCATAATATAGTTTAGAATCTGTGATGCATAGTTTCACTGTTCGTAATAGCTATAGCTTTAATGAAATGATTAGGTGAAAGATTTTTTTTATTATGCCTATTCTCAATTTTACTTAACATGGGATAATCTAAATCAAAAATATATCAGATATACTGAATTCTAAGTGTTTCATTTTGGTTCTTTGCTATGTAGGAAGTATATTTGTGACGATTTTGTAATACATTGGTTATTACTGTTCATCCACATCTTGTTATTTACGTAATCTGTGATTATTGATAGCATCAAAGCAATATGAAAGAACATATCGTCATCAAGTATCGCCATACGGTACTTTTCTATCTCTTGGCAACCCTTATTCCATGGATATTCTGGTTTGCTGCCAGTTATGTAAGTCATCATGTAGTTTATTCGGAAAATACATGGACAGCCCCATTGTTGGGACTGGCTGGACTTTGTTTCCCAATGATTCTAACCATTATGTTAGTCTCTCGACATCAAGACCTTCGTAAGGATTTCCTTGGACGATTCCTAAATCTGTCGTTCGAGAAGTGGCAATATTATCTCACAGCTTGTTTATTGATGCCAGCAAGTATCTTGTGTGCCATGGCAATATCTCTACTTTTCGGTTACAGCCCATCACAATTCGTTATTACAGGTCATTACACCTTTACATCGGGTGTTTTCCCTGTATGGTTCCTCCTTATTCTTGCACCTATACTTGAGGAGCTTGCGTGGCATGGCTATGGTACAGACTGCCTCCGCTCTCGAATGAGTCTTTTCAAGACATCTATGCTGTTTGCAGCTTATTGGGCAGTCTGGCATTTCCCCCTTGCAGGTATTAAGGGTTATTATCACGCAAACGTGGTGAGCGAGGGTTGGCTTTATAGTCTAAACTTCATCGTTAGTATCTTCCCTTTTGTCTTTTTGATGAACTGGCTTTATTATAAAACCAACCGAAATATCCTTGTTGCTATTATCTTTCATATTACAGCAGGATATTTCAATGAGATATTTTCTACCCATCCCGACAGCAAGTGCATACAAACGGTATTACTGCTCATAGCATCTGTTATCATTGTGGTTAAAGATCGTCGACTTTTCTTTAGCCGAACGTTGGAGTAGCAGATATGTACTCACCTCAAAATGTTTTCTCCATCTCTCCTTTTATACCATTTTCCTGCCGTCAGGAAAATGGTTAATTTTATTGCTCTTCATTTCTTTAATTCGTTGAGTGCTTACAGACATATAAGGAGAGTAGTATCCCTGTTGCATTATTATATCTACTACACTAAGTTTGAAAACTGGTTACTGTCATTTTTAACATTTGCTGCAGAAGGGTGTTTATCAACGCGTTAGGGTTGATGAAAGGGTGACAGGAGTGACAGCAAAATAAAAATAATCCGTGAAAAGCTTGACAAGGGGTACCCCTGTTTTGTATCTTTGCAAGCGAAAATAAGGAAGAGCTATGACACGCTAAGCGTGATTCCTACAAACTAACGGCATCTTCCTTTTTGAATTCATTTTCTTAAATCTTTTTATTCATGTGTACAGATTTTTCTAACATGCCCACAGACTGGGCAGTGTGCTTTATGCACGATTGTATTCTCAAAGAGCAGTGCCTGCGTTATTATGCAGGTAAGATGCTCCCTGTCGACCAACATTCGGCATTGACAATTCGCCCTTCTACTCGTTCTACCAACGGCTGCAAGGAGTTTCACACGATGCAGACAGAACGATTAGCATGGGGATTCTCACTCCTTTTTGATGATGTGAAGCACAATGACTACCGTTCTCTGCGACGCTCAATGGAAACCCATTTCGGTAGTCGCTTTGTCTATTATCGTTACCATCGGGGGATTAATAAACTGAGTGAGGAAGAGCAGCAATGGGTTAACGAGCTTTTCCTTCATTATGGCTATGCTTCCCCTCGTGTTTACGATAACTACCTGACGTGCTGGAAATATTAGAAGAGTGTCTTCAGCAAGGACTAAAGAGTGCAAAAGAGTGATGGGAGTTAAGACGTTAATTAACGCCCCGCACATCATGTGCTAATGCTCCGCACGAGTGGTGCTCACCACTAACACACATGGTGCGGGTATGCTTTTTAAAAGTAATTCATCTTTGTATACGAAATGACTTACAGACTGGGAAAGGAAAAGACATAGTAACAGTTTTGCTCTTTTACGCTTTATCCTTTCTCACAAGTAACTTGTCTATTCATCAACTTTAAAACAATCATTTATGAAAAGTAAGAATCTAAAGAACATTAAAGCTGAAAATCAGCGAAACAGACAGTCGGAAAGACTTAAAAACGACATTACTCGTCGGTTGCTCAACTATCTTGAGCGGAAGTATGAGATGAGATTTAATACTGCCTTAGGGTGTACAGAGGTCCGCAAGGCTGGGAGTAACGAACCTTTTGTGCCTGTAGATGAACGGATGCGCAACACTATCGCTATCAAGGCTCGTCTTGATGGGATTGATGCGTGGGACAAAGATATCCGACGATATACGGAGTCGGATTTTGTCAAGGCTTTTAATCCTGTGGATATTTTCCTCAAAGGACTGCGAGGACGATGGGACGGAAAGAATCATATTGAGGCGCTGGCAGACTGTGTACCTAATGACAATACACGGTGGGCAGAATGGTTTCACACGTGGTTCCTTGCAATGGTGGCACAATGGATGGGACTGGATGTCTCACATGGCAACAGTGTGGCACCGTTGCTCATCTCCCGACAGGGTTATCGAAAGTCTACTTTCTGTAAACGTCTTCTACCAGAGGCGTTGCAATGGGGATATAACGATAATCTGATTATCAGTGAGAAGCAGAATACGCTGCGCGCAATGACACAGTCGCTACTGATTAATATTGATGAATTCAATACGCTGTCAGCAAAGACACAAGACGGTTTTTTAAAGAATGTTATGCAGCTTGCAAACATAAAAATCCGTCAGCCTTATCGTCAGCAACAAGTTACATTGCCGCGCATTGCTTCTTTCATTGCTACGGCAAACGTATCGGATGTCTTTAGTGACCCCAGTGGCTGTCGTCGTTTTATAGCGGTTACGCTGACTGGTCCTATCCGCTTGCCCGACCACATAGACTATGAACAGCTCTATGCACAGGCTGTTGCCGAACTGGATAACGGTAGGCGATATTGGTTTGATGAGGCTGATACCCAGGATATTATGGAGAATAACGTGCAATACCAACAACGTACCCCTGCCGAAGCTCTCTTTTTGGATTGTTTCTCTATCCCAAAGGACTTGACCAAGGGTGCTTATATGACTGCAGCTTCCATCTTCAGCCTACTTCGTAAGCGGTATGGCAGTCAGCTGAACCTGACAAGTCTTTCCCATTTCGGTCGTGTCCTTGCCAATATCCCGAATCTCCATAGCAAGCATTCTTCGCATGGCACAGAGTATTTGGTTGCGGTACGTAGTAACGTGGTACAGTCTGGTCAGTCCAGCTTGACTCGTTAGTTGCTATCTGAATAAGTTTTCAAAGTTGCTGTCACTACTGTCACTCGCATATACGCCATAAGTACTTTATAATCTGTTGTTTATGTAAAGTGTTAAAAGTGACAGCAACTTAAAAACAAAACTATGTTAGGACTATTGATGTCAAAACATAAATCGTATTCTTTATAAAAATGCCTCACCGTTATTCTTTATATAGATTTTTTTGCTATCTTTGTAAGATGCTATCTCATTGGAGTAGCAACTAAAAACCTGCTTATGGAAGAACATAAAGAGCACAGTAAGAAATCGATTCGATTTTAATTCATAAATAGTATGATAACCGATTTTGAAGAGTATATCCGACAGAGTGAGCCGCATAAACGTGAGAAAGGTTATGCGTGGCAAACGGCTATTGGCTTGCAGGCTGTTGATGGCTTGAAGACTTCTGATTATCTGCGTGAAACTGCTCGCCGGCATATTGAGGGTGACATCACAATTGAGGAGGTGAAGCAGCTCGTCAATAGCTATTATGAGTCAAAGACTACTCGTAAGGGGGGCGGGAATAGGACGGAAGAGGCTGATAAAGTTTCAGCTCGTATCACCGAATTGCTGTCCGAGCAGAGCTTTACATTCTCGCCATTGGAATATATTTCAATTCATCGTCGTTTGTTTGAAGGCATCTATGAGCATGCAGGAAAGATAAGAGATTATAACATTACGAAAAAGGAATGGGTGTTGAATGGAGAAACGGTACTATATGCTGGTGCTGATAGTATCCGTGAAACGCTGGATTACGACTTTGCCCGTGAAAAAGAATACGACTATAAGCATCATGATATAGCAGAAGCTGTGAGCCATATCTCACAATTTGTTTCTGATCTTTGGCAAATTCATCCTTTCGGTGAGGGTAATACTCGTACAACGGCAGTCTTCACTATCAAGTATCTGCGCACATTTGGTTTTGACATCAGCAACGAAACCTTTGCTAACTATTCGTGGTATTTTCGTAACGCACTGGTTCGAGCCAACTACAACAATATGCCTAAAGGCGTCTTTGCTACAACACAATACCTTGAAGCATTCTTTCGCAATTTGATATTAGGTGAGCAGAACGAATTGAAGAATAGATACCTGCACGTGTCGGCAGAAAGTCAAAGTGCAACAGGTAATGACCCAAAGTGCAATATTTGCACTTTGAATTGCACTTTAGAAGAATTAGCAGTACTCAACTTTATTAAAGATAAACCGAATGCAACGCAAAAAGAAATAGCTGTGCATATCGGAAAATCAGAACGAACGGTAAAGACGATGACCGTAAAATTATCTGTACAAGGTATTCTTGAACGCAAAAACGGTCGGCGCAATGGCTATTGGGTTATAAAAAATAGTAAAACGAACAACTAAATTCCCATTTATGGAAGAGAAGAAAGAACAACATAAGAAATCAATTCGTTTCTTCAACGACCGTGAAGTACGTGCCGTATGGGATGAAGAAAGTAATTGTTGGTGGTTTTCAGCAACAGATATTGTTCGTGCCATTAACAATGAACCGGACTATACTAAAGCAGGTAACTATTGGCGATGGCTTAAAAAGAAGTTGAAGCAAAAAGATGTTGAACTCGTGAGTGCCACTCACGGCTTCAAGTTTGAAGCTCCTGATGGGAAGTTACGCGTGGCAGATGTTCTTAATAGTGAGAAGGTTGTATTGTTGGCAAAGAACTACCCCAACAATCGTGCTAATGACTTTCTTGATTGGTTTACCTACAGCGACAACACCATTGATGGGCAGAGTAAGAAAAAAGCTTATCAACTCTTTGAAAGTGGTATCTTAAAGGCTGTAGACCCAGGTACAATCAAATGTTTACAACAAATACATGCTTATCTCTTTGGAGGATTGTACGACTTTGCCGGACAAATCCGAACTAAGAATATATCTAAAGGAGGTTTTACCTTTGCTAATTGTATGCACTTCCCCGAAACCCTACAAACAATAGAGCGAATGCCCGAAACGACTTTTGATGAGATTATAGATAAGTATGTAGAGATGAAAATTCGTACCAATGAGCACCATGTGAACTCGTTCACTAATGGTCGAGTGCAGCCGAATTTATGCAACGTAGCCCATCCTTTTATGGAGGGTAATGGTCGCAGTACTCGTATTTGGCTCGACCTCATGCTGAAGCGTTCTCTCAAACGGTGTGTGGATTGGAGTCAAATAGATAAAAACGACTATCTCAATGCTATGCGTGAAAGTGTTACAGACAGCCAAAATATAAAGTCATTAGTCAAACCTGCATTAACAACAAAGATCAATGACCGAGAAATGTTTATGAAGGGTATTGACTATTCATATTATTATGAACAAAATGATTGATATATTATGGTTATACTAAGAAAATGTTTTCCCGTTAATGTTATCGAGATGATTGCAAATATACTTGGTGATACAGATAAAGGATTAACTGGCTCAGAAATACACCGATTATTATTGCAGGCTAATATTGAGGACAAAACTCAAGAAGGTGTAATAATTGCAAAAAGAAAGAATTTATTTAACTCTTTAGCCAGTGTTCAGAATAAGAATAAATGCTCTAATAATATATTACAGTTTATAGGTTATGCTCTTGCTCCAAGCCGATATGTCGAGAATGAAGAAGAGTTTGAAAGAATTAGAAGTAAGGTGAATCAACAATTGGCATTCGTTGGATATGAACTTTCTGAATCAGGGAAGTTTAGAGAAATTACAGTTGCAAGTACTATTTCAGATATACAGATCAAGGCAAACAATCTAAAGCAAGAGGTAGAACAAAGAAAAGGTTGCTAATTCCAAGTCAAAGTGCAAATATTCTCGTTGTAATAAACAATGAAAATATGTTATATTTTTGCTTTTGGCAGGATTATGAACTCCTCCAAAGAGGGCGGATTCCATAAGCAAGTGCAAATTTACGACAAATAATTGAAACTCCTCAAATGGAGTTGAAAACATAAAATTCTTTTGGTCTCATATTGATTTTCGCTATTATTTCATCAATATCTCCGTCCTTTAGTTGTTTCATTGCTGCATCATGCCACGCGCTCCTTCATAAGAGCAACTCTCAGCACCTACTTTCTGCGCTTCTTTCAGAGCAGTTTCCAAATCTGACTCTAAGAGATCGCATATTCCAAACATTATTTTGTCTTTGAACAAATTATTAATCAAAGCAGCTGCTGTCCAGTCGCCTGCACCAGCAGTATCCACCACTTTCTCATTAACAACGGGGTCTAGGTGCTTCCAACCAAAATCCAAGCGGTAGTTCAATCCTTTTGCCCCTTGTGTCTGTATAAACAGCTTACCCTTGTTGTCTTTAAACTGCTCGATGTCTTTTATCCTCTGTTCCGAGAACTTGACTATATCAGACACCTCAACACATTTGTTGAACAGACTGACATTACCTCCTCTGCTGGAAGGCTCAAAGAATATCACCGATCCCTTTTCCTTGAATGTGGTGGCTAGCTTTAAAATGGCGGGTGAAACCCTGTCGAAGAAGAATACCTTTGGCACAAAGTCTATCCTCTCAATCACCTCATTCGCCTGTTTCAGCGTCAGCGACTTGAAGTCCAGATAGAACCGCCCGATATTGTTGCGCGATTCAAACTTGTGCGTGGGAACACCGTCCTTGTTAATGAAGTTATGCTGCACTATCACCGGAGTCTTACCGTCTTGGGTAGAGACAAAATCAGTGTGTACACGATGCTTTTTCATGTCATCCAACACTCTTACTCCGTCTTTCGTACCGTCCAAACGGGCTATGGGATAGGCATCCCACCCCATGTGGGAGAGAATCATCATCACATTACCGCATGTGCCACCCACGTAATAGGATAAGGGAACTCTTTGCCCGTCCCAAATCAACACATCCAGACTTATCAGTCCTGCACCAACTATGATATTATTTGTTTCAAGTTCCATGTTTCAAGTATCAAGTATCAAGTTTCAAGCTTCAGGATTAAGCCTCTCCACCAACTTCGATTTCACCTTTTCCCACGCCACCTGAGGGTCATACTCCACCTGTGGCCCAAGAATCATTTCCGTATCCGTCAAGAATTCCTCATCCTGTAGCTTTTCGTCCATATTCAGCACAAATTCCTTGTACGTAGGCAGGTGCGATGCCGTGAAGCCCAGATACCGCTCATAGCTTTCCATAACTTTCCCTTTATCCAACTCGGGGTGCATTGACAGTATCTTCCACAGGTCAAACAAATCACGTCCTTTTCTCCGCTGATACACAGCCCGCAGCTTCGTCCTTGTCAGCTCCACCAACTCATACGTCAGCACCTCACAAGCACCTTTGAACCACGAACTATCCACCGCAAAAGGTACTCTTACCATTGGAAAAACACAGAAATGTTCCTTGCAGTTAATCTCCACCTTCAAGTGAATCTCGCCCGCATCCATATCCGTTGGTTGCACCTTGAACACCAGCGTATTGTTATGCTTCTTTTGCTTCACCACCGGCTTGCCCAGCCAAGCTAGCGCATCCCTTAGATGGTCTATCGTTTCTTTGATGGGTTCTGCCTGCACTTGCACCAGGTCAATGTCCTCCGAGTATCTGGGCTGCGGCTTCAGATACAACTTACCCAATGCCGTGCCGCCTCTGAACGCCAGATGCTTCGCAAGAAATGCATCGCTATAAATAGACACTAACGTACGGCAGACTATCAAATCCTGTTCGATGAATTTATTCACCACCCACGGGGCCTGCTCGCTCCATTCCGTAATATATCGCTCAGGTATCATAACTCGTCAATCTCGATGGTTTCGTTCACAATAACTCTCCACTTGGCGTTCCTTTCGCACCCCTCGCTGCTCTTTCCTGCCTTTAAAGGTACATACTGGAACACGAAACCGGAACTCTTCAACAGGCCATACACCGACTCTGCCGCTTCACCTTCCTCCAGCACTTCGTCCAGAATATAGCCCAGGCGCTGCAGACTGGTTACCGGCACCTCCTTCACGAAGTCAGCCCCCAAACTCCCGAAATCCAGTTTCTCCACCAGTTCAGCCAGAACAGTGGCTGCCCGCGAAACACTCCCTGTCTTAGCCTGATACGTCAGCAAATCCACTGCCGTCAGTTCAGGACACGACACGTTAATGTAGCCAGTCCGTGTCTGCCGTCTCTCCACATATATTTCAGGAATATGGCTCTTGCAGAAATAATGCGTAAGGTATTTCTCTCCCTTCTTGTCACGCATGGCGGGAGGCTCTATCATCACGCTGAACCGCAGCGGAACCTGATGTGACGCTCCGTGATAGCTTGCCGCACTCAACATAGCCACATAGTATTTGCGTCCCAATTGGTGCATCATGTCGTCCAAGTAAAACGACTGCGGCACAGCCCCGCGCAGCACATACTCATCCAGCACTATGACGTAGAAGCCGCGCAGGGGTGACATAACCCGTCCCTTGCTCACCTCCCTGGTCAGCGCCCGTGCAATGCTCCCGGCACTCATACCAGAGAATGCCTTTGCCACCTCATCGTGCGTGAAGGTGTAATTGCCTCTGAGCGGCTTATCATATATCCAGCTTGCTATGCTCGCCATTATCTTGCATTCATTATTTTGTTCGCAAAGATAGATATTTTTTGTCTACCTGCGCAAATAGATAACAATAAGATTGTTCTATTATAGTCTTTTTAAGTTATTTTATTGACCAACATCAATTTTCATTGTAAGCTTCTCCTGTAATCCAAAGGAGGAAAGGTTCACTTGACTTGTTGAGTTCCTTTAAGGCATTCGCATCCTCTATGGTGTAATCACGGGAACTGACATTATAGATGGCGACACAGTCGTTGAATTCCAAGCCAATCAACAAACCGCCCAACGACAAGAGTTTGCTTGTTAACAAAGCAATGCCAAAACAGACATTCTCACTGATGGGCTTCAGGGTCTTCTTGTGCTCCCAAATCATCTGCGACACAATGCGGTAGAGCTCAAAGGGATTCTGTTCGTCAGCATAGGTGATGCTCAACGGGTCGTAAAACAGCTTTTCCTCAAAGAACTGGTGGTATTCCTGCATCAAGTCGTCTGCCCTGCGGGGGCTATTCTTTGACGGGAACGGCAACACCGGGAACATGTCAGAGGGTTTGAACGTGTCATAAATGCCCTTCAGCAATTTCACATGACGTTCACCTATCAAAGCTATCAGAATACAGATACGGTCAAGGATGGCCTCGATGCTCAACATCGACTTGAAACCGGGCAGGGCTTCCACATTGTCGGTTGCCACATTGGTCTCGATTCCCTTGTCAATCTCCACATTCTCGGAAACCGTAAAGAACAGGTTCTTTGTCTTGTCGTCCTTCATCTTAGTGAAGAGCGCCTTGGCAATGTTGAAGTAAAAGGCCCTGGGCAGCGAGCTCACATCCAGAATGACATCACGGTACTGGCTCAAATCACGTTCAGCCACCTGACGGCTCATATTGGCAATCCGCTTTTCCCAACTCTGCGTAGTGTCTATAGGAATCTCGGTGAGGGTGAATTCGTATTTCTTCTGCAAGGTTTCCAGTTCCTTGACATTATCCTTATAGAGTTTCCTGTTCTGATCATGGTTGCCACTGTCGGGGAAATCAAAGGTGAGGCAATCCAGCTGCAGACCTTTCACGTTTTCCAGCAACAGAGCCAGCGTATTGTTCATACGGGGGTCAAAGCCCTTTCCCTGCATGAACAAAACCTTCTCCTTGGGATTGTCACCGTAGAACTCCTTGCAGAATTTGGCGAGCTCATCCTTTCCGTGGTATTTAACGTATGATTCCCATCTATACTTCATCTCAATCACTTATTTTGCAGAATGTGCCCATTGGTTGAGCCGGTACAACGACAGCTTGCGCCAGCCGCCGCGACGCAGGGGAAGATGGGCGTAGGCACACAGCCATTCATTCAGATAGAATACAGCCCAGTTCTGGTTTTTCTTGCCCTGGGTGCGGGGCACTTTATACAGCAGGTTGTTGGCCATACAGTCCTTCAGCAACACGGCCAGCTCCTCGTTGGCGGAGTCCTGGAACCAGAAACCGTCCTGACCATACTGCCCGGTATTCTCCTCCTTCACGGCAAAACCGCTTACCGTGCGGTAGGAATAGGAGGGGCTGAAGGTCTGTTCGCGGCAATATTCAATCAGGTGCATCAGGAAGGCGTAAATCCTGTTGCCCCGTTTCAGCTGCTTGATGTCCTCCAAATGGCTCTTGCAGTAGTCGCTCACAATCTTGTCCTGGTCCTCAGGAGTGAGGTCATAACAGGCGGTGTCCATGATTTTCTTGGAGAGTAACATCTCATACATTTTCGAGGCAATGCTCAGGAACTGCTCGATATTCCCTGAAGACAAGTCAATCAAGGTCTGCTGCCCGTAATACTGCGGCAGTTTGCCAATCTCGCCCGGCAGCAACTCTTCTGCATAGTCATTATAATCCTTGCTCAGGATGCCCATCATCTCCTGATAGTCATATTCAAACAGACGGGGTGCGCTGTCCTCGCGGGAGGCATAAATCAGCATGGCACGGGCGTGCATGGCACGGTCATACGGGTCTTCCTGACTGATGGCCTTGATGCAAGTCTCATAATTGGGATAGCTTGCCAACTTTTCAAGCTGGGCAAAGTATCTCTTGCTTGCCTCGTTATAAGCCGCATTGTAGTTCTCCGTGGAAATTTCGGACAGGTAGGTGAAGAGGTCAACGCCATCGTATGACACCTTGGAGCGCATGGATGCCACACCTTTGGCCATTTGATTGAACAGACGCTGTGAAAGCATCTCCAGCTTGACGACCTGATAATCACGTCCCTGTATGTTGTTGTCGCTCAGAATATCCTCGGTGCTCAGGGTTTCCAGACGTTCAGCAATCCAAAGAGTGGCGTGGATGCGACGCTCCGCCACCTCGCTGCGGATGATGCGTTTCTGACGTTCGGTAAGCTTGTGGGCATCGTCAATCTGGAAAATGAAATCGTCGCAAAGGGGCTTGCCCTTATAACTGAACCATTCCGCCTTCATGGCATCCAAGGCAAACAACTCGTCGTTGCCGTCAATGCCGTCTGCAGGTACCACAAAGCTGTCCAAGAACTCACAAACCTTGCGTTCCTGCCTGGTAGCCCAATCCAGCAGTTCCTTTCCCGTATAACTCTCCTTGAGCTCACCGAACTGCTTCACGGGTTCCTCGGGTGTATAGATGATGTCCTGAAGGGCGGTATATTTGATGCCCGCCAACGTCATGCAGGTCTTGAGTGTTGCCAGAACAATACGGGCGTTGAGCAAGGAGAGGAAATAGCGCCGCTGCTCCCTGCGGCCAAACAGTTCGTCGTCTTCAAGGAACTCATAGTCGCGCCCCATCAGGAGATAGACCCCGCATTTCTGAATCTGCTCATAGATGTCCTTTACGCCAAGCTTGACCAGTTTCTTGAAGATGACATTATGGCTCTTTGCCGTCACACGTTGCAGCACGGAGGGAGAGAAGAGACGCAGCAGCGTGGTCTTGCCAGCCCCCGGTGAACTCAGAATGTATGTCATGGTGCCCCAAAGCGAATCTTTAGCATGGTTGTCTTCCAAGTATGACAGAGGCTCCACTGAGAACAGTTCCAGGAACCGCTCATCGGTCTCGATGCGCTCGGAAGCACGGATGGCAAATGGATTCTTGTAGTTCATAATATCAATCAATGACGGCTAATACGGGGGAACAGTCCTTTGAACTGCTTCTCATCGTCGGTATCCTGCCACAGGATGGGCAGGGAGTTGTTGGGCGTGTTGTGCGAGAGCACTACGGGCAAGGCACACTCGTCGAAGCCTAGATAGGGCCTGTTGACGCTGCCCACCTTATAGGCAGTATCGTCCTTCAGGTTCTGGTGAAGGTACTTGGGCTTTTCTAACACTCTCATCAGATCCGGGTCGCCGGTAATATCCCTGCTCAGGGACTCGTCCAGTTTCTGCACCACATGGATATGGTACTTTATTTTGCCGTAACCCCGTTTCTCCAGGAAATCGTCAAGGCTTTTGCGGATATTGTCTTCAGCCTTCTGTGTTGCCATACAGAAGAGGATGTCAATATGAATCTCGGGCTGGTTGGCGTCCAGCAGGTAGCTCAGATGCAGCTCTTCTTTCTTTCCCTCTTTCTTTTCTTCCTCGGTAGGCTCTATGTTCGTAGCATATAGTTCGTCAATAATCTTTGAGAGCTTGCCTTTGAATTTCTTAGCCTTTTCATCATAGCGCACGAAACTCTTACCACTGGCCGTGAAATCGTCAATCAGGAATATGTTGCGGAAATAGACATTCTCAACTCCTTCAAGTTTCTTGTCTTCTCTCAAATCCTTAAGCATATCCTTGAGTTTCTTGCCGTCGGGATAATAGTTGGTGAGCACCTGCTCGTTGCTGAATCCCGCACTGCGGCGCAGGATGTCGGTATGGGCACCGTCGCTCAGCCCCACAACCAGTGATGAACGCTTCTCGATTTCAAACTGCTTCTGCACTTTCTTGTTGCAAAGCATATAGGAAGGCGTCTGTGCATTCTCCGTGGCCTTACGTAGGAGGATGGGGCGGATTTTGGAGTCATAGAGCAAGTCCACTAGATAGTTCATCTGGGGTGAAGAGATGAACACCAGCTTCTTCTTTACGAAATTGAGAACGGTTGCCCTGTCCTCTTCGTCAAACTGGTTCAGCCACTGTACCAGACTACTCATGAAGCGGGTGCCGGGCATGAAGCGGTCGTAAGCATCATATTTCATGCTGCCCATGAATTCAAGTTCGGGACGCTCGGAGTTCAACCCCACGTAGTCCCAACTCATCACGCTTGACAATAGCAGGCTGGCTAAATTGCTGTTCATAAGGTAAACTTACATTTGACGGTGCCGTCGGTGACGGTGAGTCGGCTCAAATAATATAAAGTGGCATCCAAGCCTTTCATGCCGGAGGGGGCTATGTTCCAGCAGCACGCTGCGTTCATGGATACACGGTCAACGCTGAGGGAATACTTGCTGGTAAGCAGTTCGTAGTCGTTGCCCTCCACGCTGCCGTAATCACCAATACAGAGGGTGTGCTGTGGGTCTTCTATCACTTGCAGTTTGTTTACTTCACGGTAAACAACTATATCCATACTATGGCTGCTGCGCCACACACGGATGCCTTTGAACTGCTTGTCCCAGATGATTTCACAGCAGGTGGCATAAAGCACCTCTGCATCGGAAGCAGACTGCCCCTCTTCGATTTCGATGGAAAGCTGCTGGCTGCGTGGTGACAACTCATATTTGACAACGTCCTTTGGCAGGCGTTTCTGCAATTCATCGCCCAGTGTCTGAAGCTCGCTGTCGAACGGTTTGTTTTTCCATTCTTCCAGTTTTGCCTCGTCACCCAATGGCAAGAGGCAGGCACCGTTGTAGTAGCCAATCCTTATCTGCGAGTGGTATTTGGAGTCGAAGCTTGTCTTAAATGACTTGCCAACCGACTGTCCACGTCCTGTGGCCACCACTATCCGGACTCCGTTTTCCAGCAGAGGCATCAACGCATCTATTATCTCATCGCATAACCTGTTCGTAAAACGGCTTTTGCGGTCTGAGGCTGACAGCGTACCGTCATAGTCGAAGGCTACGGTGGTGAACCGGCCGCGGTTCAACTGGCGTAAAAAGCGCTGACAGGCCTCACTGTAATGCGCCCACAACGGGGCATTCTCCTTACCGGCCATGCCCAATTTGCGCAGCACGGCCACGTCGAGAGTCTTCTCTGCGGGTAGTATGCAGTTGGTTAGCTTGAAATAGCCCAAGTTGTAGAGGATGCGGCCATATCCGGGCACACCCGGCTTTCCGGGGTCAATGCCACGGGCTTCGCCCAAGTCGTTGACAAAGCGGAATGCTTTCAGCAGCATGTCAATGGATGCCTGGGGGCCGTCCAACTCCGTTTCTATATAGATAACCGGCACGCTCTTAGGCAGGCTACCGATGGTCTTGTAGGCCAGTTCCCGCTCAATGGGAGTCACCAGTGCAATGATGCAAGAGTTCTCTCTTTTCTTGGCAAACCAGTGATGACGGCCATGACCAAAATTACGGTAGTCACTCAACAAGGCAGAACCCAATGCGGCCTCCGTCAACTTTGACTCTATATCCCATGCCACTGGCTCCCCTAAAGCACCAAACAAAACGATGAAATTCTGGATGGAATCTAGTTTCAAGTTCCAGGTTTCAGGTTTCAGGTCGCTCAACTTGAAACTTGAATCTTGAAACTTGGAACCCGCAGCTTTACACAGCAGCGTAAAAGTTGCGATTAACGAGTTCGTAGCCAGAAATCCATCCTTCCCGCTGGGAATGTTCTCACACCACCGAAGCACCTTAGGGTATTGTCCCAACAGTTCCTCTGTAGGATTGTTCTTGCGCAGTGTCAGGCTCATCATGCCAGTCTCGTTATATTTCACACCATACTTGATGGCATTGAGAATATCCTTATTTTTGCCGCTGGCACTCAGGAAGAGTAGTTTACTACTGCGAATAATCTCCTTGCCGGAATACATCAACTGCAAAGGAGTCAAGGCCTGAGCCAACACACCATTGCGCTGCTGATAGAGTTGGACTGCATAATGGCAAGCACTGAGCGAACCGCCAGAGCCAATGCATACCAGAGGTATCTGCTTGTTCTCTGCAAACAGAAACCGTGCAAGACGCACCACATCCTGCCGTTCAGCCCATCGAATGGTCTCCGAAAGTTTTTTCAACTCTCCCTTAAATGGCTTTCCCATAATTAAACTTTGAGTCCATTAAAATAATGGTATTAATTTGATTTGCAAAGATACTCATTTTTATTGAAAATAAGACATCATTATGAGGTCTCGCGCATATTTTTTATCTAAAAACACATTTATTAGACGCTAAAAGTAGAGACAATGGAAGTTTTTTGATTACCTTTGTAACGTATAGTGGCGACATGCCATCTTTGTACGACATCTTGATAATACGAAGCGTTATGCTTTTCTTGTAATCGGAAACGTGAGAAACTTTCAAAGTCAGCAAGAGAGTGTGGCGGTTCGCGTGTATAGCGTGGACTGGTTACTACATCTGCTGACAAGGTAATTCTCACGACCTCCGATTGAAGAAGTGGTGTATCAGTGCCACGTTTCTTTAAATAAGAAACGGGTCAGTAGAAAATTAGTGGGGATATGTGTATAGCTTTGCAATTATAAAAAGGAAGAACTTTTTGTCTGCCACTCCTCTAATGTTAGCCCGAAATAGTTTGATTTTGGCGTTGAATGACTCTGCCATTGCATTTGAAGCACGGTTGTTATAGAAGTTAAGGATTTCTTCATAATGCTCATAGGAGGTGGCTGCTATGACGTTAAAGGAGTGGAATCCAGCTTCTTCTACCTTGTTGTACCAGCGTGCCCTGGCCAGGCGTGCGGCATCCTTGATCGTATTCTTGGAAAATATCATCCTCAGGGACTGGCAGAGTCCGTATGCAGTCTTTATATCAGGATATTGCTCAAATAGTATTGCAGCCCGTTGCTTCTGCCTGTCAGTCCACTTCCGGGCCGACTTGAACAGGAGGTATCTCAAGCGTATGAGCAATTCCTTACGGGTATCTCCGTTGGGATAACGGAAAGGCAGGTAATTCTCTCCATTGAGCCTCATCTCCTCCATTTCATCGTTCGCCTATTGAAGAGCATCCCAACGGTGCTTGATCCGAAGTTCCTGCACGGCTTCACATGCCAGTTTCTGAATGTGGAACCGGTCTATGACACGGTTGGCATGGAGGAATGCCGTGCGTACGATTTTGCGCATGGAGTCGGACAGGCCACATTAGTTAATAAATTAAATCAATAGTACTTTAAAGAAACAAGACGATAGCATCCAAGATGGTTTCTAATCAATACTACTCAAATTGAGGAAACATCTTTGTACCATACAAATGTAAATCATTGGTAATCAGCATTGTATATATTTGAGGAAGAAAGCTATTCATACATATAAACAAAACCCGCAGCAGTCAAATAGTTGCTGCGGGTTGTATTTGAAAAATGATAAGGCGAGAAAGCCTACATTACAACGTCAACTCAACGATATAATCAATATCAGTGGGGATGGTGTCGAGGTTAAAGGTGATACCATTACCAGTCTTTGTGAAGTTGACACGCTTGTTGGTGCCAAAGACGGTGGCAGACTTGATTT
>ERZ772786.472-NODE-472-length-16853-cov-2.038933_pt1 | contig 16853 bp, 8 predicted proteins | sample MGYA00511473_ERZ772786 | MGnify/ENA primary metagenome ERZ772786 (study PRJEB29015, sample SAMEA2738025) | human oral metagenome | biome: human oral; feature: human-associated habitat; material: saliva | place: China | collected 2252 ...
CCTGCTGGGCGACACCACGCGCGTGCTTGACGCGTGGCTGCAACAGCATGGCCCCCTGCACGCCGACAGCGTCTTTCTCGATGGTTTCGACCCCAGAAAGAATCCCGCCATGTGGCAGGCAAGCACACTGCAGTCCCTGGCCCGCCACTGCCGCCCCGGCACCCGGCTGGCCACCTGGTGCGTGGCCCGCAGCGTGCGCGATGCGCTTGGCCAGGCCGGCTTCCGGCTGCACAAGCGACCCGGCCTGCCCCCCAAGCGCCACTGCCTGGTCGGGGACTGGCCCGTCACGCCGTAGCCGATATCAGGAGCGCACGGCCACCACGATGCCGCCCATGATCAGCACGATGCCGATGAAGTACTGGGGCGTGAAGCGCTCGCCGAACAGCCAGTGACTGGCCAGCGGCACCAGCACGAAGGCCAGCGCCATCATCGGATAGACCTTGCCCAGATCCGCCTTCTGCAGCACCCAGATCCAGGCAATGGTGATGAGCCCGTACAGCGCCAGCGCGGTGAACAGCAGCGTGGCCGTGCGCGGTACCAGGAAGGATCCGGTCTCGGCCAGCGAATTGGCGGCCAGCTTGAAGAGGATCTGGCCTGCAGCCATGCCGAAGACGCACATCAGCGCCCAGAAATAGGTCAACACCGGTTGTTCTCCCTTGATGCCCTGGCGCGTGTCATGAACGCTGCGCCCGTGATTCGTCCGATTCGTTCCCGGCGGCCTGCACGGCCGACTCGGCACCAGCTGGTGCACTGGTCACCGTCTCGCCCCGCATGATCTGCGTGTGCGTTCCCATCCGGCGTGCCTCGATCACCCGCGTCACCGAGGCCGACGGGTTCTTGAAGCGCTCCAGCGTGCGCGACGTGCGCAGGAACGGCCGCTGCGGCACCGACTGCACGTCCTGACCGATGAAGGCCAGGATCAGCTCGATGCCCACCAGCACCGGCAGGGCCGACAGCATGACGGTACCCGGCGTTGCCGTCACGCCCAGACTGCTGGCCTCGTTCCACTTGTACAGGCCGAACAGTACCCCGAAGATCAGCAGCAGCATGCCCATGGGCAGCTGCAGCGAGGCCAGCGACAGGTCCCGCAGATAGTAGTTGTAGAAGATGCGCTTGAAGGTGTTGCGCACGTGCTTGAAGAAGAACTCGCCCACCACCTTGGAGATCCGCAGGTTGCTCACCTCGTCCCCGTAGGAGGCGTGCATCGGGATGTCCACCACGACCGCCCGCAGCGTGTTGAGCCGGAACAGCATGTCCGACTCGAAGAAGTACCGCTCGCTGATGCCCGCAAAGGGCAGGCTGCGGGCTACGTCCCGGTGCAGGGCCGTATAGCCGTTGGTGGGGTCGAACAGGTTCCAGTAGCCCGACGAGATCTTGTTGAAGAACGACAGCACCGCATTGCCCAGCAGGCGGACCGTGGGCATCTGGCTGACCTGCTCCAGGTCAAAGAAGCGGTTGCCCTTGGTGTAGTCGGCTTCGCCCGCCATGACCGGCGCCACGAAGTCCGGCAGCAGCTCGGGTGCCATCTGGCCGTCACCGTCGATCTTGACCATGATGTCCATGCCGTCATCCAGTGCCACCCGGTAGCCGGTCATCACCGCGCCCCCCACGCCCTGGTTGATCTGATGGCGGACCACCCGGACCCGGCTGTCGGTGCATTCCTGCTCCACCAGGTCGCCGGATCCCTCCGGGCAGCAGTCATCCACCACATAGACCCGCCTGACCTCGGGGCCGATGCGCTGCAGGACTTCCAGGATATGGGCCTTGACCTTGTAACAGGGAATGATGACCGCGATGCTTGCCATGAATGCTCGTGTCGCCTGGACGAAGCCGAAGAAGGACAGCTGGCTATTCTACAGGTCCGGGCAGATCCGCCGGCATGCCACTTGCCTGGGGCCATTGCCACCGTTTCCGGGCGCTCTTGCCGGCATCGGTCGGCACGGCCTCAGCCCTTCGCCTGCAGGCCCCCTGCCATCAGACCGCTTGCCCGCAGCACCCGACGATCGATCGCCTCCCCCAGCACGCTGTCCAGCCTGCCGGGCCCCACCAGCGTGAAGAAGCGCCGTGCCCGCGTGATGGCCGTATAGACCAGCTCACGGGTCAGCACCGGTGACAGCTCGGCCGGTATCGCCAGCGCGGCATGGTCGAACTCCGAGCCCTGCGCCTTGTGCACCGTCATGGCAAACACTGTCTCGGCCGCCTGCAGCCGGCTGGGCAGCACCCAGCGAATGCCACGGCTGCCCCCCTCGGCCGGAAACGCCACCCGCAACCGGCCCCCCTGAGCCGCCAGCGCAATGCCCACGTCACCATTCATCAGCCCCAGCTCGTAGTCATTGCGGGTGACGATCACCGGCCGACCCGCATACCATCCCTCGCTGGCCGCCAGCAAGCCCGCCGACTGCAGCCAGAGCGCAATCTGCCGGTTCAGCCGCTCCACCCCCCAGCTTCCCTGGCGCAGCGCACACAGCAACTGAAAGCGCCCATGGGCCTGCAGCACCCCGGCCGCCCAGTCATCGAAGGGGTCCTGCCCGGCCTCGTCCGCCGGACGGTTCCGGTGCATCCACCGCAGGTAATGCGCGTACCCCACCGGCCCCTGATCAGCAGGCACCCCATCCAGCCGGCCGTGAACCACCAATTGCCGCAACGCATCCCAACGCTCGGCGTCCACCTCGATCCGGGCGATATCGGGCACCTGGCCCGACGCACACCCTGCCCGAACCTCGTCCCACAGACGCTGCACCCTGGCTACCTCGCCATCGTTGACCAGGGCTGCCAGACGGCCGATGCCGCTGTCCGCCCCGAAGCGATGGCTGTGACGCAGCATGCCGACGCTCTGGTCCAGCAACGTGCCATCTTCTGCCCCGTCAGCCTGCAGCCCGCGGTCTATGGGCTCCTGCGCCACCCGGGCCACCCAGTCGGCCGTCTCCGGCCAGTAGCGTCCCTCGCGGGCATGGGCACACAGCTCACCCAGAATGGCACCCGCCTCCACCGACGCCAGCTGGTCCTTGTCCCCCAGCAGGATGAGCCGTGCCCTGGGCGGCAGCGCATGCATCACCTGCGCCATCATCTCCAGGTCGATCATCGAGGCCTCGTCGATCACCAGCACATCCAGCGGCAGCGGATTGCGCGCGTCATGCCGGAAATGCCGCGTGCCCGGCCGGCTGCCCAGCAAACGGTGCAGTGTCGAGACGGACCGCGGAATGGCCGCCCGGATCGCCTCGCCTTGGGGCACGTCCTTGAGCGGCAGCCGGTCAATGGCACCGCTGATCGAGCTGCCCAGTCGTGCCGCTGCCTTGCCGGTGGGCGCTGCCAGCCCGATGCGCAGGAACTGCCCCTGCCCGGCCAGCGCCAGCCATTGCAACAGGGCCAGCAGCCGGATCACCGTCGTCGTCTTGCCTGTACCCGGCCCCCCGGTGATCAGCCCGAAGCGCCGCCGTGCCGCCAGCGCACAGGCAATCCGCTGCCAGTCCGCCCTGTGCCCGGGCTCTGCCGCCGCATCCCCGACCGCTCCCGCAGCCGGCATCCCGGCCATGTGCACCGAACGTGTGACTGCATGGGCCGCATGCTCTGCCCCGGCACTGCCCGGCCCGTCAAACAGCACCACCAGCGCCTCCTGCAGGCGAGGCTCTTCTTCCCCGGACAGACCCGGCAGCATCAGCCGCTGCCGGATGCCTTGCTGCACGTCCTGCTCGTACTGCCAGAAACGCCGCAGGTACAGGCGATGCTGCACCAGCACCAGCGGCGTCGTCCGGGCCCCCTCCGTGGATGCCTCATCCGTCGACCCCAGGGCCGAGGACTGTACCACCAGTGATGGGCACGCCACACAGGCTGCCTGCCAGTCCGCCAGCGTCAACGTCTGCAGCCAGGGGCCCACCGGAATCGACAGCACCTGCATCGGCTGCTCCAGCACCGCCTGCAGATCCAGACAGACATGGCCCTGTCCCAGCTGCCAGCTGCAAAGTGCCGCCGCCAGCAGCACCGACGGCAATGCCGGAGACGGTTCCGTCCCCTCCGCCAGAAAGTGTGCCAGTTCCAGATCAATGCGCCGCAGCCAGCCATCCTCATGCCAGCGTGCCAGAAGCGCCAACATGCCGGCCACGTCCGCGGGCAGCACCACGTCCTCTTTCTCCGGCAACGAAGCAAACAGGTCCGCCGTCAGCTCGTCCTGCACCGGTTTTCGGCCTCGCCGTGTCATTGCACCTTTCGTCATGACTTGTCTGCCCCCAGCGTCCGTTGCCCCGAAAAGGCCGCATCCAGCGCCTCGATCACCGCCCGGGGCGGTCGTGCCGCGAACACGCCCCGTGACGGCGCACCACTGCCACGCAGGAACAGATAGAGCGCCCCACCCACATGGCGGTCGTAATCGTAGTCCGGCAGTCGCACCTTCAGCAGCCGGTGCAGTGCCAGCAGGTAGAACAGATACTGAAGCTCGTAGCGGTGAGCCAGCACCGCCGCCTGCATGGTCTCGCCGCGATAGGCCTCATCCGAAGCGCCCAGCCAGTTCGACTTGTAGTCCAGCACATGGAAACGCCCCTCATGCTCGAACACCAGGTCGATGAAGCCCTTCAACATGCCGTTGAGCTGCCCAGGCAGCAACGGGGGGCGCGCAGCGCCACTGAACGTGTGCTGGCGCACCCAGGCATCCAGCGCCGGCAGGTCGATGTCCTGCACCGCCAGCATGAAGCTCATCTCCACCTGATACTGCCGCAGGCCGGCCAGCGTGAACGAGGAGCTGCCATCAGACGGCACAGGCCCGGCACCCACCAACGCCTCTTCCACGTTGCCCTGGATCCGATCCCTGCCCCCCGCATCCAGCGGCAGGGGCTGCGTCAGCAGACGCACCAGCCAGTCCGTCAACAGCGACTGCCAGGGTTGCCAGTCCGGCATGCGCTGCAAGCGCCAGCGCACCTGCTCGGCCAGGCGTGCCGGATCCTTTGCCAGCGCGGCAAAGCCCTGGCGTCCGGCCCATTCCAGCAAACCATGCAGGAAGGTCCCGGCCCGGGGCCCCCGCGCAAAATCATGCACGCTGCTGCCGAGCCCCCTCGCGCCCTGCTCAGAATCCACCACCGCCAGCGCAGAAGCTTCGGCTGCCTGCACCAGGTGCCGCTGCCACACGGCATCGGCTGCGCGCTGCTCGGCCCAGGTGTCGGTCAGCGCGGAATCGCCATAAGGTGCATCGCTTTCGGCCACGTTCCGTCCCGGCTCCCATCCATCATCGGTGGCCAGTTTCACGCGTTCCGCATCTCCATGCACGGCAACCGTCTCATGCACGCCCCGGTCGGACGGTGAGTCGGATTCGGAAAGCGTCGTTGCAACATCTTCCACCTCCAGCGCCGAATAGCTGGCGATCCACCATCGCGGCCATGACTGGCCAGGCAGCATCGGCGGCGTCTTCCACGCAGCCGCACCCCGCCCGGATGTCCGCTCAGAGGGGCTCCACAAGGCTGCCTGTGCCATGTCCCCATCACCGTGCTCATCTGCCGGCAACGACGCTTCCTCCACCGCCAGCACACCCGGTGCGATGCCCTCACGCCACTGATCAACCTGCTCCTGCAGGGCAGCAAACAGCCGATGGCCATCGCCACTTTCGCCACCCAGCCCCAGCAGATGACCCGCTGCACTGCGGTGCAGATTCTCCAGTGCCCCCAGACCTACCCAGGTGGCATGACGTGCCCTTGTGAGCGCCACATACAGTTTTCGCAGATCCTCACCCAGCCGTTCCGCATCGGCTGCGGCCACGATCTCGTCATCCGCGCTCCTGCCCGGCACCAGTCGGAGCCGGCCATCGGCATCATGCCAGCGCAGTAGTGCATCCTTCGCCTCCACCGGGCGCACAGCGCAGAAGAACGGCAGGAACACCAGCGGATACTCCAGCCCCTTGGACTTGTGCACCGTCACCACGCGCACCCGGGCATCGTCGCTTTCCAGTCGCTGACGGCGCGCCTCACGCTCGCCTTCGGGGGCATCCCGCTGCTCCTGCAGATAACGCACCAGGGCGTGCTCGCCTTCCAGCCGGGTGGATGCCTGCTGCAGCAGCTCGCTCAGATGCAGCAGATCGGTCAGCTGCCGCTCGCCCTCCTGCGCCAGCAAGCGGGGCACCACGCCGAAATCCTGCAGCATGTGCCGGACCATCGGCAACACGCCCTGGCTGCGCCAGATCTCCCGGTAGCGCTGGAACTGCGCCACCCGCTCTTCCCAGTGCAGCTCGTCATGCACCAGCCGCTCCAGCTGCAGGGCATCCAGCCCGCACAGGGCGGTACCCAATGCCGCACGTAGCAGCCGTCCGTTCGCAGGCTCGGCCGCCGCCTGCAGCCAGCGCAGCAGTGGCGGTACCACCGGACTGGCATAGACCGACTCATCCTCGGACAGATAGACACTGCGGATGCCCTGGGCACGCAGGGCCTTTCTGACGGCGTCGGCCTCCCGGCCGCTGTTGACCAGCACGGCGATGTCCGCCGGCCGCACGCCGGAAACACGGCGCGAATCCCCCTCACCCGCATGAACGTGCTGTTCGTCCGGACGCACCGGACTGGCAAAACCGGCCCGACCCTCGGCCCCCGCCTGCAGCAGGCGCGCGATCTCCCGTGCCGTGACCTCGGCATAATGCGCGGTATAGGCTCCCTTGGATACATGGCCCGTCTTGGCATTCAACCTGTTTCCGGCATCTTCCGGCATCGTCCAGGCGACCAGTGCCGGCGCAGCCCCGCCCGGATACTTCGTGTCCTGCCAGATTTCCTTGCGCCCTTGAGCCTTCACCGCCAGGAAAGGCAGCGACACCGCTGCTCCTGCACCATCCCCGTCATCCGATACGGCACCGAACCGGAATGCGCCGCCGGGGCGCTGCTCGGCCACCTCGAAGACATGGTTGACGGCGCCCACCATGGCTTTCGATGAGCGGAAATTGGTGTCCAGCGTGTAGTGCCGTCCTCGGGTGGCCTCGCGCGCCCGCAGATAGGTATGAATGTCGGCCCCCCGGAAAGCATAGATGGCCTGCTTCGGGTCGCCGATCAGGATCAGCGCCTGATCCGGGCAGTTCTTCTCCACCCGGTAGACGCGATCGAAGATGCTGTACTGCACCGGATCGGTATCCTGGAATTCATCGATCATCGCCACCGGAAACTGCGTCCGGATCCGCTCGGCCAGCCGCTCTCCGCCCTCTGAAGCCAGTGCCTTCGCCAGCTGTCGCAGCAGATCATCGAAGCTCATCTCGCTTCTCTGGTCACGCGCCCTGCGGTAGCGCGCCTCAATCCAGCGTGCAGCATGAAGCAGCGTCGCCTGTCGTCCATCCGGCAGCGCCGCCAGCTTTCCTGGCAGGGCTGCCATCGCCGCCAGCGCCGGATGCTCCAGCATGGCCACGAGCGCAGGATCCTGGGCATCGACACCCTTGCCGAAGGCGTCGCGCAGGCCATCCGGCGTCAGGCGATTCATGGCCGTCTCGGACAGTCCGGGCTTTGCCATGTCGGCATCGCCCACCCAGTCACGCAGCAGCTGCAACCACTGGGTCTGGTTGTTGGTTCTCACCTTGCTGCCATTGAGCCAGCCGATCGGAAACGCCCGCTCATGCTGTGCTTCCGACACCGGCTCGGCACCTCCCTTGCCCTTGCGTGAGGTGGCAGGCTTTTCCCGCCCGGAATCCAGCATGCACCCCAGCTCGTCGATCCAGCCCTCCCGCCAGGGAGCCTTCAGCGTCTGCAGCTGCTCTCTGCGCTGCTGCTGTGCCTCACCGATGGCCTCGGCCGGCGAGCGTCCCTCACCGGACAACGCGTCCAGATCGGACAGCAGGCTCTGCACTTCCTTATGCAGCGCATCCGGGTCGGTCCACCAGCCCTGCAGCACTCGGGCAGCCTCCAGCGGCAGGCCCTGACAGAAATTGCGCCAGTAATCACGGCAGGCCTCGGCCAGCAGCTCCGAGGTGTCGGTGCTCAGCGTCTGGTTGAACAGCCCGCGGCTGTCGAAGGCATGCTCGCGCAGCATGCGGTTGCACCAGCCATGGATGGTGGAAATGGCCGATTCATCCATCCACTCTGCGGCCAGCTGCAAGGTATGTGCCCGCTCGGACCACTGGGAGGCCGGATAGGCATCACGCAGACCCTGCAGGAAAGGATCGGCCTTCGGCAGCACGGCAAGGTCGCCCCCGGCCGGGGCAGCGTCCTCCGCAGAGCGCCCACCAACGACATCCTGATCAGGAACGCTCCCCGGAACCATGGCATCCAGATCTGCTCCCGCCTCGACGGCTTCGGCACTGGCCCGGAAGAATGCCGCGGCCTCGGCCAGCCGCGCCCGGATGCGGTCACGCAGTTCCAGCGTGGCCGCTTCGGTGAAGGTCACCACCAGGATCTTCGGCGGGGTCAGCGCTTCACGGAACGCCGTGGCCTCCTGGGGCGGTTTGGCCCCCTCAAGAAACCCCATGTCCACGTCGGGCGGATACGCCGCATCAAGACCTGCCGTGCCGCGCTCGCCATGGCCCAGCACCAGCCGCAGGTACAGGGCTGCGATCGTGTAGGTCTTGCCGGTGCCGGCGCTGGCCTCGATCAGCCGACTGCCCCACAGCGGAAAATGCAGCGGCTCGACTCGCTGGGGCTGCTCCGTCTGCATGCCCTCAGCCCCCTCATCGTGTCTGCTCCCGGGCATTCCGGCTGCTCCGGCATCCGTCATCCCCTGCCCCTCGTCATTCACCATGGGTATCTCCTTCAGCGGATCCCTCATGGCCCGATGCTGAGCCCTTCCTGGCGACGGCGTCCGCCAGCGGCTGCAACAGCCGCTCGGCCCACTGGGCAAACTCGCTGTCCTCTTCCAGGGCCTGAAAATCCGGATAGGCACGCATCAGATACTCATCCCGCTGGCACTCACCCGCGCCTCCAAATCCGCTCTCGCTGCCCTCATAAGCGGCCTGCGCCGCCTGCTGACGCTTGGCGGGATCCTCGGACGATCCACCCAGCACCCACGCAAATCCCGTCCTGGCTGCCAGCGGCAGCGGCCGACGGCAGGCCAGGTTCCAGGCCTGCAGCAGGTCCTGCCAGTACGCCAGCGCCGCCTCCCGATCCAGCGGCATCAGTTCGACCGTGCTGCCTTCCTTGCCGATGATTCGTGTCCGAATCGGCTTTCCCGACAGATTGCCCGCCACATGATGCACCCAGTAGTCCAGCAGCTTGTCGTAGCGATAGCTGCTGTCCTTGCCCCCTCCGGATGAGGACTTCGACCCCTTGCCGGAAGACGCTTTCTTCCCGCCTGCCTTGTTGACCAGATTGCTGGCACTGATCAGCAGCCGCACGCGCTCGCCCTCCGAGCCGGCCCTCAGCTGATCCAGCGTACCGACCACCGGCGGCGACACCGACGGTTGTTCAGGCCACAGAAACGCCTCATCCGGCAGTACGGTCGGACAACGAGCGATCTCTTCCAGATAGGTCTCGAACATCTCCGCCATCGGTGCATCCAGCTTCTCGCGCATCAGTTCGCCGAAGGCGCCCACGGGCAGCTGGCCGGCACGGGCAAACCGCGTCAGCGCCTGTGCACGCTCCTCGGCCAGCACGTCGGCAAGATCCTCCTTCAACCCGGAGGTGGAACCGGATTCCTCAGTTGCCGCGCCCGGGGACGAAAGCGTCACCGCGACCCGATGCTGCTGCGACGCGATGAGATCGGCCTGCAGCTGCCATTGCTGCAGACCATCCAGGCTGAACGGCTCATGATCGGGCACCACGGCATCCTCGTCCTGCCAGTGAATGTCCAGGCGCTTGCGAAAGAAGTACGCGACCGGCCTTTTCAGGAAGCGCGTCAGCTCCTGCAGCGTCAGTTCCTCGGGCCACTCGGCAGGCGGCAGTATCGGCCATCGGGGAGAGCCGGATGCCGTGTTTACAGCATCTTCCGCGATATCGCTTGCACCCTCGCCCCCTTCTGAAGCACGGTCGTCATGCCCCGTCTCGGCCTGCTGCAGCGCCTTTCGCCATTCGTTCGAATAGCTGAAGAGATCGTCGTCTCCCGCCCGCGTGGAATCCGCAGCACCATCGCACACGAAATACGCCCGACTGAAGGGCTGCAGGCGGTGCTGGGTTGTCAGTGCCTCCAGCAGTGCCGCGCCCGTCTCCTCGTCACGCCCGTTCAGCCGCCACCCGGCAGCGATATGGTCACGCAACTGCGCCACCAGCACCGAGGGCGGACGGGGTGAGTCGTCATGAACACTGCGCCCCACCCAGCTGATGGAGAGCTGCTCACGGGCCGACAGCAGTGCTTCCAGGAACAGATAGCGATCATCCTCGCGGCGTGAACGGTCACCCGGTCGATAATCGTTGCCCATCAGGTCAAAGTCGGCTGGCTGGCGCGAACGCGGAAAGTCGCCGTCGTTCATGCCCAGCAGGCACACGTGCCGGAACGGAATCGCCCGCATCGGCATCAGCGTGGCGAAGGTGACGGCACCGGCAAAGAAGCGTCGCCCCAGCCCCTCGTCGTCGAAGCTGGCCAGCCAGTGCTCCCGCACCACCGACAGGGGCAGCGGCAGGTCCATCTGCGCCTCCGCACAATCGTCCAGCCATTGCTGCAAGGCCTCGGAAAGGCGCATCAGCAGGATGCCCTCGCGCCCCTCGTCGGCCACGAAGAAGCGGTCCAGCATGGCCTGCAGCCGCACGCCCCACTCCTGGGGCGTGGCGGGATTGCGCACATCCTGCCAGGATCCGAAAAGCCTCCCAGGTACGCTGCAGCGCATCCAGCAGTGCCAGCAGCCTGCCCAGCAGCTCGCCGTCCAGACCACTGATCTCGTCCAGCGGCTCGATGTCCGACCACGTGCCGGTGTGGCCCGCCACATAGCCCAGCAGCATGCGCTGCAGTCCGAACCACCAGCTGTTCTGCGCCACGGCATCGTCCAGTTCCAGCGACTGCCGCTGTGCAGGGTCCAGCCCCCAGCGGATGCCGCTCTTCTCGATCCAGCCGCGCAGCTGCGGCAACTGTTCGGCCTCGATGCCGAAACGCTGCTGCAAGGACGACACCTCCAGCAGATCGAGCACCTCGGACACCGACAGGCGCGCCTGCGGCAGGTCCAGCAGGAACTCCACGGCGGCCAGCAGCGGCTCGTGGCTGCGGCTCTGCTGGTCGGCCATCGAGAACGGAATGAAGCGCGGGTCCTGCGGCGGATACAACCCGAACACCGCCTGGATGTGCGGCGCATAGGTGGCGATGTCGGGCACCATCACGATCACGTCCCGCGGCTGCAGCGTGGGATCCGCCGCGAAGGCCGCCAGCAGCTGGTCATGCAGCACCTCCACCTCGCGCTGCGCACTGTGGCAGATCTGGAAACGGATGGAGCGGTCACGCCGGGGATCGACCGCCGGCCAGCGGCTGCGCGTCTCGGCCAGCGGCGCCAGATCGAGGATGTCCTGCTGCAGCTGCAGAAGCAATGTATCGGCCGGCTCATGATCGATGAAGATGTCCGCCCGCCGGTCAATGGCCAGCAGACGCGTCTCGGCAGCCCCCTGCTCCTCATCGTACTGGGTCAGCAGACCGATGAAATCCCGCCCCTGCCGCCCCCAGGCGGCCAGCAGCGGCTGGCCATGCGCAGCCAGGTGGGACAGTGCCGGATCGACGCCCGGGCGGTGGGCGTGCCGGCGGCGCAGCCCTGCCAGCCACTCCCGCTCGGGCACGATGTCGCCCCAGTAATGGCGGCACGGGTTCTGCACGCACATCAGCACCTGGCACCAGCGTCCCAGGGCCGACAGCACCTCCAGCGCCTGGCGGGGCATGGCCGAGATCCCGAAGACCACCACGCGGCGCGGCAGCCCGGCAGGCCGTTCGGCATCGGCAGACGTGCAGGCGTCGATGAAGCGCTGGTGGATCGTGGCGCGATTGTCCCCGGCCGCCCCCGGGCCCACATCGGCCAGCAGCTCCCGCCAGAGCAGCGGCTGCCAGCGTGCGTCTTCCGGCAGGGGCTTGCCGGCCTGATCCGGCAAAGGCAGGCCCTGCGTTTCCGTGGCGTTCGGTGTCTTGATGTTGCCTCGACCGAGCCCGTGCGAGTCCCGCAGCCGATCGTGCCCGTGGGCCCAATCCTCCAGCCAGTCGGCCCGGTAGACCTGATACTGGTCGAACAGGTCAGCCAGCTGGGCTGACAGCTGGTGGAGCCGACGCAGCTGCGGATCCTCTTCCAGGAAACGCCGCAGCGGCTCGAAGACTGCCTGTGTCTGCGGCCTTGTCACCAGCGCGGGCAGCAGCCGCATCAGTCGCCAGGTCAGCAGATCCTTGCCAAAGGGCGACCGTTCCGGCACCTGATCCTCGCCCAGAACGGCCCGGTAGGCCTGCCAGATGAAACGGGAAGGCAGCTGAAGGTCGATGGCGGCCGCAATGCCCAGCCCGCGCCCATCGAACGCAGGACGCCCCGCATCGACAGGAAGAGGATCGGCCGCCAGCGACAGCGTGAGCCACTGCGCGATGCCGTTGCTCTGCACCAGGATGACTTCATTTTCCAGCGGGGCCAGCGGATGGGCCCGCATCCAGTCGCAGATGAGGTCGCGCAGCGTCTCGGACTGGTTGCCGTGAATGACGATGAAACCGGGAGCGATGTCGGGCTGGGGCATGCTGACAGGAACGGGGCAAGGGTCTTCCCGTTTACCTTGGATGCCCCCACCCTGGCAAGCAACCGCAGCAGCCGTGGCCCGGATGAGACATCCGGGGCAGCGTACCGTTCAGGGCCGGAAACTCAGACCGGGCTCAGGCCTGGGACAGCCAGCGCTGCAGCACGGCGTTGACGGCCTCGGGCCGCTCCATCGGCGCCAGGTGGCCAGCCCCCGGAATGATGGCCAGCTTTGCGCCAGGCACGCTGGAAGAGATTTCCTGTGCCAGGGCCGGTGGGGTGAGCTGATCGCCCTCACCCACCACGACTAGCGTGCGGCAGTCGATCTTGGCCAGCAGCGGCCGGGAATCAGGACGGCCCAGGATGGCCATCTGCTGGCGCACAAACCCCTCTGCACCCACCGCCTGGCGCATGCCCTCCACCAGGGCAGCCAGCTGCAGGTCATCCACGCGTCCGGGCGCCACCAGCCTCGGGAACATCGACGGAATCCGCCCGAAGCCACCGTTCTGGGCCATCCGGATCATCTGCAGGCGGTTCTCGCGAACCTCGTCGGTATCGGCTCGGGCCGAGGTGTCGAACAGCACCAGCTCACCGACCCGCTCCGGGGCCTGCCGCAGGATCTCGAAGGCCAGATAGCCGCCCATGGACAGCCCTACCAGCCGGAAGACCGGCGGCGCATCGGCCAGAATGGCCCGCGCCATGGCCCCGATCTCGCCGTGCCGCGTGGTGTCGGCCACGGTCACCGAGCCCTGCGTCCAGAACAGCGGCAGCTGCGCCATGAAGAGCTGGGGCGTGCACAGAAGCCCCGGTACGAGCACGGTGGGCAACCTGCCGAACATGACAGGCGTACTGGCGACGGGGGCTGACATGGGCACTCCGTGGGGCAGGTCTCGATATTGACGATTATATCGACCGTGACCCCCTGACCATTCCCCGACGCGAAACAGCACCGCCCCTTGCGGCCCTCCGTGTTTCAGCCCAGGGTTCCGTCATTGGCCGTTTCTCCCGCAGGAGCACGAAAGCACGGTATCCATTTCGCTCCATATGTAGCAATTCAAAAATAATTCGTAGCCGTCCTGCTGAAGTCGTAAAAGAAAAACGCCCCTGCCGGGCACTCCGGAACAGGGGCATTTCAGAGATAGGGAACCGCTCGGACCGTGCAGACATATGCGCCTGCACGGCCTCACACGGCCTGCGAACTTCAGGCAGGATCAGTCATCCTTGCCTTCGTCGCGGGCCTGCCGGAAGGCACGGTCCGGATCCAGCGTGGCCGGGCCACGCTTGCGGGCACCGCCGCGGGCATCACGATCACCGAAGCGGCCACCGCGATCCGGGCCGCCCCGACGGTCGTCACGGCCGCGCCAGCCGGCATCGTCACGCCGGCCGAAGCCCCGGTTGCCGCGTCCCTCGCCATCCCGGCGATCACCGCCCTCCCAGGGCTTGCGCTCCTTCCAGCCCGGACGATCGCCAAAGCTGCGGCGTTCCTGGCCTTCACCGTCGCGACGCGGTTTCCAGTCACCGCGATCGCCGCGGAATCCGCGGGACTCGTTGTTCCGATCCCGGTTCCAACCGCCACGATCACCCCGGTCTTCCCAGGCACGGCCACCGCCTTCGCGACGGTCACGGTCGAAGGGACGACGCTCACGCTGTCCGCCCTCGCCGCGTTCACCGCGAGGTGCATCCCAGCCGCGGCCTTCACGCCGATCGTTGTTCCACGGACGCTCGCGTCGGCCTTCGCCATCACGGCCTTCCGGGCGGAAGCCGCGCGCGCCGTCCTGCGGACGGTCCTCGCGACCTCTCCAGCCGCCGCGACGGTCCTCGTCACCGCCAAAACGGCGCCCCGGACGATCCTCGCTCCAGCGCTCACTGTCGTGGCGACGCGGCCCGAAGCCTTCACCGTCGCGACGCGGCCAGGGCTTGCGATCCCGATAGCCGTCCTGACCGCCCCGGAAGTCGTCACGACGCCCGAAGCTGCGTTCACCACGGCGCTCGTCCCGATCACGCGGCCCCTGCCCGCCATCACGGTCATGCCACCCCTGGAAGCCACGGCCCCGGTATTCGCGGTCGCCGCCGCGCCGATCATCCCGGCCACGGCCGCCAAAACGCGGCTTGCCGTAGCCTTCGCGACGGGCTTCCTTCTTCTTGTGCTTCTTCTTGAAGGGCTGCGGCTTGAACTGGGCTTCCAGTCCCGGGAACTCGCTGACCTGGATGTGGCGACCCAGGAAATGCTCGATCTTGCGCAGCGGAATCACGTCCTCGCGGCCCACGAAGGAGATGGCCTGGCCACTGGCGCCGGCCCGACCAGTCCGGCCGATGCGGTGCACGTAGTCTTCGGCCACGCGCGGCAGCTCATAGTTGATGACGTGGGTAAGGCTGGACACATCAATGCCACGGGCCGCCACGTCGGTGGCGATCAGCACCTGGCATTCCCCCTGACGCAGGCGATTCAGTGCCCGGGTACGCTCGCGCTGGTTCATGTCGCCATGCAGCGCATCCACGGCAAAGCCTTCGCCCTGCAGTTCCTCGGACAGCTCCTCGGCCTGCCGCTTGGTGGCGGTGAAGACGATGGCCTGGCCAAGGCCGGTGTCGTTCAGGCAGGCGCGCAGCAGCTGGCCACGGTGTCCCGGGTTGTCGACATAGACCACGTGGTCATCGATCGGCGTGAGTGCCTCTTCGCTGCGCTCGACGGTCAGCCACTGAGGATCCTTCAGCAGCTTGTCGGCCAGGTTGCGCACGTCGTGCGAGACCGTGGCGGTGAAGCACACGGTCTGGCGCTCGGTCGGCAGCATTTCGGCAATGCGGAACACATCTTCGGAGAAGCCCATGTCCAGCATCCGGTCGGCCTCGTCCAGCACCAGCATCTTCAGGCGCGACAGATCGATCTTGCCGTTTTCCAGCTGGTCGATCAGACGGCCGGGCGTGGCCACCAGCACTTCATACGGCATGGCCAGTGCCCGTGCCTGATGGAAGTACGAGGAACCCCCGGTGATGCAGACGGTGCTGGTGCGCGGCAGCAGCCGCGACAGCGCGTGGCTGGTGCGCGTGACCTGCTGGGCCAGTTCGCGGGTGGGCGTGAGCACCAGCACGGAGGGACCGAAGGTCGGGCGTGCCGGACGGCGACCCTTGCCCCGCTTGCCACGGTGGTCCTCGTCATCGTCGCCCGCGTCATGGCGCTCGGCAGCACGCTCCTGCGCATTCAGCGCCACGCCCTGCAGGGCCGGCAGCAGGAAGGCCGCCGTCTTGCCGGTACCGGTGGGCGCCGAAGCGACCAGGTCATTGCCGGCCAGCAGCACCGGAATGGCCTGCGCCTGCACGGGCGACGGATGGATGATGTCCAGGCGCTGCAGGGCCTGCACCAGCGGCTCGATCAGCCCCAGCTCGGCAAAGCTCGAATCAGTGGCTTCGACGAAGGGATCAGCATGCAGCGGTGCAGGCTCGTCGTCCTCGTCTTCCCCATCATCGTCCGAATCGGCGGCGTCCGCTTCGTCTTCGTCTTCGTCTTCGTCGTCGTCGTCGTCGTCGTCGTCGTCGTCGTCAGAATCATCATCCGCCTGGTCGAAGTCCTCGTCATCCTCGTCGGACTCGTCATCATCCAGGTCGTCTTCATCGTCGAAGTCGGCACCCTCGTCCGCTTCGTCTTCATCGGCAAGGCGCGCCTCGTCGTCCCGATCGTCGGTATCGTCCTCGTGGCTGGGGGCGGAAGCGGCCTTCGCGCGCTTCGTGGTCTTCTTTGCGGGCGCGGCATCCTGGGCCGGCGCCATGTCTTCGGCGGTCTGGGCCGCCACGTTCTCGACGGATTTGTCCTGCTCGTCGTTCTTCTCGTGCTGAGTCATGGTCATGAAAGTGAATGGCAACGTCATCGCAGGCGCGGTCCGTGTACGCAGCAGACGGACGCGGGGCATGCCGGGCGAACGCCATGACAGGCGCCGGGTCGCGGCAGGACCAGGATGAAAATCTTCCGGAGGGATCCGGGAATCTGGCGATGACGTGGGCGGGGCCTCTTGCCCCGACGGGGTTGACGGATTGCGTACCTGCATCGACGCCAACCTGAGAAGGCACGGGGTGTGCCTTTCATGGGCGCACTGGACACGCAAGTTGACGTGTCCCGGATACGCCGGGGGGCCAGAAATCGATGTCTGAAGTCCGACATCCTACCAGAAACCGACGAAGGACGATGGTGCGCTCCGTGATCCAGCCCACGTCGGAATGGAACACCCCCTTCGACAGCCCGGCCTCATGTTGTCATGGGGAGCCCCTCAGACCCGGCGCCCTCCTGCCCTGCAGCACCACGCTGCAGTCTTAT
>ERZ772786.473-NODE-473-length-16849-cov-4.737823_pt1 | contig 16849 bp, 14 predicted proteins | sample MGYA00511473_ERZ772786 | MGnify/ENA primary metagenome ERZ772786 (study PRJEB29015, sample SAMEA2738025) | human oral metagenome | biome: human oral; feature: human-associated habitat; material: saliva | place: China | collected 2252 ...
TAAAACGCGGGGCAGAGTGCTGATCCATTGATGACTCCCAGACGTGCAAAGATTATTTCCGTCCTATGATACGTGATCCACTGCCCGAAAATGCAACTTTCTCCACTTCAATTTCATGTAATTACTTCAGCCACCTGTGTCACGTTATTCACAAACGTTTCAGGCGTTAGACTTTTGGGGCACTAGGATGAGTGTTAACGAGTGAAAACGGGAGGTGACATGGCTCGTTCTAACCGACGCCGAGGCGTGCGTCACGGGATACCCCGTCGACATTCTCCTAGCTCCCATGCTCGGGCTCTTGAGCACCGTTCGAGTGACTATTCGACCGCGCCACTTGCTTCCGAAGATCGTCCCTCTCCCGCCGTTGTTTACCCGCGCGGAGTGAGTCCTCGGGTTCTTGAAGACTCGGGACCATGGATGCGCTTCCGCGTATGGTTTGCTCGTCAAGCTCGTTATTCTCCCGCTCGGCTGGCATTGATCGTCTTCGTCATGCTCATTGCCTTTATTACTTCGCTTCTTGCGCTCCCCATTGCAACAGCCTCGACGGAACGCGCACCCTTCATCGATATTCTCTTTACGGCAATTTCTGCCGTCTGCGTCACTGGCTTAACCGTCGTCGATACCGCAACATATTGGTCACCCTTTGGCCAGTCGGTCATCGCGCTGGGTATCTTCATCGGCGGCTTGGGGGTCGTCACCCTCGCGACCATTTTGGGCTACGCAGTGTCACGCCAGCTCGGCCTCACCCAGCGCATGCTCGCGACAGTCGAAACAAAGTCAAGTGGCATGGGACAACTGACAGCGCTCCTCAAAGCTGTCATCTTTACTTCCTTAAGCGCACAGATCCTTCTCACCTTCGTCTTCCTCCCACGCTTCATCACTCTTGGCCACGACACACTTGTCGAATCTTTCTTCCACGCAATGTTCATGGCAATTTCGGTTTTTAATAACGCTGGTTTTGTGATCCTCAGTGGTGGCCTCACCCCCTATCACAATGACTGGTGGATGCTCGGACCGATTATTCTGGGAACCTTCGTGGGCGCTATCGGTTTCCCGGTAATCCTTGATCTTTCACAACATTGGCGTACCCCATCGAAGTGGGCCCTCCACACAAAGCTCACACTTTCGACCTACATTCTTCTGACCTTCTTCGGGACCATCACCCTTGCAATCACAGAGTGGACCAACCCCTCAACGCTGGGTGACCTCGATGTTTCCTCGAAGCTTCTCAACGCGCTTCTTGGTGGAGTGAACGCTCGCTCATCCGGGCTCTCCGCTCTCGACGTCGGGCAGATGCGCCCCCAAACTCACTTCATCCAAGATGTCCTCATGATGATCGGTGGCGGCTCCGTGTCGACGGCAGGCGGCATCAAGGTCACCACCTTCGTGGTTCTTTTGCTCGCTGCTGCTGCAGAGGCACGAGGCGATCGCGACATCGAGGTCTTCGGCCGCCGCATTTCCCACGGTGTTCTTCGCCTCGCGGTTGCGGTCACTCTCATGGGTTCTCTCCTTGTCGGCCTCTCGACGGTCATCCTGCTCTCGCTGACCGGTTACACCTTGGATGTCGTCCTCTTTGAATCGATATCTGCCTTTGCGACAGTGGGGCTTTCAACGGGGATCACCCCCGCGCTCCCGGCACTAGCGAAGTACGTACTGGCCGCACTCATGTTTGCCGGACGTACCGGAACAATGACGCTTGCGGCAGCGCTTGCCCTGCGCGATCGGCCTCGTGCCATTCGCTTCCCCGCAGAAACTCCCCTCATCGGCTAGCCCCAGCCCGGCCTCGTTCCTTATTGATTCCAACCAAAACCGCATGCGCGTGGGAGAATACGACTATGGCAGAAGATAAGGACCTTTCATCGGGAACCCTCGTTATTGGCTTGGGACGCTTCGGTTCAGCCGTCGCGCTGACCCTTGAGAAGCTCGGATACGAGGTATTGGCGGTCGAAAAAGACTCTCGTCGCGTCCAGCAGTTTTCCGGTCGCATTCCCGTTGTCGAGGCCGACGCATCCTCAATAGAAGCACTCAACCAGTTGGGTGCGCGCGACTTTCATTCGGCGGTCGTGGGAATCGGTTCCTCTCTGGAAGCTTCCGTTCTCATCACCGCAAACCTTGTCGACCTGGGCATGACAAATATCTGGGCGAAGGCAATCTCGCGCGAGCACAGCCGTATCTTGCGTCGCATCGGCGCGCACCACGTTGTGGCCCCCGAATTCGACGCCGGTCAGCGCACCGCTCACCTCGTGGGTGGACGCATGATCGACTACATCGAAATGGATAAGGACGGCTTCGCGATCATGAAGCTGCGTCCCCCCAAAGAAGTTTGTGGCTTCACCTTGAGTGAACTTGATTTGCGAGGCCGCTACGGCGTCAACGTTTTGGGCATCCTTCGTCCCGGCGAGCCTTTCGAGTATGCGGATTCCACAACGCGCATTAATCGAGAAGACGTCATCGTTGTCTCGGGCGATACGCGCCTGCTGGAGTACTTCGCCAATCGTCCGTGATCTATTGCGCCAAGTAATTTTTCTGCCTGCGTCCACAACTGGACGCAGATGTACCCGGCGTGGTTTAGCGTAGGGACATGGCTAAAGAGAAAAGCATTTACCGGTGCAGCGAATGCGGGTGGACCTCACCCAAATGGGTCGGACAGTGCCGCGAGTGCCACCAGTGGAACTCGATGGAAGAATCCGGTCCCAGTGTCCAGGCTCCCGGAGCAACTCTTGCCACTACCCCGCGCCAGCCTGCACTGCCCATCAATGACATCAGTGCAGAGAAGGCACGCAGCAAAGCCACCGGTATCGGGGAATTTGACCGCGTCCTCGGAGGCGGGATTGTCCCCGGAGCGGTGATTCTTCTGGCCGGAGAACCGGGTGTTGGCAAGTCGACGCTTCTTTTAGAGGTTGCCTCAACCTGCGCGGCCGCAGCCCCGGTCCTCTACATCACCGGGGAAGAATCCGCCTCGCAGGTCAGAGGCCGTGCTGAGCGTATCGGCGCACTTCACCCTCAGCTTTTCCTTGCCGATGAGACATCACTATCCACGGCGCTTGGCCACATCGAAGCAACAAACCCTTCCCTCGTCATTGTTGACTCTGTCCAAACGCTGCAATCAGATCAGCTTGATGGCGGTGCGGGAAGTGTAGCGCAAGTAAGGGCTGTTGCCAGCGCGTTGATCCGTGTTGCCAAGGAACGCTCCATCCCGATCCTTTTGGTCGGTCATGTCACCAAGGACGGCGGCATCGCAGGGCCCCGTTTGTTAGAGCACCTCGTTGATGTCGTCTGCCAATTCGAAGGCGATCGCCACACGCGTTTAAGACTGCTTCGGGCGGTCAAGAACCGCTACGGTCCCACCGATGAAGTGGGTTGTTTCGAACTCAGCGACACCGGCATTATCGGGCTGACAGATCCTTCTGGCCTATTCCTCTCACAGTCGCAGTCTGCTGTTCCAGGCTCTTGCGTCACTGTCACTTTGGAGGGACGTCGTCCCCTCCCCACTGAAATTCAAGCACTCGTGGCCCACACTTCGGCCGGGTCCCCGCGTCGAACAACGGTTGGTGTTGATCACTCACGCGTGGCCATGATCTTGGCAGTGCTGCAGGCGCGGCTCGGAATTGATACTTCTGATTGCGATGTCTACGCCTCGACGGTCGGAGGGGCGCGAATCAGCGAACCCGCTGCGGATCTTGCTACTGCCATCGGCATTGTCTCGGCAGTCAGGGGGATTCCTACTCGCAGCGCACTCATCGCTTTCGGTGAAGTTGGTTTGACGGGTGAAGTACGGGCCTGCACAGGAGTGAAACGGCGCGTTCAAGAAGCCGCCCGCTTGGGTTTTACAACCGCGATTATCCCCGCGCAGGGATGCGAAGAAGCAATGGGAGTCGATGGCATTACCGTCTTGCCCATTTCTGATCTTGCAAGTGCACTACGGGCCGCAATCCGCTGAGTTTCTTCGCTCATTGCAAGAACCCGTCTAATACACTTAGAGCAGGGATCACGCATCGAAAGGCTGGATTCATGACATCAGATGCCGCACTCTTGCGCAGCGCATTGCAGGACATCGCGCCCGGAACTGCGCTGAGAGAGGGCCTCGAACGCATTCAGCGCTCCCACACGGGCGCACTGATCGTCCTCGGCTTTTCTCCTGAACTCCAAGAGCTGTGTTCAGGCGGCTTCGATTTGGACGTGGAATTCACTGCCTCTCGCCTGCGTGAATTGTGCAAGATGGATGGCGCGGTCATCATCGACCCAACGAATTGGCGAATTCGCAAGGCAAACGTCCAGCTTTTCCCCGACCAATCCATTCCGACCGACGAATCGGGAATGCGTCACCGCACTGCGCAGCGCACTGCCTATCAAACGCACCTTCCCGTTCTTTCGGTTTCCGCATCCATGCGCTTGATCTCGATCTACGTCGGTAAATACCACCACATTGTCGAAGAACCCGAAGCTTTGCTCTCGCGTGCAAATCTCGCGGTCGACACCTTGGACCGTTACAGTCAGCGTCTCGATGAAGTCTTGCAGACTCTCACAATCCTCGAAATGCGCGATTCGGCGACCATTCGTGACGTTGCAACCGTCATGCAGCGAATGGAAATGATCCGCCGCATCACGTCTGAAATCAACGAGTACCTTGAAGAACTCGGCTCTGAAGGCCGCCTTCTCGCCCTACAGGTTGATGATCTAGTTCGCGGAGCCGGGTCGGAACGCGCTCTGGTCCTTCGCGATTACATCAGGGATTCATCTGCCGTGGCGACCGCAGAAGCCGCTTTATCTGAGCTCGCCAGTGACCGTCTTGTTGATCTTGCGGCTATCGCAAACGTTCTGGGGCTTGGCGTCTACGATCCTTCCGATCTGGACCGCATGACCCAACCCCGAGGCGTCCGGGCTCTGTCCCTGGTTCCCCGCCTGCCGTGGAATGTCATCAAGGAAATCACCAGCCACTGGGAGAATCTTGCAGACCTGCGCGAAGCCAGCGTCGAAGACCTCCAACAGATCGAAGGAATCGGCCCCTACCGAGCAAAGCTCATCCGTGAAACTCTTGAGAATCAGTTCTCAATGGCGGCGACGGGAATCGTCGGCTGGTAAAAAGCGGGCCCTTACTCGTGTTCGCCCTGCTGCGAGTCGCCCTGCGATTGCGCTGATTCGGAAGGCGTCGGCGTCGCCTCGGTAGTGGCTGGCGCGGGCTGCGTAATCGTGAAGACTCTCTCGTCTCCAACGGTCTTTCCATCGAGCATCAATTGCACGCGATAGGTACCAGCAGGAGCGGGATCGGTTGCGCCATCAGAGTTTCCATCGCGAGGAGTGCACCCCGAGTAGAGTCCTCCATCCCAGCTCAAACCGCCATTCCAGGTATCCCCCGAAACCAAGAGCAAAGTAGCACTCTCGCGATCACGCTGGCACTTTGATCCGTCATAAACAGTCTCGTCGCCGCTGAGAATCTTCAGATCGATCTGTCCAAATTCAAAGGAGCAGGCAACCCCCGCGCGATTTTCGATTGCGACAGAAACATTTTGGGTTTGCCCAACCAAGGTGTCTGATACAGACGGACGGACCGTCAGATCCGCCGGTGCACACGCAGGGATCCGGACACGTCCATCAGCATCAACGATGCCATCACTGCTCGCAGTTTCTCCATCTTTCAACGCGGCCGCACCCGTCGCTGTTGCTATAGGGGTAGGCTGCGCGCTGGTGGGCTGCGGTTGAGGCTCTGTCTCCTTGGACTTCGTCAGTGCCGAAACTCCCTTTGCAATCCCCCAAATAAGAAGCGCAACAATGAGAAGTAAGCCAAGTCCCGTGACGATTCTTCGCACCCACAACGAGGTCGGAACCTGCGCAGAGCGAACAGTTGTTCGTTTCTTCCCCTGCTGGGAGGGAGTACGACCCGAAGGACGCGGGGGCCTCGACGAGGATGGTCCAGAACGCCGTGCCATTAGAGTGCCCCCTGCGACTTTCCACTACCTGCACCTACACGACTCGAAGCCCCTACTGTTCCCTTGGCTCCGTGCGCTCGTTGCTTACCTTCCTTGGCGTCGTCCTTAGGGTCGATGACACACCAGCGCTCAACAACGATCCCGGCGATTCCCCACGCAAGGGCACCAAGGGCACAAATCAGGCCACAAATCGCCGCATAAACGCTGGCTTGAGCTTCCCAGCGCGTGAAGAAGGCAAGAGACATCCCGACCATAATTGCGCTGCTGAGAATACCTACCAGAGCGCTCGCCCGCGCGAACATCGCGATTCTCAAGGCTGCAACGGCATCAATCCACGTGGTCTTATGAGCGCGGAAACGGCGAACCTGCAGGCCAAGCCACACGAGGATTCCCGCAACGACAAGAAAAACCAATGCGAGTGCTGGGTGAATGATCCAGGGGCCTTGTCCCAAGCGAATTGCAACAGCAGTGGCTGCAGCTGCAAGCGCCGAGGCAGCAGCTGCCTCGGCGACAAGAAGAACAATACTCAGCGGTTTCATGAGTCCTCAGGGCGACGACGGAAGACAGGAATCTGGCCGGTCACACTGGGACGGATCGTCACATTGCGACGAACACTTGAGGAGGGAGTCTGTGGTCCCGTTTCCTGTGCCGGCCCCTGATCGATGGTATCGGCAAGTTTGGGATCCAGCACGTGGCTGTAGCGCGGGGGAAGACTGGGCTGAGGGGCCGAAGTCGCCTCGCGAGGGGTCAGCGCACTGGAATCATCCACCACGCGAACGTCCTCAGAGAAAGTCCAGCCCGGAAGCGCGCGCGTTGCAGGGTTACGGTGCGAGGCTGCAGCTCCCTTCGCTTGAGCCTCCCCCTGTGCCTGTGCCTTCTCTTGCGCCGAGGCCTGTTCGGGTCGGCGGGAGAAAAGTGAGCTTCGGCGGGGTTGCGGAGCGTTGGCCTCGGAGACGGCTGGGGTCTGCTGAGCAGCCTTCGATGGTGAATCCGGGGACTCGGGCGCGCGGTGCGAGGGCTTGGCGCGATGAGATTGGGCGGCTAAACGATCCGTGCGAGCACGGAAAGGACGCGGGGAATTAGCCGTGGAAATACCGGTTCCTTCCTCGGTCACAGGACGCCACCGAGGACGGCGCTTCCTGCGACTCAAGGGAACTTCCGCGGTAATCGGCGAGGTTGAGGGAGCAGACTCTTCCAGCGGCTCCGCACTTTGAATCATGGGAGTTTCAGTGGCGACCTCAAGAGAAGCACTGGGGATCTCGAACTCGCGGCTCTGCACGCGCTCGAAGAGGGGACGGCGAACCACCGTGGGTTGTTCAATCCGAACCGTTGGAATGGGGCGACGAGGCGCCAAAGAGACCATTCCCTCAGTGAGCTCAGTCGACGCGGAGCTATCTGCCTGAGCGGAAAGACGAGAAAGCTTCAGCGGAGGGACGTTCAGCGGTGCGGGAGCCGGAACCTGGCGGCTCGCAAGCTGAATAGGCGCTTCATTCGATGAAGCTGCGCTGGGCGGAACGGCTGAATCAGTTTCTTCCGATGGGCGATCACCAGTTGTGGACTCGAAAGACGCTGCAGTCGCTGGGGCCGACGTTGCCGAAGGCTGCGAGGCTGCATGCTTTGACAGCTCAACATGTCGAGACTCGACCGAATCCACCGGGGAACTCCAACGGTTCCAGAGCTGTTTCCAGACGAAATCCGTCCCTTCATCGTCGGGAGCCAGATCGGAACGAGAGGCCTCGGGAAGCATGTCCAAACGACTGGGACGTGCTGACATACCATTCGTCTCAAGCTTGAGGGGGCGAAGCTTTTCGGCCTGTTCCAGACGGGGCAGACGCAATTCTTCGAGTAATTCGTCTGAATCAGCGATGACCGACTCAGGGTCTTCCATCCAGTCGGCAACCGCGTCGAGGATTCCACCTCGGTCGGGCGCCTGGGCAATGAGATCTGCAAGGGGGCCGTATCCGGAAAGCTCCGCATGTTCGTCTGCCATGAGCCACGGGGAAAGGACAAAGGCTCGCTCGTGTGCTCGAGGATGAGGTAGCGTCAGGCGTGGATCATCCGAGGTCACTCCCTTGATATCGATGACGTCGATATCGATGGTGCGCGAGCCCCATACCTCATGGCGCACGCGTCCCAGGCGCGCCTCGAGTTCGTGGATGCGATCAAGAAGATCCAGAGGGGCAAGAGAAATTGTTCCCAGAACAACGGCATTCCAATAATCCGGCTGGGCGTCTTGACCCGGCCGCAATACCGCACGGGTACGTACCAGTGGAGAGACAGTGGTGATATCAACGTTGTTCCACTGGGAGATTTCCTCGATGGCGCTCTTCAAAGTGACGGGAACATTCCCCAGATTCCCGCCAAAGGCTAGGACCACGTCACATGTCGGAGGGCGATCATCGGCAGCGTAGGCACCGCGGTGCGAGTGCTTGACGGGCTCCGCCGGGAGTTCAATTTCCGGGGTAACTTCGCTGGGCGTGACAGCGTCTGACTCCGAGGTGGGGGCCGCAACCGTTTCAACGCCAACGCTCGGGGTATCACACTCTTCATCTGTGCCGGTTTCAGGTGCACTCGGGCCACTGGGTTGCGCCGGCTTGTCTTCTTCCGAGGTCGGCCCGTCGAAAGGAAGATCATGAGATGCCGCAACGAAAGGTAGAGGGATATTTCCCTTACGGATTGTCACCGAGACATCGGCGAAAGGAACATCAATGGGAGCATCGGGCTTGTGGATGGTAACCTCAACGCCACGCACTCGCTCATCTTCCATTGCGACGTCCGCAATTCGATGTCCCAGCGTTTCGATGAGGCGAACCGAAGGACCTCTGAGGATTGCGTGTGCTTTTTCAGCGATTTCCGCATAGGAGACGGTGTCGGCAATATCGTCACTGAGTGCCGCTTGATCGGTGTCGACCCACAAGAGGATGTCAGCCGAGAAAGATTGAGGAGCGTTCCACTCCTTCGTGAGGACTCCGTGGACAGCCTGCGCTGAAATACCGCGTAATGCGATGACATCGAGCTGTCCCACCGTGCCCTCACCTCCTTGCACGCACAAGCCTCGCTTGTTGGTCTATGGCATGGACCCTGACAGCCCACATCCCGTCTGAAAGCGCGCGCCGAGAAATATCGAGAGTTGCTTCGTCTCGGTCCGAAAGGGGGGACTGACCGAGGAAGCGTTTCCGGGACGCACCTATAAGAACAGGGTACCCAAGCTCCGCAAAAATCCGGAGCGACGCGACGAGAGACCAGCATTGTTCGTTATTAAGTGAGAAACCCAGTCCCGGGTCGACGATGATTCGCTCAGGCTCAACACCGGCCTCGAGAGCGTCGCGAACCTGACTTGCCACGCGCTCACGCAGCGCCACGGCAATCGGCTGGTCCCCGTAATCGAAGGATTCTTCGGGCATACCCGGAAGCGCGCGGTAGTGCTGGATCACGTAGGCGCACGAGGTCTTGGCAACCGCAGCGTTCATCTGCGGATCCCAGCGTCCCCCACTGACATCATTGATGATTGCGGCGCCCGCGTCTGCGGCTCGGCGAGCAGTGATCGCGTGAAGAGTATCAACGGAAACGACGATCCCCGCCTCAGTCAGGCGCTGGATGGTCGCACCAATACGTTCCCACTCCTCGTCCTCGCTGATGCGCTGAGAATTCGGACGCGTCGACTCACCGCCAAGATCAACAAGATCGGCGCCGGCTTCAACCATCTGGACCGCGTGCTCAAAAGCAGCGCCCGGGTCAAAGAAACGTCCCCCATCGGAGAAGGAATCCGGAGTCACGTTGAGGATTCCCATGACCAGCATGCGGTCAGTAGGAAGCGTGATTCCCTTGGGAAGACGAGGCGGACGCGCACCGCCCGCGAGCGCCCAAGCGGAGGCGGCCTCGTGAGACGTCATCGACGGACCCCTCCCAAGGCCAAAGACATCATTTCCGCGCGAGTTGCGTCGCGCTTGACGATCCCGCGCAGAGCGGAAGTGACCGTTGAGGAGCCGGGCTTGGAGATACCGCGCATGGTCATGCACATGTGCTCGGCCTCGACAACGACAATGACGCCCTGCGGAGCAAGAACCTCATCAATCGCATCAGCGATCTGCGCGGTGAGGCGCTCTTGGACCTGGGGACGACGAGCATAGCCCTCGACAACGCGCGCGAGCTTCGAAAGCCCCGTCACGCGACCACCCTTCGGGATGTAACCGACGTGCGCGTGTCCGTAGAAAGGCAGAAGGTGATGCTCACACACGGAATAGAAGGGAATATCGCGGACCATGACGATTTCGTCCGTCCCCACTTCGAAGGTGGTCTTCAGGTGATCGCGGGGATCCTCTTCCAAACCGCTGAGCAGCTCGCGCCACGCACGCCCCATTCGCGAAGGAGTATCACGCAGGCCTTCGCGCGTGATGTCCTCTCCCACTGCCTTAAGAAGAGCGCGGGAAGCATCTTCAACGCCGTGCTGATCGTAGGTCACTGGGCATTCTCCTCGGGCTGCACTCCCCCGGCGGGATCATCAAGCGTCATCGCCGGTTCGGCCGCTGCCTCGCTGGGATCCGAATTCGGATCAAACTTCGCGCGGTCACCACCGGGCATCTCAATGGGGTTGCCCATGACTGCACCTTCAATGGCAGCCTCTTCGCCGTAGTTCCACACGGGACGCTCATCTTGCTTGATGACATCGGCGAAGATCTCAGCCAGCTGAGCTTCGTCCAGGGTTTCTTCTTCAAGAAGACGCTGAGCGAGGCGGTCCAAGACGTGACGATTCTTCGTCAGGATCTCCCAAGCTTCGCGGGTTGCCGCGTCCATGAACTTGCGAACTTCCTCATCCACGATGGATGCCAATTCGTCTGAGTATGCGCGCTCATTCCCGCGGCCCATTCCATACCCGGTCATAGGATCGGATTCGTCCGCGCTCAGTCGCACATTACCGATGCGATCGGACATACCGTATTCGGTGACCAAAGCACGTGCCTGCGCGCTGGCCTTTTGGATATCGTTCGAGGCGCCGGTAGAAGGATCACGGAAGACGAGTTCTTCGGCGACGCGGCCACCCATCGCATAGACCAGATCATCGAGGATCTGGTTCCTGGTCTTGGAGTAACGATCCTCGGTCGGGAGCACCATGGTGTAACCCAGAGCGCGACCGCGCGGAAGAATCGTCACCTTCGTGACCGGGTCCGTGTATCGAAGAGCAGCAGCACACAGGGCGTGGCCGCCCTCGTGATAGGCGGTCACCAGTTTGTCGTGATCGTTCATCACGCGGGTGCGCTTCTGCGGGCCGGCGATCACGCGGTCAATGGCCTCGTCAATGGCTCGGTTATCGATGAGGTCAGCGTTGGAGCGAGCGGTCAGCAGCGCGGCCTCGTTCAAAACATTGGCAAGGTCCGCGCCGGTGAAACCGGGGGTGCGCTTCGCGATCGTGTGGAGGTTGACGTCATCGGTCAGCGGCTTGCCTTCGGCGTGCACACGCAAGATGGCCTCGCGCCCCTTGAGATCAGGGGCTTCAACCGCGATCTGACGGTCAAAGCGTCCCGGACGCAGCAGTGCCGGATCAAGAATATCGGGGCGGTTCGTTGCCGCAATGAAGATCAAGTTCGAAGAATCATCAAAGCCATCCATCTCAACCAGGAGCTGGTTGAGAGTCTGGTCGCGCTCATCGGAGCCGCCGCCATACCCCGAACCACGGTGGCGACCGATGGAGTCGATTTCGTCGACGAAGATAATCGCGGGGGCAACCTTCTTGGCGCGCGCAACCAGGTCGCGCACGCGCGAGGCGCCAACACCGACGTACATTTCGAGGAACTCGGAACCGGCAATGGAGAAGAAGGGGGCATCGGCCTCTCCGGCAACTGCCTTTGCCAGCAAAGTCTTACCCGTTCCGGGAGGACCGTAAAGCAGGACGCCTCGGGGAATCCGGGCTCCAACCTTGTGGAACTTTTCGGGAGCAATGAGGAACTCGCGGACTTCTTCGAGCTCTTCAACGGCCTCATCTTCACCCGCGACATCCGCGAAAGTGACATTCGGACGTTCTTGGTTAAATTCCTTCGTGCGGCTCTGGCTGAAGGGACCCATCATCCGCCCGCCACCAATTCGACCCATGAAGAACCAGAAGAGGCCCATGACGATGAGCAGCGGCAAGACCATGACCAAGGTCGAACCCAGAAGCGAAGACTGTGGATAGTAGGCGTTCCACCCGGTTGTCGGCGAGGCCTTCTCTACTGCATCGACGATAGTCTGCGACTGCGTGCGCGCGTAGGTGAAGGAGATCGAACGTCCAAGGCTGCGCTCACGATCATTGGCCCCGGCGGCCTTGTGTGTCCACGGGTCCTTCAGCATCAGGTTGACCTGCTGTGTGCCGTCATTGACGGTCACGCGCTCAATCTGGGCTTCCTTCAGGATCTGAAGGCCTTCGGAGGTATCCACCGACTGGGGCTGGAACCACGTCCACAAGAAGAACAGCGCGATGACGAGGGGCAGCACGGGAATTGCTGCAAGCCCCCAGGCGTTCTTCTTTTTCTTGCTCTGAGTGTTAGTTGCCATGGAAGCCCCTTTCAGCCGCCATAAACATGCGGCGCCAAGGTCCCGACGAAGGGAAGATGGCGGTAGCGCTCTGCATAGTCGAGGCCGTAGCCCACGACGAATTCGTTGGGGATATCAAAACCGACGTACTTGACGTCAACATGGACCTTTGCAGCTTCAGGCTTACGCAGGGCCGCAGCAATCTCGACCGATGCTGCGCCGCGAGTCAATAGATTCTCACGGAGCCACGACAGCGTCAGACCCGAGTCGATAATGTCTTCGACAATCAGGACATCCCGACCATGCACATCTGCGTCGAGATCCTTGAGGATGCGAACCACGCCAGAAGACTTCGTGCCGGTCCCATAGGAAGACACCGCCATCCAGTCCATTGCCAGAGGCGTGTGAAGATTACGCGACAAATCGGCCATCACCATGAGAGCGCCCTTGAGAACGCCCACTAAAAGAAGCTCTTTGCCCTGATAATCCGCGTCGATTTGCGCAGCGAGTTCACGCATTCGGCGAGATAATTCGTCCTCGGTAACCAGAATGCGCTCGAGCGCATCTCCCATGTCCTGTGCGTCCACAGTTCCATGTCCTTTCGACTGCTAGTCCAGATAATTAAGAGTGCCACATGTGCCCTACGGGCTGCTCAGTGACGCGGTCTTTCTCGCTCTAGGCGCAATGGTTGCAAGATGAGCATCGCGTCTTTTCCTTTTCCGACGCGCGTGAGCGTTCCTTTGGGAATCGAGAGAGGGCCTTGCCCGCTCCAGCGAGTGATGAGCGCATCGGCTTGTTCGAGATGAGCCAGGGAGGGTGCTCCCACTGCGCTGAGATAGCGGTGAAGAACGCGCATACGCACCGCTTGGGGGATTTCTTTGAGTTCTGCGACCCGAAGTGCCCCAATTTCCGAGGCCGCCTCCCCCGCCGCCGGTACTTCCGGCCTTGGTCGCGTTTCCCCGGCCGCACACTCCCACGCGCGCTGCCAAACTTGCTCTGCCCACTCGTTGAGGGCCTCGTCATCTGCAGCGGAAAGCTCAGCCGTGCGGGCAAGGGAAGGAACCGGGTCCATCCCAAGGCTATGCGCGAGGCTGGGGATCGCCTGCTCGCGCACGGCGCTCCGGCGCAGCGCACTCCCATCAGCAGCCCGCCACGGACCGTCCATCCTGTTCGAGGGGTCATCGACCCAAGGAAGCTCAAGCTGGCGGCATGCACCTAAAGTCTCACTTCGGCGGCAATTCATCAGGGGCCGCATCCACACGATGCTCCCGGCGTCATCGCGAACACTCATCGCGCGCAGGGAGCCGACTCCAGAGCCTCGTGCAAGTCGCAAAAGAACAGTCTCAGCCTGGTCGTCCATCGTGTGCCCTAAGAAAACGGCGACCCGCTCGCCCAAAGTCTGGGCGTGCTCGGCAAGTGCACTCCGGCGGGCCACGCGCGCCGAGGCCTCGGGACCACCAGGGGCGTCGACGGTGACGCTCACCCACGAACTCTGCGCACCCAAGGAGGCCATCACTTCGCATGTTTCTTGGGCCTCGCGATCCGAACCCGGACGGATCCCGTGATCGACGCTGAGGGTATGAGGGGTGGATCCAGCGCGTAGGCAATGGTCGATGACGACCGCTGCGAGTGCAGTGGAATCTGCGCCGCCCGATACTGCGATCAGAATCGCGTCGCAATTGGCAAGTGCCCAGTGCACGTGCTCGCGCACGGCCAGAGAGAGACGTCGCACATCCCCCGTGGGGTTTGCGGGAATAGATTTCACTGGAAGCTCGGCCACATCCGCGGAGTCAGAATCGATTCAAGACCGGGGCCGATCACGATCTGATGGACTTCATTCGCCATCTCACGGCGAAGCTGAGTAATTCCTCCGGGAGCCACTCCCCCCAGCAGGCTAATTAGAGCCCCATCGACCATAAAATCTGCAGGCCGATGCGCAGTAATCCAATTGACCGAAGACAGATCTTTCGGAGTCAATGAATCCATAAAAACATCGATAAGACACTCACGAAGAAGCAGCTGACGCGCAAGCTCTTCAGCATCAATGGCATCAATCGGCGCGGCGGTGACAAGTTCGCGGCAGTACTCCCGATAAAAAGGCGTTCGCATGGACAGCCACGTGTCAACCCCCGCACGCAAAGACACCCACTTTGCCCAATCTCCCAGATCGAACTTGCCGCGCACACCCGCCTCTAAAACATTCGGTGCGACAAGATAGGCAGCAGCACCACTCGGTCCGCTGACGCTCAGAGAATGTTTGGCCAGCACTCCTAAAGCCGTGCACAGGGTGGCTGCGCTGGGAAGACTGCGCGCGCGCACTCCCCATTCATCGGCAAAGTCTGCCCACTGAATCATTGCGTTGCGACGCTCAATGATCGGCACATCCACGTGCACGCTGTCCTGTTCGTCAGAAGAGGAAAACTCAGCGAAGCGAGTGATCAGGGAAGGCAGACGCCTAGAAGCCCATTCTTGCCCGCGTCTAAGACGCGAGACAATCGCCTGCGCCGATGAGGCTGAAGCCTGCGGTCCAGAAAACATGCCCATCGCGCTCAGGCGCGCAATCTGTGTGAGCGAGGGATACAACGGCATGTCTCTATGCTATCGAATTGCTCTGCGCTTGTATGCAGCCTTTTCGCCTGAAGCCACAGCTTCACCGGCACCGCTCAGCGAATGCTTGGAAGCACTCACATCTTCGCAATGGCAGTAACAAACTCATCCAGATAGCTGCGCGTTGAATATGCGCCATCATCGGGAACTTTGTCGAAACCGACGATGAAAATCACCTGGTGTCCCTTCGAGGTCGACACCACGCCGGCAAGTGAAGAGACCTGCGAAAGAGAGCCAGTCTTCGCTTGCGCATTGCCAGCCACAACCTCGTCATTCAAGCGGTGTGCGAGTGTTCCCTGCACGCCCGCCCAGGGCAGGTTCCGGACCACTCGTGGCGCAACGGGCTGCGAGGCCTCGAAACCCTGAGAAAGAATTGCCGCCAAGGTCTTTGGCGCAATCCGGTCATTCGAGGACAGGCCGGAGCAATCCTCCAGCGAGAGCTGATCCGTGGGAATTCCGCGATCTGCCAAGGTCTTTTCGAGATTCTTGACCGCACCATCGAATGTCACTTCAGAGCCTGCCTGGCGCGCCGCAAAGTGACAATACTGGTCTGCAAGGGTGTTATCTGAGTGGTAGAGCATCCAGCGAATCTGCTCATCAAGGCTTGCGGACTGAACGGATGCGATGCGGTTCGCGCCCTGCGGGGCTGCGCCTCGGACGCCAAAATCGACGGAGATCCCCTGTTCACTGAGCTTTTGCGCGAAAACCTCCGCGACATTGGAGATTGAGTCGGGGTAGAACTCATTGGACTTCGGGTAGGTGCGGCCCGCATCGATCGCATAGGGAGCAAGCTGGCCTTCGTAGCCGGCAACCTGCTGTTCGCTCCACGAAGCGGGGCGCTTGGTATCGGCAAAGAGCGCGGGAGCCGCGTGAAGTTCGACGTGAGAAATTCCCTTAGAGCTCAGGGCATTTGCCGTATCTTTTGCAAGGGTTTCGAGGCCTGCGCGCCCGCTGACCTCAAGGGAATTGCTTCCCTCACCCAAGAGAAGGTCGCCTTCCCCTTCGAGGTAGATGTCATCATCACTTTGCGCAACTGAAGTGGTCAGGTGCGCATTGGGGTCCAGGTGACTGAGAGCGGTATAGGCCGTGAGGATCTTGGTGATCGAAGCCGGGGTGTGGGCACTTTCCGCATTACTTTGGAAGAGCGTCTGACCATTGTTCGCGTCAACAACAAGCGCCCACGCGGTCCAGCCGCCTTCTTCAGCTGCCGAGGCCGCGGGAGCCCACGCTTCTTGGAGTTGTTGGGCGCTGGGAGCTTGACTATCACTCTGCGACTGTGAAACATTCAATGTAGGAGCGGGCACAGCAGAGGCTGTGGGGGCTGCAGATGGTGCAGATGCTTGAGAAAGTGTGAAGATGCCAGGTGCGATATCATGCACATCTGCCACAAAATAGGCTGCGATCAGCACCGCGGCGCTAGTAGCGCCTACAATCGCAGCAGTAGTCCCGCGTCGCATGTGGGGATTGTCCTTCCATCAATGGTCTAGGAACAACCCTAATGCTTCGAGGGGTAGTAATACGTAATCGACATCCACGTGGTGGATCAACGACTCAACCAGTCAGGAGAGGTTCTAATGGAATTCGACGTGACCATCGAGATTCCCAAGGGAAACCGAAACAAGTACGAGATCGACCACGAAACGGGACGCATCCGTTTGGATCGTATGCTCTTCACCTCGACTCGCTATCCCGATGACTACGGCTTCATCGACGATACCTTGGGCGAAGACGGCGACCCCTTGGATGCGCTGGTTCTGCTTGAAGAACCGACCTTCCCGGGCTGCGTAATCCGCTGCCGCGCATTGGGC
>ERZ772786.474-NODE-474-length-16838-cov-5.203182_pt1 | contig 16838 bp, 11 predicted proteins | sample MGYA00511473_ERZ772786 | MGnify/ENA primary metagenome ERZ772786 (study PRJEB29015, sample SAMEA2738025) | human oral metagenome | biome: human oral; feature: human-associated habitat; material: saliva | place: China | collected 2252 ...
CAAAAGAGGCGGAGCTTGAAGAGCGTGGATACGTTTCTCCAAGTGGTGTTCCAGCATGTTTGGATAATGTTCGTTGTGCGTGCGAGACCTTTGCTACTACAGGAACAATTGTGGTAGCAGGAGAAATTCGCACTCAATCCTACGTCGATGTCCAAGAGATTGTTCGTAACACGCTTAGAAATATTGGCTACGACCGCGCTAAATATGGCTTTGACTGTGAGACCTGCGGCGTTTTGAGCCTTATTCACGAGCAGAGCCCTGATATTGCTCAGGGCGTTGACCAGTCTTATGACACGCAAGCTGGACGTACCACCGATCCGCTTGATCTTATTGGCGCAGGTGATCAGGGCATGATGTTTGGCTTTGCATCTGATGAGACCGATGTTCTTATGCCAATGCCTGCTTACTTGGCTCAGCGCTTGGCTCAGCGCCTCTCAGAGGTGCGTAAGTCTGGTGAGGTGGAGTATTTGCGCCCAGATGGTAAGACACAGGTTACCGTTCGTTATGAGGACGAGAAGCCCGTTGAGGTCACAGCCATTGTTGTCTCCACGCAGCATGCCCCAGAGATTGAGGACATGTCCGTTATCAAGCAGGACATGATTGACCACGTTATTGCTCCTGTTATGGGTGAGGTCAACATTGCTTGGGACAACGCAGACATTTACGTCAATCCAACTGGCCGCTTTGTTGTTGGTGGACCTATGGGAGATACTGGTCTTACCGGTAGAAAGATTATTGTTGATACCTACGGCGGTATGGGTCGTCATGGTGGCGGCGCTTTCTCCGGAAAGGACTGTACCAAGGTTGATCGCTCAGCAGCATATGCAGCCCGCTGGGTTGCCAAGAACGTCGTAGCAGCAGGCCTTGCAAAGAAGTGTGAAGTTCAGCTTGCCTACGCCATTGGCGTTTCTCATCCACTGTCTATCATGGTTGATACCTTTGGCACTGGCATTGTTGACGATGCTGTTATTGAGCAGGCTATCGAGAAGGTCTTTGATCTTCGTCCTGGTGCCATTATTAGAGACCTCAAGCTGCGCCGTCCTATCTTCTCTAAGACAGCAGCATACGGTCACTTTGGTCGTAAAGACCCAGACTTCACATGGGAAGCAACTGATCGTGTTCAGGAGCTTAAAGACGCAGTTTCTGCTCTTCAGGCATAGTGTTCTTACAAGGTAATCTTGTACAACCTCATAGAACCTTCTTCCAGCACCACCTCAAAACCTGGGGTGGTGTCTGTTATTTGCGTAATGCCTCTGAATGTTCCAGGTTTGTAGGTGCTGGTAACAGCGTTGGAGTAATCAACAACGTTGTTCAGAATAAGAACGTACTGTACATTAAGGTCATGTGCTGTCTGAAGCACCTCAGGGTCGCTTGCAATGCGATTAAGCCGTTTACGAAGAATTGCGCTTGCAGGACGTTCTGAAGCGTCGTAGCCGTTAGGGAAGCGCCAGAGCACATGTAAGTCGTTAGTGCCATACGCCCATAGACTGCCATCTTGAGGTAGGTTTGCAATAACAGCGCCTGCAGGAACGGTAAGCTCCACGCGACGTAAAAACTCCAATTCTTCCGATGTCAAAATGTAGTGATCACCATAGGCCTTCTCGGAAGCCTGTTTAAAGGCAGTAACGGCAGGAATTGGCTCTTCCGATTTAAGGTTTGGCATAGGAACCACATAGTTGAGCACAACCACACACGCAATAACTGCGCCAGCAATCAGAGGTTTAGCCCAAACAGTACAAAAGACGCAGGTCTGAGCTTTGGTCTGAGCCAGAGAAGCTTTTTCTCTCCAGGAGGCAAACGTTTCCAGCGCAGCTTCGGCAAGAGTTGCCAGGCCAAGCGCTGCCAGCGGAATTGCCATAATGACGCAGCTTGCCGCAATGCGGAACGGATCGGTATACCAAAATCCCGAGAGATATCCCTTCAGAGGAACGTCAAACGTAATAATAAAAATGCAGAGTATAGACAGGTACATAAAGGCAGATACCATCCATCGAGCCTGCTTGTGCTTAAACGTCCATACAGCGCCTACAAGCACGCAGATTGAAAGTATCGGTTGTGGAGAAACAAGCTCTCCACCTGCATATGACAGTCCAATAAAGTCCATACCAAGGGCGTGCAAAATAGCATCTTGCAGGCTAGAGTAGGCGCTCCACCAGAAATTGAGAGCCACGCCTCGAACAATCAAAACGTAGTAGAAAACAGACCAAATAACCAGCGCAAAGATAAAGAATGCGTATGCCAGCGTGACAGGCTTGATTTGTTTTCCAAAGAGAAAAACTCTGCGTTTTGATTCTCCAATGCGCGCAAAACTCCAAGGCAAAAGCACAACAATTGACGAGAAAATCGTGGAAGGATGCAAGATAAAGAGGGTAATCAAGCCAAGAACAAATATGACAATAAGCCAGATAAGGTCGTGTTTTGGTGTTTTTGAGCGAGTCATCTGCATAAAAATCCACCAAATAGAAGGCATTGCACAGAAGGCTACGGTGTTAGGAAAGATTGGTCCATAGATGAGAAGCGACCAAGGGAAAACAAAAAATGCTAGGCAAACAAAAGCTCCACTGATAAGCGCAATGCGATGTTTAGGAAGAACTTTTGCAATAAGTGAGCAGATTGAGAGTGGAAAGACAATGGCTGCACTGACAAAGTTGAGTGCATTACCTGCAATAGGAACGGTTGTAGAAACAAGCTGCGTTGTTAGTGCAACAATGATGTTCCAGCCTGAAGGATAAAATCCTGAAGTCCCCGGCTCCCAAGGTGTAATTGAAGCTTCTACGGTGCTGTAGAAGTCATAGTGAATTGATGAGTACTTTTGAGACTCAATCATTGCCTGCGTGACATCTAAGTGATGCACAATGTCCCAGCCCTGAACAAAGGAGCTGGCAGAGGGCAGGGTTGGTAAGAAGAGAAACCCTACGGTAAGAAGACCAATTGCAACGTACAGAAGAGGTATCCAGAAAGGGAGTTCTTCGCAGATGAATGCTGGTACAGGGCTAGTTGATTGCTTGCCAGCGCGTATTGCTTTGGATTTGTTGGGTTTCTCGCCTCTGTGATGTTCTTTGTGTTTGGGAGCAACATAAAAAACGTAGCCATTGACTAGAACTGCAATAAGCAGCGGAACAAGAACCATTACAGCCAAGGGGATGGGGATGTTCAGTGCGCTAAAGATTTCTCCCTCAATAAAGAAGAGTGCGCAGCTGATCAAAGGGGCACTAACAAGTGCCCAGGGCTTTGGCATGCCGGAAGCATGCAACAAAATGACGCCCGGTACGTAGAGCAGGGCAATAATGACAACTACACTTTGGAAGAACTCAAGCCACATCCTGATCCAATCAAGGTGTTAGTAAAAATTCTTATACTTCTGGGTCACACGACTGGGCGTGACAGTTATTTCAAACAGACTGGTCTATTTTACGATAGAAGCAAAAGTGGTGTTGAGATAAACAAAAAGGACTTCCGAAGAAGTCCTTGAACATTTGGTAGCCCGTACCAGATTCGAACTGGTGATCTCCGCCTTGAGAGGGCGGCGTCCTGAACCGCTAGACGAACGGGCCATGTATGACTGGGAGGACATGGCTGGGATAGAGAGAGTCGAACTCCCGTTGACGGAACCAGAATCCGCTGTCCTACCACTAGACGATATCCCAAGATGTCATCCGTGCGCATCAGCGCGAGAAATAACTATAAAGGAGACTCGTCAGAGATGCAAGCAATAATTTCAAGAAATTCTGTTTGCAGCAAAAAATATTATACAAAACGCATCTCTAAGCGCAAGGAACGTCTCTAGTATTTGAGCTGAGCATGCGTTCTGCATCAATAAGCGCCTGGTCAAGAGGGGCACAGCCGGTGCAACTTGCGCATGCGGTAGGAGCGCTTGGAGTTGCGGCAAGACCACCTTTAGCTGTTTCTCTGAGAGAAACAGGGAGCGCGGCGCCAACTTCTGCCATAGCGTGTGCAACCTCATCAAATGGAATAGGGTTACCAACGCCTGCAAGAGCAAGCTGAGAAGAGCTTACGGCGGCGGCTACACCAATAGCGTTTCTATCTTGGCAAGGATACTCAACCAGTCCTCTGACAGGGTCACAAACTAGTCCCAGAAGATTAGAGATAGCAATAGAAGCTGCATCCAAGCACTGCTGAGGAGTGCCACCTAAGAGCTCAGTCAATGCAGATGCGCTCATGGCAGCAGCAGATCCAACCTCTGCCTGGCAGCCGCCCTCAGCGCCAGAAACACTTGCGTTGGTGGTTAGGATGGCTCCAATAGCGCTTGCATTCCAAAGCGCAGAAATAACTTGCTCGTCGGTGGCACCAATCTCTTCTGCTACCGAGATAAGCGATCCTGGTACAACGCCAGAAGCTCCTGCAGTAGGAGCGGCAACAATAACGCCCATGGTTGCCGAGCGCTCAAGTACGGCCATAGCGTAGGCAACGGCTCGTGTTTGCGTGGTGCCCATAAGCGCACTTGAGATTGCAGCTGGGGTGCTAGCAACCGTCTTGGCTTGTCCGTTGAGCAGACCGCCAATGGACTGACGAGGCGTCTTAATAGTGTCGTGAACCTCATCGCGCATAATCTCAAGAACGTGAGCCATCTCGGCGTCTACGTCGGCATCTGGTCGCAGGTCCTTCTCGCGCTGGCGCATAATCTGGCCAATAGAGACTCCTGTCTTGGAGCACCTGGCGAGAAGATCTGCGCCGTTGTCAAAGGCTCCTGAAAGCACGTCGTTTGTGACCTGTGGAGCTGCTCCTGGAATGGAAACCTGAGCGGCATACGAAACGTGAGGTGCTAGCTGGAAGAGGTCGAGGACTTTCTGCTCAATAGGCTCGTCAATCTCAAAGACAGTGTGGGCAAAGCCTCCGCGCTCTGAGCGGAAGGTGCGCATAGTTGCAACATTGATGTTTTGTGTAGCCAAAATAGTAGTGAGAGCTGCAAGAACACCGGGTTTATCGCGATGTGAAACAAAAATAGTGGGCATATCGCCAGACATGCGAATGCGCACGCCGTTAACACCAGAAATACGAATACGGCCGCCACCTACAGACTCGCCCATAACGGAAACATGAACGTTATCTGCACCGTAGAGGTGAATTTCTACGGTGTTTGGGTGCAGAGTCTCGTCGTCGCCCTTTTCAATAACGCTGTAGTTGAGGCGTGCTTCTTCTGCCAGGGTAAGTGCTTCACGGACGCGCGTATCGTCTGGAGCAAGACCTAAGATGCCTGCAATCAGAGCGTAATCGGTGCCGTGACCAAGGTGGGTATGAGAAAAGGAGTTGTAGAGCCAAAACTCAACGCGCTCCAGCTGCTTTGGTGCAAGCGAGCGTGCAACCAGGGCAATGCGCAAGGCTCCTGCTGTGTGCGAGGAAGAAGGACCCACCATAATGGGACCTAGGACCTCAAACGCAGACATAGAAATCATAGCTACTCCAAAACTAAACAAACGATAACGATAAAAGAGCTGCAAAACCATCTGTTTTACAGCTCTTGTGTGGTTTTACTTTTGATACCCACTTACGCTTGGAAGAATACGCGGCAGACACGCATTCACGCGTTATTTGCAAAGCTCCAGAGCGCGGTCAAGGCGAGCAAGGCAAACCTCACGACCAAGAAGCTCCATAGACTCTCCAAGAGGAGGGGAGACCATGTTGCCGCACTCAGCAACACGAATGGACTGGAAGACAATGCGTTTCTTAAGGTCAAGCTGCTCTGGAAGCACCTCAAGGGCAGCGTCAATTGCTGCAGCCTTCCACTCGTCTTCAGAAACGCCCTCAAGAGCGGTCTTTGCAGCCGCAAGGACGGTAACACTCTGAGCAGCGTCTTTGGTAAGGCCCTTCTCAACACTCTTCTGGTCAAAGGTGACGTTTGCGCCTTCATATAGGAAGCGGGACTTCTCAATGACGTCTGGGCTTACTGTGGTACGAGGACGAAGAATCTCGGAAAGCAGGTCATACCAGCCTGGACGAGTTGCGTAAATCTCTTCTGCGTCAGTAGCACTACCCTGAACAGGCTCAAGACCAGCGCTCACAAGCTCTGGAATCAGAACAGTCTTTGCAAAGGTCTGGTTGTCCATATTGGCAAGATAGGTTGCATTAATCCAGTTCAGACGCTCTGGATCGGACTTAGCAGGGTTTTTGGAAACGTGGTCCAGAGAGAACTGAGATGCCAAAACGTCACGAGGAACAATGGTTGTCTCGCCATCAAGTGACCAGCCGAGAAGAGCCAGGTAGTTGACAAAGGCATCTGCAAGATAGCCCTGGTCACGATACTCTTCAACAGAGGTTGCTCCATGGCGCTTGGAGAGCTTCTTGCCGTCAGGACCCAAAATCATGGAGATGTGTGCGAAGGTTGGAACGGGTGCGCCCAGAGCCTCGTACACCATAATCTGGCGAGGAGTGTTGGACAGGTGGTCATCGCCACGAATGATGTGAGTAATGCCCATGCCAGCGTCATCAACAACGGTGGCAAAGTTATAAGTTGGGGTGCCGTCAGAACGGAAGATGATAAAGTCATCAAGCTCACGAGCATTAAAGGTTACGTCACCGTGAACAGCGTCGTGGACAATAACGTCACCGCGGTCTAGAGGAACCTTGATGCGGATGGTATAAGGCTCGCCAGCATCAATTCTGCGCTGTGCCTCGGCAGGATCAATGTTTCTGCAGGTACGCTGATAGCCCTGGAAGGGGTCATGGCGCTCCTCGGCAGCCTTCTTGTCTTCAGCAAGCTTCTCTGGCGTGCAGAAGCAAGGGTATGCTTTGCCCTCTGCCAGCAGTTTATTTGCAGCCTCACGATATAAATCAAGGCGCTCGGTCTGACTGTAAGGACCGCAATCGCCGCCCTTATCTGGACCCTCGTCCCAATCAAGACCAAGCCACTTCATGGCGCGCAGAATAATCTGAGTGTTCTCCTCAGTTGAGCGCGTAGGATCTGTGTCATCAATACGAAGAATAAACTTGCCACCATTTGCGCGAGCAAAAGCCCAGTTATAGATAGCAGTACGCGCACCTCCGATATGCAACTTACCTGTTGGGGATGGCGCAAAACGTACTCTTACCTGCTTCTCTGACAAAACTCCTCCTTGGCAGTTATTTTCTAGCGAGAAAATCTAGTTTATGCACTCTTTAGTATAACGCTTGAACACAGATGACCGACAACGTTGCCTAGTCTTCAAACATATTGTGGTCTGCAAACTCTGCTTGAACGGTGCGGATCATAAGGTCTACGTCTTCAAGTCCCAAATGGCGTTCCTTCTCGTCTGCTGCAAGGGTATGCCTACGACGTGCCCAGTTCTCAAGTGCGGCAGGGGAGGACTCACGGGGAAGAGACCTAATCTCTGGGTCCAAGCGGCGGCAGATGTCGCGGGAGTCAATAACAATAATTTTGCCCGCTTTTCTAGCCTCAGCGTAACCGTCAATGTTGAACATGAACCAAGAATCCTCAAAGGCAGCATTGTGGGCCATAAAAGGAATCTTTTTCATAGTTGCCAGCAGGGCCTCTTGGGCTTTTTTATCGTCTCTAAATGATTTCTTGCCCTCAACATCTTTCCAGGTAATCTGGTGAATATCAGAAAGAGGAACACCTTTTTCTTTGTACATCTCTGGGATGCCAAAGTAGGCAGTGTGAGGCTCTACTGGAACGGTATTGCGACCAAGATTCCAAAACTCAAAGCCCACGTTAACAATGTAGCCCAGCTCAGGAAAACGCGACGTAGTCTCAATATCAATGCCCAGCACCGTGCCAGAAACGCTCTTCTCGACATACGCAATTTGCAAGTCGTTAAGAAGCGGACCTGCGGTTTTATAGACAGCCTTAGGGCGACGACGCTGCATCTTTGCAACGGCTGCCGCAAGATCGTCGTTAGAAAGACCGCGAGAAAGGCCAACGCCTCGATGGTTTCTGAGCCTCTCCACGCCGTAGGTATCGCACAGCGAGCGCGTTCTATCAGCAAGCTGTTGAATAACAGAAAACTCTACAGGCTCTTGGCCAAGAGGTGCTTCCTTCCAGGCATCAAGCAGCGTTTTAATGGCATCACAGTTTTTGTTGACCTCGCCGATGATGGACTGATCATCAACAAGAAGTCCAGGTATGACAAACGCATTAGCGTGCTCAATAGCTTGATTGATATCCATACACTCTCGCTTTGGTGGGTGAGAATTAGTTCAACATATAAGTATCTACCCTGAAGCGCGTATTCTTTGCGTCATTTTCTAGAAAGTGCGCGCCTCACTAAAAATGCGTGCTAGGCTGTTGGGTGCAACACAGTTCTATGAAAGGTTTTACGCATGTCTGATTTAAACGAGTCACTTGCTCTTTCTGAGGAGCTTCTTGCTTTTATTAAGCAGAGCCCTTCTATGTTTCATACCACGCAAACTATCAAAGATTACCTGCTAGAGAATGGTTTTACGTACCTCTCCGAGGGCTCTTCTTGGGACATTCAGCCAGGCGGCTCTTACTTTACCACGCGCAATAATTCTTCAATTGTTGCCTGGAAAGTTGGCGAGAAGTACCGCGATGCCCAAACCGCACCCACTGATGCGCCTTATCACTTCCAGCTTGCCGTTGCCCACGGCGATTCTCCAACTTACAAGGTAAAAGCTCAGCCAGAGCTCACTGGTGAAGGCAACTCGCTTCGCCTGAATACCGAGGCATATGGTGGCATGCTTGACCACACCTGGTTTGATCGTCCTTTGGGCATTGCTGGTCGCGTGCTGGTCAAAGTAGGAAACAAGGTAGAGTCCAGGCTGGTCAACATCGAAGATGACGTTGTCATGATTCCAAGCTTGGCTATTCATCTTGAGCACAAAAATGGTCTCTCGCCAGAGTTCAACCGTGCTAAAGACCTGATGCCACTCTTCAGTGCTGGAGAACTCAACCCTGGTGCTTTTAACGCCCTGGTAGCAGACGCAGCAGGTGTGTCTCAAGAGGACATTCTTTCTCGCGATTTGTTCTTAGTTGATCACACGGGCGGCCGTATTTGGGGCGCAAAGAAGGAGTTTGTTTCCGCTGGTCATCTGGATGACCTTCAGTGCGCCTTTGTAGCGCTTAAGGCCTTCCTTGCTTCCTCAAATGAGCAGGACATCTCTGTGTATACCTGCTTTGATAACGAAGAAGTTGGCTCAAATACCAAGCAGGGCGCAAAGTCTACGTTCCTTAAAGACACGCTGCAACGCGTAAACGCCACGCTTGGCTTTACACAGGAAGATTACTACCGTGCGCTCTCGGCATCTTTGCTGGTAAGCTGCGACAACGCTCATGCGGTGCACCCCAATTATCCCGAGAAGCACGATGCGGCCAACAAGCCTTACCTCAACGGCGGCATGGTTATCAAGGAAGCAGCACGTCAGTCGTACTGCACAGATGCGTTCAGCCGCGCCATTGTCGAGGCTATTTGGAAGCAGCAAAACGTTCCTTACCAGGTCTTTGCTAACAGAAGCGACATGCCAGGCGGATCAACTCTGGGCAACCTCTCCAACATTCAGGCCAGCATGCACGCCGTTGACGTGGGCCTGCCACAGCTTGCTATGCACTCCGTGTACGAGACCGCAGGCACCAAAGACACGCTTTTGGGATACCAAGCACTCAAGGCGTTCTATGACACCTGCGTCTGCATCACCGATGCCGATTCGTTTGAGTTGAGGTAATACCTGGCGAGAAACCCCGTGCACTAGCTATACTTAGACATATTGCATATAACACATCACTTAAAGGAGTTCCATGTCAGAAAAACAGCTTACTGCTCATGATATGGAGCTCCTAACTTGTGCAGGTATTTACGTTGAACCTCAGGCGCTGAATGGTCCCGCGTTGGTATTTCCTATTTCAGATGGTGAAGGTGGAGACATACGCGTGCTGTGGCAGGGCGGCGCCTATGAGAGTGCAACGTACACAGATTCTAGAAAGAATCAGCTGGTATTTCCTTACCTTGAGCTGTATGACTTGTTGTTTGAAGCTGCTTGTCCTGTGCACTCAGTTTTGATGTTGGGCGCTGGCGGCTGTTCGTATCCTCGTTATTTAGTAGCTCACCATCCAGAGGTTTCTTGTGATGCACTGGAGCTTGATCCCAAAATTGCAGCTTTAGCTCGTAACTATTTCTTTGTGGATGAGGCTATTAGAGAGAGTAATGGTAGGCTTAAAGTGCAGGTAGTTGATGGCGTTGAGTATATAAAGAAGCTATCTACCTCTCATAACAAGCGCTATGACGCTATCCTAAACGACTGCTTTAGCGGAGAAGTGCCACCTGCGGCTATGATGACCAGTGAGTGGATGCGTCAAGTTGCCCACTGCCTTACTCCCGGCGGAAGATATCTCACCAATGTAGTTTCTGCACAGGTGGGAGAGGAAGCACATCAGCTTGAAGCGCTCATGGATGCTGCTCGCACGGTGTTTGAGCAGGTAGAGATTGTGCCTTTGGATCCAGAGACTGATCCAACAGAGCCAGATAATCTTATGCTCGTTTGTCAGCGCGCTTAAGTGCGGTAAGCGCCAGCTTTTGACTATTTATTAGTCAAAAGTTTTTAGTGATGGTAATGAATTAACATCGATAGAGAAATTAAAAAAATGAAGTGTAAAATAGAAGTTGCTGATTTTAGTTTTTGAATGATTCTCGTTTGTACGCATCATAAATTGAATTCTTTAGTCTAGTTTAGTGCACTTGATTGGGGATATGAATATATGAAAGAATCGTTTTTATCAATAAAAGAAATCTTTCATATTGGTAATGGAAAAATCAATGCACTAGTTTTTCTCGCCGTTTTAGCGGTTCTATCATCATTTCTTGAGATTTATTCGATTCAATATATGCAGTCACTTTCAGAAGTTTTTAGCACATCGGTTACAAATGATCTTTTTCAAATTGGTTTTATCTGCGCTAAGTTTTTGATTTTAATTGTGTTTTCAACAATAGTTAGAAATTACTTTTGCTTTAGAGTCTCTATTTTTTCAAATGACATCATTAAAAACGTAAGAGATAAAGCGTATTCAAAACTTATTGATATGAAATATGAATTAGCAACAATTCATGATAATGCGTATTATATTAATTTGATAGATAATAACGTAAATAGATTAAGCTTAATCTTTTCAACAAGTTTTTTTACTTTGTGCTCAGATATATTCGATACAGTGTGGATTTGCTTTTTTATGACACAAATAAATATCACTTCATTGTTTATTTTAGTAATTGGCATACTGCCATTAGTTTTAATTGGCAACATATCGGCATCTGAGCAAAAAAAGTTTGCAGAAAATACAATCAAATTCAATGAGGATTTGATTGAAAAGATTAATGAAACTAATGACAATTTTGCATATATTAAAATATTTAAAGGCAAGGAGAGGGAGAACAATCGTTTTAACTGTATAAATATTGATATTTTGGAGAACGATAATTTATCGAGTGCGGCACTTAGTATCTTCTTTGTTATAGAGAAAAGCGTTCGATATTTATTTGTTGCGATTTCATTATTCTTTTTATGTAAAGACGTGTTAATGCAGAATGGAAATTGGATGATTCTCATCCCATTTTTGCTCTACGTACAAAGATTTTATAATCCATTTTCAAATTTGAATAAATATTCTCAGTTAATTCAAAAATCCGTTTCAAGTGCAGACAAGCTTATAGACTTTATAATCTCAAAACCAACTGAAGAGATCCCAGCTATCCATTTTATTTCTGATTCATCTGAATCAGAAGTAGTTTTGACTGGCATATCAAAAAATTATGAATCTGAATCAATTCTTGAAGATGTCACTTTTAGATTTAAAGAAGGAGTCAACTTAATCGACGGAAAAAGTGGCGTAGGTAAATCCACCTTGCTCAAAATTCTTTTAGGATTAATTAAATCTTCGAGTGGGGAAGTGACCATTTATTCTCGAGAAGATGTCCTGAATTTGTACGCATATTCAGGACAGTCGAATAAGCTGTTTAATTTGTCCGTGATAGAAAATTTAATATATCCTAAAACCGTAGATCATCTCTCATCATCGGAAAGAATGAAATTAGAGAATCTACTAAATGAATTTGGATTCAGAACAAACATATTGAATAAAGATATTGCTAAAGAAGGTGAAAATCTTTCTGGAGGTGAAAGAAAGAGACTATCTATCTTTAGAGCACTAATTTATCCATCTAAAGTTGTAATACTTGATGAACCATTTGCAAACTTAGATCCGAAAAATATTGAAATTATCGCTCAGAAAATACAGGATCTTTCCAAGAACAGAATTGTTATTATTGTTTCTCACGAAACGTCTTTTCCTGCTTCTTTAAAATTTAATACGCACTTGACTATTAGTGGTACCTAAAGGTTTCTTTGGTTTAATTCATTCTCAAAATCCAGAAGCAGACCCAAGAGAGCCAGATAACCTTATGCTCGTTTGTCAGCGCGCTTAAGTGCGGTGAGCGCAAGCGCCAGGCAGCCACTCATTAGCACAATACCAATGCCAAAGAGTACCAAGAAACCGTGAGCTGAACCATCTACAATCAGGCTCCAAATAATGAGCGCACAGGCAGAGACAAAGGAGCTTACGCCTGCAATTCTTGAGTAAATAAGAGTGGAGTCTTTTTTACCAAAGACCGCACGTACCAAAAGTGGCGAGCCGACCGTTGTAAGAGCGTAGGCAATTCCAAAAAGGAAGGTTCCCGCAAGCAAGAGTGGCAATACTGGAAGCTTAATCCCCAACATAAGTAAGCCAACAATACCCGAGAAAATTCCTACAAAGCAAGCAAGCTTCACGGAGATATCGCTTAAAGCACCTAGAAGCACCTTTCCAATTGCTTGACCCAGCATAGTTGTTCCAGCAAGAAGGCCTGTGGCAGCGGCAATGGCAGGAGCAGTTTCTGCAAAGGTTGCTGCATAGCTTGGGAAGTACTGAGAGATTTGCTGGTTAAAGGTAATGAGTGCGTAAAACGCAGCAACCATATAAAACTCTGGATATTTCATTGCGTCATCAGCAGAGATGTCGGTTGAAGAAACTCCTTCAACTTCAACGTTTTTCTCGTCAGTGGATGAGAAGGTAAGAGGGGTAAGGCCAAGATCTTGGGGCTTCTCGCGCACCACAAAAAGGGTAAAGGGGAGTGTTCCTACAAGCATAACCAGGGCAAAAATCAGATAGCAAGAACGCCAACCTTCAGGACCAGACGAGATAATGGCAGATCCAATAGGATTAAAGACTGTGCCACCAATGCCGGTAAACGCAAAGCAGAGTCCCATAAAAGTACCAACACGCTGGTCAAACCAATCGTTGATGAGGGCAGGGACGCACAAGAACATGAGCGCAGGAATGCCAATACCAAGCCCCACCGCGCAGAGATAAAAATGCCACATCTCTTGAGCTGCTGACATGGCTCCGTATGAAATTGCGCAGATGATAACGCTTGCAGAAAGAACTAGTCGAGTATCGTGCGTTTTATAGAACTTGCCTATGAATGGCAAAGCTACCGTCATGGCAATGCAGAGCACCGAGAAGACCGCGGAGAAGGCAACGCGGGGAACGCCAAAGTATTGTGAAACTGGTGTGATAAAGATGCCAAAGCACGTAAGGATAATGGCGCACGGCAAAAACATGATGACAATACAAGTTGTAACGATGGCGTATGCATACTTAGTGCCTAGTAGACGTTGTAGCACTGAGACTCCTCTCTTTTGGCCAGAAATAGTGTAGGCGATGTGCCTTAAAAAGGACACATCGCCTACCGAGTCGTACAATATTTTTAGGGAGTACTTAAGCGCTTTGCGTGCGTAAGATCTTAGTTGTCGGAGCCTCTGCGGTTCTCGCCCTCAAGAGCGCGGATTGGTCCGATATCCTGAGTAGTCTCAAGAGCGCCCAGGTAGTTGCCCTCTTCATCGCGGACAGCAAAATAACGGACGTAGAGGAATTTATCTCTTACCTCAAACCAGAACTCAGAGGAGTCGCTACGACCGCTTCTGAACTCGGTGAGGATGCGACGAACAGCTTCCTGGCTCTTTGGTGGATGGCAATCGTACACGTCGCGGCCAAGGCAGCTTTTAGGACGAGGGAAAGCACGGGTGTCGCCGTGGCTGAAGTAACGCGTCTTGTCATCTGCATCAACAAAGGTAATGTCAAGCGGAATGGTTGCAAAGACAGCCTCAAGCTGCGGAATGGTGAACTCACCGGTAGAGAGCTTGACCTTACCGTCAGCAGAAATTGCTTCCTCTTCTGCTTCAGCGTTATTCTCGTCCATAGCAGCTGCGGCTTCCATCTCTTTAAGCTTGTCGTTTGCAAGCTCAAGAGGATCTGCGTGCCATGAAGGGGGATTGACGCCAAATGCGTGGCCAAACTCGTTCTCTTCAGCAGCAATCTGGGTCCACTGAGTAGCAGTTAGGTGCTCAAGGGAAAGTGGAATGAGGACGTTTTCTTCCTTGGATGCCATGGACTCAGCGCCCTCAATAGCCTCATCCAAATAGTCAGCAACGGCTGCCATAAGGCCTGCATCATACTGGCCGTATGCAGTCTCGAGCAGAGCCTCTGCACCGTTAACAGCGTTTCTTACCTCGTCGTCCTTACCCCACATAACCTTTGAAGGTCCAGTGATATCGTGGCGCTCTAGGTGAGGGAAGAGCAGCTCTTCCTTGCGCTTGTAGTGAACAAAGACCTCGTCAAAGGCGTCCATATCAGCCTTCAGAATTGCTGCAACACCAGCGCACTCTTCGTTGCTGGAAGACTCAGTAAGCGTACGAGCACGCTTAACATCTGGAGCAACGCGGTCGTGGATAAAGGTAAGAATGCGGTCGTTTTCTTGGCGCATGGTCCAAACAGGATGGCCAGGGGTCTCTTCAACAGCACCTGTTGGTGCGCAAGAAACCTTGCCTTCAAAGAGAGCGGCATGAACGTCACAGAGCTTCAGGACCTTCTCCATAGGAACGCCACCAGCAATAAGCTCCTGTTCAGCGTTAGAGATCTCTGAGCCAGAGACGTCCTTGAAGTTACGGGTAAAGTCCTCGCGAACAGCCTCGATGTCCTCACCGTCGTTGAGGCGCTCAAGATACTGGGCGATAAGAGCTTTGCGCTCCTCGGGGGTCTGAGCAATAGGTGCGTTCTCTGCCTCTGCGGGTTTCTCGTCAGATGGAGCTTCTGCTGCTGCAGGCTCCTCATCACCAAGAATGGTAAAGCCGTGAGAGCGGAAGATTGCTTTGAGCTCCTCAAGGTCTACGCCTTTGTGGTCGCAGCCTTTAGGGATGGTCATAAAACGACCCATGGTCTGAAGACGGCCTGGCTCGGTAATCTCGGCAAAGCCGTTTTCTGCCATGAGGCCTTTAATAACGGGATACTTAGTGCAAATCTCATAAACGGATTTGCTTAAATCAAGAACCTGTGCCATACGGGCTCCTCTCGGATAAGTTTAGAAAGTCTACTATGGCTTACTTTATACCCAAAGTGTGACAGGACTTCCATGTAGCTTTTGTTGTGGTTACAACAAAACAGAAATTATTCTTTAGTTTTAAAAGAGGTCAGAATGAGAACCGGTTCTAAAAAGGAAAAGAAGTAAATCTTCGTTATCAATTCTGTAAATAAGAAGCCAGTCTGGCTTGATATGACACTCTCTAAAGTCTTCGTAAGAGCCAGTCAGAGAATGGTCACGATATTTTTCTGGAAGTGATTGTTGAGAGGCGAGGATATCTACAACTTCAGTAAGTAACTCAAGCTTTAGACCTCTTTTTTGTGCTGATTTAATATCTTTTTTGAATTGATTAGAGAGAACAATTTCAAGCATCTAGGACCTCCGACATTGCGTCGGAGAATGAGGCATAGTGCTTGTAATCTTCTGGGTGCTCTTTCATGTTGGTGTATTCATTAAGAGCCTCTATAGTTTGAACATTAGGAATTTCTCGCTTGATTTCAAAAGGGATTCCCTGCTCACGAACAGTCTGACGAAGAAAAATGGTAATAGCAGTAGTAAGATCCATGCCTAAATCTCTGAGAAGCTCCTGAGCATTCTTTTTAAGCGTTGGATCCAAATTTATATTTGTGCTTACTTTTGCCATAATGACCCGCCTTTCCTGTAATTTTGTTATACAAGATGAAGACGATAAAGTCAATAATTATGTGCGTATTATAGGTATAACACGCATATATTATGGGCATAGTAGACCAAATAAATTTTTACGCTACTCTGCGCCCTTTAAGGTAAAAGACAGAAGAACCGGGTTGTGGTCCGAGTAAGCAAATTGCGTGTCAATGTTTCTGGCGGTTGCAACAACGTTATCCGAGACAATCCAGCCATCAACTGTGGTGGTGTACGTCTTGTCCTTCTCGTATGGGATGTCATCTCCGCGGCAGGTAGGAACGTTGGTAAGGTTGTCTGGAGCTACAACGCTAAAGCCTTCTGGCAAATCAGAATCTTTGAGTTCTGCTACCCAGTCTGGCACCTGCTGAACAGAAGGATAGAGTGTAAGCGAGCCCAAAATGGCATGGTTCCAGTCGCCACCCGCAATAACGTAATTACCCTTAGCGCGCTCCTCAGACATTATTTTGGTTAGAAGTGCAAGCTGCTGCGCGCGACTGGTGCCACCTTTGTCGTAGGCAGACATGTGGCTGTTAATAAGTACCAGCTCATGACCATCGCTGGTAGGGTAGCGTGTAATCATAAAGCAACGGTCTAGGTCAAAGAATTTTGTTGGGAATGACTCATCAATGGGGTAGGTACGACGAGTTGCGCTAGAAGCAAGTACGTTTGAAAGCGTAAGAATTCCCGAGTTAGAAGTACCGTGAAATTCAGTGAGTGGATAGGCGAGAAACGCAGTGTGGAAGTTCTGCGCAAAATACGATGCATAGGATCCAAAGCGGCTCTCTGCTTCAGAAACTTGATTCACATGCCAACTTCTGT
>ERZ772786.478-NODE-478-length-16744-cov-41.127150_pt1 | contig 16744 bp, 2 predicted proteins | sample MGYA00511473_ERZ772786 | MGnify/ENA primary metagenome ERZ772786 (study PRJEB29015, sample SAMEA2738025) | human oral metagenome | biome: human oral; feature: human-associated habitat; material: saliva | place: China | collected 2252 ...
GTTCACGACCAGCCAATTTCTTAGTGAAGTCAAACTTAGTTACAACTGGAGAAACCACATAGTTGTTGAACTCTGTGTCTTCAGGCATTGTAACAGCAGTACTCAAGAGACCTGTAGCAGCATCTTTAGTAACTTTAACTTTCACTTCTGCGTTCATTGTATCGTAATCGATGTTTGTATCGTTACCAGCTTTTTCACGCACAGTGTAAGTGTGTTCACCTTCAGCACTGTATTCAATAGCATCAAAAGTGATAGATCCATCTGCAGCATTTTTCTTAGTTTGAATAACGTTGCCGTTTTCAAGCAATTCAAACTCGAAGGCACCTGCTGTGAGCGCTTTACCTTCAAGACGTTTAGTGAACTTGAATTGAGCTTGAGTAGGAGCTGATGTGAAGGTATTGTTGAATTCTGTATCAGTTGGAAGAGTTGCAACAGCAGTAAGCGCATGACCTGACTTAGTAACCGTAACTGTTACGTTAGCTTTCATTGGGTCATAAGTCATACCTGCTTCAGTTCCTCGAACTTCTTCTACAGTGTACTTATGGTTACCAACTTGAGCATTTGTAAATGTCAAGGCATCGAAACGAACACGTCCGCTAGCATCATTTTGTTTTGTTTGAAGGACTCTACCATCTTTGTCTTTCAATACAAAGCTAAATTCGCCAGCTTTCAAGTTACGACCTGCAAGAGCTTTGCTGAAGTCAAATTGAGCAGTTACAGGAGCTACAACGTGGTTGTTGAAGATCTTGTCATCAGTACCAGTTGCTTCACCACCTGTTGAAGTCATTTCAGTCTTAGCAGCCAAAAGACCTGTAGTAGCATCTTTAGTAACCGTTACTTTAACTGCGATAGTCATTTCATCGTAGTCCACATCGGCATTGTTGCCTTTCACTTCTTTAACAGTGTAGTTGTAGACACCTTCATGGTCAAATGACAATTCGCTAAAGTTAATCTTACCGTTAGCTTTGTTGGTTACAGTTTCATTAACATTGTTATCACCAGTCAACGTGAAGCTAAAGTCACCTGCGTTCAAAGTACCATTTGAAAGTGATTTATCAAAGTCAAGGTTAACTTTAACCGCACCTGGTGTGAATGTGTTATTGAATTCTGTATCTGCTGGAAGAATGTTAGTTGCTTTAAGAACGTGGCCTTCCTTAGTAACAGTGATTGTTACTTCAGCTTTCATTGTATCGTAAGTCATACCAGCTTCTTTATTATCTGGGATAACTTCTTCTACAGTATACTTGTGAGTACCAACTTGAGTATTATCAAATGTCAAGTCATCAAAGGCAATAACACCATTAGCGCTGTTTTTCTTGGTCTGAAGAACATTACCAGTTGAATCTTTAAGAGCAAATGTAAATTCGCCTTCTTTAAGAGTACGACCTGCAAGAGCCTTACTAAAGTCGAACTTAGTCTTAACTGGAGCTACAACGTAGTTATTGAAAATTTTATCATCTGCACTTGATTTGAATCCACCTTCAGCACTGTATTTAACTGAAGCTTGCAAATCACCAGCAGCATTTTTCTCAGTTACAGTAACTGTCATTGTAACAGTCATTGCATCATAATCGACGTTTGTATCTGAGCCTTTAACCTCAGTAATTGTGTAAGTGTATACTCCAGCTTTGTTAAATGTTAATTTACTAAATGTAGCTTTACCATTTTGGTTAGTTACTGTTTCTTCATATGAAGGAACTGATTTGTTAGCTTGCTCTTCTTTAATCTTAAAGCTAAATTCACCATTAACAAGTGTGCGTCCTTCAAGTTGTTTTTCAACTTCTGGAGTCACTGTTACAGGTTCTGACTTCACATAGTAGTAGACTGTTGGCTTGTATGGCGTCAAAGAGTTGAGCAAGTCAACGTTAGTACCAATACCTCCTACTCCACGCTCTAATTGTGCGTTTGGAGAAAGGTGACCGATATTATCTCCCAAGAATGGTACAAATACTGTCTTATACGGAGTGTAAGAAGCATCTCTTTGGAAATCAAATGGAACGTCCTTACCATTTGGATAGTTCGTTTTTGCCCCTGTTCTTGGATCAGTTACAGTGTGTGCAATCGTTTTAAGTGGTGTTTTCTTAACAACCAACTCTTCTTTGTTATAATCACCTGGTTTAATAGGCTTGGTTTCTGCTAGCAACATATAGCCATCAGTGTTCAATGTACCATCAGAACGTTTGTTTTGTTGTCTTGGATCTAATAAGTAAACACGAATGACAACAGATCCATCTTCTCCAACAATTTCTTTGATACGTTTTATTCCAGCACGATCAGCATCCATAAACTTGGTACCAACTGTATAAGGACGGCTAACATAACCAGTTGTTGAATCTGGAGTAGCTGTTTGATAAAGTTTGTAACCATCAAATTGACGTTCACCAGATGCTGTAAAGTGTTGTCCTTCCATCGCTTTCAGCGTGTAGTTGGCTAATGTTACTTCATTACCATTTGGTACATAATCTTGAACAGTTTTATCTGTTTTATTCGCATTAAATGAAGTATTATTTCTATCGACTACTCTATAGTAAGTTGATTTTTGAACAAATAATGGAATTTTAGCATTCGTATCTGTAATAGTACGACCATTATATGCTGGTTCTACAACGTTGATGATATCCGTTGAATTACGCGCAGCATAAACTGCATCATATAAAGCTTGTTCTGTAGGAGTTAGATTGTGTCCTGGAGCAACTAAAGCCTTGATACTTGCACCAACTTCATATCCAAGTTGGATAAACGGTGAATCTGTCTTCCCTGGTCCAGCACCTAAACCTTTATCGTAATCTACTTGCCAAGTTAACTCCCCATTAGAGGCTGCTTTTGTAGTCGTAAATTTTTGAATACCACTAGAAGCTGATACGGTTCTTGTTTCTAATACATTACCAGTGTTCTTGTCAACCAATTCAACAGTAGTATCTGTTGAAGCATCAAATCTCTTGTAAGCACGTGTATAGTAATTTGTATGGTAACGTTTGTTGAAATTAGTAAGATCTACGATACTATAAGTATAGTAGTCACCTTCTTTAGCTTGGTAGCCCGATGGCACTGTTTGAGAACGAACAGTTGCACCATTAGGATCTGTCATGTCTGGAGTAGCTTTTTCACCATCTTTAAGGTGAGTTTCTACAGAGACCGCCTCATAGTTGTGATCTGTCAAAGCACGTGTGTTACGACGACGGCTACGACCTGTTGCCAAAGCACCAGCATTTGTGATATCACTAGCAGCACGGTCAAGTGTTGCACTACGGTCTGTAGCAGATCTTACAGAGTAAGTATTTGCTGTAACACGTGGGCTAACACTTGTAGCTTCTGCTGCGGTTTCAGCTGCTTCAGTATTTTCAGTTGCTGGAGCAGTTGTTGATGCTGTAGCTGAAGTGTTTGAAGCTGTTCTTGTTGAAGCTGGTGTTTCAACATTGTTGCTGGCTGTAGCTGTTGATGCTACTGTAGCTGGCTTAGCTGCTTCTGAAGTAGCTTTTTCTGTTGGCTTTGCAGCCTCTGAAGCTGGTTTAGAAGCTTCTGGTTTCGCAGTTTCTGTAGCTTGTTTGTCAGTTGTCTCTGTGGCAACCTTATCTGTTGTTGAAGCTTCTGGCGTCAAGTTAAATGTTGACGCAGTTGCCTCAGTTGAAGATACAGCTGCAGTAGGATCTGCTTGAGCTGTTGATGCTGTATTCGTCTCAACCAGTTCTGAGGAACTTTCGCCCTCAACTGATGAACCAGGGTTTGATGAAGAAGCATCAGATGCTACGACTTCATCAGCCTGTGCAGTGTGAGCAGCAAAGAGTGCCGTCCCCAACAAGACTGAAGCGACACCAAATGAATATTTACGCAATGAAAAGCGCTGGCGCCTGTTGAAAATGTCTTTCATGTTTAAGTCTCCCTCTAAAAAAATAGTTAGTTATAGATACATGATTATAAGTTAATTCCCCTCATATCCATGATTCTTTTTCATTCTAACATTCTGATAATTTAGAGTCAAGTGATTAAACAATGTTTTTTTAAAAAAAGTTTAGTTGTCTGACAATTGTAAAAGTAACGTTATTTACAAAAAACATAAAAACGTTAGAAACCTTTTATTTATAACATGTTAAGCGTTTTCTAAAATAAGACGACAACTACTGTTTTCTAATATTTCATTATATAAATTACGCTTTTCTAAAATAAATTAACTCGGATTTCATTTGTTATTTTCTAATAAAAGTGTCAAAGATTCCAAACCCATCTCATGTTCCATAAATACTTAAATCACCATATATAAACAGAAGTAAGTTCTAAAAATAGTAATTTAAACCTATAATCCGAAAGAAATAATATTATAAAAATAAATTAGCATCTTATAATATACACTATATTATTCTCACTTTAATCCATAATAATGGCAATATATGCACATAACCTCTCATTTCTTTCCCTTTTACACTCATATAGATATTTTTATCTTTAATGAAAATGGTATGTATATCTAGTCCTAACCTTAGAATAACTTTATCCGTCTAAAATAACACTAACATCTTCTTCGTTTAACAGTATTTCTTCATTAACACTAGTAAAATCTTAAAGAAAGTTTGCAACAATCCAACATCCATAATTGCTCTCACCTGTTTAGCATACTAGTATTCAACTTAAAAAAGAGTCTCATAAGTTAGGATTAATAGAGAATGAGTCCTAGTATTTTCTAACTTCAAAAAATCAAAAGATAACAAAACCTGTGAGAAAAATTATGCCTACTAGTATCTTATTCAAATACAAATAAAAGAATAACCAACGATATTACGAAATAATTTCAATACTCAAAATAGTACCAGTAATACATTTCTATCTTATAAGAGATCTTTGAGCACCCAATTACAAAGCAACTATCAGAAAGTCTCCTCCCTTTCCAATACTGTTAACTAATCGGACTACTAGATGTTATCTTTAATGTCGCTCCCTATTGCTTCTATGAAACTTCTACCTCCCATCATCTTAATTATACAATGAGTAATGATAGTCTATTGAAAGTTCATATGAGAACTTAAACTTTGATTTTTTCTGATTTCTCAATCAAAAAATGATGGTGTAGCCCCTAGATAAGATGCTTCTATTGTGACTGCAAGATTATCAAATTCACCATAACTAAATAGACAATAGCTCAAAGTCTTTTATCAGCTTCTACCATTACCCACATCATTCATAATATATTTTATTTGAAAGTACTAATCTACTGTCATGAAGAAGTTAATATCAATTTGAATCTGCTCATCTCTTGTGAGAGAAACAATCAGATCACCCTCCTCACACATGTCCATGTAATAAGTTAGCTAATTATAAAAAAGTTCCACAGCCCATAAAGACTTTGGAACTTCTTAATTGACTTCATTATTGGTCACTTACGATATTTTTAAGTGCCGAACAAAAAGAAGCCTGACCTTATTCGGTCAAGCCTCTCTTCTTGAAAACTGAAATAATCTTACTAACTATCTTATTTTTACGCCTATTATTATCTTAGTCTTCTTTTTTTCGTTTTCCTGCCAAACCAAGTCCAGCTGCCGCAAGGAGTCCTCCGAATGCCATTGCTACTACAGACTTGTTCTCACCAGTCTTAGGAAGACCCTGTTCTCTAGATACTTCTGGAGATGTCGGTGGTGTAACTGGTGGTACTACTGGAGTTGGTGGTGTCGGTGGTGTAACCGGTGGCACCACTGGAGTTGGTGGTGTTGGCGGTGTAACCGGTGGTACCACTGGAGTTGGTGGTGTTGGCGGTGTAACTGGTGGCACCACTGGAGTTGGTGGTGTTGGTGGTGTAACTGGTGGCACCACTGGAGTTGGTGGTGTCGGTGGTGTAACTGGTGGCACCACTGGAGTTGGTGGTGTCGGTGGCGTTACAATATTGTTGAACTCAGTATCTTCTGGCAATTTAGAAGTTACTGTCATAACGTTACCACCCTTAGCTACCAAAACAGTAACTTTAGCTACCATCTTATCGTAAGTTACTGTAGTATCATTACCTTTCACTTCTTCAACCGTGTAGAAGTGGATACCTTCTTCACCATGTTTGTACTCAAGTGCTGAGAACTTAATCTTACCGTCAGCATCATTGCTTACAGTTTCAATCACTTTACCTTTTCTATCCTTAAGTACAAAGCTAAACTCACCAGCCTTAAGGTCACGACCTTCTAGTTTTTTAGTGAATTCAAACGTAACACTAGCTGAAATGTTAACAACACGTTTTTCAGTTGGTTTTTCAGGTGTTTTCACGACCTTCTTAACTGTTGGGTCGTAGTAGTGAACTGTTTGTCCCGCTGTGTTTTCAATATCTGAACCAGAAGGTACATCAAACTCACCTTTTTCATTCTTACTGTCTTTAACAATTGCCGGAATGTCAAACTTATAGTAACGACCAAAGGCAAACTTAGTTGTATCGATAATTTGGGTATTATCTTTATCGCCAAGTGACTTAGTGAAGCCATCTTTAAGTGTTGCAGTGATCACACCGTTTTCAACCTTGATATCGAACATTGCTGTAACATCTTTACCAGTTTTACCATCGTATGCTTTGATATCTGGTTGGTTAACATTAAGTTTCTTCTCATCGTAGTTATCAGTGATACCAACGGTTTGAATATAATCCTTGTTGTTTGCGTCAAATTTAGTTGTATCAAGCCATACTTGGTAAACCAATTTATCGCCACGTTTCACAGTCTTAGTATTCAAGTTTTCTTTCTCGTTGTTGTCTGTCTTGTCTACGTATGGGTTCGCATTAGTATCCGCATACTTGTCTGCCAACTCTTTATCATCATCAACGAGTTTATCACCAGTAATGTCAAATTTCTCTTGGTTTACAACATATTTCTCTGGTTGGAACTTAGGTTTTTCTGGTGGAACCACCTTGTTGTTGAACTCTTTGTCGTTAGCATCTGTAGCATTTCCACCTGCTGAAGCATGATTAACGACAGTCTTAAGAATTTTACCATCCTTAGTTACTTGTACTGTCACCGTTGCTTTCATAGCATCGTAAGAAATACCAGGTTTATTGTCATTGACTTCTTCTACAGTATAAGTAAATGTCTTACCAAGATCAGCCTTGCTGAACAAGAGTTGTTCAAACTTGATGTGGCCATCTTTATCATTTGATACAGTTTGAAGGACTTTTCCATCTTGGTCTTTCAATAAGAAGCTGAACTCACCTGCAGTCAACTCACGTCCTTCAAGTTTCTTAGTATAGTTGAACTCAAGTGGAACTGGAACGTTATTTTCACGTGTTTGAGTTGGTTTTTTAGGAGTTGTAACTTGCTTATTGTAAGGGTTGTATTGATGAACAATTTCATTGGCCGTATTACTAAACTCAACACCGTCATTGTCTTTAATATTTTTAACAGTTGCTGGGATATCAAATTTATAGTAACGTCCAAAGGCAAACTTAGTCGTATCAATAACTGGAGTCGCATCAGTTGCACTAATAGGTTTAGTCAAACTTGGTTTAGAAGTTGCGTAGATGACACCGTTTTTGATTGAAATTTTGAATTTATCAGTAACATCTGTTTCACCATCATAAACCTTGATTGCTGACTCATCAATATCAAGTTTAGCTTCATCATAGTCATCTGTGATTCCTACTGATTGAATATTGCTTTCAGCTGTAAATTCACGAGTATCAAGCCATACTTGGTAGTAGAATTTCTGACCACGAGTAAGTGTATGGTGATTCAAGTTTTCAGCTTCAACCTTACCGTTAGGCGCATCATCATCGAGAAGTTTTGTGCCCTTAAGATCAAATTTTTCTTTAGAAACAACATACTTCTCTGGTTTGAAGTTTGGTGTTACGTTATTGTCAAATACTGTATCATCCGCAGTAAAGGCATCTCCACCTTCAGTAGCATAAGAGATAACTGTTGACAACTGATCACCAGAAGAAGGCTGAATAACTTGAACAGTCACGTTAACCTTCATATCATCATAAGTAACACCTGGTTTGTCACCTTTCTCTTCTTCAACAATATAGTTAAATGTTTGACCAATATCAGCTTTTGAATAGTTGATTGTCTTGAAGGTAACTTTACCATCTGCATCATTCTTAGCCTTCTCAAGAATCTTATTAGTTTCTTTATCTTTCAAGACAAAGCTAAATTCATCTGCTTGCAATTTGCGACCATTAAGTGTCTTACCGAAGATTAGCTGAATAGCTGTTGGAATGTTGTTCACACGTTTTTGCGTTGGCTTATCTGGATTCTCAACTTTATGCGTTCTTGGGTTATAATAATGAACCGTTTGTGTCGCAGTATTTTCGATTTCAGAACCATCGTAAGCATCTTGACTAACTGTAGCAGGTATAACTACTTTGTAGTAACGACCAAATTCAAACTTAGTTGTATCAATGACTTGAGTATTATTTGCATCACCTAGTGACTTCGTAAAGCCTGATTTCAAGTTTGCAGTGATAATACCGTTAGTAACAGCAACGTCAAACTTAGATGTCACATCTGCACCAGTCTCACCATCATAAACCTTAATAGTGTTTTTAGTCACAATCAATTTTGATTCATCATAATTGTCTGTGATACCAACAGTTTGGATATTTTCTTTATTGTTAGCACTAAATTGAGTTGTATCAAGCCATACTTGATAGTAGAATTTCTGACCACGTTTAACAGGCTGAGTATTGAGGTTTTCAAAGACTTCTTCCAACTCACCCTTATCATTAAGGACAGTAACTTTTTCATTATTATTAGATTTATCTGCGTAAGGATTAATCTTAGTATCGCCGTATTTATCAGCTAACTCAGAATCATCATCCAAAAGTTTCTTACCAGTTAAATCAAAGTCTTCATCTCTAACAACATATTTCTCTGGGTTAAACTTAGGTTCTTCTGGTGGTGTCACACGGTTATCGAACTCTTTGTCTGGTGCGTCTACAACATTCTTCACGATTGCTTTTGCCGTACCATCATGAGAAATTGAAACCCTTACTGTTGCAACCATGCCATCGTAAGACACTGTTGAATCTGTTCCTTTAACTTCTTCCACTGTATAATTGTAAGTTTTGCCAATATCATCCTTACCAAATTCAAGTTTCGTGAAGTTAATCTTAGCGATACCGGTAGTTGCATCAGGAGCATCATTTTTCGCACGTTCTACTTCAACGCCATCTTTCTTAAGAACAAATGTAAATTCGTTAGCTTTAAGTTGACGACCATCAAGTTTCTTAGTGAAATTCAACTCAAGTGGAACTGGAACGCTGTTTACACGTTTTTCAGTTGGTTTTTCTGGTTTCTCAACTGTGTTTGTTCTTGGGTTGTAGTAGTGAACAATTTGACCAGCTGTATTTTCGATATCTTTTCCTGCTGGGGCATCCGTTTTCACGGTTGTCACAATATCAAATTTATAGTAACGACCAAATGCAAACTTAGTTGTATCAATGATTTGTGTATTGTTAGCATCGCCTAGTGATTTCGTGAAGCCAGCTTTAAGGGTCGCTGTAATCACGCCACCAGTGTTTGCGATATCAAACTTAGAAGTAACGTCTGAACCTGTCACACTATCGTAAACCTTGATTGAGTTCACATCCAACTTGGCTTCATCATAGTTATCTGTGATGCCGACTGTTTGAATATTTTCAGTGTTGGTTGCGCTAAATTGTTTTGTATCCAACCATACTTGGTAAACCAATTTAGAACCTGGTTTCACTGTCTTCGTATTCAAGTTTTCTGGTTCATTGTTAGCTGTACCATCCACATATGGGTTGGCGTTTGTATCACCATACTTGTCTGCCAATTCAGAATCATCGTCAAGCAACTTGTCGCCTGTGATATCGAATTTTTCTGTAGAAACAACGTATTTTTCTGGATTGAACTTAGGTTCTTCAGGTGGTTTCACCTTATTGTTAAACTCTTTATCTGGTGCGTCTACAACATTCTTCACGATTGCTTTCGCTGTACCATCATGAGAGATTGAAACCCTTACAGTCGCAACCATTGTATCGTATGTCACCGTTGCGTCTGAACCTGTAACTTCGTGTACAGTGTAGTTGTAAGTCTTACCTAGATCATCGTTACCAAACTCAAGTTTCTTGAAGTTGATTTTACCAGCTGCGTCGTTTTTCACACGTTCGACTTCAACGCCGTCTTTTTCAAGAACAAATTCAAATTCGTTAGCTTTAAGTTGACGACCAGCAAGAGCTTTCGTGAATTTCAACTCAAGTGGAACTGGAACGCTGTTTACACGTTTTTGAGTTGGTTTTTCTGGTTTCTCAACCTTGTTTGTTCTTGGGTTGTAGTAGTGTACGATTTGACCAGCTGTATTTTCGATATCTTTTCCTGCTGGGGCATCCGTTTTCACTGTTGTCACAATATCAAATTTATAGTAACGGCCAAACTCAAACTTAGTTGTATCAATGATTTGAGTGTTGTTGGCATCTCCTAGTGATTTCGTAAAGCCAGCTTTAAGGGTCGCTGTAATCACGCCACCAGTGTTTGCGATATCAAACTTAGAAGTAACGTCTGAACCTGTCACACTATCGTAAACCTTGATTGAGTTCACATCCAACTTGGCTTCATCATAGTTATCTGTGATGCCGACTGTTTGAATATTTTCAGTGTTGGTTGCGCTAAATTGTTTTGTATCCAACCATACTTGGTAAACCAATTTAGAACCTGGTTTCACTGTCTTCGTATTCAAGTTTTCTGGTTCATTGTTAGCTGTACCATCCACATATGGGTTGGCGTTTGTATCACCATACTTGTCTGCCAATTCAGAATCATCGTCAAGCAACTTGTCGCCTGTGATATCGAATTTTTCTTTAGAAACAACGTATTTTTCTGGGTTGAACTTAGGTTCTTCAGGTGGTTTCACCGTATTGTTAAACTCTTTATCTGGTGCATCTTGGTCCAAGTGTGCAACGATAGCTTTAGCCGTACCATCTTTTTGGATAGTGACTGTAATCGTCGCAACCATGGTATCGTATGTCACCGTTGCATCTGAACCCGCAACTTCATTTACTGTATAAGTATAAGTTTTTCCAAGATCAGCATGGGTGAACTGAAGTGCTTTAAAGTTAATCTTGGCAACACCATTGGCATTTGGTGCATCATTTTGGGCATCAGCAACCTTAACGCCATCTTTTCGGAGTTCAAAAGTAAATTCATTAGCCTGAAGCTGACGACCATCAAGTCTCTTAGTGAAGTTAAGAGGAAGTGAAATTGGAAGATTTACGACACGTTTTTGTGTTGGTTTTTCTGGCTTAGTGATATCTCTTTTTGTCGGATCGTACTGGTGAACAATTTGATTTGCCGTATTTTCGATATCCACACCATCTGGAGTCGTTGTCTTAACAGTGGCAGGAATATCAAATTTGTAGTAACGGCCAAACTCGAACTTAGTTGTGTCGATAACTTTATCTTTGATAAACTCGTCTTTAGAAGTTGCAGTGATTTCTCCGTTGTTTACTGTGATGACAAACTTAGAGGTTACATCTGTACCCGTTACTGAATCGTAAGCTTTGATATCTGCAGCATTGATCTTTAGTTTGTCAGCTTCATATTTATCTGTAATACCAACAGCTTGAATATTGTCACTTGCTTTTAATTTTGTTGTATCCAACCATACTTGGTAAACAATCTCATCGCCCTTCTTAACTGTCTTGGTATTCAAGTTTTCAGGCTCATTGTTGTTTGTCTTGTCTACGTATGGATCCGCATTTGTTTCAGTGTATTCATTTGTCAACTCATTGTCGTCATCCATCAACTTGTTACCAGTGATGTCAAATTTCTCTTTGTTAACGATGAATTTTTCTGGTTGGAAATCTGGCGTTGTTGGAGGAGTCACCGTATTGTTAAACTCTGTATCTCCACCTGGATAAGTTACCGTTGCTTTCAAAGTGTGGTCTGCATTCTTAGAAACAGTCACAGAAACCTCAGCAACCATGTTATCGTAAGTGACACCGAATTCTTTGTTAGCTGGAACTTTCTCAGTCACCTTGTACTTGATGACTTTACCAACTTGAGCATTTTTCACTTCTGGGAGTTGATTAAAGGTAACAACACCATGTTCATCATTGGTTCCAGTAGCAACAACAACTCCGTTTTCATCCTTCATTTCAAATGTAAATTCACCTGCTACAAGTGTACGACCTGCTAAAGCTTTTGTGAAATTAACATTTACCGGTACTGGAGGAACGACAAAGTTGTTGAAGACTCTGTCATTGGCATCTGTTGCTTCACCACCTGATGAAGTCATCACCGTGCTTGCTGACAATAGACCCGTATTGGCATCTTTTGTTACGGTAACCTTCACGTTGATTGTCATCGCATCATAATCAACATCTGTGTTTGTTCCAGCTACTTCTTTTACAGTGTAGTTATAGACACCAGCTTTATCGAATGACAACGTACTAAAGTTAATCTTACCATTAGCTTTATTTGTTACTGTTTCATTAACATTACCGTCACCAGTCAATTTAAAGCTGAAATCACCAGCATTAAGCGTACCATTTGAAAGAGACTTATCGAACTCAAGGTTTACTTTTACTGGGTTCGGTGTGAAGGTATTGTTAAATTCTTTATCTACACCCGTCGTTGGGTTACCATTAGCATCAATACCATTAACTGATGAGTAAGTTGTAGCAGTTGTCAAAGTATGACCTGTCTTAGTAACAGTAACAGCTACTTTCGCTTCCATTTGGTCATAAGACATACCAGCTTCGGCTGTCGTTGGCACAACCTCTTTTACAGTGTAGTTAAAGGTCTTGCTGTCATTTCGCTTTCCTGCAGAATTTGTTCCAAGATCACTAACTTTGTATTTAATGCCCGTGAATTTAATATTGCCGTTCAAATCATTTTTTGCAGTGCCAACCACTGCACCTGCTTCATTCAAAAGATTAAAAGTAAACTCATTTGCTTTTAGATTACGACCAGATAATTTCTTCGTAAAGTCAAATTCAACGTTTACTGGAGCTACGACAAAGTTGTTGAATTCTGTATCAGTACCGGTTCTAACCGTCGGATTTGTTGCTGAAACATTTTTATCTGTTGATTCTCCAGAGTCATCTTGACCATTTTTTGAAGTGTACGTAACAGTATATTCATACTCACCCAAGTAGTTACCAGAAGAGTCTTTCTTTTCTGTAACTGTAACGGTTGCAATAACACTCATTCCATCATAGTCAACTTCAGTATCAGAACCAGCTACTTCTGTAATACGATATTTATAGATACCAACTTTGTCTAATTGGATAAGCGATACTTCTTTTTCAGTACCATCAGCTTGTGTTATTTTTTGAGTGAAGGGAATAGAACCATCTTCCTTGTTTGTTACTGTCGCATTAATAGCCGGTCCATCTTTTTCAAGTGGATTAGCAGGGTCTGCCGCAACATTTGTTATATTAAAGGAGAAGTCTCCCTCTTTCAATTCAGGTTGTACTGTCGTATTAAGACTCTTTAGGACCTTCTTTAGATTAAGTTCAATATCAATAGGTTCGTTTTTTACATAATAGTAAACCGTTTCATAGCTAGGTGACAATTTGTTTTCCAAACGGAAAATGTTACCTGAAGCAACTGGAACACCATTAATCGTATAGGACGTATCTGAGCTACCACGGTTTACATAAAACTCACCTGCAGAAGAATAACGTGGACTATATTGAGCAGCCTCAGTAGCACTTACAGGATTTTCTTTAACTTCAACATTATTTTGTGCTACAGTCCCAGCCCAGGACATTCGATAGAAAGTGCCATCTGGACGTTTATAAATAAAGTCTGCGCCTGAACCTCTAGCAAACTCTAAGTCACCCTTATAGTTAGTGTTTTGTTTATCTGAGAAAATAGCAAAAGGTTGCCCCATAACAAGCTTATCTCTATACTCAGGTTTAAGACCTGGATAGCTTGGCGTATTATTATCTCTATTCCAACCAGCATCATCAATGGTAGGTTTCTTACCAAGATCTTCTGGATGGTCAATTTTGTTATTGCTTCCCGGACGAATGACTGTCTCGTAAACTTTTACATATCCATCAGTATTTACGTCTTTAGCAATTTTGTTTAAGCTATCAGACTTAATGGCCCACATTTCGATACGGACGGTACCATCCTCTTTGACAACTTCCTTAATACGTTTAACACCACCTTCTGCATTGGCGACGTCAAACCAACGTTGGCCTACTTGATAAGGCTTTTTAAGTACATCTACAAGTGAGCGAGGATCCGCTGTTTGATAAAGACTGTAACCTTCAAAAGCACGAAGGGCTGAGGCATGGAAATTCTGTCCTTCCATAGCAGTTAGGGTAAAGCTACCTAGACTTTCTTCGTTGCCAGTTTCTCTATATGACTGTGTATTAACATCTGGCGTACCATCTTTATTTATAAGTTTATAATCACCCGCAGTAGATGAGTTTTTAATATAGTCCCCATTTGCATCTTGAACAAATTTACCGACAAGACGATTCTTATTATAAGTTGATGCATTTTTATCAACAACTTTATAATACGTTGTTTTATGAGTTAAACGTGGAATGTAGTATTGTGGATCCGTGATTGTAGTACCTTCGTTAGCAGGATTAACTACATCATAGATTTGAATAGCCGAACGTTGGCCATCAAAATCAGTAGCACTACCATTGTATTTCCAAGTTGCACGTAGAGCTGGACGGTTTGACTTATCTGCATCCACAATATTTTCAAAACGGAACTCAATATAGGCCTGCTTAGCCCCAGAAATAGGAGCAAGTGTAGCTTGACCTAAGTTAACAGTACCAGCACCATTGATTTGTTTTGTTTCTTTAACAGTGTTTGTAGCACCATCTACCAACTCAATGGTTACATTTGTAGAGTTGTCGTATGGTTTAGACATACGATAATAGTACTTCGTGTTGTATGCTTTATTGAATCCCATCAAATCAGTAACGAGATAAGTATACTGAGAAGTATTTGGATTCAATTGGTAGTTAATACCAGCTGTAATATGATCATTTGGATCTTTTGGCGTAGGTACAACAAGAGGACGGTTAGTAATCTTTGCTCCGTTAGGATCACTCATAGTTGGTGTCGCTGTTGCTACACCAGTTGTGTAACTTGTTGATTCTGGATTATCAAGCGAACGACGTCTACGACTGCTACGACTACGTACTTCTGGTGCAGTTCCTGCAGCGGACATTGGGTTCGCCGTCAACATTGTTGTCAAAGCTGCTGTATTCGCTACGGACGTTGGACTTGGTGTTGACGTTGTCAAAGTTGTCGTTGCAGGTCGTGCCACTGAAGCCGATGTAGGCTGTGTTGAAGCGACTGGCTGAGTAGCTGTAGACGTTGATACAGGTTGTGTTGTAGCCGTCGGTTGTGTTGTTGAAGCGACTGGCTGTGCCACTGTAGGTTGTACCGCTGTTGGAGTTACAGCTGATGTGCTAGTTGCACCTGTTGAAGAAGAAGTTGCTGAACCTACAGATGTAGTACCCGTAGCTGTTGGAGTTGAGCTAGCAGTAGCTGCAGCTGTTGCTGTTGTCGCTGGTGCTGTAGCTGTAGACGTTGTTTCTGTTGTTGAAGCACTTGCTACTTCAGAAGCTGGTGATACCAAAGCAACTGTTGACGTAGATGTTGCAGAAGCGGATGGGGAAGTCACGCTAGCTGCTGGATTTGATTGGGGTGCTGTTGTCGTAGTATTGACTAAACTACTTGAACTTTCTCCTGCTACGGATGTGCCCGGATTACCCGCCGTTACAGTTGGAGTCGCTACTTCATCTGCCTGTGCACTATGAGCAGCAAAAAGTGCTGTTCCTAGCAAGACTGAAGCGACACCAAACGAATATTTACGCAATGAAAAGCGTTGGCGTCTATTAAAAAAGTCTTTCATTAAAAATCTCCCTCTAAAAGATAGTTAGTTATAGGTCACATGATTATAAGTCAGTTTTCTCATAGTCATGATTCACTCCATATTCTAACATTCTGACAATTTACAGTCAAGGTTTTAATCTCACTTTTTTAAAAAAATATTAGTTGTCTGACAATTTTATTATTTTTACTTCCTGAATTCTATCTAAAATATGTCAAAACTCTTTATTATGGCGTATTTCCCCGTTTCTATGAAAATATAAAATTCACTTTCATTTTTAACCTAATCGACTTGAACATGTTATCATTCTAAACTCATGAGAGAATAAAACTAGTTTAAATGGCTGATATTCTCATTTATGCTTTAATATTTCTTCTCGTTGAAGCAAAAAATTAACCTATCATATCCGCATGTTAAAAAGTAAGTAAATTTATTTATTTGTTTTTCAAACACTACAATCATATCTTGACTCATTTACTAATTGAAGTCCAAGAAGTCTATCAGACAGCAAAAAGTACATCACAAATATTAGACACTAAAAAGATTGGCCATGCTCCAAATTGTTCGAGTCAGCCAGAATGTTCATTTATTCAATGTTTGGATTTTATTTTTTTGTAGCAAATAACGTTTGTAAGTAACCTTAATCATTAAGTATAGAAAGGCTTAGACCTTACTGGTTTGAATAATCTTCAACATCTGCTTTTTCAGCTAATTTCAAGAGTAAAATTAACTTCAGCTTCTTTATAACTTTATATAAACTTATTTTCTATAATAAGGTAGAACTGTCCTATTTCTCTCATAGCATAGGTGGAGACTATTGATAAGGTAGATTAGCAGTCTAATAAGGTGGGATATTTTACTTTCATTTGACAAAATCAATCAGACAGCGTACAATCAAGACAAGTAACATTCGGAGGTAAATGGAGACATGAACAACTAAGTCTATTCACAATAA
>ERZ772786.487-NODE-487-length-16589-cov-20.264606_pt1 | contig 16589 bp, 13 predicted proteins | sample MGYA00511473_ERZ772786 | MGnify/ENA primary metagenome ERZ772786 (study PRJEB29015, sample SAMEA2738025) | human oral metagenome | biome: human oral; feature: human-associated habitat; material: saliva | place: China | collected 2252 ...
GCGCGGCGCTCCTCATGGCCGCGACGATGAACGTCATCGGCGCCATGATGGGCACCGGCGTCGCCAAGACCGTCGGTAACGGCATCATCTCGATCAGCAAATACGCCGAATCCACCTCGCCCGACATGCAGCAAAAGGGCCTGGTCATCATCCTGGCCGCCCTGCTGGGCGCCTGCATCTGGAACCTGATCACCTGGTGGTTCGGACTCCCATCGTCCTCTTCGCACGCCCTCATCGGCGGCATGGTCGGCGCGGGCCTCCTCAGCGGTACGGACGTGTTCTGGGAAGGCATTGTCAGCCACGTCATCATCCCGATGTTCGCCTCCCCCATCATCGGCTTCGTCGTCGGCTACTTCGCCATGAAGCTCGTCCTGTGGCTGCTGCGCAACGCGCAGTATCACCGCACGATGCGCCGCTTCCGCGCTGCGCAGCGCGTCTCCTCGGCCGCCATGGCCCTGGGCCACGGCATCCAGGACGCGCAGAAGACGATGGGCATCATCATCATGGCGCTGATGGCCGGCGGCTACGGCGAAACACACAACATCCTCGATCCGATCACGGGCGAGATGAATGTGCCCCTGTGGGTGAAGATCTCGGGTGCTCTGGCGATTTCGCTGGGCACGATGGCCGGCGGCGGGCGCATCATGCGCACGATCGGCCGTAAGATCATCGACCTGGATCCGGCTCGTGGCTTCACGGCCGAGGCCGTGTCCTCCTCGATCCTGTACCTGTGCTCCTACGTCATTCACGCCCCCATTTCGACGACGCAGGTCGTGTCGACGGCGATCATGGGTGTGGGTTGCACGAAGCGCTTCTCGGCAGTTCGATGGGGCGTCGCGGGCAACATCGTCATCGCATGGTTCCTGACGCTACCCGCCGCAGCCCTGGTGTCGGGCGTCGTGTACCTGCTCGTGGCGCTGCCACTGGGGGTCCACTAGTGAAGCACTCTCGTCTGATCGGTCTGGTCGCGGCTCTGGCGCTCGCCGCCCCGCTCGCCGCTTGTTCGGATACCTCCGTCATGCACATGCGGGTCGGCCAGTGCATCCTCCGGCCAGAGGGACAAACAGCGACCACGATCGAGACGACCAGCTGCACGAGCGAGCACGACGCTGAGGTATTCTTCGTAACCTCCGCTGAGGACGGAGAGTTTCCCGGCGAGTCAGCCCTGAACAAATTCGCCGAAAAGCAGTGCTTCTCCAACTTCGAGGCCTACGTCGGCAAGCGCTTCGTGTCCTCGACCCTCGATGCCACCTGGATGATTCCGACCAAGGATTCGTGGGCACAAAACGATCGATCGATCGTGTGCCTGGCGTTCGCGATGAACCATTCCAAGTTGAAGCAATCGGTGAAGGACTCGGGCCTGTAGCGCCCGTTGAACCTCCGAAGATCATCGGGTGGTGCCTGGCATGTGAGCCAGGCACCACCCGATTTGTTCTACCGGGTAAGAGTCGGATTGTTATAGTGTGCGAGGCGCGCGTTCAACGTCGACAGGCTTTCCGTCCGCGCCCCAGCGCGGCCGCGCCCATCCAGCCGGTCGTTGATCCCATCGCTTCAAGGAAAATCATGTCCCACGCACGTCGCCGTTCGATCACCTTCGGCGTTTGCGCCCTCCTCATGGGCGTGTCCCTGTCCGCCTGTTCCTACCTGCCTTTCGGCAACACCACGCACAGCACCGACCTCAAGGTCGGCCAGTGCATCCAGGTGCCGGATAGCTCTCAGGTCGGCAGCGTCGTGACCACCGAGTGCACCGAAGAGCACACCGGCGAGGTCTACTTCATCTCCACAATCACCCAGGACTCCCTGCCCTCCAGCTCCGAGATGGACGAACTCATCGCCGCAGCTTGCTTTGACTCCTTCGAGGACTACGTCGGCACCTCCCCCGAGGAGACCACGCTGGACGCCACCGCGATGTACCCGACCAGCCAGACCTGGTCCAAGGGCGACCGCGACATCGTCTGCATCGCCGTCCCCACGGGCGACGAGAAGCTGACCGAGTCCGTGCGCGACTCCGGCAAGTAATCCTGCACAACGCCGAGGCGCACCAACCTCGTGCCCCAGTGGCGGTTCGGCTCAGGCCGGACCGCCACTGGGGCGTTGCGCACGAGATCGTTTACCGCACGGTATCGCCTCTGTTATATAGTGGGCAAAGCGCCGCGGACGGTGCCCGCGCGCCTACCACGGCCTCGTCATCCCACCGCTGGCCGCTCCCGCCACCTCAAGGAGAATCATGTCCCGCGTTCTGCGCCCCACGATTGCCCTCGGCGCCGCCGCCATCCTGAGCCTGGGGCTGTCCGCATGCTCCAAGCAGAAGTCCGGATCCCCCAATCCCTCGCAAGGCACGCCCACACCTGCGTCGTCAGCAGCAGCGCCGCCGGCCTCCGCGACTGCGGCTACTCACCCGCAGGCGCACATCGGAGAATGTTTCCAGCTCGGCCCCAATGAGGACAGTGCCGTCACCAGCGTCGACTGCAACCAGCCTCACGACGGGGAATACTTTCATATTTTTGACTTCGCAGGCACAAACCTTCCGTCCGATGACGAAATGAACGACGAGAGCGATGAGATTTGTGGTCTCATCTTCGAGCACTACATCGGCAAGCCCCTCGCGGAGTCCACGTTGGATTACGACTGGATTCTTCCCGGTCAAGAGACCTGGGCAAAGGGCGACCACACGGTGCAATGCTACGTCTTCGCCAAGGACGACAGGAAGCTCACCGGTTCCGCGAGGAACTCCAACATGTGACCCCGCTTCTACGCGCGCTCGTGGCGGTTCGGCTCAGGCCGGACCGCCACTGGGGCGTTGCGCACGAGATCGTTTACCGCACGGTATCGCCTCTGTTATATAGTGGGCAAAGCGCCGCGGACGGTGCCCGCGCGCCTACCACGGCCTCGTCATCCCACCGCTGGCCGCTCCCGCCACCTCAAGGAGAATCATGTCCCGCGTTCTGCGCCCCACGATTGCCCTCGGCGCCGCCGCCATCCTGAGCCTGGGGCTGTCCGCATGCTCCACCATGTCGTTCAACAACCGCACGCAAAGCACCGAACTGGCGGTGGGACAGTGCCTCCTCGTTCCTCTCAACAGCCAGGTCAACTCGGTGGCCACCACCGAATGCACCGAGGCACACACGGGCGAGGTCTACTCCGTTACCACGCTCAAGAATGACACGATGCCCTCGCGCGATGAGATGGACGAACTCGTGCACAACACCTGCTACGAGACCTTCGAGGCCTACGTCGGCACCTCCCCCGAGGAAACCACGCTGGACTACACCGCAATGTCGCCAACCAAGCAGACCTGGGCCAAGGGCGACCGCGAGATCGTCTGCATCGCCGTGCGCACCGACGACGAGCAGCTGACCGCGTCTGTGCGAGACTCCGGCCTGTAAACTCACCTGTCACGCGCGCGACTCCTTGAGCACCCAGAGCGCATCCCCCGCCACACAGCCCGCCGCCCACACCTGTTGCTATAGTGGGCGCGGCTTATCGGCGGGTGCCCACGCGCCTGCCACGGCCTCGTGGCCCATCATCCTGCCACAATCCCACCATCACGAGGAGAACCATGTCCCACGCTCTGCGCCCCGCCCTCACATTCGCCGCCTGCGCGGCCATCCTGAGCCTGTCCGCCTGCTCGTCCGCCACCACGGCTGACTCCACCGCCTCGCCCGAGTCCGCCTCCTCCGAGGCCACCACCGGTGCCGACACCGCAGGCTCCCCCGCCGACCAGGACGCCTCCGTCATTCCCGACGAGGCCCGCACTAACGTGAGCAACCTGAGCGTTGGACAGTGCGTCCAGAAGCCGGCCGACCCCTCCGCGCCCCTGACGACCGTTGACTGCTCCTCGCCGCACTGGGGCGAAGTGTTCTTCGTCGCGCCGATTGAGGATTCGACGCTGCCCGACTACGAGACGCTCAACGACAGGGCTTTCGAGGCCTGCACCCCCGCGTTCGCCGACTACGTGGGAACCCCCTACGACGAGTCGTCCCTGGACACGACCTGGTTCTTCCCGAGCTCGAACAGCTGGGACAACGGCGACCGCATCATCGCCTGCGTCGCCGTGCCGCTGACGGAGGACTCCCTGAGTCAGTCCGTGAAGAACACCGGCATGTGATCCGCGACTTTCTCGCCGTGGTGGCGGTCCGGCTGATGCCGGGCCGCCGCGTTTTTACCGTTCGGTTGTTCTCTTGTTATAGTGGTTAGACGCGCAGCGACGGAGCCCGCGGGTTCCACGATCGCCCCACCGAGGCAGCTCCCCGGGTTGCCCGCCATCCCAAGGAGAATCATGTCCCGTTTTGCCCGCCCCTCCCTCGCCCTGGCTGCCTGCGCCGCCTTGCTGAGCCTGTCTGCCTGCTCATTCTTGCCCGGCGCTGACAAGTCTGACAACAAGGAGACACCGGCCCCTGCCGCATCCTCGAGCAGCTCGTCGACCAACGACACCCCCGAGAGCGGCCCAACCGCCCCCACAGCCAGCGCCTCATCCAACCCCAATGCTACTGAGGATCAGCCCTTCGGGAGCCGCGTCTTCCGGGGTGACATGCTGCTCGGGCATTGCTACAGCGATGTGCGTGATGATTACACCCATATGCTGCATGCGAGCTGCGACCAGGCTCACGATATTGAGGTCTTCCATATTTCCGAGTTCACCGACGCAACACGTCCCGCCACCGAGGTGATGGCCGCGACTGCTGATGAACAGTGCGCCGCTGCATTTGAGACCTACGTCGGTATCCCCGCTGATCAAAGCACGTTCTCGATCGGCCCCCTCTATCCCGGCGAGGAAAGCTGGAACAAGGGGTACCACAGCCTCCTGTGTTACTTGTACAACGAAGATGGCCACAAGCTGACCACATCCGCGAAACTCTCCCGCATGTGACACCAGGTCACGCGCGTGGCGGTCCGGCTGATGCCGGGCCGCCACATCTTTACCGCCCGGTTTTTCTCTTGTTATAGTTGCTTGCAGCACAGCGATGGAGCCATTGGGCACCACGATCGCCCCGCCGAGGCAGCTCCCCGGGGTTGCCCACTATCCCAAGGAGAATCATGTCCCGCTTTGCCCGCCCCGCACTCGCTTTCGGCGCCTGCGTCGCTATTCTCAGTCTCTCTGCCTGCTCGTTCCTACCTTTCGACAAGGATGACGACGATGAGGACACCGAGGAGCACACCTCATCATCCAGTTCCTCCAGTAGCGGAAGCTCCGGCGGCAACCCCTTCGGCATCCCCACGGGCGCCGCTCCCACCCCCAACACCAATCCGACCGGTGCCGCTAACCCGGGTGGCACCACCAACGGCAACAACCGCCCCACTGAAACCCGCACCGACCAGGTTGACCTGTCGGTCGGACAGTGCTTCCAGGACTGGGAGGACGGTGATTACGACGTGGAGACCGTGGCGTGCAACCAGACGCATGACTTCGAGGTCATTCACACCTTCACCGTCACCGATAAGACCCGCCCCTCCGATACCGAACTCGGCGACACCGCTGAGGCAGAGTGTACGGCAGCTTTTCAGCGCTACGTCGGGACGCCCTTAGGCAGCTCATCGCTGAGCCTCGGCTGGCTCTATCCCAGCGTGGGCAGCTGGTCCAACGGTGACCGCACCATCGCCTGTTACGTTGGCTTTGATGATGGCGCCACGCTGGATCAGTCGGTTAAGAACTCCCGCATGTGACACCAGATCACGCGCATGGCGGCGCGACTCAGTGCCGTTTGGAGGCTTTACGCGTCGGGACGGCGGGATTCTTGGTAGTGACGCCGTGCGTCTCGACAGCGACGACAACCGGCCCGTCGGCACCGTGTTCGACGTGGGCGACCAGGATCTGACTGTGGTTCAGAGCAGCGGGCGACGAGCCCGCGACGGCGCTCGACCCGTAGGCGCGCAGCTCTTCGATAATGAGGTCGCGCGCGTATCCCGTGACCGACACGAGGGTTGTACCGGCGCTCTCGCGTAGGCGCTGCGCGGCAAAGGCTCGCACCCGTCCGGCGCGCGCCTGGGCGTCCTTGTCCGCCCCGGCCTCGTCCTGGAGGGGCGCGGCGAGCGCGTCGACGAGGGTCACCGAGCCGCCGCCGACCGCGGCCCACGGCGCCAGGACCTGGCGGGCGCGGGCGCTCGGGGACGCGAACGCGCGGTCCACGCCGAAGGCACTGAGCAGGTCGATGAGGTCGAAGGCCTGGCGCACACCGAAACGCCCGAGCGGGGGGTCGACGGGGCGCGCCGCCGCCTCGGCCTTCAGGGACGAGGCTTTCTCCACCTGCGCTGCCCTGCGTGCTGCCGCTGAGGCGACCATCGCGGGAGTGGGTGCGGGGCGGGGTGTGGGTGCGCCGGGCGCGGTGGGTGCAGCGGCGGCGCGTGGGCCCGGCGTGGGGCGTCCGGCGGAGGTCGAGCCGGGCGCGGTTCCGGGCTTGTCGGCTGTGGACGGGGAGGCCTCGTCGGCGGGGGCAGCATCGGCGGCGCCGGGGCGCAGGACGATGATCGCGGAGGTGGCGAGGCGACCTTCACGGGCGCGGGCGACGATGTCGGCGAGGAGGCGGCGGTCGCCTCGGCGGGTGAGCATGTCGGCGGCTGCCTCGGGGGTGGCCCACGTGGTTCGGTCGATTTCGGTGCGCGGCGCGCGGGCGACGGGGGCACGCAGGCGCGCGGAGGGGTCGCCGGCGGGCAGGGGCGTGCCCACCCAGTAGTGGACTTCCTTGGTTTGTCCGCCGCCCAGGCGGTAGCGCTGGGTGGTCAGGGGCGCGCCGAGCGTGATGATCTGGCCGGTTTCCTCCTCGACTTCGCGCACGGCGGCTGCGACGAGGGATTCACCGTTTTCGGCTTTTCCTTTGGGCCAGGACCAGTCGTGGTAGCGGGGGCGGTGGACCATGAGGACTTCGATGTCCGCGGGGTCGATGGGTTCGCCCGGGGTGGCGACGCGCGCGGGGTCAGTGAAGCGCCAGACGAGTGCGCCCGCGGAGCGAACGAGTCGCTGGGGGCGTGGGGCTGGCATCGGACGCATAGGTTCCAGGGTAGCCGCCCCGCGCCGCCCTCGCCCTGATGGGCGCGCCACCTTCACGAGGTCGTGGCCGATTCGGGCGCTGCCCGCTGGCCTCGCGGGTCCTCAGTCGAGCGTGCCGACGGCTGCCTCGCGCGCGGCGACGTCGAGCTCGTCGGCGGTGACCAGCAGTGCGGAGTGTCGCATGGTGACGCGGTGGGCCAGCGGATCGGTGGGGTCTTCGATCCACAGGGCCCCGGCCTCGCCGGCGGCGAGGACGCGCATGGCGCGGGAGGCCTCGCGCAGCGCGTACTCAAGGTCGTCGTCGGTCAGGTCGCCGCGCAGCAGCGAGTCGAGCTCCTCCATGATGAGGCTCAGGGGGCGCAGCTCGACAGGGGCTTCGAGGCCCTGGATGATGGGCGCGCGCGAGCCCTCGGCGTAGCGCTCGGCCACGAGGATCGGGTCGCGGTGGTACCACTCGTGGAGCAGGTAGACGCGCCACAGCGCGCCGGGGAGGGTGAACTCGGGGCTGCGCGACCACACGTGCGCGATCGTGTCGACCCCGCGAGCGCGTACGGTTTCGCGCAGCCGGGCCACGGCCTCGTCGCTGAAGGTCTCGTCGCCGATGCCCATGAGTGCCCACGCGGCGGTGTGCGCGACGGCGGACAGGGAGGCGGGGTCTTCGTCGCCGACGATCGCCTCGGCGCGGGCGGCGTCGAGCATGGCCGGGCGGCGCGGAGTGTTCGATTGGGCCATGAGGACCGCTTCCTTCTACAATGTGGGGTATGGGCCTATAGCTCAATGGTAGAGCAGCGGACTTTTAATCCGTAGGTTGGGGGTTCGAGTCCCCCTGGGCCTACTGGTCGCCTCGGAACGTTCCGGGGCGTTCACGCTATCTGCGGGCGCGCGCCCGCTTTCGGAGGTGCATCATGGATCCTCGTTTTTCTCGCGCGTATGGCGCCCTGGCTGGCCTGGCTCTCGGAGACGCGCTGGGCATGCCGACGCAGGCGATGTCCCCGGAGCAGATCCGCGCGGTGTACGGGCGCATTACCGGCCTCGTGGATGGGGACGCCTCGCAGCCCTACGCGCCGGGGATGCCGGCCGGGTCGGTCACGGATGACACGGAGCAGGCGCTGCTGGTTGCTTCTCTCCTGGTACGAGGCCGGGGTTCCTCCTCGGGTCGCGTGGCGATGGACGTGGGCGAGTTCGCCCACGCGCTGCTGGCCTGGGAAGATTCGATGATCGAGCGCGGGTCGCTCGACCTGCTGGGCCCCTCCACGAAGGCGGCCCTCGAGCGCGTGCGGGCGGGCGAGGACCCGCTGAGCGTGGGCGGGGCGGGTACCACGAACGGCGCGGCGATGCGCGTCACCCCGATCGGTATCGCGATGTCGACGGAGGATCCTCAGGCTTTCGCGGATGCCGTCTGGTCGTCCTGTCAGGTCACGCACGCGACGCACCAGGGTTTCCAGTCCGCTGCCCTCGTGGCGGCGGCCGTGTCGATGGGGATCGATACGCCTCGTTCGGCTGCCTCGGATGTACGGGCGCTGCTGTGGGAGGCCGTCACCTACGTCGATTCGCTGCCCGAGCGCGGCGCGTGGACCCCCGACCCGGACGTCGTCGCGGCGACGCGCAGGGCCATGCAGCTGGTCGCTAACCCCGCGTCCTCGTCCCTGGAATGCCTCGTCGAGCAGGTGGGAACGTCCGTCGCCTCGGCGCAGGCGATCCCCATGGCTTTCGCGCTGCTCGCGCGCGACCCCTCCCCGCAGGCGCTGCTGGACGCCGCCAACCTGGGCGGGGACACCGACACGATCGGCGCGATTGCGGGCGCGATCCTGGGCGCGGCTGCGGGGGTCGGGGTCTTCGACGCAGCCATGCTCACCCAGGTACAAAACGTTTCAGGACTCCACCTGACCGAGGCCGCCACAGCTCTGCTCTCACTGCGTGGACCCATCGGCGCTTCCGAAGATACGCAGGCAGATTCCGAGCCCGCGGCTTCGACCACCTTGGATGAGCCAACCGACACCCGAGCCACCGAGGAGACCACGGCCTCGCCCCAGCCAAACAACTCCTCAGTCGGCCGCGTCGTCCTCATGGGGCAGATCCTCGTGGACCGGGTTCTGCAGGGTGCCGGACCAATATACGGCGGCGGATACGAGCGCGCGCGCGACGCAGGTACGCATGTGGGCGGTGGCTTCAACGCGCTCGTGGCGGCGCGCCGGATGGGAGCCGAGGCCATCTCCCTCAGCCCGATTGGCACCGGACCCCACGCGTCGATGATCGAAGCCGCCCTCGCACGCGAGGGCATCGTCGATGCCGGACCACGCGTGGATGGCGTGGACAACGGATTCTGCGTCGCCATGATTGGTCACGACGCCGAACGCACCTTCATCTCGACGAAGGGCGCTGAGACGATGACGCCCGAGACCGCGTGGGCGGACTTCGTGCGGACGATGAGCCCGGGTGACGTGCTGTACATCGACGGATACCTCATGGACCACCCGGCGAACAGGGAGGCCGCGGAGACTGCGTTACGCGCCTTGCCCGAGGGTGTGCGCGTCGTCCTGGACGTCTCCCCCGTTATTGGAATCCCGGACGGATTACCTCCCACCAGCTTGATATCCATGAGCACAAGCGAAGCGGCCAGCCTGTGGAGGCACGCCGATCGCAAGGCCATCAACGTACGCTCATGGCTCCCCGCCGAAGACGCACCGATCGCGATGGCGACGCTGCTCCAGCACGACGTGGTCGTACGAGCAGGAAAGGACGGCGCGTACTTCACGCGCTACACCGACTCCGCAGAGCTGACGTCCGCACATGTTCCGCCCCTGAGCGTCGAGGCGATCGACACAAACGGCGCGGGCGACGCCCACACGGGAGTCCTCGCCGCTTGCCTCGCGGAGGGCATGCCTATGGAGAGGGCACTCCTGCTCGCAAACTGCGCGGGCGCCCTGGCATCGACCACGGTTGGACCCGCAACATGCCCGCCTCGCACCCAGATCGAGGCCGCAGCTGACACGCCGACCAAGCAGGAGGACTGAGTAATGGATCCACGTCTTGATCGCGCCCACGGCGCGCTGGCTGGACTCATCTTCGGCTGGGAACTCGGGGGTGAAGCCTCGAGCGAGAACGGCACGGCCACCGCAAGCGTCGGCGAAGCCGTTCTCGCGCTGCTGGCATCGCATGAGCCGGTGGGGCTACCGACGTTCCCTTCACAGTTGAGCCACCTTCAGGACTTTTACGCTCTGCTGATCAGCAACCTCCTGCTCGGCATCTCCACCTCGACGAGCGGGCAGCAGGCATTCGCGAACGCCGTGTGGAACAACTGCGAGGATGAGGAACCAAATTGCCGGGAGTTTCAGGCGGCGACTCTCGTTGCTGCGGCGGTTTCACTCGGCCTCGACAGCCCGAACTTCTGTGTATCAGATGTTCTAGTACGAGCCGTCGATGTCGCTTCGTCTCTGGCTGCACGCGGCGCATGGAGCCCGGAACCAGACGTCGTGGCCGCGACTCGTCGAGCGTTGAACATCGTCAGCGACGTGAACGAGTACATCGAGTCCCCCCTCGAACGTCTCGTCGAGCAGATCGGTGCGGGCGATTCGCCCTCGCAGATCGTCCCCATGGCCTTTGCCCTGGCCGCCCGCTACCAGGACCTCCACCTCCTGACCTCTCCCCTGCACCTGGGTGCCCAGGCGCGCGTGATCCTGTCCATCGCCGGCGCGCTAGTCGGCGCGGTTCGGGGAGCGAGTTTGCTTCGCCCCTACGGATATACGCACATCGAGGCTGTGTTCAAGATTGACTTGAAGCGGCGTGCGCATGGATTGCTCGCGAACCGCATGCCTTACCCGGGCGACTTTCTCGCCCCCGACGCATCCACACCGTCGACCGGCTCCTCAGCCCCGGCCTCGCTCAAGGAAATCCCGTGGAACCTGCGCACGCACCAGCGCTACTTCGAGCCCGTCAACCCACCCGTCATTCCCCGTCGCTCGGGCGGGCAGCCTGGGCGTGTCCTCTTCCTTGGCGCACTCCTCGTCGACCAGGCCATGCACTCGACCGAGTACCCGAAATATGGCGGGGACGTGTGGGCCACCGACCTGGGACAGTCCACGGGCGGAACCTTCAATGCCCTGGTGGCGGCCCGGCGCATGGGCGCAGAGGTCGTCTCCCTCAGTCCAATGGGACAGGGTCCCAACGCCTCAGTTATCTCGAAGGCGCTGCAGAGAGAGAACATCGTCGACGCCGGCCCACGCTTGACGGGGGCCGACAACGGGTACAGGCTCATCTTCACCGCGGATAACGGCTGGCGACTAGCCGTCTCGACGACTACCGACATCACCCCGGAGATAACGCGCGTGTGGGCCGAGGCCATCCAGGCGATGGGCCCCTCGGATGTCCTGTGGATCGACGGGGCACTCGTCGACTCTGAGGAGCACGCACGCGCCCTGCACGAGGCCGTGAAGGGCATGCCCGAGCACGCGCGCGTGGTCTTCGACGCATCGCAGAGTAAGGGTTTCCTCAAGGGCCTGCCCCACGACAACGTCATCGTGTCCCTGCGAGCCTCCCACGCGCGAGGCTTCGACGGTTTCACCCGCCATTTCGATGCCCATTACCCCTTCTACGAAGATAACGACACACCCGAGGTGCAGGCCTCGGCCCTCGCCATACTCGCGAAGCGGCACATCGTGCTGCGCACGGAGGAGGGGGACGCATACTTCGCGAGCCCCAATCTCGACGATGCTCGCATGATTCGTCCGATGGTCACGCGCATCCCAGCCCCCACCCCCGCGCAGCCGGGCGCACTGCCCACGGCGGACGTCCACTCCGGCACGCTTGCGGGCTGCCTCGCCGTCGGAATTCCGGCCGATCGGGCGACTCTGCTGGCAAATTGCACAGCCTCCCTTGCGACCCCGACCTCGCTCCCCACGCGCGAAACCATCGAGGTGGCAACCGTCCGACTACTGCGCGCCGATCTGGCCTGACAAGGAGAGAACAGATGGATCCACGACTCCCCCGCGCCTTCGCGGCGATGGCAGCCATAGTGCCCGAGGGCGCAGACGACGCCACAGCCTCGCGGTTCACGGCTCAAGCGATGGTCGTTGCCGAGCAGCTCCTAAAGGCCCCGGACGGCCTGCACTCCATTCAATCCGGGCGATGGCTCTCCCCCGCCACGAGGGAACGCGATCGCCTCATGTGCGCGGTTCCCGTCGGCATAGCCCTGTCGACGATCGACCCCGAGGCCTTCGCCAAGACCGTGTGGTTCGCGTGCGGGTGTACGACCCGCGACGAGTTCCAGTCGGCGGCACTCCTCGCGGCGGCTGTATCACTCGCTCTCGACTCCTATGCTGCTCCCGCTGGTGAGGCAGTAGAGTTCGTCGCCTCCCTGTCCCCGCGCGGGGAAGCGGAAGAGGGCCCCGATGTCCTGACGGCAACGCGACGTGCGATGAATGTCCTCAGCAACTCCAAGTGGGTTGATTACTGGTCGCCCATCAATCTGTTGCGGCAGAAGCTGGCTGCTCACCCTTCGTCGAGCTTGGTCATCCCGTTGTCTTTCTACATTCCGCCTCTCAGCTATCGCTCGTCGATCGCGTCCGAGATCGCCGAGCTCAGCGGCGATCCGCAGCTGTGTACGGTCATCTCCAGCATTCTGTCACCCCTCTGCGGACGCGGCTTCAGCGCCCGGCTGAGGAAGCAGGCACACACCAACGAGCACTCAGGCTTCGATCCGATGCGGATCGCCGGTCAGCTCCTGGAGCTGCGCCCTCCCGCGTCAGCGGCTTGGCTCAACCGCGCAGCGGGACGCTCGGGGCCGCGATATCGACGAAGCGGTCCGACTTCCTTCGAGGAACCCCACTCCACGGTTTGTACGCGCTATGCCGCCTTCGAGTCAGAGAGCAAGCCCACCCCACTCGGGCCCACGAGGGGCGACGCGCCCGCAGGCCGCGTCGTCTTCATGACCGAACTGACGCTGAGGTACGACCGGCAATCCGCGGACGATCCCCTGCCCAGCGGAGACGAGTGGGCCACCCGCGAGGGCGTCCACATTGACTTCGCTTTCACGGCGATGCGCGCCGCCCGCGCCATGGGCCTCGAAGTCATAAGCCTCAGCCCCATCGGCGAGGGCCCCCGTGCCTCGATCATCGCCGATGCCCTGGCGCACGAGGGAATCATCGACGCTGGTCCGCACGTGACGGGGTGCGACAGCGGCTACCGGTCCCATGTCATCGGGACCTACCGCGGACATAAGCTCTCGTTCATCAAGAACGTTCCCGAGCATGCATGGGACGAGGCCATCCGGACCCTGAGCCCCTCGGACATCTTGTTCGTCGACGGCAGCCTTGAAAGGTCACCGGCTGTTCTTGCAGTTGCCGAGAACGCAGCCGTCCAGCTGCCCGAGCATGCGCGAGTCATTATTGATTCATCGAGGGGTGGCGTTGGGCCGCACCAGTTGCCCAACGACAATGTGCTGATGGCACTGAGCCAGAGCAATGTACAGGGCCTGTGCGAGCCAATCGTGTGCGACCGCTCGGCCTTCGACGCCAGCAAAGATCCCGATCACTCGGCGAGCTTCGTCCAGAATCTCTTCGAACGCTACGCTCTCATCAGCACGGACTCGCATGAGTCCTACTTGGCGCGACCGCTGCTCGAAAAGACCTCGGAGGTCGCACATATCTCCCGTTTCCGCGCGCCCACCGTCGAATCCATCCACCCTGAGGGTTCGATTGCCATCCACTACGGCGTCCTGGCTGCCGGCCTCGCGCTCGGTTACCCCATCGAGAGGTGCATTCTTCTGGCGAATTGCGCCGGAGCGCTGGCCTCGACCATGCCGGGGCCGGCCTCGTGCCCGACGCGCAAGGACATCGAGGCCGCGGCGGATGCCCTCACGGACCAGGGGGATGAGTAGATGAGACGACGCGACCGTGTCTACGCGGCATTGGCAGGAGCATCTCTCGGCGACGCCGCCGGTATGCCCACCCGGGGAATGTCCCCCGAGCAGATCAAGGCGACCTACCCGAGGCTCAGGACGCTGGTGGACGCCGATGCCTCGCACCCCACGACGCCAGGCGCACCCGCTGGGACAACCACGGAGGTCACACGCGAGATCCTGGCTGCGGCCTCGGCTCTGCTGGGCGATCCGATGCCTACGCTCGGGGATGAGGCAGAGGAGGGCTCAGGCGGTCGGCTCGCAGGTTCGCGCTATGTGCTGCGCGCTATCGCGGCGGGAATCACAACCTCGACGGCCGTTCCCGAGGCCTTCGCGCAGGCCGTATGGGAGGCGTGCGCGAACGAGGCGATAACACGTCAGGAGTTCCAGGCAGCCGCCCTGGTAGCCGCGGCGATCTCCCTTGGCCTGGACTCGCCTCAGTCGCGGCCGATGGACGTGCCACCCGTCCTGTGGAAGGCAGTCTCCCTCGTGGCCGACCTGCCCCCGCGGGGGACCTGGCACCCCGGACCGGACGTGGTGGTCGCTACCCGCACGGCCGTCAGCATCGCCGACAACTACAAGTACGACGTCTACGAACGGCTGAACGCGCAAATTGGCACGTCGGCGGACCCAGCACAGTCGGTTCCGGCAGCCTTCGCAATTGTCAGCTTGTTTGCGGACTGGTTTGCCCCATTCGGCGCGGCGAGCCTCGGCGGAGACACAAGCGTAATCGCGGCAATCGCCGGTTCGATCATTGGCGCTATCCAAGGCTCGAGCGCTCTATCCGCGCGCGGCATCGATACGGTCGACGCAGTCTTCCACCTGAGACTGGGGCCCCTTGCCGAACGCCTGCTCGCGCAACGACCGCCCGCTGCGCACACAGTCGCTGGCACAGACTCCCCCACTCAGAGCCCATCTAGCACCGCGAGCACTCCTGACTCCCCTCTCGAGACACGTCAGACCCTGTTCGAACCCGAGAACGCACCCGTACCGCTGGTTGGTTCCCGGGGAGAGGTGCCGGCGGGCCGCGTCGTTGTCATGGGACAGATCCTCGTCGAGCACTGTCTGGCAACCCAGACGCTCCCCTGGAAGAACGGTCTCGCGTGGGCGAATGACCAAGGCGTGCACATTGACGGAATCTTCCCTGCCTTGCTCGCCGCGCGCCGCATGGGGGTTGAGGCGATCTCCCTCAGCCCGATCGGTGAGGGCCCCCGGGCCTCGTCCATCGAACACGCGTTGAAGCGTGCAGGCATCGTCGACGCGGGAGCTCGCGTGACGGGGATGGACAACGCGTATCGCGTGGCCGTGGGTTCGAGTGGGCTGGATTGGGCGTATGTCTCCCTGCGTGGTGCCGAAAGCGAGGTTCCGCCGGGCACGTGGGCGTCAGTCGTTCAGACGCTGGGCCCCTCAGACGTCCTCTATATCGATTCGTCGCTCATGAGCCTCCCGGCGAATAGGAAGGAAGCCGAGGCCGCTCTGAAAGTCCTGCCTGAACACGTGCGCGTCGTTGTGGACCCCTCCCCCGCGTCCTGGTTCCCACACAAGCTGCGCAGCAACAACGTGATCGTCGCACTCACAAAGGAACAGTGTGAACAGATTGGTGGCCCGATCGTCGCAGATCGATCAGCTTTCGATGCCTGCAAGACAGACCACGACGCAGCCCGTTTCCTATCACAGCTCCTGAAGTGTCGAGCCGCCGTGTACTCCAGCACATGGGACACGCACTATGCGAGCCAATACCTCATGAGCACGGGCGAGCGTGGAACTCAGGTCACACATATTCCCGGTCCCGCCGTGCGCAAGATTGATACGAACGGGGCCGCTGCCACCTACGCGGGCGCGCTTGCGGCCTTCCTTGCGCAAGGGATCCCTCTGGAGAGGGCGCTGCTTCTCGCCAACTGCGCGGGTGCCCTCGCTTCGACCATGCCGGGGCCGGCCTCGTGCCCGACGCGCGAGGAGATCGAGGCCGCGGCGGACGCACTGGAGGCACACTCGGACGGGGAGTGAGCACCACCAGCGGGTGAGCGCCGCTCAAACCCGGTTAACCGCCAACTGAACGACCCCATCGGCAGCACATCCATGCAGGTGGGGAGACTCAAACGTGCGAGATGCGTCAAATAATCGACCGATTAATCTATTTAGCGTCCCAAAGGGGACACAATCGCATCATGACGACTAACGACACCCGGGACCACGGCGGAATCGTCGGCGGGGCGCTCACGGTTGCCCTGCTGATCACGCTGGCCGTGCAGAACGCCGTCCCGCCGATGGCGACCGACATGTACTCGGCCGCTTTCCCGCAGATCACGGCGGACCTCGCGACGAACTCGACGATGCTCGGCTTCACGCTCACAACCTTCTTCGTGGGCTACGCGTCCGGCCAGGTCCTGGGCGGAGCCATCTCGGACCAGATTGGGCGCCGCCGCCCCATCGTCGCGGGCGGCATTATCGCCCTCGTCGGCTCCATGATCTGCGTGTTCACACCCAACATCTGGGTGCTCCTCGTGGGCCGAGTCTTCCAGGGTCTCGGCGGCGGCGTCGCCTCCTCGGTGGGCCGCGCGATCCTCGTCGACGTCGCGCACGGCAAGACGCTGGCGCGGGCAATGAGTCTCCTCCAGGCGATCGTCGGCTTCGCGCCGATGCTCGCCCCGGTTCTCGGCGCGTTCATCATCACGCACGCGACGTGGAGGGTCGTCTTCTGGGCGCTCG
>ERZ772786.488-NODE-488-length-16573-cov-7.354159_pt1 | contig 16573 bp, 19 predicted proteins | sample MGYA00511473_ERZ772786 | MGnify/ENA primary metagenome ERZ772786 (study PRJEB29015, sample SAMEA2738025) | human oral metagenome | biome: human oral; feature: human-associated habitat; material: saliva | place: China | collected 2252 ...
AGGTACACTCCTTTACCTGAATGGTCAATTGTTGCAATATATCTTTATGGTTGTTCTGACAACTGGTTTGAGTTTTGTTCTGACTTATATGTTCGGATATAAAGACGAAGAAACTGCTGAAGAAAAAGCTGAAACTGAAAAATTAGTCGAAGAAGAAACAACTGGCAATGTTCCAGCAGCTCTTCAAGATGAAACTATTGTTGCTCCTATCGTTGGTCAAGCAGTTGCTTTAGCTGATGTTAATGATCCAGTCTTTGCAAGTGGTGCAATGGGTCAAGGGATTGCGATCAAACCAACTGAAGGTGTTGTTTACGCCCCAGCTGATGCAGAAGTGACGATCGCTTTTGCGACAGGCCATGCCTATGGTTTAAAGACAGCTAATGGTGCTGAAATCTTGATCCACGTTGGTATTGACACAGTGTCTATGAATGGCGAAGGCTTTGATCAAAAAGTTTCTCAAGGTTCTAAAGTCAAAGCTGGCGATATTATTGGAACTTTTGATTCAGCTAAAATCGCAGCAGCTGGTCTGGATGATACAACCATGATCATCGTGACTAATACACCTGACTACGCTTCTGTAACGCCAGTTGCGACAGGTACAGTAGCTAAAGGCGATGCGATTATTGAAGTGAAAGCTTAATCATAGCTAGAGAAAGTCAACAAAGGAAAGAGGCTGGGACAAAAGTCCTAGCCTCTCAATTGTCTTTGGATTGTCGAGTAAGACGCAGTGGTTGAGTGGGCTCTACTAGGCTGATTTCATCAGCTTTTATAGCCCTACTCAACTGTGCGGAGGTGGGACGACGAAATCGAATTCTAACGAATTACCGATTTCTGTCCCACTCTCTTTTTACTTGAGTGCTAAGATTTACAGAGGAAAATCTAAAATATAGAGCCATTTCCAATATGGAAATATGCTATAATGGAGTATAAAGAATACAAGAGGTGTTTGAAATGACAAAATTGTACGGAAGTTTAGAAGCTGGTGGAACGAAATTTATCTGTGCTGTGGGCGATGAAAATTTTAATGTTGTAGAAAAGACACAATTTCCTACGACTACACCGATTGAGACACTGGATAAAACGATTGAGTTCTTCTCTCGTTTTGACAATCTAGCTGGTCTGGCAGTCGGCTCTTTCGGTCCTATTGATATTGATCCTAATTCAAAAACATATGGCTACATCACAACAACTCCAAAACCGCATTGGGCAAATGTAGACATTGTGGGAGCGCTTCGTCGTGCTTTGAATGTGCCTATTTACTTTACGACAGATGTCAACAGCTCTGCCTATGGTGAAGTTGTAGCCCGCAATAATGCTGGCGGCCGCATTGAAAATCTAGTTTATTATACGATTGGAACTGGGATTGGCGCTGGTGCTATTCAACGTGGTGAATTTGTCGGGGGGACAGGCCACCCAGAAATGGGTCACTACTATGTAGCTAAGCACCCGATGGATGAGGAAAAAGGCTTTAATGGTGTTTGTCCTTTCCACAAGGGCTGTTTGGAAGGCTTAGCAGCTGGTCCTAGCTTAGAGGCGCGGACAGGTGTGCGTGGTGAAAACATCGAACTCAATAGTACTGTCTGGGATATTCAGGCTTACTATATTGCACAGGCAGCTATTCAAGCGACAGTGACTTTCCGTCCAGATGTCATTGTCTTTGGTGGTGGTGTGATGGCGCAGCAGCACATGTTGGACCGTGTTCGTGAGAAATTCACTGTCCTACTCAATGGTTACCTGCCAGTGCCAGATGTGCGTGACTACATTGTCACACCGGCTGTCGCAGGAAATGGCTCAGCCACACTAGGAAATTTTGTCCTCGCAAAAGATATTAGCGAACGCTATGCAAAATAAGTAAAGAAGGCGTTGAGAGTTTTCAAATAAACTAAGGAGGCTGAGATAGGGAATCCAGCCTCTTCCATTTGAGGTGAAAGATGCAAAAAGCAATTGTGAAAGATCCTTTCTTTTTACAGCAAAAATCAATCTTTGCTACGGAAGCTGATCTATTCTTGGCTCAGGATTTGCAGGATACCTTGTTGGCTCATAGAGAGTCTTGTGTCGGCCTTGCTGCCAATATGATCGGTTTCCAAAAGCGGGTGATTATTTTTATGTATGGTATGTTGCCCATGGTCATGTTTAATCCAGTTCTCCTTCAGAAATCAGGAGCTTATGAGACGGAAGAAGGCTGTCTGTCCTTGACAGGCAGTCGGTCAACCATTCGTTACCAGAAAATCACTGTCGAATATCTGGATCAGAATTGGCTGAAGAAGACCATCACTTTAGAGGATTTTCCAGCGCAAATCTGCCAGCACGAATTGGACCATTTGGAAGGTATCCTCATATAGGAAATGTATCTGGAAAGGATGGGAATAGAATAAAAGTATACAAGCGCGATGGAGAAGGATTTTATGCCATGGGCTTTGTCTTACTCTTTGCTATCTTTTTTATCATGACTTCTGTATCTATGAATGATGCCTCTCCTGAGTCAACAGGTCAAAATAGTAGCAATCAACTGGTTCATAGGAGTCCTATCAGCAAGGAAGACCAAAGAAGCAGGCAAACTACTGAAGAAAGTAACAATATCTTAAATCCGCTTTATTGGGGGATGGGAATAGCCGCTATTGTTATGCTTGTTCTAGGCTATATTTCGAATCATAAACCACCGATTTTAGAGATGGATGAGATAGGAATAAGGCTGAGAGGCTTATCTGCTAAAAGAGAGAAGTACTTTTTGTGGCAGGAGATTGAGCAAATTGAATACGATACCTATCGATCTAGTCGAATTTTATATTTCTATCCTAAAAATCAAGAGGAGAGTGCTGTCTCTTTAGACTTGGATGATGTGAAAAATACTAGCTTCAATGAACTTCATCAAGAAATTTCTCAACTTGCTCCTCATATCAAGTGGCTCTTTCCATAGAAATATTATTATAGAGTAGAGATTTGATCTGCTTGGTTATTCTAGCGATTGCAAAGTTGCATTTATATATATCAACAATTTCAAACGCTATTTACCAGTTTAGCCAAGTATGATAAAATAGAAAAGTCACAGTATTAAGAAATTAAGGAGACAATGATGAAAAAAGTATTTAAATACACAGCCTTGCTTGTGGCAGGTGTGAGCTTAACAGCCTGTGCCTTGCTTCCAAGTCCAAATAAAAAACATTCTGGTAAGCCAAGCCAGGAGACAACTGTCAAAAAGTCAGCCAGCAATGGGCAGGTTGATATCCAGATTAAGGATGGCCAGTTCATTATGCCAAGCAATGGATCAGCTGATGCCAAATACTTGGCCTTGTCTTTGGAAATTAAAAATAAAACAAATGATAAGATTATGATTTCCTCCTCAGACATTGGTTTTTATGATTCAGAGGGAGAGAAGATCCAGCCGGTCGGAGTCTATGACGACAAAGAAAACTTTAAAACACTGAGCTATGAAGATTTAGCGGAAGGAAAGACTCTTTCTGGTAATCTGGTCTTTAAGGTTGAAGATGGCAAGAAATACGAGCTTCACTATGAGAAGAAATCCTACGGCTCCGATGAAAAAGCAGAACCCATCAAACTAAAAGTTGATCCTGCGAAATATCCGAATCACGTTGACGAATCAAAGAAATTAGCTTCTGATTATCTCAATGCTGTTTTCTTGGGAGGAGAAGCCAAGGCAAAATCCTCCAAAGACAAAGGCGATTTGGTCTTAGGTGGCGATTTGGAGCAAGATAAGAAAGATTATAGAGCAGCTTTTGCAGCAGATTTCACACGTAAATTACATGATTATCCATTTAGTGATGATGAAATCAATGCTTTCATTGATGCCTATGTGAAAAGTAATGCCAAACGCGTAGAAATTGATTACACAGTAGCCCAGTATATGCCAAATTCAATCGTTATCAAGATCAAACCGAGAACGGTTAGTCTAAATAAAACCATGTATACCTACCGTCAAGATTTTTATGACAAGCATCGTTCTGAATATGGAAGCCTGAGTGACGTCTACAAAGCTACTGATAAGAGCTACGCTAATGATATGATGGCTGGAATGGATTCGCGTCCTCTCCTTACACCAGAACGAGATTATCAGTTGAAATTTGTCAAAACAGATGGCAAATGGGTTCTAGAACGTGATTATTCTTATGAATCTATCGTCAGAGCTTTTGAAGGCGATATATCCTAATAGCAAGATTAGAGGGCGGATGCTTCATTCTGCTCTTTATTTTATTTTGTTTCCTAGTCTAGCTTTGTGCTATACTGGAGGGGAGATATGTAGAGTAAAGGAGTCTAGCATGAAACAATTCTATGATAAATTAGTAAAAACACGGCATTATCTCCATCAGTATCCAGAGCTGTCTGGCCAAGAATATGAAACGACAGCCTTTCTAAAGCGTTATTTGCAAGACTTGGGGATAAAAATCTTGGACTCTGGCTTAGAGACGGGCTTAATTGCCGAAATTGGTCAAGGAGAGCCGGCGATCGCCTTGAGGGCAGATATTGATGCCCTGCCCATTTTAGAGAAGACAGGTCTGCCTTACGCTAGCCAAAATCCTGGTGTCATGCATGCCTGCGGTCATGATTTTCATCAGACTAGTCTTTTAGGGGCAGCGGAGTTGCTCAAGGCTATGGAAGAAGATTTACAGGGAAGTATTCGATTGATTTTTCAGCCAGCTGAGGAAACTTCCCAAGGAGCCAGTCAAGTTCTGGCTACGGGTTTACTGGATGATGTAGTTGCGATCATCGGTTTTCACAATATGCCTCAGTTAAAAGCTGGACAAATGTCCTTGAAGCCGGGGGCCATGATGGCAGGCGTGGAAAAGTTTAAGGTGACTGTTGAAGGAGTCAGCAGCCATGCGGCTCGACCAGATTTGGGAGTGGATACGGTGCTGACTCTGACCAGTATGGTTCAAAATCTCCAAGCTCTGGTTTCCCGGACTGTCTCGCCCTTTGAGCCGGTTGTTTTATCTGTGACCCACATTGAGGCTGGTGCGACTTGGAATGTCTTGCCGCAAAATGGCTTCTTTGAAGGCACTATTCGTTGTTTTAATCCTGATTTGCAAAAGCGTTTGAAGGCAGATTTTATCCGTATTGTGGAGCATACGGCGGAGAATTTCGGTGCTAAGGTCACTATCGTCTGGGATCAGACTCCACCAGTGACCTATAATGATCCAGAATTGACCGAGCTTATTTTTGAAAATTCGCAGAACATCGGGGAGCCAGTGCCTACCCAGCCATCCTCAGCTGGCGAAGACTTTGCCTTTTACCAAGAAAAAATCCCTGGTGTCTTTGCTTTTATCGGATCAAATGGTGCAGCAGATGCGCCTGATCTGCACCATGATAGCATGACGATTGACGATACAGCCTTTCAGGTCTCAGTGCCTTACTATGTCGAAAATGCCCTCTTCCTCCTCAAGCACTATAAGAAATAACTATAGTCTTTCATAGAAAATAAGAACTAGGCAAGCTTCTCTTCTTTTGTTATCATAGAAAAACAAGATTTCGATCTTTTCAAATAGTTTGAATAATCGAATCAGTGATAAAGAAAATCTATCACCTTGATAAAAAATATATAATGGTCAGGATTTTCGACTTTTGGTATGATAGAAACATGCTCTTTAGGAGGAGATAGGGATATGAATATTAAAAAAATATTGAAATACACTGCCACTGCTGTGGTAGGAAGTCTTGCAGTTGGGCTGCTTGTAGCCTGCTCGTCTTCTGCAAGTAAAGATAGTAATACAAAGAAAAAGACGATTGAAGTCGGAACGGTTGGAACAACTAAGCCTTTCTCTTATGAGGATAAGGACGGAAAACTAACTGGTTATGAAATTGAAGTGCTTCGTGAAATCTTTAAAGGTTCAGATAAGTACGAAGTCAACTTCAACAAAACCAAATGGGCTTCTGTTTTCTCTGGCTTGGACAGTGACCGCTACCAAATCGGTGCCAATAACATCAGTTATTCAGAAGACCGTGCTGGCAAATACCTCTATACCAATCCTTACGCTAAAAACCCAACCGTCTTGGTGGTTCGTAAAGGAGTGAATATCAAGTCGCTGGACGATATCGGAGGCAAGTCTACTGAGGTTGTTCAAGGTACTTCAACAGCCAAACAACTGGAAAAGTACAATGAAGAACACAGTTCAAATCCAACAACCATCAACTACACAGATGGTACAATCCAGCAAATCTTGGCTAATTTGAATGATGGCCGCTCAGACTACAAGATCTTTGAGCGTATCACAGTGGATACCATCATCAAAGACCAAGGTTTAGATAATGTCGAAGTGATTGAACTTCCAAGTGACCAACAACCCTATGTCTATCCAATCCTTGCTTCAGGACAAGAAGAGCTTCAAACCTTCATGAACAAGCGGATCAAGGAACTCTACGAGGATGGAACACTTGAAAAATTATCAAAAGAATTCTTTGGCGGCACTTATTTGCCAGATGCCAAGGATATCAAGTAAGTTCTAATTTTCTTTGCTCTAGGCAATCGGGAATAACTTACAACCCTTTCACTAGAAAAAAATATATTTTATAAGGAGATTATCTCATGAAATTGAAAAAATGGTTTGGCGCAACAGCACTCTTAGCTGTAGCAGCATTTGGTTTGGCAGCTTGCTCGTCTTCAACATCAAAAAACGCTAAGTCAGCAGACAGTGCAACAGTCACTGTAAAAGTCGGCGTGATGAACCTCAGCGATACAGAAGAAGCGCGTTGGGATAAGGTTCAGGAAATCCTTGATAAGGATAAAGCAGGTGTTAAATTGGAGTTTACCCAATTTACAGACTATTCTCAACCTAACCAAGCAGTTCGCGATGGTGATGCGGATATCAATGCCTTCCAGCACTACTACTACCTGAAAAACTGGAATAAAGAAAACAATGCTGATTTGGTTTCTGTAGCAGATACTTATATCGCGCCAATTCGTCTTTACTCTGGTACTAAAGATGGCAAAAACAAATATACTGATGTGAAAGACATTCCAGAAAACGGAAGCATTGCCGTACCAAATGACCCAACAAATGAAAGCCGTGCTTTGAACCTTCTTCAAGCAGCTGGTTTGATTAAGTTAGACGTGGATTCAACGAAACTTGCGACTGTTGCTAACATCAAAGAAAACAAGAAAAACTTGAAAATTTCTGAATTGGATGCTTCTCAAACAGCAGCTTCTCTTACTTCTGTAGATGCAGCGGTTGTCAACAATACCTTCGTTCGTGAAGCTGGTATTGACTACAAGAGCGCTCTTTACAAAGAAAAGACAGATGAAAATTCTAAACTGTGGTACAACCTGATTGCTGCTAAGAAAGATTGGGAAAAATCTGACAAGGCAGATGCCATCAAGAAAATTATCAAGGCTTACCATACTGACGAAGTTAAAAAAGTCATTGAAGAATCTTCAGATGGTATGGATCAACCAGTTTGGTAAGATTTTATAGAAAATAATTGAAGATAGAAAGGGCGGGGAATGGATTTCTCCAGCCCTTTATCTGCTATTAGTTAGAGTTTTTATCAGCGGAGATGACTTAGCAATATTAAAACACAGAGTCACAGACTTACCTGACAGCAAGTCTTTGTTCTTTCGTGAATCATAGCAGATAATCTTTAAACAGATGCGATTAGTAGGAGTTACACATGCCTTTCTCAACTGAGAGTGAACAAATTAAAAAGTTTGAAAATGATGAGGTGGCCCAACACTATTTTGAGGTGTTGCGGACTTTGATTTCTAAAAAGTCTATCTTTGCCCAGCAAATTGGGCTCAAGGAGGTAGCTACCTATCTGGGAGAAATTTTCACTGCCGCAGGTGCTAAAGTGATGATTGATGACAGTTACACGGCTCCCTTTGTATTGGCAGAGTTTCAGTCGGACAATCCTGAGGCCAAGACGATCATTTTCTATCACCACTATGATACGGTGCCGGCCGATAATGACCAGCCTTGGACCAACGATCCTTTTACGCTGTCGGTTCACTACGGTGTCATGTATGGCCGCGGAGTCGATGATGACAAGGGACACATCACTGCGCGTTTGACAGCGGTGCGTAAGTATATCCGAGAGAACGGTTCGCTGCCAGTCAATATCATCTTCATGATGGAGGGAGCAGAGGAGTCGGCTTCGACAGACTTGGATAAATATCTGGCCAAGCATAAGAAACAATTGCGGGGAGCAGATCTGCTGGTTTGGGAGCAGGGCACGCGTAATAATCTAGGTCAGCTTGAAATTTCTGGTGGGAATAAGGGCATTGTCACCTTTGATATGTCTGTTCGCAGTGCGGAAGTTGATATTCATTCTAGCTATGGCGGTGTCATTAATTCAGCTTCTTGGTACTTGATGGATGCTATCTCTAGCCTGCGTAGTGCTGATGGTCGGATTTTGGTGGAGGGCATCTATGAGCAAGTACAGGAGCCCAATGAGCGAGAGCTGGCTTTGATTGCCCAGTACGCTCTGAAGACACCAGAAGAGTTGAAGGAAATTTACGGCCTCCAGCTTCCAGTCTTGAAAGAGGACAGGCAGGAATTTCTGCGTCGCTTCTATTTTGAGCCGGCCATTAACATTGAAGGCTTCGGTTCGGGCTATCAGGGGCAAGGAGTCAAAACCATCCTCCCAGCATATGCATCTGCCAAGATGGAAGTGCGCTTGGTACCAGGCTTAGAGCCTCATGATGTCTTAGACAAGATTCGCAAGCAACTGGACAAAAATGGCTATGATAAGGTAGAATTAACTTATACATTGGGAGAAATGAGCTATCGTAGCGATATGAGTGCTCCTTCTATCCTGAATGTGATTGAACTGGCCAAGGATTTTTATCCAGAAGGCATCTCGGTGCTTCCGACATCGGCAGGAACAGGGCCTATGCATACAGTCTTTGAGGCTTTGGAAGTTCCGATGGCTGCTTTTGGCTTGGGAAATGCCAATAGTCGAGATCATGGTGGCGATGAAAATGTCAAGATTGCCGATTATTATACCCATATTGAATTAATCAAGGAGTTAATCAGAAGTTATGAGCAATGAAATTATCAAATTAGACCGTATTGATGTCACTTTTACACAGAAAAATCGTGTCATCAAGGCGGTTGAAGATGTGACCATTCACATCAATCAGGGGGATATTTACGGTATCGTGGGTTATTCTGGTGCCGGAAAGTCAACTTTGGTGCGGGTTATTAACCTCCTGCAGAAGCCATCTGGTGGACGCATCACTGTGGATGGGACAGTCTTGTATGACAAAGAAAGCGTCCAATTGAATGCGGCTCAACTGCGGGAAAAGCGCAAGGACATTGGCATGATTTTCCAGCATTTCAATCTGATGGCCCAGATGACGGCTAAGGAAAATGTCGCATTTGCCTTGAAGCATTCTTCCCTGTCTGCTGCTGAAAAAGAGGAGAAGGTTCGCAAACTTTTAGAACTGGTAGGTCTGGAAGATCGAGCGGATAATTATCCGTCTCAGCTGTCTGGCGGTCAGAAGCAGCGCGTGGCGATTGCTAGAGCCTTGGCTAATGATCCGAAAATCTTAATTTCAGATGAAGCGACTTCGGCATTGGATCCTAAAACAACTAAGCAAATTTTGGCCTTGCTTCAGGATTTGAATCAAAAGTTGGGGCTGACGATTGTACTGATCACGCACGAAATGCAGATTGTCAAAGATATTGCTAATCGTGTAGCTGTTATGCAGAATGGGAAATTGATCGAGGAAGGATCAGTTTTGGATATCTTTACCAATCCGCAGAACGAATTGACCCAAGACTTTATCACAACGGCAACAGGTATCACTGAAGCGATGGTTAAAATCAATCAACAGAAGATTGTGCAAGATCTGCCAGCGGATTCTGTCTTGGCGCATTTGAAGTATGCTGGTACGGTGACAGATACAGCCATTATCAACGATATCTACAAGCAGTATCAAGTTTCAGCCAATATTTTACATGCTAACATTGAGATTTTAGACAATGTGCCTGTCGGGGAGATGGTAGTCATTTTGTCAGGGAATGCAGAAAATCTTGCGTCTGCTCAAAGCAATTTGCAAGCTGCTGGCGTAGAATTAAAGGTGCTTAAGGGAGGAATTTAAATTGATAGACTTGATTAAAACATTTTTGCCCAATGTCTATAAGATGGGCTGGGCTGGTCAGGCTGGCTGGGGAACAGCGATTTATTTGACCCTTTATATGACAATTATTTCCTTCCTGATCGGTGGGATTCTAGGCTTGATCGCTGGACTTTTCCTAGTATTGACAGCGCCCGGCGGTATTTTAGAAAATAAAACAGCCTTTTTCATCTTGGATAAGGTCACATCCATCTTTCGGGCAATTCCCTTTATCATTCTCCTAGCTTTGATCAATCCTTTCACACGGATGATTGTGGGGACAGGGATTGGTCCAACAGCGGCTCTGGTACCTCTATCTTTGGCAGTCTTTCCTTTCTTTGCCCGTCAGGTGCAGGTGGTTCTATCAGAATTAGACCGCGGTGTGATTGAAGCAGCGCAGGCAATTGGGGCTAACTCATGGGATATCATCGGTGTTTACCTGCGTGAAGGCTTACCAGACTTGATTCGGGTGACAACAGTGACCCTAATCTCGCTAGTTGGTGAAACAGCTATGGCGGGAGCGATCGGTGCAGGCGGCCTTGGGAACGTAGCGATTGCCTACGGTTATCAACGTTTCAACCAAGACGTGACCATTTTAGCGACTGTTTTGCTCTTGCTTCTTATCTTCTTTATCCAGTTTCTGGGAGATTTCCTAACTAGAAAGATCAGTCATCGCTAGACAAGGCTTCCATTTGGAAGTCTTTTTGTCAGCTTAGTTGGAATTTGCCTATGCTGAGGGAGGTTGCGCTACTGAGCAGCCAGCTTTCTTAAAAAGCAGGCATCTTAATAGTGCGAATAGCCTCATACAAACCTTGATAACATCGTCTTTTGCGGGAGGATTACAAGGCGTGAGGCCTACATTTTCCATACTTTTCGAGAATGATAGCAATAATAGTTTTATGAAGTTTTAGCTTCACAATTAGAAAGGATTTGATAATGACATCGTTAACACTTAAAGAGTTGAAATGGACGGGAGTCTTTGCTCTGCTCTACTTTCTCTGTGTCGGACTAGGAGTACTAGTAGGTCACTTTTTTGATAATTCTGGCAATATGCTTTATGCTCCAGTATTTGCCGCAGTTTTTGGTGGAAGCGTTTATATGTTGCTGCAAAGCAAGATTAAAAAATTTGGAGCAATCAGCTTAGTAGGCCTAATAATGGGAGCCTTTTTCCTCCTGTCTGGTCATTTTATGATTGCTGGTCTGCCGGGCTTGGTGTTCGGTCTCTTGGCGGACACGATTGCAGGCTTGGGCAAATACGAAAATAAATTCTGGAGTCTGCTTTCCTTTGTTTGTTTCTCTTTTGTCAATTCGGGACCTATTATCCTCATGTGGCTAGCGCGTCAAGCTTATATTGATAGCTTGGTGGCGCGTGGGAAGACAGCGGAATACATCAATCGGATTTTGCTGCCGTTGGATTTTCCGACCATCGCTAGTTTTATCGTGATGGTAGTGGCAGGTGCTTTAATTGGTGGCCTGCTCGGTCAATATATGGTAAAGAAACGCAGTGAAAAAGCTGATTCTCAGTCATAAAAAAGTTAAGCAAGACGAAAGCTGCCGGACTTTCCTATCTTAGCTTGCTCAAGGAATTGTTCTGGCATAAGTTTGATCCAGAAAAATGCCCTAGCTTGCATGCTATATCCTTGAGAAATAGACGGTTATAAAAAAATTCTATGCCTCCAGCTCTAGCGAAAAGAGCCTAATTTTGGTAAGATTAGAAGACTTGGAGAATATCAGGCTCAAGGCCTGGGAGGAATAAGATGAACAACATATTAGTGCTGCAGTCGGACTTCGGTCTGGTAGATGGAGCAGTGTCAGCTATGATCGGAGTAGCTTTGGAGGAATCACCAACGCTGAAAATCCATCATTTGACCCATGACATCACCCCTTACAATATCTTTGAGGGCAGTTACCGTCTCTTTCAGACGGTAGATTATTGGCCAGAGGGAACAACTTTTGTTTCAGTCGTGGATCCGGGAGTGGGTTCCAAGCGGAAAAGCGTGGTTGCTAAGACCAGTAAAAATCAATATATCGTGACACCTGATAATGGTACTCTGTCCTTTATCAAAAAGCATGTCGGTATCGTAGCTATTCGTGAGATTTCAGAAGTGGAAAATCGCCGCAAGAATACCGAGCATTCTTATACCTTCCATGGGCGAGATGTCTATGCCTACACAGGTGCCAAACTGGCTAGCGGCCATATCAGTTTTGAGGAAGTTGGCCCAGAGTTGAGTGTCGAAGAAATTGTTGAAATCCCTGTTGTGGAGACAAGACTAGCAGATAATTTGGTCAGCGGAGCCATTGATATTTTGGATGTTCGCTTTGGTTCCCTTTGGACTTCGATTACGCGCGAGGAGTTCTGCACCTTGGAGCCAAGCTTTGGCGACCGTTTCGAAGTTACTATTTACAACAATGATATGTTGGTTTATCAAAACCAAGTGACCTATGGCAAGTCCTTTGCGGATGTTCGTATTGGTCAGCCAATTTTATACATCAATTCCCTCTATCGGGTGGGCTTGGCTATCAACCAAGGTTCCTTTGCCAAGGCCTACAATGTTGGTGTCGGTGCTCAATGGCATATTGAGATTAAACGTATAGAAAATTAAAGGAGAACGTTATGAAAAAGAAATTGTTAGATACAAAGTTTACTATTAAAGAAGTCGTTGCAACGGGGATTGGAGCTGCACTTTTTGTAGTTATCGGAATGATTAGTATTCCAACACCTGTTCCAAATACCAGCATTCAGCTGCAATATGCGGTTCAGGCTCTCTTTAGTGTCGTTTTTGGTCCCTTTGTTGGCTTCCTAATGGGCTTGATTGGTCACGTTATCAAAGACGCTATGGCTGGCTACGGTCTCTGGTGGTCATGGATTATCGCTAGTGCCTTCTTTGGTTTCATTCTTGGTTTGTTTAAAAATCGCATTCGTGCAGCAGAAGGTGTTTTTGAAGTGAAAGACATCGTCAACTTCAATATCTTCCAGCTTTTGGCCAATGCTTTTGTCTGGCTCTTGGTCGCTCCGATTGGTGATATCTTGATTTATAGCGAGCCGGTCAATAAGGTCTTTGTACAAGGCTTTGTGGCAACTCTGTCCAATGGAGTAACAGTTGCCGTAGCAGGAACCTTGCTCTTACTAGCCTACGCCCGTACTCAGACTCGCTCAGGCAGCCTTAAGAAAGATTAATCAAACTAGATAATTACAAGATTGGGAAAGTCCCAATCTTTTTTTGCACAAAATAAAAAACAAAATGTAATTTATATATTGCATTATTTAAAATATATTGTATAATGGATTTATGAAGACGAAAGGAGCGCAAATATGAATAAGAAAGGGAATAATCTGCTTACACTACTTATCTATCTTGTATCGGCGATAGCTCTACTAGTTGTTGGCACGATTCAGAAAAATCAAACCTTTATCATACTTGCTTTTAGTAATGTCGCCCTTTGCTGCACTTTCTATGCCGTAGGTGGGCAAAAGAATGACGATAAGGATGGTGGCCATGGCAAAAAATCTTAGGTTAAAAATGGCAAGGGCTGAGCATGACATGACCCAAGGAGACTTGGCTGATGCTATTGGTGTGACTCGTCAGACCATTGGCCTGATTGAGGCAGGCAAGTACAATCCCAGTCTCAGTCTATGCTTGGCCATTTGCAAATGTCTCAATAAAACGCTGGATCAGTTGTTTTGGGAAGAATAGGAAGAAAGTGAGAAAGAAAATGAAGGACAAACCACAAAAAGTCTATACAGACGAGCGGACTCTACAACTTGAGCGAAAATTAGGAAATGAAGTTGCATTTTTTGCGATTATCTTGCTCCTTATCTCTATTTTTATCAAAATCATGATTTGGCATGTGCCAGTAGAAGGCTACTTACCGGAAATTCTAGTTATTTTGGGTATGGAAATCTATGCTGGAATTCGTAGCTGGCAGTTGGGCCTTGACATCAGACGCTACAAGCCATCTATTGGGCATAGGAGTTTCAGAAGTCGTTTGGCTAACGGAGCTATCTTAGCGATTGTAATCGTGGCTGTTCAGATGTGGAGTGGAAATTCAGCTCTTCGACCATTCTTTCGCCATCATCCAATCTTGCAATTTATTTTTATTGTAGCTTTGATAACTGCCTTTTCTAGTATATTTGATCAGTTGGTCGATTATTTTTATCAGAAGAGACAGGTTTTATTGGACCAAGAACTAGAAAATGATGAGAATTAGAATCAATGAATCTTTAACTTATAAATAAGAAAGTGAGAAAGAAAATGAAGAAGCAGCCTGTTATAAAAGATGAACGAACAGAAAAATTAGACGGCAAAGTTGCGGGAGAGTTAGTACTAGGAATGTTCCTCTTCTTGGCTATCTCTGTATTTTTCAAAGCCTATGTCCTCCATCTAAGCTTGCTGGCCTATCTGCCAGAAGGGATTCTGCTTACCCTAGTAGGTCTATATGCCTTGCTTCGTCGCATAAGCCTAGGCGTTGATGTTGGTGATATGGTGAGAGAGGAAAAATGGCCAGAGCGTTTTGGCGGTGGAGTCATCTTTGCTCTCATCGTTATAGGCATTGATGTCTTTGGTCAGCGAGAAAGTCTGGCCAGCATGCTGAGTATGATGTATCTGCTTAAGATGCTTTTTGCAATGGTTCTTTTTATATTTGGAAGCTTGATCATGGACAAGATCAGTCTTTATCTAAACAGCAAAGGTCAAGAAAAGCTCGATCAGGAATTGGAGGATGAAGAATGATTTGGTGGAAACGATTGATCTGGGGTAGTTGTGCTTTCTTAGCCTTGGGCTTGTATGTTCTTCCTATGCTGTTTCAGCAGGTAGCCATAATTTATCAATTTCCCAAACAGTGGACCATTGGTCTTGGGCTTTTGCTGATAATCTTCATTTTACTGGTCTTTGTCGTGGCAGCAAAGAAAACTGGAATTTTATCTCCGTCTGGTAAAATCTTTCAAAAAGGAGACGGGAAGCGAATTGCTCTAGGCCTCTTAGGCATGTTGCTCATATCTGTCCTTGGGACGGTACTACTCCGGTGGCTGCATGGAGAAGCGACAACGGCTAATCAGGCATCTTTGATGGAGGAGTTCCGAAGAGGAGATATCATTTTATTGTCCATCATGCTTGGAGTCTTAGCGCCTATCGCAGAAGAAATTATTTTCCGTGGCATCATTCCTCTCAAAATCTTTAAAGGCTATGAAAGCTGGGGCTATATCATAGGCGGACTGCTCTTTGTGATTTTTCATGGCCCAACCAATATCATGTCTTTTGTGATTTATGGTGGTGCCTCCGTGATTTTGACCTTGCTGGCTTGTCGAACTCGGCGCTTGGAAGTCAGTATCGCAGTTCACATGATAAATAACGGACTTCTTGCCATTCTTATGTTGTTAATCCCTATTTTTGGAGTAGAAGTATAGGAGCTTGAAATGAAAATGAAACTTATTAAACGTCAAATCTTAGACGAACGGGAAGAGCAGCTGGTCAACAAAGCTGGTATGGAGAGTTTCAGTCTCATGCTATGTGGCAGTTTAGCTTTATATATGGGTTCTGTAGCTATGAATGGGGGAGTCGTTCACTATCAGCCCTTCTTGGTACTGATTCTCATCACCAGCTTTTATTTTATGTGTCGAGCTCAGTATCTGGGGGCTAATTATTACAATAGTTTCAGTCTGACCATCTGGGGTGTGCTGGCTGCGACAGGTTTTTTGACTCTTTTGATTGCCTGCCAGAATTTTCAGCTCAATCATACTATTTATCATAATAGTATTTTTCACCCCATGTTTCTTTTGGTCATTTTGGTTACATTTTGCATTCATCTTCCCTTGATGCTGCTGGTCAATATTTTCTTGGAGTATATAAATAAATGGCAGAAAAAGCGCTTTGAGAAGTATTTGGATCAATTGGAAGAAGAGTGATAACTTGTCCTTCTCGCTTAAACTTTCCAGCTCTGCTATTTTTCAAACAAATATTTTGCCCAGCTTTTCTTCTCGCGTTATAATAAATAGATGAATTAAAAAATTCAGAAAATTTTATAGAGAAAAGAGAGTTGAAATCTTATGGCAAAAGATATTCGCGTCCTACTTTACTACAAATATGTTCCGATTGAGAATGCTGAGAAATTTGCAGCTGATCATCTGGCCTTCTGTAAATCTATCGGTCTGAAAGGCCGTATTCTAGTGGCAGATGAGGGAATCAACGGAACGGTTTCTGGTGACTATGAAACCACTCAAAAATACATGGATTATGTGCATTCCCTACCTGGCATGGAAGACCTTTGGTTCAAGATTGACGAGGAAGACGAGCAAGCTTTCAAGAAAATGTTTGTTCGCTACAAGAAAGAAATCGTGCACTTGGGCTTGGAAGACAATGATTTTGACAATGACATCAACCCACTAGAGACGACAGGAGCTTACCTATCGCCTAAGGAATTTAAGGAAGCCCTCTTGGATGAAGATACTGTTGTCCTAGATACCCGTAACGACTACGAGTACGATCTGGGTCACTTCCGTGGAGCCATCCGTCC
>ERZ772786.490-NODE-490-length-16505-cov-3.790942_pt1 | contig 16505 bp, 12 predicted proteins | sample MGYA00511473_ERZ772786 | MGnify/ENA primary metagenome ERZ772786 (study PRJEB29015, sample SAMEA2738025) | human oral metagenome | biome: human oral; feature: human-associated habitat; material: saliva | place: China | collected 2252 ...
AGTTAGGGAAACAAAACAAAAGTTAATGTTGACTAGCGAATTTTATAAGTGATATATTTGATACAATCAATATAATTATTGAAGAATTAAGACTAGGAGGTTTATTATGAAATTTTTAGGTAAGCAGAGTTGTGTTGGTATTGGATGCGTTGCAGCAGGATTCCTCGCTGGAACGGTTGGCAAGCTAATCCTTACAAGCAAGGATGCTAAGAAAGTATATACACACTGCACAGCTGCAGTTCTACGCGGCAAGGATACTCTTATGGAGACCACAACAACACTAAGAGAGAACTGTGAAGACATATACGAAGATGCTATGGATATGAATGCTGTTCGTTATGCTGAAGAAGAGATGCTAATGGTTGAGAGCGCTAGAGCAATCGTTGAAGCATACGACGAGGATGAAGAAGCTGCTGAGGAGCAGGTAGAAGAAGCTAAGGACGCAGAATAATGCGATTTGTAATACTTCACGAATCGAGCTCTAGGATACGTGTGCGTGTTCCAAAGTATAATATGACTATGGAACAGGCCGATATACTAGAGTACTACCTGAGAAATAAACCCTTTGTCGTGCAAGCGACAGTTCACGATAGAACGAGCGATGCATCGATTAGATATAGAGGTGGCACAGAGGGAAGAAAGGCTCTTCTTGAGGCACTGAGAGGATTTTCCTTCAGTGATGAAGAAGCTATCGCACTAGTGCCAGAGCAGACAAGCAGGGCGCTTGATCATAAGTACCAGGAGAAAATGGTGAGCATGATCATGTTTAGAACCCTGAGAAATATCTTCCTGCCAATCTGGCTTCGTAACGGTATTACAATCGTTAAGAGCGCTGGATTCATCGCTAAGGGTATAAAATCGCTCTCTAAAGGTAAGCTAGAAGTAGCGACACTGGATGCTACTGCAATTACAGTGTCGATGCTTAGAAATGATTTTGATACTGCTTCATCCGTAATGTTCCTACTCGACATAGGAGACACACTTGGCGAGTGGACTCGTCGCAAGTCGGTCACAGATCTAGCAAGCGTGATGTCTCTTAACGTGACAAAGGTATGGAAGAAAACGGAAGATGTCGATGTATTAGTCGATGTCAAAGAGGTAAAGCCAGGAGACAAGATCGTAGTACGCACTTCTAACGTAATTCCACTAGATGGAAAGGTCGTTGAGGGCTCAGCATCTGTAAATCAGGCGACAATGACTGGTGAATCTATTCCAGTTCGCAAGGAGCCTGGCGGATACGTATATGCTGGAACTGTAGTTGAAGATGGAAGCTGCGTCATAGAGGTTGCTCAGTCTGCGGGTACCGGTAAGTACGACCAGATTGTGAAGATCATCGAGGAGTCGGAGAAGCTCAAGTCAGAAACTGAGGAGAAGGCTTTCCATCTCGCTGATAGACTTGTTCCGTATTCTTTGGCGGGAACGGTACTAACTTATCTATTGACCAGAAATGCGACAAGGGCACTATCGTTCCTGATGGTAGATTTCTCTTGTGCTTTAAACCTGTCGATGCCACTTTCGATGCTTTCTGCAATTAAGGAAGCTAGCAAGTACGATATCTCTGTAAAGGGAGGCAAGTTCCTCGAAGCGACTGCAACGGCAGATACTGTAGTATTTGATAAGACAGGGACGCTGACACACGCCACACCGTCCGTAGTAGACATTATTACTTTTGGCGATGCAAAAGAAGAGGAGAGTTTGCGCATTGCAGCTTGCCTCGAAGAGCATTATCCACACTCTGTTGCAAATGCAGTAGTTGAAGAAGCCAAGAAGCGCCATATCTCGCATGAAGAGATGCATTCGAAGGTTGACTATGTAGTTGCTCATGGAATCTCGAGTAATATAGACGGGAAAAATGCGATTATTGGCAGCTATCACTTCGTAGTTGAGGATAGGAAGAGCGTAGTGCCAGATGGCGAAGAAGGCAAGCTCGATACACTGCCAACGGAGTATTCGCATCTGTACCTAGCTATCGACGGAGTGCTACAGGCTGTCATCTGTATATTTGACCCGCTTAGAGAAGAGGCTGCTGATGTAATCAAGGAGCTCTATGAACTCGGAGTGTCAAAGGTATGCATGCTCACGGGAGACAACGAGCGAACGGCTGCAGCAGTAGCTAAGAAGCTCGACCTCACGGAGTATCGTGCAGAGGTGCTTCCTGAAGACAAGCTTGCATTTATAAAGGCAGAGCGTGCAGCAGGACGAAAAGTGATTATGGTTGGGGATGGTGTAAACGATGCACCTGCTCTATCTGAATCAGATGTTGGAATCGCTGTAAATGAAGGTGCTGCGATTGCAAGAGAGATTGCCGATATAACTATTTCATCGGATGACCTACGCAGAATCGTACTTCTGAGAAGGATAAGCATGCAGCTGATGGAGAGAATCGACAACAACTACAAGTTCATCGTTGCATTCAATGCAGGGCTTATTGGACTAGGAGTTGCAGGAATTTTAACACCTTCCTCATCTGCGTTATTCCACAACGGATCGACTATACTGAGCGGACTATATAGTACAACACCGCTGTTAAGTGAGTCGGAAGAAGATATCAAGGAGTTGGATTATGAAGAAGCATAAGTTTTTCGCATGGGCAACAGTTTTCTGCTTTGCTATGACGATGGTAACTGGATATAAGAAACGCTAAGTTGCGTATTATTGTATCAGGCTAATAATAAAGTTTCTAAAAATTAAGACAGAACCCTTCGGATGATGGGTTCTGTCTTTTTGTGCTTAGTATGCGCAAATCTGCATGATAACAGGCATGATCTCACGGTTTATTTCTTAATCTCCGCCGAGCTCTGCAGCTTCACGGAAATCGTCATCTCCTTGCCGTCTCGTATTATTCCGAGCTTAACTGTTTCGCCTATGCGGTGGCTCTGGATGGCTGAAATTACACCTTCTGCAGTCGATACCTTCTCGTTATCTACTGATACAATCTGGTCACCCTTCTTTAGACCTGCAGCCTTGGCGTTTGACCCATTAACCTCAGCGATGAGAACAGCAGCGGTACTCTTGCCCGTAGTCTTATCCTTGACATCGCCGTCGTAGATGGAAATTCCGGCCATCGGCTTACCTGTTATCGTGCCATGTTCGATGATGTCATCGATAGATGAAGCGACTGAATCGATCGGTATTGCAAATCCAAGGCCTTCGATACCAGTCCCTGAGCCCTTTGCAACAACTATGCCGACGAGTTCGCCCTTGCTGTTAAATAGCGCACCGCCAGAGTTTCCTTCGTTGATAGAAGCATCTGTCTGTATAAGCGTGCGAGTTCTGTTTTCAAGCTCAATCTTGCGATCCTTTGCGCTTATGATGCCAGCCGTTACAGTTCCGCCGAGCTTTCCGAGTGGGTTACCGATAACAACAGCTAGATCACCTACCGAGAGTTTGCTACTCCTACCGATTGTAACAGCGTTTAGCTTAGTAGCATCTATCTTGAGGACGGCTATATCAGTCTGTTCATCGTAGCCTACTATACTAGCAGAATAGTTTTTGCCGCTATGAAGTCTAACTACGATAGTCGTCGCCCCGTCAATCACGTGGTAATTCGTGACTATGTAGCCATTCGATTTTACGATAACTCCACTTCCTGCACCTTCGCTAGTTCCGCCAGAAGTAGTCATGATTTCAACAACCGCATCGGCATTTTTGCTAGCAATCTCATCTATGGTAAGCTTACCGCCTGTAGCACTCTGCAGAGAGGAGGTCGAAAGGTTTTTATAGGAAGGTGTTCTATTTGAGAAAAACACCACAAGCCATGAACTGACTATCGACGTGAGCATCATCGAAATTATAAGCGTGATTATAAAGAATCTCTTTGTCACATACTTAGGGTTCTTATGCTTCGGAGACTTGTCTCCGTTAAAACCTGTAGTATAAGCATGTGCTCCCTGTGTTTCGGGACTTCCATTTTGTCCTTCATATTCATTTTGATATATATAGCCTGTGCCGTTATGAACTCCGTTTTCGGGAGCTGCGTGCTTACCATATGACCCTTCAAATGAGCCGTCTGCAGCGTGCTTCGCATAGCCTTCGTAATCACCTCTAGCGAATCTGCTTCTCGGTGCAGGGACGTTGCTATTTTCGTCAATCAGAACGAAATTCGGCTCCTCTCCGTCTTTTGGAAGGAAGTCTCCAGCATTCTCTGGTGCGTAGCTACCCCATTCCTTCTTAACTGGAGTATCTTCTGGAAGTTGCACGTTTTTCACATCATAGATGGAGTCATCATCGCGCCAATATTCGTTAGAATCCTCGGGAATCTCTTCTGCGCCTTGTGGATTAGAACCGACCTCTGTGCAGCGTACATCTTGCGCATCAGATTGTTCGTCAGCCTGATTAGAATTATCATTTTTTGTCGGAATAGTATGATCAAAATCGCTCATAGATATTCTCCTTGAATAATAGTTTTGTCTTGCTGTTATTATATAGTGAAAATAATTTTTTCATAGCAATTTATATGTATTTTATGTGAGAAATTACCCCAAGTGTGACAATATAAGTTGCTGAACTGTGTACCAAAGTAGTATAATCTATTGATATGATTTATGCATGATTTGCATTCTATTTTAGTTTACAGGGGGTACAAAATGCATTGCGTTTACAAGGTAACAGATAAGATTTGGTGGATTGGCGGTAACGAGCGTAAGCTTTCAGTCTTCGAAGGAGTTATTCCTATGAACGATGGTATGGCGTACAATTCATATTTTATAGATGACGAGAAGACAGTTGTGCTTGATGCAGTTGATAAATCAGTTTCAGGCGTATTTTATGAGAATGTTGATCACATGCTTAACGGCAGACCACTCGACTATGTAATTGTGAATCACGTTGAGCCAGATCACAGCGCTTCACTAGAAGAACTAATCATGAGACATCCAGAGGCGAAGGTAGTCGGCAGCAAGAAGATCAAGGCTATGGTTAAGCAATATGTGACATGGGATGTTGACAAGTATTTTGAGGAAATCAAGGAAGGTGACGAGCTATGTACTGGGTCGCACACCTTCACATTCTACATGGCGCCTATGGTTCACTGGCCAGAGGTAATGGTTACTTACGAGAAGTCGACAGGTTCACTGTTCTCGGCTGATGCGTTTGGGATATTCGGAGCACATGACGGAAATATCTTCGCAGATGCATACGACTTTGAGCTAGAGTGGCTGCCATCAGCTCGTAAGTATTACACAACAATTGTTGGCAAATACGGAACTTTCACCGAGAAGCTTCTCGGCAAGGTTGGCGGTCTTGATATCAAGAGGATTTGTCCGCTTCACGGATTCATCATCCGTAAGGATTTTGAGAAATATATAAATGCATACCTAACTTGGGCGCGTTACGAGTCCGAGGAGAATGGCGTTCTGATTCTATATGCTTCACCTTATGGCAACACTAAGAATGCAGCTGAAATTCTCGCTTGCGAGCTTGCTGAAGATGGGGTTACTCGTATGAAGCTGATGGACGTATCGCACTGGGATCCAATGGATGTGCTCCCACAGGCGTTTAGATACAACCACATCGTAATTGCTTGTACAACATACAACAATGGAATCTTCGTCAAGATGGAAGAAGCTCTCGGAGAGATGAAGTCTATGGGAGTATGCAACAAGAAGGTAAGCATCATAGAGAATGGTTCGTGGAATCCAGTGAGCGGAAAGCTCATCAAGGAGTTCTTTGAGGGCATGAAGGATATCGAATTTGTAGGGGATATCGTAACAATTAAGTCCTCAGTGAAGGAGGATTCCGCGCAGGCTGTTGCAGAGCTAGCGAAGGTCATCGCAGCATCTGTACAGGCTCAGGCATAAGAGGGAATTAATGGCAGAGAAGAAAAGTATAAATCTAGTAATCTCAAACAACCAGTATTCTGAGAAGCTCATTCCTACTGGACAAACATATAAGCGTGTACTCATACTGGAAGATAATATCGAAGTGACTACTGAGGGATTCTTATACAACAAAGGGAAATCCATGTACATCACATATGATGAGGTTGCAGATGGTGGACTAGAGAATACCAAGACCATAGTGAAGCTCGAAGGTGAGGATAAGCTCCAGATTAGAAGATACGGTAAGGATGACGGTGCTGGCATGATGTATATGCGTCTTGAAGAGGGCGTGCTCAATATCACGAGGTATGTTATACCTACTGGGAATCTTGAAATGGAGATTTACACCAATAAGATTGAGAACTCGCTTGATGAGGATGGATTTGGGAAGATTTCTGCGGATTATAAGATTAAGATGGAGCCGTACGTCAATCTCAGGAACAAGCTTGAGATTGAGGTTAAGCCTTGCTAATGCATAATATCTAGTGGGGCTTTTGACTATATAGGATTAATTATTGTTGCTTAATTGGATTTAGAAAGGACCAGAAATAAATGGGAAGTGTCGGTTTTAGTGCGGAGAAGTACATCGAAGAACAGTCAAAGTATATCTTGGAGAGAATTCAGGCTGGAGACGGAAGACTCTATCTCGAATTCGGAGGGAAACTCGTTCAGGATAAGCACGCGATGAGGGTTCTGCCTGGTTTCGATGAGAACGCCAAGATTAAACTTTTGAACCGCATGAAGGACCAGACGGAAATAATCATCTGTATCTATGCAGGGGACATCATTTCCAGCAAGACGAGACAGGATTTCGGGATTACGTACGATCTCGAGGTAATGAGGCTCATCGATGCTTTCCGCAGTTATGACCTTGAGATAAATTCGGTTGTTGTGACTAGATACGAGAACAATCCAGCGGTTAATATGTTTATAAACAAGCTGGAGCGTAGAGGCATTCGCACTTACAAGCACAATTATACTAAAGGATATCCGACGGATGTCGACACTATCGTCAGCGACGAGGGCTACGGTGCTAACCCTTACATAGAGGTTACTAAGCCGCTAATAGTGGTTACCGGTCCTGGTGGTGGTTCAGGCAAGCTGGCGACCGCTTTATCTCAGGTATATCACGAGTACAGACGCGGGACGAAGGCAAGATATGCTAAGTTTGAGACTTTTCCGATTTGGAGCATTCCACTTAAGCATCCTGTAAATATCGCTTATGAAGCGGCAACAGCAGATCTTAAGGATGTGAACATGATAGACCCATTCCACCTGGAGGCATATGGGGTTACAGCGGTCAACTACAACCGAGATATCGAGGCATTTCCAGTTCTCAAGAGGATTCTTGACAAGATCACAGGCGATGCGAGCGTATATCAGTCCCCAACTGATATGGGGGTTAACCGTGCGGGCTTCGGCATCATCGATGATGATATCTGCCGCGAGGCGGCTAAGCAGGAGATAATTAGAAGGTCTCTGCTTGCAGAGGTTTCGTATAAGAAGGGTAAGATTGACGAATCCGTGCTAGAGCGCACGAAGCTCCTCATGGAAGAGGTTGGTGCTACTCGTTACGATAGAAAAGTCGTTGCGCCTGCAGAGGAATACGCAGAGATGAAGCGCGCAGAGAATGAGCGCTATGAGAATGTAATCGTGGCAGCTATCGAACTACCCGATGGCAGAATTGTTACGGGCAGAAGTTCGCACAGGATGGCAGCTTCAGCAGCTATGATCCTCAATGCAGTAAAGACTTTAGCTGGTCTTGCTGATGACATCCCGGTTATCTCAGCGCAGGTACTAGAGAACCTGCAGAAGATGAACGTAGAATTTTTCGGGGATAAATCCGCACTCAACTGCGAAGAGATTATCATGGCTCTGACTATGTCGACTATGACTAACCCTACAGCAGATTATGCACTCAAAGAGCTGTATAAGCTGCGTGGCTGCAGAGCTCACAGCACAGCAATTTTAAGCGATAGAGATGAGCAGACACTGAAGTCACTGGGAATAGACATGACTTCTAACCCAGAGTTTTCGACTAGTGATTTGTACTCGAAGTAATTGATTTATAGAGGGAAATATTGGGCAGCAGTTCTATTCAGAGCTGCTGCTTTTTGTCCAAAGCGAGGCAGGAAGGAATAGATATGGCTGCAAAGCGCAGTTTAGATAAGAGCTATGTTGTTAGAAACATTAGGCAGAAACAGAGATTCAAATACAAGCTCATATTAGAGGGCATAGCGGTTGGTTCGATTGTCGGACTTGTTATTGCGCTGTTCAGAATCATGATTGTGAAAGCTGATCATGCCCGACAGATGGCGGTTCATCTGGTTAAGGTGAGACCGGTATATGCATTTGCAGTTTTACTGGTGCTGATTCTAATCGCCTGGATTCTTGATAAGCTCATTAGATTTGAACCGGATATCTCGGGGTCTGGCATCCCGCAAATCGAGGGTGAGCTGAAGGGCCTTGAAGATCAGAACTGGCGCAAGGTACTGATTGCTAAATTTGCGGGATGCGTTCTGGCTATTGGCGGCGGCTTGGCTCTCGGTAGAGAGGGCCCGAGTATTCAGCTGGGTGGCATGATTGGCAAGGGCTTCGCGCGCCGGAAGAATGCGCTTCTGACTGAGGAGAGAATGCTGATGAGCTGTGGCGCCGGCGCGGGCCTAGCCGCCGCGTTTGGAGCTCCGCTAGCTGGAGTGCTATTTGCTCTTGAAGAGCTTCACAAGAACTTCTCAGCAGAAGTTCTTGTATCCACGATGGCAGCTAGCGCAGTTGCTGACTACATAGCTGTCAATATAATCGGACTTAGACCGGTGTTTGATTTTGATGTTGAACACAGAATTCCATTACGCCTCTACTGGGCAGTAGTTCTGCTTGGCGTAATACTTGGAATCCTGGGAGTTCTATACAATAAGCTACTAGACAAGATGCAAGATTTCTTTGATAGATTCGATAGCAAGTTCATCAGTATCGGAATCATGCTCATGATTTCATTCCTCATGATGTTCATCTATCCGACTGTGCTCGGCAGTGGAAACAACCTCGTAAAGGTCATCAGCGATGGCAAATTCACACTGATAGCACTTGCCATACTATTAGTCGCAAAGCTGTTCTTCTCGACCGGCAGCTTCGGAACGGGAACTCCCGGCGGCATCTTCTTACCACTACTCGTCATCGGAGCAATTACGGGTGGGCTTTACTCTACATTTTTAAGCACGGCATTTGGCGTAGAGGAATACTATATCAAAGGCTTCGTAATCATCGCTATGGCAGGTTTCTTCTCAGCTATCGTAAGAGCTCCAATTACAGGGGTTATCCTCATCACAGAGATGACTGGAAACTTCATGACACTGCTATCACTCGTGGCAGCATCGCTCGTCGCATATGTAGTTGCAGATCTACTTGGCGGAGAACCAGTATACGATCAGCTTATGCACAGGAGACAGCGAAAGAAGGTGGAGAGCGGATCAGGCACACCCGACCATGATTATTTGGCGGATGTCTATAGCAAGAGTGACAAGAAGTACGTCAAGAAGCGCATCTCGATTCGAGAACGCAAGGTCGTAATTGATTCTAGCATTCACATCGGTTCAATGATGGATGGACACAAGGTCATGGAGCTTGGGCTTCCAGAAGGTAGCCTGATTGTCTCAGTCATGAGAGATGGCAAGGAGATAATTCCGCATGGTTCCACTATTCTAAATGGTGGTGACGACCTAGAGATACTGTGCAGGCTCAAGGACATTGCAGCAACAGAGGCGGTCCTCGATGAGAAGTGCAAGGTGATAGATGTTGAGTAAATCGTATTTGGGAGTGAACCATTATAAGAACGGTATTTTAGTAAATGAAAGTTTTATAGGCTCTAAATATAAGAAAGGGGGACGGATTTTATTCTGAACTGCCTTCCAATTTGGACAGTTTAAATAAGCCACTCTAGAGGACTGAATCCTGTATTGCACAGGACTCAGTCCTTTTAACTTGCACTTAATTCGACTTTTGTTGTAATCGTCAGTGTATGATTCAATCTCAGAAATTAGGTGTTCTGTAGATTTGAATTCATGTTTGCAAGACATCTCTGTCTTAAGTATACCAAAGAATTTTTCCATGACAGAATAATCTAGGAACGTTATTTATTCATATTGACTTGTTACAAAATTATCATATAATTTAATTAAGAAAGAATTCGTAGGATATGGGATATGAGATGTTGATGGTTGTATTATAAATAAATTGATGAACCTAAGACATACTATAGAGGTATGCAGAGGTTTGGAGGATGAAATGACAAAACAGTACGCTATTGGAAGTGCGGATTCCGAGTGGGGAGATGGCATTGCCCAAACATTGACTTTCATTGTGACAGAGGACTGTAATTTAAGGTGTAAGTATTGCTACATTACTCATAAAGCAAAAAATAAAGCACTTTCGTTCGAAACAGCAAAGAGATTTATTGACTATATTCTTAACGAAGAACGCATTAATAAAAATCAAGGTGTTTTGTTAGATTTTATTGGAGGGGAACCACTATTAGAAGTTAACCTGATTAGAGAAATTTGTGACTATTTCAAAATAAAAACTTATGAAATGGGGTTAGATTGGTATTGGAATTATCGAATTGATATCTGCACGAATGGTGTGAATTATGACAGCGAAGCAGTTCAAAACTTTATAAAGGGAAATGAAGGGAAGTTGTCCATAGGAATAACTTTGGATGGTACAAAGCAAAAGCATGATCTTCAAAGAATTTTTCCTGATGGGACTGGGTCGTATGATGTAATTAAGAAAAATATCCCTTTGTGGCTTGAACAGTTTCATGGAAGTACCAAGGTTACTTTTGCAAGTGCGGATTTAATTTATCTCAAAGACAGTATTATAGACTTATGGAATCAAGGTATTGTTGATATTTCTGCAAATGTAGTTTATGAAAATGTGTGGAAAGATGGGGATGATGATATTTTTGAATCGCAACTCAAAAAGCTAGCAGATTATATCATTAGTAATGAGTTATATAACTCATATACTTGTACGTTGTTTATGGATCACATAGGTCATCCGTATAGCAAAGCACAATTAAATAATACAAGTTGCGGTGCAGGAAGAATGCTCGCCCTGGCACCTAATGGGAAGATTTATCCATGCATGCGATATTACGATTACTCTCTGAATAATAAGATGGGATATATTGTAGGGGATATAAATGGTGGGATTGATTTTGAAAAATTAAGACCATTTAGATTAACTATGTACAAATATCAAAGTGATAATGAGTGTTTAAATTGTCCGATTGCAACAGGTTGTGAATTTTGTCAAGGATTCAATTATGATGAAGCTGCAACGGATACAAATTTCCAGAGAGCAAAATATATTTGCAATATGCATAAAGCTCGCGTTAGAGCAAACAACTATTATTTTTCTTTATTAAAAAATCTTAAAGGGATAAAGAGAAACAACTATTATTGGGAAAATGAAATGATTTTTTTGATAAATGGTAAGTATACTTCATTCTGCTCTTATGAGAACCAGTGTGGTTTAGCAATGGTAATGGGAAAAGAAGAAATATCAAATGGATTGCGATTTTCTGAAAAAAATTTTTTAAGACCGGTGTTTGTTTACAGCAAGTATGACACATTACAATTATCTTCTGAATACGATGGATATGATATTCTATATAGGATTCCTATCGAAATCTATAATCCGAAAATAGAATATGTAGATCATGAAATAATAGTATCTGAAGATTCCATAAATAATCTGTTAAGTAAGATTCCTAAGCAAGATCGAATCATACTTAATATTAATAGTGAAAACATAGCAAATCTTTATGTTAATATAGTTCGATGTTTTGGTTATACGAATCGTATAAATCTAAATATTATGAATATTTCACCAATGTTTAATCTAAATGAGTATAGTAAACAATTATCAATGATAAAAGACGCTATAGTCGAATATTTTAAAAGCCATGGGAGATTGATTGAGTTAAATGTTTTGACCGATCTTTTGTTTGTAGATTGCCATGAACAGTGTTCTGCTGGTGAAAATAGTATAACGTATGCGCCAGATGGGGAATTTTATATATGTCCTGCCTTCTTTAGTGAAAATGAAGGAAGTGTTGGTAATATAGTTGATGGAATAAAAATTGAAAACCAACATTTGTTATATACAAAAATGAATCCTTTATGTGATGGGTGCAACAATTATCAATGTGAGAACTGTAGAATGATTAATAAGATGTTTACAAATGAAGTAAATATTTCCCCATCATTCCAATGCCTTAAAGCAAGCATTGAACGGAAGCAAAGCTTCATGTTATACAAATTGTTAGAAAATCATATAGAAAACCTTCATGTAGTTGAGGATACTGAGGTTATTGACCCTATATGTTATGTTGCAAAGGGGGTTAATTAATATAATGAAATTTGAAGTTATTTGCACTATTACTAAAGTTGAAGCAGAAAAAGCTCACAAACTAATTGAAAAAAGAAATGCACTATACAATCTAAACAAAATCTTTGTTGATACAGTTAGCAATGAATTAAAGCGCAAGTGTGAAAAGGATTTTCGAGAAATTGAATTGATGTATGCTGAATGGTGGGAAGAAATCATTAATAAATACAAATTGCAGGAGTTCCCGTTAGAACAACTAAATGTTGATGCGGTTAATAAATCAATAGTAAATATATCGTATGATTAACCATGATGATAGCTATCAATCATAAAAATTTTTAAGAAAGGAGAATGACATGAGTAGATATGAAAAAAAGAACGTAGTATCTCCTTCAAGTGAAGTTAGTGGAGCATGTGCTTGCTTTTTGTTTAGCTGCAAGGGTTCCTGCTTTGCTGGTTGCAAGGGGACAGCTACAAGAAAGTCTTTCCCAGTGTCTATAAAATCGGAAAGCAAGTAGTTTTAGAGGGGCGATAATGTTATCGCCCCTTTGAAATTTGTTTAGTGAGGTATTTAAATGAAAAAAATTATCTTAAAGAATTTTAAATATAATTTAAAAAAATATATTTTGTTTTTCCTATGCAATGTATTTGCAACTATTGAGATAACAGCATTTCTTGGATTTAAAAGCATAGTAAAAAAAGCTATCAAAGACTCAAGTATAATGTTCTCAATGTATGTTGATTTTAAACTTGCAGAAAAAATTATAATAATTATTACTGCAATGATGATGGCTTATGCGATGTCATTGTATTTAGAATTACGTGCAAATGATTATACAAATTTCATAATTCTTGGAATGAGAAGGAAACGTGCATATAAGATGATTATATTTGAATATCTTATCGGCTGGCTAGGCTCATTTTCCGTAGGTATACTGTTGGGCTCTGCTGCTGTTAGGGGTGGACAACATTTAGTTAAATCATTGTACCCAGGATTAATTGATATTACAAAAGTCAGTTGGAATGTATATTTTTCAGTGGTGAAATTAAGTGTTATTATCATGCTTGCAACATTCTTCTTACTAATGCTTTGGCTTGATGATCGTGACCTGAGTAATATGGCAAAGAAAAGTTATTCTAGTGACAAAAAAAGAAGTGCTAAATTAGGGGTTTATATGATTGCAGTAGCAGCAGTAATATCATATTTTGGATATTCTATGTTTCAAAGTCACGAAACGCAACACGCAGGAGCGTTTGTGTTATGGTTTTTTTCAGGAACTATTCTGTTAATATTTTCTGTTCCAGTATTCTTTCAATTATTAAGCAAAAATGACAAATTTTATTTTAAAAATATATTAAAGTTAAATTCCGTATATACACGTTATATGAAGAGTTCGTTGCTTGTTCTAATAGTTTTCGGAGTTCATTTTTTTGCATTATCATATGTTGCTTCTGCGTTAGCATCGACTATGCCAATTCAAAAATTCAAGTCTTCGGATTATCCTTATGATGCAATTTGGCATTCTAACAAAAATAATATTGAAGAAGGCAAAATGATATCTGAAAAATATAATGGCTATTTCCAGCATTGCAAGGCGATTAGAATGACGTCTTATAACGACAGTAGACAAACGGCAATTTCAGCAGATGCTTTTAAGAAATTAACGGGACATAAAATTAATCTTAATAATAGGGAAATAGTAGTTGTTGTAGAAGAAAGGGGCACAAAAAAAGCAGCAAAATTTAATGACAAGGAGATTACTTTCTGCCTAAAAACACTATACGCAGGTAAGTATAATGCTGAAAAAGCCGATTATATACTTTCAATGAAATATGACAAGCGTTATGAATATAAGATTAAACGTATTTACAAAAATACTATAATTGGACAATATTCAGATTCTCATTGGGGTGGCAATCTCATTGTTATGTCAAATTCAGAATTTAGAAAATTATATGATCAAATGGTTCAATCTTGGAGTGAACCGACGGAGTTAATGTTATATAAATTTCTTAAAAAAAATAAATTTCAGGCCTGTGGTGAGTTAAAAAGAGAAGTGAAACAAAGCGGCGTGACAGGTGTTAATGTAGATGGTGGAGCTGAAGAATTATATTTGACACATGCATATACTAATCAGCTTAAGATGCATCAGGCAGTAAATCTTATGACAAAGAGCATTATACTTATTGCTTTGTTGCTTAGTGCTGTACTGGTTTTAATAATAAAGCTGGAAAATGAACGTGCGTATTTAAATAGAGAATATAGGTTTCTAAATGATATGGGTATGAGGAGAAGAAAAATTCGTCGTACTTTGATAACGGAAATTGAAAACCTCCCACGTATTGCTTTAAGCATTAGTGTGATTTTAGCATTAATTCATGCAGCGGCTTTGAAAAAGCTATGTGAAAATGGAGGAGATAGCTGGGGAATCACCGTGGAAGGTAAATTCTGGAACTATATAATAATTATAGCGTCTATCTATATAGTTGTTGTCATAATATTGCAGAGAATATATTCATACTATGCAGTTAAGAGCATGGAAAGGATGGCACGATAAGAATGAAAGTAATGGAAGTCAGAGATTTAGTAAGAGCATATAATAAGAACTGGAAGGTTACCCAGGATACTGACTTGCGTGTTCTTAAATCAATATCATTTGATGTTGAGGAAGGTGATTTTTTAGGTATTATGGGACGCTCCGGATGTGGCAAAACAACACTTTTGAAAACACTCGGATTGATTGATAGACCATCAGATGGATCAATTATTTTAACTGGACAGAGCATCTCTAAAATGACAGAAGACGAATTGGCAGACGCAAGGAGAGATAAGATAGGGTTTATATTTCAAGATTTTTATCTCATGGATAGTCTTACGGTGAGAGAGAATATTATGATACCTCTTATTCTAAAAGACGAAGACCCATGTAAAATGAAATCGCTTGTGGATGTATATACAAATAAGTTCCAGATAGAATCTCTTTTAAGCAGGCATACAAGCGAATTGTCGGGTGGAGAAAGACAAAGAGTTGCCATATGTAGAGCACTTATTAATGATCCAGATATCATTCTTGCAGATGAACCGACAGGGAATTTAGATTCTAAGTCAGGTAGCATCGTAATAAATACGTTGAGTGAGATCAACAAAGTAATGAATAAAACAATAATTATGGTTACTCATGACCCGCTAATGGCAAGTTACTGTAGTCGTGTAGTATTACTTAAGGATGGACTAATATTAAAGAACCTAGTGAATTCAGGCAATCGAGATGAATTCTATCAAACTGTTTTATCAAATATGGCAGAATTATGAATTGTAAAAAACACTTTATGGCTCAAAAAGCCTTATTTATTTTTATTATAATGGATATTATTGTATCTGCTATAATTTCTGGAATTTCCCCATACTTTCTCGGTAAAATAGTAGATGCAATAACACTATCAAGTCGCCCTTTGTTTATGAGAATGATAGCAGTCTACATGGTTTTGTTGTGCTTGAATGTTGTATTAACCTATGTAGAGAGCATTTTAGGGCAGTATATTGTAAATAAAATTGAAAACTCATGTAAACAAGATGTCATAAACAAAATTTTGGCAATTCCTGCTAAACAGCATTATAAATTTGACGTGGGGGAATTATTTACTAGAGTTGATTTTGATGTGTCTACAATTGTAAATTATTATGTTGATATAATTAATAGCTCGTTGATGTTGGCAATTAATTTAATTGTTGCATCATATTTTATGATTAATATTTCAATTAAACTGTCATTAATAGCTATAACTTTTATACCGTTGTTGTATATAATAAACTATTTAGCTCGTGATAAAATTAAAAAAACTGAAAATGAAGTAAAAAAAACAAATGAAAATTTTTATGGGCTCATGTCTTCTATACTATCTCAACTAAAGCAAATTAGAATTTTTTCTATTGAATTATTTATACTTAAACATACAAAAGAAGCGCTTGAACGCAGAACAGATAGTGAGATTAGAAACGTTAAGCTATCAGAGAAAATAGTACTAATTCAAGGGATTATTAATTGCATATTGACCATTTCTATTTTAGGGGTGGCAGGTTATTACATAATGGAGAAAACGTTGACTATTGGTTCAATGATAGCATTTAATTCTTATATGGAGAAATTAATATTCACGGTAGGGAGATTACTTCAAATTAATAGAAATAAACAAGGTGTTTATGTAAGTAAATGCAGATTAGAATCACTTAATTTTGAAAGACCAGAAAATGAAATTCACTGTAAAGGTATAAAACAAATTGATTCTATTAAGTTTAAT